>Ga0214917_10002189_pt1 | contig 24207 bp, 17 predicted proteins | sample LL_1208_BB_MetaG_FD_177983 | JGI IMG/M metagenome (GOLD analysis project Ga0214917, IMG submission 177983) | Freshwater microbial communities from Lake Lanier, Atlanta, Georgia, United States - LL_1208_BB | ecosystem: Environmental > Aquatic > Freshwater > Lake | place: USA: Georgia | collected...
AATCGTGCTCTCCGTGATGACGGAAAAACAGAGGTCTCATGACTTATATTTTAGTTGATACAGCAAATACATTCTTTCGTGCTCGTCATGTTGTTCGAGGAAATCTAGAAGATAAAGTAGGTATGAGTATTCATACCATTCTAGGTAGCGTTCGTAAAGCATGGAAAGACTTCAACGGAAGTCATGTTGTATTTGCACTGGAAGGTCGCTCTTGGCGGAAAGATCATTACGCTCCTTATAAGCGTAATCGTTCAGATGCTCGTGCTGCACTGAGTCCTAAAGAGGCTGAAGAAGATCGTGTATTTTGGGAAACTTTTGATCAATTCAAAGAGTTTATCACAGATAAAACCAATACCACAGTTTTACATCATCCTCAATTAGAGGCAGATGATCTAATTGCGGGTTGGATAGATCTTCATCCAGAAGACCATCATGTTATTATTTCAACGGACGGCGACTTCGCTCAACTTATTGCACCAAATGTTCGTCAGTATAATGGCGTCACTGGTATTACAACTACACATGAAGGATACTTTGACGAAAAAGGACGTCCTGTTAAAGATAAAAAAACAGATAAGGTAAAACCTGCTCCTGAACCTGAATGGTTATTGTTTGAAAAATGTATGCGTGGAGATACAAGTGATAACATTTTTAGTGCTTTTCCAGGTGTACGAGAAAAAGGGACTAAGAACAAAACAGGATTACGAGAAGCATTTGCAGATCGTAACAACAAGGGATGGGCATGGAACAATCTTATGTTACAACGTTGGATGGATCATGAAGGCATAGAACATAGAGTAAAAGAATGTTATGAACGCAATCGATTACTTTGCGATTTAAGAGCACAACCATTAGAAATACGTAATCTAATGTTCGATGTTATTAATGAAACCATTAATAATAAAAAAGACATTCCACAAGTAGGAATTAGGTTGCTAAAATTTTGTGCGACCTATGACTTACAAAAAATCAGCGAACAGATTCAAAGTTATGCTGAACCGTTAAATGCTAGGTATATTGTATGAATATAATTTCAAAGGAACTTATTCCAGACAAAGAATGGATTATTAAAAGTGGTGATACAAAAATTGGTTCACTTTTGAAAGTTAAAAAAGGATACTTTCTAAGTAAAAACGGTAGAAAAGTGCTAATTAAAAATCTTAAAGATTATGGTATAGAATTACCTGAGAATGAAGTTAAGTCATCTATTACAATTAATAATTCATTCAAAATTTATGATTTTCCTTGTGGGTCGAAACCCTTTGAGCCGGTTTATAATTTACAAAAAAAACTTCCAATTTTTACTAAAAGTTCAAAAAGTAAAAGCCATTTCTGTGCTGGATATTATATCATAAAATTTAGAAAAGGATGGGTTAAAAGTTTCTGTCCGAAATTAATTACGTTAGAACGCTATCCTTATTTAGGTCCTTTTAAAACAGAACAAGAAATGAAGAATCAATTGAACACAGTAAATAAAACATGAAACCTTTAAACACTTTTCCAATAGAAGACTTTTTAGAAAAAGCCAAAATTACCTTAAGAACTAATCAAAAAAATCTAACTCTTACACAGAAAGAAGTAGGTGATCTTGCTACTAGTATAAGTGCAGTAATGGCAAGGCTTATTGGAACTACAGCAAGTCAACCATCTAATGAAAATGTTACAGTAAAATTGGATGGGGGCAGATTTTAATTTTTAATAAATATATACGCACATTTGGAGAGCGTATATTGTGAGCAGACCTAAACCTCAAATTATATTAGAAATTACCAATAAAAAAAATTACAAGACTGATCAAGTTTTAGAAGCAGAAGCGATTTGGGCTGTGTTTTTTAAAGATAAACCCATCAACTTAAAAACAACAACCAGTATGATAAGTCAGCAAATTGGTCCAAAATATAAAAAAGTAAGTTTCAGTAATGCAGGTCATGCTTTCAATCTAGCAGAAAAATTAAATAGACAATTTAACACAAAAGACTTTTCAGTCTTTAAACTTACTACAGGCGAGAAGCTTGTTGATGAACCAAAAAACTAAAATCACTCTATATGTAATAAATCAATTAGGTATTGAACCTAGTCCAAAAAATGTTAGACTCTATACCAAAACTTGGTGGAGAAGCCTTAGACTTAAAAGTAAAGGCGGTCTATGGTTAACAGAACAAGGATTAGACGCTCTCACTCAAGCAGAAATTAAAAGTTACCAAATTAAATTTGAAGAACCAATCCATACATTTGAAAATAAATTTATTATTTGGTTAGACAACACAATTGAATGCCCATTCTATCTAACTAATAAAGAGATATTTGTTTTTGGAGAAAAAACTGCTGTTCAATTAATAATGTTTTCAGGAAACCTAAAACTGTGGCAAAATGCCAACACTAGGAATAAAGAGAAATTAGTTGACAAAACCTAAATATATCACTATAATAGAGACTCGTAAATAATTTTATGTAGTTTAACTTTAGAGAGATATACAAATGGCAAAAGAGATTTCCGCAAATCGCACTGTTACCCCAAATGGTGCCAAGGCTTCTATCCGCAAGGCAATGAGCAAGAAGCGTCCAATCTTTATGTGGGGGCCTCCAGGCATTGGCAAGTCAGACATTGTCAAGCAGATTGGTGCTGAACAAGACCGTGAAGTAATTGATGTTCGTTTGAGCCTATGGGAACCCACTGATATAAAAGGTATCCCATATTACAATAGTCAAGCCAACACTATGACTTGGGCTCCCCCCGCTGAACTCCCTTCTGATCCAGATAGCAAGGCTATCTTGTTTTTAGATGAGCTCAACTCTGCTGCTCCGGCAACTCAGGCTGCTGCTTATCAGCTCATTCTTAACCGCCGTGTTGGTACCTATCGTTTGCCAGATGGTGTTGATATTGTTGCTGCTGGTAACCGTGAGGCTGACAAGGGTGTTACTTATCGTATGCCTGCTCCATTGGCTAATCGTTTCATCCATTTGGAATTGTCAGTAGACTTTGAAGACTGGTTACAGTGGGCTACCGCTAACCGTATTCATGAGCAGGTTGTAGGTTATGTTGGTTTTGCCAAACAAGATCTTTATGACTTTGATCCAAAAAGTGCCAGCCGTAGTTTTGCCACTCCACGTTCGTGGTCATTTGTCAGTGATCTGTTAGAAGATGATGATATCAGTGACACTACTCTTACTGATTTGGTATCTGGTGCTGTAGGTGAAGGTCTTGCTGTTAAGTTTATGGCACATCGTAAGGTTGCCAAGCAGATGCCCAAACCGATAGATATCCTTAGTGGTAAGGTAAAAGAGTTCTCTGTAAAAGAGATTTCAGCAATGTATTCTCTTACTATCAGCCTGTGCTATGAACTTCAAGAAGCAGATAAGAAGAACGCAAAAGATTGGGACAAAATGGCGGACAACTTCTTTGGCTTTATGATGGATAATTTTCCAACTGAATTGGTAGTTATGGGTGCCAAGGTTGCGTTGACTACCTATGCTTTACCCTTTGATGCTTCAAAGTTGAAGAACTTCGACCGCTTCCACGACAAGTATGGCAAGTATATTATCCAAGCAATGGAAGGTTAAAAAAGGCCCGCAAGGGCCTTTTTTACTTGCTCTAAAAGCAAAGTGAATATATAATAAGTGTATAGTAAAACAACGGAGAAACAAATGACTTCAGTAATGAAAGGTTCTAAAATATCAAAGCCCAAGTGGGAAGGTAAGACTTTTACTGCTCAAGAGCAGGCTAAAATTGTTGACAAATTGGTAACTGCTCGTGTAGGTTTGTTACTGCGTCATCCGTTTTTTGGCAATTTGGCCACTCGTATGAAGATGATTGAAGCCAGCGATTGGTGCCAAACTTTGGCCACTGATGGCAGGAACTTTTATTACAATACTGGCTTTGTAAACGAACTCAGTCCAAAAGAGTGTGAGTTTGGCTTCGCCCATGAAGTCCTACATAACATCTTCGATCATATGGGACGTCGTGAAGGTCGTGATCCCAAATTAGCCAACATTGCCGCTGATTACGCTGCCAACCAAATTCTTAAAGATGAAAAAATTGGCACGGTTCCAAGTTGGATTAGGATCTTCCAAGATGACAAATATCGTGGCAAGTCTTATGAAGAAATCTATGCCATCCTCTACGCTGGGGCAGAAAAAATTCATCCAGAAGATCTAGGTGAATTGTTAGATGAGCACCTAGATGATGAAGGCGACGAAGGCGGTGATTGTGAACACGGCGATAAGCCTGGCAAGGGCAAGCGTCCTCGTTTGAGCAAGGCAGAACGTCAACAGATTCGTGATGAAATCAAAGAGGCAATGATTGCTGCGGCGCAGAGTGCCGGTGCAGGCAAGGTTCCTGCTGGAATTGGACGTCTAATCAAAGACTTAACTGAACCGAAAATGGATTGGCGTCAATTGTTACGTATGAACATTCAAAGCCTTATCAAGAGTGATTTTAGTTTTAATCGTCCAAACCGTCGTAGTCAGCACACTGGTGCTGTATTACCCGGAATGATGAATGAGGAAACCATTGACATCAGCGTAGGTATTGATATGAGCGGTAGTATTTCAGATCATCAAGCCAAAGATTTTATAAGTGAGATTAAAGGTATTATGGATGAATACAAAGATTTCAAAGTCAATTTATGGTGTTTTGACACAGAAGTTTATAATTACGCAGAATTCACCGCAGACACCTCTGATGAGTTTTTAAATTATAAAATAAAGGGCGGAGGCGGTACTGACTTTGAAGCAAATTATAATTTTATGAAAGATCAGGGTATTACTCCAAAAAAATTTATCATGTTTACAGATGGCCTTCCCTACGGTAGTTGGGGTGATGAGGATTATTGCGACACCTTATTTGTTATACACGGAAGTGACGACATTCTACCACCATTCGGTCAAGTAGCCTACTATAAATGAGTCTTAATAGAGGAGAATTAAATCCATTAGATGTTTTGGGATTAAGGAAATTAAACTTCATCCCAGAACATTTTACCACATTAACAATTGAATCTGGATTTACGGATATCAAAAATATAGACTATTGGATTAACTACAACTTAAATAGTAGATATGCTATTGAGAATACCTTAGTCTTAAGCAATGTGTCTAAAAAAATCACACAGGTTACTGTAATTGGATTAGAAGATCCAAAAGAAATTACCATGCTTAGTCTAGGGTGCCAATTTTTACAAAAAGGAAATTAATAGATGGAAAACGAAAAAGATGAAACAAGCACAGAGGGTGGAGTGACTCCTGAACTAACTGTCAATGATCTTAACAATATAAAACAAGTATTAGAAGCAGCGGTAAGACGGGGCGCTTTTCAAGCCGGTGAATTGTCAAGTGTTGGTGCTGCCTACGATAAACTTAGCACATTCTTAGAAGCGATTGCTTCTCAATCAAAACAATAAAACGAAGGAGATCCCATGAAACATGTGGGTAAAATGAAAAACAATTCTGCAAGAGTTGCAGTTGCATATAGGACTTTACCAGGTGAACCTAATAGTGCTTTAGTTGTAGGGACCCATGGCCTACCTGATAGTCATCATGATTCCTTAATGACATTGATTGAAAGCAGTACAGGTCAACAGGCAAATGAACTGGCAGATGTTTTGGCAACAAGAAGATTCCCAGATGGATCAGTTATGTTAGCCTATCTTCATACAAATGGACATCTTAAAAAGGTATCTACAGATGCAGTTTTAATGACACCAAATGCTCAGACTCAACTTCCTTTGAGTCAATTAAATGAATTAATTGCCAAAGATAAAGGAATAAGTATTGATGAACTTGCAGTACAAGATGAGAATAGTAAAAATAAACCACCTGTTGAAAAAAAGCAAGAAACCATTCCATCTGCAGATTCACAAGAAAACAAGAAATTAGTAGAAGAAGCACCTTATCATCCTGGTTATGAAGGGGCTGTAATAGATAAGCCTATCACCGCCAGTGATCTTCGTTCTATGGCAGATAAGTTATTTAAAGAAGCACAGGCTTTACGTAGAAAAGCAGACGAAATTGAACCGGTTCAACCAAAAGTATCAAAAACCAAAAAGACTAAAGCCATAGATGGATAATTCAGAAAAAGAATATCTAAGTGCTCTTAAATTAATTTTAGAAACAGGTGAAAAAAGAGTCAATAGAACAGGTGTTGACTCTTTAAGTTTGTTTGGACTATCACTTAGGTTTAATTTAGAACAAGGATTTCCGGCACTAACAACTAAAAAATTAGCATGGAAATCTGTAGTAAGTGAACTTCTTTGGTTCATTGAAGGCAGTGGCGATGAATTTAGATTACGAGAATTACTTCACGGAAATCGATACAGTGAAAAGGGAACTATTTGGACTGATAATGCTCAGGCTCCCTATTGGACTGCCAAAAGGTTACAAAGACATCCCGGTGATCTTGGTAGAATATATGGTGTTCAATGGAGAAGATGGCGTAAACCACTGATCAGAATCAACAAGGTAGTCCTGCAAAATCATGATCAATTATTAGAATTAGTTGAAGGTTTAAAACAGGATCCGTTTAGTAGAAGACATATATTGTCTGCTTGGAATCCTGGAGAGTTAGATATTATGGCACTACCTCCTTGTCATATTATGAGTCAATTTTATGTTTCTAATGATAAAAAATTAAGTTGCCACATGTACCAACGTAGTGCAGACATGTTTTTAGGAGTGCCATTTAATATTGCGAGTTATGCTCTTTTTACTCATATGCTGGCTCAGGCTTGTGGATATGGTGTTAAAGACTTAATAATTTCATTTGGTGATGCGCATATATATGTTAATCATATAGAACAGGTTAAAGAACAACTAAGCAGAAATCTTTATCCATCTCCAAGATTAGAACTGAATCCCGATATAAGAGATGTAACTAAATTTACAATGTCAGATATTAATTTAATTGATTATAAAAGCCACGAACCAATAAAAGCAGACATGGCTGTCTAGACTATCATTACTTCAATTATACCTTGATTATCTGAATGGTGCGTTTCTAATGCTCTTGCAAAGACAGCATTTGGACTGTCTCCATTGGTAAATGCTCTACCATGTCCTGCAATCTTGCTAGTAACTAATAATTCACCTTTGTGTATCCTACCGGTAACCTTACAAGGAACCCTACCCTTTAAGGCAACGAATGGATGAGTACTATGATCTCCTGCATCATCATTCATTCTATAAGCAGGCTTTATGCTTACTATGCCTGCAACAGATACATCTGCGTCTGTCTTACTAATAGTAACGTCAAATTTACCTCCTATAACAAGAACTGTACCTTGCCCGTAAACATCATCGGCATGATATCTTTCTGCTAGGTCGGCATATCTTGCTGCTGTAGCAGTAGCATATAATAAATGTTCGGATGGTCTATAAAATAGACCATTTGTACTGGTTTGATCTATATAGGCAGGTGCAGATGCTGTATAAGTTGATAAGAACGGTATATAAAATAATTCATTTGAATTTGTTGATTGAGCGGTGAATCCTCTTGCATTTGTAGCAGTTGTGGCCTCATCTGCCTTAAGTGCCTCTGCTGCTGTACCCCAAAAATAGTAATTGTTCAACTTAGTTGAACCTGTAACTGGATCAGCACCAGTTAAAGTTATACCTCTCACTATTCTATTAACTAAACCAGCTACAGGATAACTTTCACTTGCAGGGTTAAGACTAACTTCATAATCACTGTTACTTACTATTGCAACTACCTGTTCATCACTACCTATTACAGCCTTGATATTATATTGACTTGTACCTTGTGTCGCTGTAGAATTGCTGATTTCATAACTACCTCTCCACGCTGCGATAAGATCAGCACTGCTTGGAGGACCAACTAATAAGAAATTATTTCCATTATAAACATAGAGTTGCTGGTTAACATTGTCAAACCAAAGGTCACCTTGATAATAAGATTTAGTACCTGAAGGATCGCTTTCTTTTACATCTAAATTAGCAAGTCCTCTCCATGACGAACCATTATATAAATTTATTTTATTTGTTGAACTATCATACCAAAGTTGCCCTTCTATTGGTTTATTTGGTGCAGTTGAATTACTAAAGTTTTCTAATAATTTAAGTAAATTTTCATTTTGTATTTCACCATACCCGGCATAATTTCTACCAACAAAAGTTAAATCTGTAGTGGAATCAAGACTTGCATCCTGAACTATTGCTACCACTGATCCATTTGTTTTGTTTAAAATATATGCCATTTTTTTAACCTTAGACCATAATAAGTGTTGCTGTTGTAACAGTAGATACTCCAGCAACATTATAGGCTACAACTGTTGCAGTATAACTTCCTAATACACTGGCTGCTCTATAATTTACTATCCAACTTTCTGTTCCGGTTGACATTACACCTGTAGTTTGAGTATTTGCATACAATGGTGTTCTAAAAGAAATAGTCACTGCCACTGCATTTGTCACTGTCCATCCTAGAGTAGATGATGTTCGTCTACCCGGTGAACTTAAACCTATTGTAGCAGTGGACCAAATAGCGGTATTGGCGAAAGAAGGTGGCGGAAGATCTACATTTTGAACAATATTTGTGTTTGTATACAACACAATGTTGTAATAACTATTCAAAGGATCCCACGATTTTACACCTGGAACTATTTCTCTTAATATGTATCTTCTTACAGATGTAACTGTGTTATTAAACATACATAAAACACGTGCCTCACTATTTAGAGCATATCCTTTTGTACTGTATGTACTAGAAGAATCAAGAGGGAATAATTTTTTCAAATCTGCAACAATTGCATTATTACTTGTGTTAAGATAAGAAACTCTAGTAGCGGTGTTGGTTATTGTTGTATAATAATTTTCTTCTGGATTACCAAATCTAGAAATATCATAATAACTGCTCAATGACTTATCTGGATATGATAATAATTCACCATTTAAATTAAGATCTCCTTCTATATATAAGTTCTTTTTAACTGTGAGATTGTTTAAGATTGTAGTACCTGAATATACGTTGGTTGCTGTATAACTACCAAAATAGGCTAAAGAACTTGCAGAACTAATTACAAATGGACTTGCACTCAGTAATTGAAAGGGTCTTGTGTAACTATAAACAATCCCTACATTTTGAGTACTACTTGTATCTGAAATAATATATTCGTTAGGGGGAGGCTCTATTCCAAATTTACCTGTATCTGGATTTACTGCTGGACCAACTTTGATCCATTGTTTACCAAGTTCTCCAGCACCAAAACTCCAAAGTACATTTAGTTGTTTGTTTGTAGGATCAAACCATAAATCTCCTGCTGCATATAAACTAGGATCCGGGCTAGTAGTTGTGGTTGCTGCGAAGACTGGCTTCCACGATGCTCCGTCATAAACTTTCAACCTATTTCTATTATTGGAAGTATCAAACCAAAGTTGCCCTATTTGGGCACTAACAGGAGGTATATCGTTTGAAAAGTTTGTTAATAATTTTATAAAATTATTGTTTAATATTTCACCATAATTATTAACATTTTTTCCAATTAAAGTTAAACTGGTAGAAAGATCATCTACTTCACCTATAGATATTATAGTTAATACAGATCCATCATTTTTGTATACGGTGTATGCCATTTAAGTTTTAATAATATAATAAAGAGTTCTACCAGTAAAAATATTGGTTGCAGTAGTCATATCAGGTACCCTAAAAGTTCCACCTCCATTATCACCAAACTTGTCAGTAATTGCCGCATATAAAGAACTAAAATATGTAGCAGTATGAGATCTTCCTTGTCCAGATGTGCCGTTATTAACGCATAAAAGCCAAGCAGGTTTTCCTTCTTGTGTTAGGACAGAACTTTCAACTGTTGCTGTATTTCCTGCAAATGGAACAATTGTTCCAGGAATAGATAAACCTGCTACTAATTCAGCAAGAAACGCAGTTTTACTTACTATTTCAATGCTATTTAAATTACTTGCAGTATTATATACCAACAGAGAATGTGTACCTGTAGTAGTCGATGTGTTGGCAAAGGCACTATCTAAAAATACATTTTTGTGTAGCGTGGCGGTGAATACCGTACTACTACTTCCATCGAACAAAATAGTATTAGTTGTTGTAATTTGCCCACGAATTGAAAATTGACGTTTGGTCGCTAGTTTTGTAGCAGTGCCTATAAGACTACCTATAAAAGTTGCTGTGTTGGTACTTGTGCCAAATCGGTTTGCATAGACATGTCTAAATTGATTGCTAGGTTCACCTATGTCATAAACACCATTTCTTTTTGGTTTTAATATTACTCCAGAACTTATTAAACTTGAACTACCTAATGTTACAGTCTTTGTAGCAGTAAATGTTTCATTTACAATAACATCTGCATTTATAGTCACATCATTATTGAAGATACTAAAACCATTTACTTCTAGAGCAGTAGTACTAGAATTGTAAAGTGTTAATGTTCCAACAAAACTACTATTACCGTATACTTCAAAACTTGGACTAGAAATATTGGTACTTGTGTTAATTCCTATAGATCCTTGTCTAGGATTAAATGTTACAAATGCTAGATCATTTATTCCAATTTTAAAGTTTCTATTTTCATCACTGAAATTTATTAGACCACCACTGGCATCACTTTTTAGACGTAGTTCTTGATTATAATTAGAATTATTAACGTATAGACCGTTAGAGGCATCAATCTTCAATGTACCGGTATGAATTTGGTAGGTAGTTGTTCTGTTTTTAAGAATATCACTTGCTCTAATAACAGAATTAGACGAAACGTATAAAGAATCTGCCTTATCTGCAATACCATAATATCTAGCAGCATTTTTATTAGTTAAATTTACTCCCGTTTTGATAGTAGGAAATCCATCTTGAACAATTTTGGGAGTAAAATCATTATTTGATATAATGCTTATGATTTTATTATTTGCCCAATTTAATATAACAGGAAAAATTGTACCAGTATTACTTTCTAAGGATTTGAATTCTGACCCGGTTTTAACATTACCTTCTGAAACATCGGGACCAACTGTTCTCCAACCAGTACCATATCTAATTTTTAATAATGAATTACTTGTATCTACCCAAATGTCACCATCTACCAAAAGGTTATTATAGTCATCGGCAGGATCACTGGATTGCTGATATATTCCACTTGTTGGCATCCAACGTGAACTGGTTGCTGTACCATTACTTACTCTTAAAACTTTTCTGCTACTATCGCTGGTATCGTACCATACCTGCCCTTCAATAGCATTCTCAGGTGGGTAAGGACTTGCAAAATTTTCCAGTAGTTTCAAGAAATTTTGAGCATATGCAATGCCGTAGTTAACATATCCTGCACCTACTAAATCTAAACTGGTATCATAATTATTGATACCAGATCCATTAGTGGCACTTGGAACTACTACACTGGCAGGTTGGCCAGAAGCATCTATTTTAAATGGATCTGAAAATTTTAAATTATATTCACCAGCCATAGATTATGTTCCAGAACTCAAACTCTGTATCCTAACAGTGTAATCAACTTGAATCATGCGATTTAATGACTTCTGAACCGGATGAAAAATTACATGTGTTAATAAAATTCCTGTTCCGGGTCCAGCTGGAGTGTATGCTCTTAATCCAATTTCATCAAATACATAATTACCTTGATTGTTAGTTTCATTATCAAATGCCAATTGATCATTAGGTTCACCAAAATCAAGTAGGCAACTAACCAGTACATCTGAATAAAATGCGCCTGCTCTATGCCTTACTTCCATGTAATTCCTAGCAGGATCATTATTAGATGACCTTTTTGCGTCAACACTTTTATAATAAGTTTGATTGTAAAGACCTGCTTCAGTACCTATTGTATTTGGTGTTCTATAAGTAATAATCCCAATAGGATCTATACTTGTACCTCCATTTCCAAAACACATTTCACCTATAAATCCAGAGTCTTGATTACTCATAGCAGATGCTAATGCTATACTAAAATTTTCATAATGTATGGCATTTCTCTTGTCTACATATACTTCATTGGTAGAGGGATCATAAATTTTTAAATATCCCTCTACGCTGATATGTCCTTGTTCTTTTGGGTTTAACATATTAAATTATCCAGTACGATATTTATCCAAGTTTAAACCAGTATTATAATTCAAGTTTTAAGCAGGTCAAAGTAGCAGTAATTGGTGCTACAGTCGATGTATTATTGGTTATAGAAATATACATTCTATTGTTCACTGGTAGTTCATTGTTAAAACCAAATACTCCCGGTGCAATTACCTGTGTTAAACCTCCTGCTGTAGTTACTACCTCAGTTATTAAATTAATATTAAATGCAGGATCATCGGTAACTGAACGAGTAAGGTCTGCCGTTTGGCTGGCTGCGTCTGAATACACTCTTACCCAAGACTCTTGACTAGTTTGAATTTTACTAAGCATGTAACTCTTAAATCCATCAATAAATGTAGTAGCAGTTGAGCCTTCCGCCAACGCTAATGTAGCAGTGGTTAATAGTTGTCTTACACTTAATAAAGCAGTATCTGTACCGGTTGAAATAACTCCTATCAAATTTCCTTGAGAATCTGTAAATCTATGACGATCACTGCCGTAGACATTTTCTCTATTAGAAAGACTCAATCTGTTAGATGAAGTTGTTGTTCCTGTATTAACTGTAGAAATTACAACTCTTGTTCCTGCTGCTATAGCAGTAAAGGGTTCTAATGCTAGATATTTTATCTCTCCACCAAATGCTCCACTATAACTAATCGAAGCAGTATTAGCATTCATTCCTCTAAATTCTAATTTGCCCAAACTATCGTTTAGTATTAAACTGTTTCTTCTCTCATCTGAAGCACTTCTTCTGTTTCCAACGAAAACCAATCTATTACTATTTCTTAGAGTAGCATTGTCAAATCCAAGTGTGTCTTCATCTACAACGCCATCAATGGTCAATCTTGTATTCAAAAATCTAAATTTTGTAGATCCTTCATGAGTCAACGTAATACCGTTGTCTCTAACTATGTCTTTATAACCATCAATACCTGATCCAACAAGTATTGTAGCCACAGGATAATTTCCCTCAAATTCCCAATCTTGTAGGATATGTTTTTGTTGAAAATCATAACTTGCATCTAGTCTAATAGACTGTGGGTGCGTTCCAAGATAAAATCCAGTGCCTACATTGGTTGTAGCAGTTGTATTATCGTTCCAGGTTTCAGTGGCATAAAATGTTAATTGTCCTGTATATCTTCCTCTTGCATCAGTAAAAGTTCTACCAGAATGCCCGCCAGCGGCAAAAGTAACAATCTTTGATTGTCCTGGAGTATTAGAAGGATTCCCTGGATCACCTCCTGCAAGCTCACCTAAGACTACTGCATGATTGGTACCGGTAGGCAAATATCTATTAAGAAAACCACGAATTAATAAAGTAGTATTTGCAAAATCATATTCATTCGTTAAAGTAATTTGTCCTTCACTCGGAGTTAGACTTACAAATCCTCCAACTTCTAAATTTCTAAAAACTTGAGCATTAGTTGCACTTGTAAGATTAGTAGCAACTTGGGCAAAAGTTACATTATTTGTTACGCCCAGTTGTTGAGTGGTTCCGAAATTACTTTGTTGTAATACGGGTAACAAAGTTTGAAAAGGTAATTGCCTTACTAGTCGATTATCTACAACTAGAAAAGTCGAACTGCTTAACAATGTTAATCCTACTTGTGGTAATTCTGTAACTTTTGCCATTTTTTAATACCTTGTTAATACATCACCGCTATCATCAGTTAACGGCACATTATTTGTATCTTGTAATCTTGGATCTCCACCATAATAGTATACATCAGGTAACTCAGCAGGCTCTGTCCTAATAAACCTAGATTGGATATCTGAACTCAACAATAAAGATTGATTACCATTCCATGTTTTACCTTCTCGTTTCATCATGTAAAGAGCAACTTCCGGTTCTAATCTATCATTTATATTTAATGTTAAATGCTGGTAATTGAGGTAGATGCTCACTGTGTTAACTGTGCCTATCATGTTGGTTATTGTAAATAAAGTTCCTATATAATCTAATTCAAATTTATAAACTACGCTATAACTAGGACCACCGACACCTATTGTGCCTGTATTCGCATTTACGCTATTGGTTATTACAACTGATGAATTATAGATTGTAGGACCTGTGTCATCGCTGTACACCAAGGTTAATTTCATATTTTCGTTATATAAAAGTTCTTTGGCACTAATTGTTATACCTGAGGTTGCCGTAGTAAAACTAAAAGTAGTAGATAAAATAGAAACTGAAAATTCTGCAGGAATTTCTATAGTCTCATTTGTTGTCTCTATATATTGTAGATAACTAGATTTATTGAGTTGCTTTCCCCCATAGTAAACTTTAATTTGATCTATAGGGTCTACTGCGGTACTAGTTGTTAGATTAATTCCTTGAATTAAATTGGTAAATGTATTCTCTACATAAGTGTAAGGAATGGTGTAAACTGTGGCTGTTGTAGTAAGAGTATTGTAGGTATAAATGTTATCAACATAAGGAACAGTTTGTAGAATACCCTGATCTATAACTTTAGCACCTTCATCTACATAAAATGCAGGACTAGTTCCTAATGTTCCTCTCCTTATGGTTTGTAATTCATCATAGTCTACATTAAAAAATTCTATTCTTTCTCTATCTATTAAAACTACTCCGGGCACATTTAATGTGGGATTACTTGGGCTTAATATTCCTGTGTCAAAAACCTTAATTGTTGTATCGTAAAACTTTAAATTTTCTCGTAAAAACGTAGTAGCATCTTTTGATAATCTTTTATATTGATCTCTTTCAAAAAAATCCTTAAAGATCCTATATCCAAAAACATTATTCAGATATTGTGGATTTCTAATGCTTGTCACCATAACCGTTGAACTGTTAGTTTGATTTACAGACAATGCTAATTGCACAGTTTTTTTATCTGCAAGTACTTCAAAATCAACCCTATGAACAATTGGGTAACCATCAACATAAACCCAAACATAATTCTCATCTTCTGCGGGATATTCCAATTGATATAGTCGTAAACCGTTGGCTGGAAAAACTTCGTTGTTTATAAAAAGTTGATCATGATTTGGAAATGTAGTTACCTTAACATTTGTGTTGTTAATTGTATTTCTAAATCTTAATATATTATCACTGATAACATAATCATAATCATTGCCTCCTAATGCAACAACACTGATATAGACTCCATCCGGAAACACTCCATTTGTAAGAGTAATCTTTTTATTGACTAGATCAAAATTAAAATCAAAACCCGGTCTTAATCTTGTACCATTGCCATAAACTAAAACATCAGCCGCAGTAATTGTAGATAGATAAGTTAAAGGTCTATTATCAGATCTGTTATCAATATCATAGGTCAAATTATTATTGGACTTATAGTAATTGCTCGTATATGGAGGAATTAATCTTCTTCTTGTTGTACTGGCAGAAGAGTTACTTATCTCTACAATTGCTTTATCACTATAAGGTTGCCATGAGTATGGGGGATAACTCAAAACCAATGTTTGGGTATTATTAGTAGCAGGAGCAGTGAATATTTCTTCTCTAAATGTATTAAACTTTACATTAGGAGTGTTGAAAAACCAAGCCTGAAGTGTGTTTAAAGGTAATGTAAGATTATAAACATAAACAGCAGATCTGCGATTATCAGTATAATCTGGTAATAATTGATAATAAACTGTTGTTGAACTATAGGTATTTGTTATAGGATTACCATTTACTAATACATAAACATATCTTATATCTCTATAAGAAGCAAGACTAGATACTACCCCAGTGTTTGTATTTGCTATGTCAGTGGCATTACTATCAATTAACCCAGTTCCTCCAACTCTTACAAAAGTATATCCACCTTGACCGCTCTGAACCTGGGGAGGAATTATTAAATATCGTCCATCAATAAAATATTGATTCAAGGATAATGTATTAATATTAGAACCATAATCTAAAGTTCTATTATTAACATATACTCTTATACCGGAATATGCATCGGGATATACAGATAATGAAACTGTAGTAGTTGTACCTGCTACAGTATTAAATGCACCAGAAACAACTGATGCATATGAATCTGCACCTTTAGTATAAACATTGATACCTAAACTATCAACACAATGTCCAGGCACCATTTCTTCAGGAGCATAACTTATGCTAGGAGATATAAAGGCATCGCCGTCTATAACTAAATCAGCAGGATTGACTCCGAATGCATCAGAAATTATGCCGTTACTCCAGGTACCACCCTGAAGTGCAGTATCTAAGGCCGCTGCTTCAAAGTCATTTGACCAAAATTCAATGCCAGGGTCTGTATAAACAGTGGCACTGAATTTATAACATGTTTGGCTTGATAAATTTCGTATTTTAAAAACTGCTCTACCAGAAACTACAGAATTTGGTGGATTTATGCCTGCAATAACTGCATCGCTTTCTAAACTATAATAAATTGAACTGGTAGTGGCAGTGAAAAGTTGAGTTGGTCCTATGTAAATTTCATGACGAACAATATCAGATAACTTGTTATCTGTAACAAGAGTTAGAGTTCCGTATGATGCTATCTGATCTATAGTTTTCATTTTCTATTGTAATTCATTTTTTACATTATGAGAAATAATGTTATTTGCAACATATGTATGGGCTTCCTCAACTTCTAATTTAATTACTTCTCCAACTCCTTTGTATTCTATACTTATTATATCTAATAATCCGCCCATTGAATAAACTTTGTCTCCTTGGACTAGATTTTTTGCAAATTCCCAATTATCAGAACCTAGATAAAATCTATGAGTAGTTGAAACAAATATTTCTGATAAATCACTTAATTTGATTAGCAGTTTAGGTTGTTGGATTAGTTCATAATGACTTATTGCAAAGTATCCAAATTCTTTTGTAATTTCGTGCATGGTATAAATTATATCTCCTTGTGCCAGATGTGCGGCCAATTTAGATTGATTCGGAGATACAAGTATACCAGTATTAGGATCTATACAGCCACCAATTCCACCAGTGCCTAATTGTAACACAGGTGGAATAACAGGAGCAGCACTGGCGCTTGATTCAACAAATACTGAATATACACCAGATGCAATAGTAGGACCACCACTCAATACACTAATTTCAATGGTTAGATAAAACGCTGCGGAACTTACACCATTGGTATCATATGTTGCAACTGCTTCCCAACTGCTTGCTGCTGCTGTGGTAATTTGAACCCAATTTCCTACTACTGGAGCATATCCGTTAGTATTAAAATAACTCGTTGTCAATGCAGTAGCAAATCCTGGACCAGAAAAAGTAACAAAATTTACCCAAGTTGCAAACGGGTCAACTGTAGCCCTTACATAATAGCCTGTTACTCCTGTTGACGATCTTGCCCAGGTTTGTATTGCAGGTGTTACATTATATCCTGATGGAAATATAGCATTAGTAGTGGCAGTTGTAATAGTAAATGTACCTGCTGTTTTAATTTCAAGTCTAGCAAAAGCAGGGGATTGATTAGTTCTAGAATATATAGTGCTAGGTACTTGTCCAAATTCACTTACAATTTGATCTGATATGGTAACGTCTACATATCTGGTAGGATCATCAATCAATTTTAACCTAAATGCTTGATTAGATTCAACGACTCCTCCTGTTGCCAATGTGTAGGTAAATGTAGAAATCTGCTGTCCAAACCCTCCACTAACTAATACAAAAGTACCTGTATAAGTTGCTGTGTTTAATTTAGCCAAACTTGGGAAAGTAGTTCCTGAAATATTTGTAACAGTGAAGTCAACATTTTGTCCAACTGCTTTATTGGTTGTAACCAAAGTTATAGTAACCGTACTACCTTCATATACAGGACTATTAGATGTTAAACTATAGGTAGGAGTTGCACCCTCAGCATCTAAAATTACTATGGTATTAGTTGTAGTGTATGTAGGTCCTGGTTCTAAAACATTGAGCCAAGTTTCTAGAGTTACGCTGAAACTTTCTGAAGATTCAGCCAAATAATCATTGGCAAAGGTTAATGCTAGATCAAGATTACTAAATTGACTTTCGTTATAAATTACAACATCAGGGCTTACAAGAGTAGTTGTTCCAATATCTGATGAAGTAATTCCTGGGCCAGAACCGGTATATCTAAATGTTCTGCCATAACCGCCAAAAATTATATTAGTACCAGATGCTTTATAGGTTACAGTTTCACCTTCATTTGCGCTGGTAGCAATATTTCCACTGCTATCATATGGATTAAATGCATAAGATGCCGCTCCACCAGGCAATGGGACAATAGTAAACACTGTAGATGCCACAGTTGTATAGTCAACTGTGGCGGTAGATACATAACTGTAGAGTTCAAGTTTAACTGGTAAAGGATAAGCCACTGGAGCTGTTACCATTGTTATATCAAATTGTATTGGTAAACTCAAAGAAGTTGTTGTTACAATTTGATCTAAACTACTGGGATTAAAATCAGCAGCAACAATATTATTAGTTGAGTCTACAAGCCTGTATCCAAATGTTCTGCCTAAACCAAAATCAACTTGTTGAATATCTACTACGTCAATAGTAAATGTAGCAGTAAATGATTCCTGTATAGAAGGAGAACTTGGAGTAACTGTAAACTCAGGAAAAAGACATGGTCCTACATAAAAATTATATTGACCAATTAGTTTATTTCTTGGTATAATAGGACTCAGTATACTTAAAACTCTTACAGTAGCAGAACTAAATGTACTAGTTGTATCAGCAAGTACATTTGTTGCTGTTACAATAAACGAATTTTTGCCATTTAAATTATAGACTTCATAAAATCCATTGTATCCACCGGTAGTTATTCCTGAGATTTCAACTTCGTCGCCTTCTCTAATATCTCCATGAAAGTCTGCTGTGGTATCGATTTGAATATACGATCCAATAGATGTTCCAGTAGTGTATGTTTTATATATGTTGTATCTTGGACTACTTATTGTAATAAAACTACCTGCTGTGTTTACACTTGTTACCACTGTATCAGTTCTAAATCTTGATGTAGAGGTGTTAAGAAAATTAATATTTTGACCAGGAATAATACCTTTTACTGTGTTTAGATAAATGGTGGTTGTACTGGTTGTTGCAGTTGAAACAACTTTTGCTCTGGTATAATTACTTACAAAATCATTCCAACCACCACCGTTTCCATAAGGACCTACTATGTTAGATTGTTTTCTAATACCGTTTAAAATTTCTGCACTATATTTGTAACCATTTTGAGCAATATAAATTAAATCTGCCTCAGAAACACCTAGACTTCGCAAAACAAATGGTTTGACATTGTTATCGTTCAACCAAGTTATTTTTTGAGCACCTGTGAACGTTGTCCAATTAGCTGGCAAAGATGGAGGATAATTACTTTCTGCAAGGGGAGTAGAATAATCAAATTGCAATCCTTGTAATTGATTGAATGGGTACTCCAAACCCTTCATTAGCAACGGCAAATTTTTACCTACCATGGATTCATTTGGAGTATAAAATTTGTTGATTCTATCTATTGCGTTATACAAAGAAATATGTTTTTGAAATACAACTCTAAGAATTTGTCCTTGTTTAGGAACTAAATTAATAAAGACAAATTTACTTTTAATAAAAGTGCTTGAATTAATTTTCTCTTTGAATTCTACAATTTTATAATTCTCGCCTAGAACTAATTTTTTATCAAGAGTCGGGAAGATATACTGTTTATTTGAGTCTGCTCTATATGGAAGAACAAATTCAATTTGAGATCCATCACAGGCATCTGGAAAAGTATAATCTACTTCAAGAACTTCTAAATCAGAATTTTTGCTTATTCTATCAAATTTAATACCTATTGTGTTTGCTCTAGTAGTATCATTACCAAGTACTACAGAGGCTGTAGCACTGGCTGTATAGGTCGCAGTAGAAGCAGGAAAACCTCCCACAAATCTAATAGATGGATTCTTTTCATAACCAGATCCTGGATTTGTAATAACAATTTTATAAACCTGACCATTTCTAATGTATGCTTCTGCTTTGGCTCTATTGGTTGGATTTAGAAGAGTAGTTGATCCTCCATCTATAAAAACATTTGGTGCATATATATAACCGGATCCAGGATTGGCAATGACTATTTCTTTGACATAAAATAATCTATTATCTATCCAAGATTTGTAAGGATATTGATTAAAAGTTGGATCATTTACTGAATCTGCAAAACTAACTTTTCCTATAAATTCACCAGTAAGTGTATCGTACACAGGAGGAACATCAAAATCTGTTGTATAGATATTAGTATTTTCTATATATGGATTTACTGATATAAAGTTTCTAACTTTTGTTCTATAAGGTTTAACTTCTTTGATAAAATCTTCATAATATTCGCTACTATCCAATCTATAAGCACTTGGTGTGTCTAGGAAATTAATTTGATTTTTAACAATTACAAAACTAGTTTTAAAAGCCCAATCTATAAAACGTTGTTCAGATAGAGCGTACCTTATGGCTGTAAAGAAAAATAGATTCCAATTAATCTTAAGATCGTTTATAAAAATATCATCTTTTAAAGCCGTCAATATATACTTCAATTCTATGTCTGGTAACTGATCATATAAAGTTTGATCTAAAGACGATTTATCAAAACCATAATCAGTTAATTTGGTATTCCATAACGAATCATTAAATCTAATCGTTCCTCGTTCGTTATAAACAATGTTGTAGTCTACTGAAAAGTTTCCTTGTTCGTTATCATAGGTTTTTTCTAAAACTGCTTTTCTTCCATTTCCTATATTAAGAACTAGAATATAATTTCCTTCTTGAACATTAGTTAATTTGTAAGTGCTATATAAATCAGGAACGATGTAAGAAAATCCTTTAAATTTATCAAAGTTTTCCTTTTCGTAATCTATATAATCCCAATATAATGGAGTATTATATAATTGAGTTCTAGTTTTTATCCATAATTTATTGATGTAGTCAAAAGAATTTAAACTCCACCTATTACTTGATTCAATATCAATTTGTATGAGTACAGTATGAGATCTTACTTCTAATTTAGGAGCGGTCTCGTAACTACGAGCACTTTGAACTATTTCTACTTTAGTTAATCTTCCGTCGTCGTTGATATAAGATTGTAAAACAGTTGAATTATCTGGATTAGGGGTTACAACAATCTTAGGTGGTAACTTATATCCAAATCCAGGATCAGTGATAGAAACATTTATAATTGTACCATTTTTAACACTGCAAGAAATCTTAGCCTGTCTTAGCGTGGCAGTTTCTACAAGATTTAAAATATCTCTATCTGCAACTATAAAATCATATTCTCTTTCAAATTCTGCAGGTATAGGTTCAGCAGCATTTAAATTTTCAAAATTGGCAATACCGTAAATTCTATTTCTTGATAATTTCTCATTAACAAAATCAAATAAATTCTTAATGGCTAAAAATCTATCTTTAAAAAGAGTTTGTCTTGGTCTAATTGCTGTACCGTAACGATTCTTAAAAGTCAAACTTACATCAGGAACTGTATTGCCAAAATCATCTAATCCAACAAGACTATCAATTAATTTTTTCTCTATCAAAGCAGGCGGTATACTTTGACTGTCTCCTTCTCTCATTAACAGCCATTCTGTATGCAAAGGAATTTGATTATTAATTTCATCGTAGACAACATTTAATGATATATCACTTCCCTTGAGTAAAGTTTGAACGTTACCTATTGTCAATGCGTTGTTGGTTAAAACTTGCACAAACCTTAAACCATTACTTAATGGATCTGAAATTAACCTTGCAACTTCTAATGCACTTTTTCTTCTATTAGCGATATCAGGTACAATCGTTTTATTCTTAACCCAAAAGAAGTAAACATTTTCAAATGCTCCTGTGACTGTGTTTAAAACTTGTTTAACACTGATAACACTGTTGTCAGGATATTTAGGTTGTCCACTGATTCCCTTGGCAAGTCCAGAGGAAGTATCTGCCTGCGTTGCCCATTCACTAGGAGTAAGAGTAGATCTCACCCATTCGTATATGTCGATAGACGAACCTGGGAATAATTTACCCCAATTATTTTTCCTATAAACTTCATTACCTTGTTCATACCAAACATATTTTGAAGTGCTCAAATCCCACCAAAGTTCACCTATGTGATCATCTAACCAATTCTTAGTTGTGTCGTTGGTTGTTCCAGCAAGTCCTATACTATAGATAGCAGGATCGGCTGCTGCTTTAAATTTAATCTCTTGATCTGCTATTCCAGGAATTCTTCCCTTTATTGGATCAAAAATATCAAGGTATTCTAAAACTTTTTCTTGATCATTATCGATTAGACTGACTTTATAAATTTTGCTTACATCTACAAGATCTTCTTGATATCTAATTTTATTCCAAGTTTGAGCAGTTGATTCTAAAACTTTAAACTGATATAGGCGACTTAGATCTTTAGGTACTTCAATATTATCTACACTAGGGGCACCAATAAAAATATTTTTATCAGTCGCTGCAATAGATGATCCAAATTTACCATTAGTTTCTAAGTCAACAGGCAATAATTCATCTGCCTGAACAAAGTAATTATTAAAATTTTGATAGGTGTATACGCTGCCAGATCCATAAATTGTTGTAACAAATCTTGTCTGACCATTATCAAATGTTGTTTCACCTTTTTTACTTACAGTGCTTAGATAAAATTTAACAACTTCAGACCTATTTGTACCTATAGAACTAATAACTAAAGTTTTTTCATTCTGAGAAATGTCTATTGCTTTTCCAAATTTTAGGTCACTATTCAAAATTGGATTTTCTAGAATTTGAGATAATACATATCCATTTTCGGTATTTAGGTAAACAGCAACTTTACCATATGTTCCTAAACTAATATAAGATTCTTGACTGGCAACAAATAAGAATTTACCTGTAGAACTTATCTTAAGGGCACTGCCAAATTCATCATTATTTCCAAAAGGACTGTCTATAGATTGTTTCCATTGTAAATTTTTATTGAAAATTTGAACAATACCTTTAACACCATTTGAATAATAGTTAGGAGCACTAATAGCAATATTAGTTCCAGCATTGTCACCAGAAATATTCTGTCCCCATCTGGCACCAACATTTAAAACTACGCTACTAGTGCTCAGTAATTGAGTAGTATTTGTAAAAAACGTACGAAGATCTATTGTACCAATCTTTTGATAAAGTTTATTTTCAGTTCTTGATCTGTCGTAGTCAAAATTATTATTAAAATAATTTGTATCTACTAAATTTATAAAGAAAGCAGAATTTGCTTCTGAAGTTTGACCAATTATACCATTTGCCAAACAAAAATCTACGATTGAACTCATTTCTGCATATGATGGGTCTCTATATAATCCAAATCTATCAACTCCATTTATAACATAAAGATTATTAGAAACGAAATATGGCAATATACTTAGAGTTCTATCTTTATAATCTGTAAAAGAATAATCATTTTTATATAAGTTTACAAATTCATCTAAATCAAAATCCAATTTGTCAACGTTTAAAAGGTTTATCTTGTAAGCATGTACGGTTCCTGTGCCTGTGTATGCAGCATTTCCTGGAGCGCCTACAAGTAAAATTGTAGATGTTGATAACTCTACTTGAGATATATATAATGAATGCCCAAATCTACTGTTTTGTAAAGTGGCAGAGTCGACATACGGCTGGGCAAATACTACCTTAGTCGATTCTCCATTATTTCTATTGTTTTTTGTTGTAATTTTAACTAGCCCTTCATCAATAAGTCCACGTGATGGAATTATTGTAGAACTGCTAACTGGGATAAGCACACTAGATGAAGAAGAAGCCCTTACACTGGTAGATCCTGGTGATCCTATGATGATTAAATTTTTATTAATATCGTATGCTAGCGAAAATCCAAAATCAGTCGTGGTGTTCAACGCATAATTATTTTTGTAATTTAATTCTATATCAAAAAGTGCTTGAATATTTGAAGCATTTTTTTGATAATACTTTACCTTACCATAATTTAAAGATTGAGGAATATGAAATTGTGGAGCAGATACAAGGACTACATTAGAATTTTCATTAGCCCATATTGATGTACCAAATTTTTGTCTTGTTGGGCTAGTACCATTTTTGTATTCTAAAGCAATATCATAGTTATTGATCTTTTCAAAAACACTCCACTTGTCATATTCATCTTTGTCTATCCAAACTTTAGATCCATTTTGTAGATTTAATTGATCTTTAA
>Ga0214917_10002190_pt1 | contig 24206 bp, 19 predicted proteins | sample LL_1208_BB_MetaG_FD_177983 | JGI IMG/M metagenome (GOLD analysis project Ga0214917, IMG submission 177983) | Freshwater microbial communities from Lake Lanier, Atlanta, Georgia, United States - LL_1208_BB | ecosystem: Environmental > Aquatic > Freshwater > Lake | place: USA: Georgia | collected...
CTCGAAGCTTTCCAAACAACCCCTTTGATGGCCACACCTTAAACGAACAACTCGAGCAAGCACAGATCCTCACGGACCGCACCATCCGTGACGTCTATGTCGATCTGGGCTATCGCGGGGTGGATGCAGCTAATCCCACCGTGAGCATCAAGCATCGGGGCAAGGCCAAGCGGCTGACCGAACGAGAGCGACGCTTACTCAAACGCCGTCAGGCCATCGAACCCATCATCGGGCACTTGAAGGCCGATCACCGCATGGATCGTTGTCATCTCAAAGGCCAAACCGGGGATGCGATCCATGCCGTGTTGTGTGCAGCCGGCTACAACATCAAGTGGCTGCTCCGGATGATCCGCAAAAAGGGCATCCGCCTTTTTTTGTCCCTTCTTCAGGCACTCGGATTAGGACGCCGCACTCAAGCGAGCGGGCATTCGAACCGCACCCATCCTTTCGCAGGCTTCAAAACCTATACCCAACGAGCCTTCGCTTGAAGAAATTAAATTATTCTGGGACGACGAACTATAGGGGAGGAGCAGCCGAGGCAACCTGGGATGGGCCAATCTGGATGCCTAACTCGGCCCAGATCGCCTGAAAGTACTCATTGAATTTTGCCGATGAGCGCAGTTTGATCGGATCTCGCTCGACGGCTTCAAGCTCGATTCGGTGGACCGACTTCACTTCGGCAGGCCGATTGGTCAGCACCAGAATGCGGTCGGCCATGGTAATCGCTTCACCAATGTCATGGGTCACCAGCACCACGCTCTTGCGCCGCTCACGAATCACGCTCATTACCTCAGCCTGCAACACCAGCCGGGTTTGGAAATCGAGTGCCGAGAACGGCTCATCGAGCAGAATGACACCCGGGTCGATGGCCAGCGTCCGCATGAATGCAACGCGCTGCCGCATACCGCCTGACAACTGCGCGGGTTTGGCCGACTCGAATCCGGCCAAGCCGTAGCGCCGCACCATGTCGAGAACACGCGCGCGATCGGCTGCGCTAACCGCTCCCCTGACCTCAAGTCCGAGCAAAATGTTGTCAAAAACACTTCGCCATGGAAGCAAGAGGTCCTTCTGCAGCATGTAACCCACATGCCCTGTGGCACGCTCGATATGCTTGCCCTCGACGACCACGGTACCTGAACTCGGTTCGATCAACCCGGCGATCGCGTTGAACAGCGTGGACTTGCCACAACCGGAGGGCCCGACAATGGCCAGCGTTTCACCTTTGTTCAGCTCAAACGAAATCCGGCGGATCGCTTCGACTTCCTCAGGCTCCCCCTGATTGAAGACGACCTGAACGTCGTGTGCCGACAGCACGCTCATGCGAAATGTCTCAAGCTCGTGATGGCCTGTTGGCGGGTCAAATACGACAAGAGGATGTCGTTGAAGCGTTGCGGAAACACTTGAGAGCATCCATGGCCGCCTTCGTCCATCCAGACGAGCTCTGCCTCGGGAATATTGCGCGCAAGCTCCTCTGAAAAATGCGGTGGCGTCAGTACATCGTCCTTGGCGCACAAGACCAGTGTTGGTACGCGTATCTGGCCGAGTTGCCGACTGCGATCGAAGGCAAGAATGGCATCGATTCTGGCCGCAAGCACGTCAGCAGGCGGCGCAGCCTTGACGGCCGCATCCTCCTCCATACGCAGCCACTGAGCATTATCGCGCACGAAAGTTGGCGGCATCAGAAACAGCGGCGTTGCATGGGTGTAGGCCCGCACGCCTGCTGTCAGCAACAGTGTCTTTCGAATGTCAAAACACCAACGGAAGTGGTCGTCGGCCCGAGTCCAAGACGCATATTGGACCATGCTGGCGAGTCGTCCGGGTTGATCGATGGCGATGACCTGGCCGATGGCTCCGCCGGTGGAGTGCCCAACGAAATGCGCCCTTTCGATACCCAAGTGATCCATCAGGCCGACGACATCGGCAGCCATGAGATCCACCGAATAGATGGACGGGCGGCTGCTCTGTCCGGTTCCACGATGATCATGCAGGATTACGCTGAAGTGCTGCGCCAAGGCATCGCGCTGAGCGCGCCAGTAGCGGGCGGCTCCGCCCAGGCCCGACACCAGCAACAGCGGCGGGCCCTTCCCGATGACTTCGTAGGCGATCTCCACATCGGCCAGTCGAACGCTTGGCATCACAATTCCTTCAGTCTGAAAATTGGCCGCGAAGCCGCCGCTCCAGAAGGCCAACGGCATAGTCCATCACCAAAGCAAGCACCATGAGGGCAAGAATGCCCAGCCATACCCCGCTTAGGTTGTACAGGGTGCCCGAGTAGTGAACATAAAAGCCCAGGCCTACTTCTGCGGAGATGTATTCGCCCACGACTGCTCCGATCAACGCGAAACCGACGTTGAGCCGGAAACCGGAAATCAGCCAGGGGACGGAGCCGGGGACGATCACCTTCTGAAAAATCTTCCAACGTGTCGCCCCCAGCGATCGCATCAATCGAATGAGGTCAGCATCGATTTCCTGAGTGCCTGCATAGGCCGTGATCACCGCGACAATGAAGCAGATGATGGCTGCAATCGCGACCTTCGACTCAAACCCCACCCCGAACCAGACAATGATCAGGGGCGCGAGCGCAATTTTGGGCACACCGTTGAGCGCCACCATCACCGGACGAAGAACCTTGGCCAGGGTTGGCGACAACCACATCGCCAGTCCTGCCACGCTACCCAGTACACCGCCGATCAGAAACCCGACAATCGATTCTTGTGCCGTCACCAGCGAGTGCTTCAACAGGCTGCCGTCGGCGAGGGTCTTCATTAGTTCTCGCCAAATTCCGCTCGGTTGGCCATACAGATAAACCTTGAGCCACTCCTGACGGATGGCCAATTCCCAGACGGCAAAGATGCCCACCACCAGAAGCGCCTGGTAGGCGCCGATACGACTGGCTGCCGCCTTCCGGCTGCGAGCTGCGGGTGCCCGGGCCCCGGCAGGATGGTCGGTCGCCATCGGTCAGCGTTTCAAGTGTGCGATCGAGCAGATTTCCACGAGAAACTCGGGGCGCACCAGATCGGCCCTGATGCAGTAACGGGCGGGTGGCTCCGTCGGAAAGTACTGCGCATAAACAGCATTCATCTTGACATAGTCCGACAGATCCTTCAGAAAAATGTGATTGAAGGCGATGTCGGCAAGCGTACCGCCGGCTGCCTCGACTACGCTCTTGATTGACTCAAGGACAGCCCGAGTCTGGATGGCAACGTCACCCACGCCAACGGTCTTGCCCGACGCATCCATGGCGAGGGTACCGGATACATAAAGCACGTTGTCTGCAAGTGCCCCAGGGGAATACGGAGCTAATGGAGGTGGCGAGCCTGCAGGGATAATCGGACGTTTGGGCATACTGGACCACTCCTGTGGTGTTGGCGTTTTCCGGTGGGTCAAGCGGGCAGGCCGAACCGCTCTGCTGCCTTGAGCGCAAACGAGTTGTCGACCATTTGTTCATATGGCAGCGGCTGCTTAATGGCGCCACCACCCAATTCAAGTTTCATGACCGCATCCCAGTCCGCTTTGCTGATGATCGGATTTCGCGGAACCACGAAGCGGGTCTTGAGGAAGTTGTCGGCGGCCGACTGAATGGCTTCTTTGTCGATCTGCGGGAACTCGGCCAGCGAGACTTCGACGAATACCGAGGGATCGGTATGGAGCATTTTCTGAGCCTCTGCGATCGCATTGCAGTAGGCCTGCACCACCTCCCGGTTCTTGCCAAGATACTCTTCGGTGACAAACGACGTTGTCCAGGCCAGCGAACCGATCGAGCCGGCAAAGGAGTACGCCACCTCCAGACCCAACTGGCGGGTTGCGATGCTCACGTCCCACTCGAACATGGGGGCATAGTCGGCCCGACCATCTTTGACGGCCTGCGCTTGCGCTCCGGGCGGCAACTCCAGAAACTTAACGCCATGCTCTTTGGGATCAAAACCCCCATGCTCGCGCATGGTGTAAGTCGGCGTCTGGATGGTCGAGGACGGAAATCGCAGCGTCGCCAAGGTCTTGCCCTTGAACTGATCCAGCGAGGAGATTTTGCTGCCCGGCCTGCCAACGGCCCACATCGCCACCCCGCCCACAATCTTGGCGATGACCTTCATACGGCCGCCCTCGAGCGTCGAGTTCACGGCCATGCCCGGGCCCGTGATCGAAAACTGCCCGCGACCCGACAATAAAACGGGCACCGGCAATGCGATGCCACCGGCGGGAACGATCGATGCCTCAAGACCGTGCTTGGCGAACAAGCCCTTGCGGCGTGCCGCGTAGGCCGATACGTACATGCCCAGCTTGATCGCCTCGGAAATCATCACCGGGGTCTTGGCCTGCGCCGAACCCGCCCCCGGCAGCATGCCCAAGGTCAGAATGCCCAGGCCTCCGCCCAGCAGATGACGGCGGCGGGTGCCTCGCGGAGCCACAACCATGGTGTAGGGGTTTTGAACTTGATTCATAGACGCTCCTAGGGTTAACGGCGTTAATTGGGCACCCGGGACGAGCCAGGCGCCGGTTGATGATAGTCTTGCAGAAACGCAAGCAACAAATCACTGAACCGCTCGGGATGCACGACAGTAAACGCATGGCCGCCGCTGTCGACTGTCTCGAAACGAGAATCCGGAATTCCGCCTACCAGAGCAGCGGACAAGTGGTGCGGCACCAACGCGTCGTCTCTGGAAGCAACGATCAAGGTCGGAGCACGAACCGCACTCAATCGACTCGCGGCATCAAACTGCAAAAACATGTCGATTCGAGCGAGCATCACCGAGGTGGATGGAAATGTCTTGAGTTGATCGGCTAGCTCTGCGTTCAGGTGGTCGTCGTTGTCCGATATCCAGCGCGGCGTGTAGAGGAACAACGGTTGCGCGCGCAAGTAGGCTTGGGCACCTGACTTCACGAGAATGTCTTTCCTCACCTCAAAACAGCGTCGAACGTGGGCGTCGGCGTTGGCCCACCCATTCACCACGGTCAGGCTGAGAACCCGTGCCGGCAACTGAGCGGCAAGCTCGATACCGACGATTCCGCCGATCGCATGCCCCACGAAGTGGACGGCTGCAATCCCGGCGGCATCCAGGACCGCTGCAACATCACGAGCCATCCTTGCAACGCTCAACTCGCCATCGATCTCACGAGAGCTGCGCCCAGTGCCCACCTGATCGTACACAACGACCCGATGTCGGCGCGATAAGGCAGAGATCTGGGGCTGCCAAAACCGCCCGCTGCCGCCCATCCCGGCACACATGACAACAGGGCTGCCTTCGGAGCCGAAGATCTCGTAAAAGATCTCGGTGGCACCCTCCCCCTTTGCGATCGGCATGTCAGGCCTTATCCAGGGCCCGGCACAGGTCGTCGGTACCACAGACCCACCCGAAAAAAGTTTCTACGTTGAACACGGCCGCCTTCTGTACATACTCGGGGCCCGCCTGATGCGTTGCGTCTTCCAGCAATACGCCGAAGTACTCCAGAAAAAATCCGTCGCGCAGCGTGGACTCGACGCACACGTTGGTCGCGATACCGCAATAGATCAGATAACGAATGCCGCAGCTGCGTAACACGCTGTCGAGTCGGCTGTTGTAGAAGCCGCTGTAGCGGGTTTTGGGAACGACGATGTCTTCAGTCCGCGGCTTGAGTGCATCAATCAATTCGTAGTCCCAGCCCCCTCGTGCAAGCAGTTTTCCACTCAAATCGGGGCGTTGGCGCATCAGTTTGAGCGCATTGGACTTGTGCCAGTTCGGCGAACCTGGTCCGCCCGCCTCGATGTAGTCGGAATCCCAACCATTCTGGAGATAGATCACCGGCAAGCCGCACCGCCTCGCAACAGCGAGTGCCCGCTGGCACTGGACAGTGGCTCGCTGCGCACCCCGGATATCGAATCCAGCCAGATCCAGATAGCCACCGGCAGACGCATATGCGTTCTGCATGTCAACGACGATCAGCGCCGTCTTGCACAACTCGATTACGAGTGGCTCGGGGCGAGACTCCAGAGTGACCCGGTCGCCCTCAGCGTCGTATGCGCTCAACACGACCTCCTCAATTGTGAAAGCCCGTGGTTCATATGATGTGTGGTTCGGTAAACTTAATCGGGAACTGGAAGAAGAAGTGCAGCAAATTGCTAGTGAGCTAAACACTTTACTACCGCGAGGGAAAAAACTAGACCTGCAACAACTCTCCCGTTTGGGCCAGCACTGTCAAAAGTGCAGCGTTAGGGCTTCGTGCCCGGCGTACGCCAGACAAATTCTGGCAGGTGAAGATGATAGCGCGGGCGTATTGTCACCGCTCGATATCGCTGGCGCCGTGACGTCGGTCACATTTGACGGTGAAGCGCACACCATCTCGCTGGTAACAAAGCGGCAAGGTCGCCGAGCGACAGTTTCCGGCGTTGTCGAGGCAGTGGTACCGCAAACGATTTTAGCGGGAGATGAGTTAAATTTTTTTTCGTTAGAGACAAGCGAGATCAGAGGGCGAGGAAGATACATCTCCAATTTTCATGTCTGGAACCGGACCAGCCCAGTCAACTCAGCATTTACATGTCTAATTCGCGGAAGACAACGGAGTTGAAGTCGCCTACCCTTTTACGGGGCGTGCGCGGCTTAGCGTCACCACGGCCCTCCGGATGCTTATCGAGCTCCAATTTGATGCCAGCGAGGTCGGCATCAATGGTTCCGTCAAGCACACTCAGTTGCACATCTATCAGCCCTTCACGGCTACGGCCGAACTTTCATACCTTGAGCGCGACTATTTCGTGGACGAGCTGGACGATGCGCTCTTCTTTCCAACGAATGATCTCGTTTTTAGGCATGACAGGCTCATCTGGTGAGCTGGCAGGAATGGAAACTTCGGACCACTCGGCCTTCGAAGTGTCAATCTCGCGGTATCTTTCAGCCACGTTTACGCCGCCGGTTTTCAACTAGTTTTCCATTGATGTGCAGACCGAACGAAACTCAATTACAAAAGATTTGTCTCATATGAGCGAAAAAATGCGATTCATTGATCTCTTCGCCGGGTGTGGGGGGCTATCTCTTGGCCTTTCGTTGGCCGGTGCACAAGGGCTTTTCGCTGTTGAGCGAGACGCAATGGCATTTAGGACCTTCAAGGCAAACTTTATTGATGCACCTCGTGGGCCTGTATCCCGCTTCACTTGGCCCACTACGTGGTTGGAAGAAAGGGCGTGGGCAATCGACGAGATATTGGACAAACACGCCAACAGGCTAAGTGAACTTCGAGACTCGACTGTCGACTTGATAGCTGGAGGCCCGCCGTGCCAGGGGTTTAGTTTTGCCGGCCGCAGAAAACCTGATGATCCACGGAATCAGTTATTCAAGAGATATATCGACTTTGTTAAGTTGGTCAAACCGACCGCAGTTCTTCTCGAGAATGTTCCCGGGATGGCCGTCGCACACGGGGTTGCAAATTCGAAAGAGCGCAGGCAACGCGGCGATACCCGTGGGTCCTATTTTGAAGCACTTACTCAGGAACTAGATGATTTGGGTTATGACGTCGAAGGTGCCATCATCGACGCATCACGCTTTGGCGTCCCGCAGAAGCGAGCGCGCCTAATCGTCGTGGGCCTGCTGCGCAAGCGCGTGCCGCCTCTCGAGGGAGGCAAACGCGCAGCATTGGTATTTGAGCGTTTGGAATCTCAACGAGACACTTTCCTGAAATCACTTGGGCTGACATTTCCAGTAACTGCTAAGGACGCTATAGGGGATCTGACCCTGCGCCGGTCCGATGGCGGACTTTGGCCAATTAGAGTTTGCGACGATCTGGAGTCCCCTAAAGGCTTCGTCGAGTTAGCCCACGACGGAAGACGGTCCAAGAGTCCCTACCAGAGGCTTATGCGGTCGGCGGCCCCCATCGACCAAATGGATAGCATGCGGCTCGCCCGACACTCTGATGTCGTGAAGCGACGTTTCTGGGAAATCATCAATTTCTGCCGACAGGGCGTGCAGATGAATGGTAGCGACCGCGAGAGCTTCAATCTTCGCAAACAACGAATCTACCCGATGTCCGCCACCGAGCCGGCGCCGACGATCACGACGTTGCCCGACGATGTACTGCACTACTGCGACCCGCGCATCCTGACGGTACGCGAATACGCCCGCTTGCAGTCCTTCCCAGACTGGTTCGTATTCAAAGGCAAGTACACGACTGGCGGCAATCTCCGCATCAAGGAATGTCCGCGATACACGCAAGTCGGGAATGCCGTACCCCCATTGCTTGCCCTAGCGATCGCCCGGGCGCTACAGGATGTCCTGAGCGCGGCCATCGAGCAGTCGCGCGGCCTCGAAGACCGGCTGAGTGTGGAAGACGCCGTTCTCGCTTGAAGTTCACAAGGGAGCGGAAAGCGATGCCAGATCACGAGACCCAACCAGTACCACCCTTCCCGGCCGAGTTGAGGGACTGGGCTGGCAATCAGGCCGGCGGCGTGCGCCGCCTTTTTGACGAGGCCAGCGGTCGGCCGACGGGCCAAATCCTCAAGACCCACCTCCTGAGGCGGCTCGAGGCGTGGGTGCAATCACTGATCCAGTCTCCTGCAGAAACGCCGACGGTCGTTCTCTTGGTGGGTGGGCCGGGAAATGGGAAGACTGAGGCTATTGAGTCGACGGTCGGCTGGCTCGATCACGCACTTGATTGCGGGGGTGATTTGCGCGAGAGGCTTCGGCAGCAGTTGATGCCTGCGGCAGGCTGTGCGGTGCCTCGCGTTGCAACTGCAGAAGTACAAACAACGCCTGGCGCCTCCGGCCAATACCGAATTCGAATTGTTCAAGACGCCTCTGTTGAGGACGCCCCAGACAAATCACGAGCCCAGCTACTTGCAGAGGAGCTGGACTCGGCGCTTGAATACGCCTCAGGGCATTCGGTGTATCTGGCATGCGTCAATCGCGGTGTGCTGGATGACGCAATGATTTATGTATCCGAGCACGGCTCAGCCCGCGGTCGCAGCCTGATGCTATCCATCATCCAATCTGTTGGACAAGGCGGTGGCAGCGCATCTTGCTGGCCTCTGGAGGGATACCCCTCCGTCGCTGTCTGGCCTATGGACGTAGAGTCCCTGCTGACCCGTACTCTGGACAACGACCCCGCCCCGGCCGCTGCCGTCCTTACCGACGCTCTGCTGGAAGAGAAGTGGCCGTCATACGGTACGTGCCCGGCAAAGCTCATGTGCCCCTTCTGCACAAGCCGAAAGGCGCTTGCTGGCGCACGAGGGTCAACCGAACTGATGACCTTGCTCCGGTGGCACGAACTCGCGACAGCCAAGAGGTGGACGTTCCGAGATTTCTTCACCCTCGTGTCCTACTTGCTTGCTGGTGCTGGCGCTACTGCCAAGGCGGCTCGTGCCGAGTCGCCCTGCGCTTGGGCAGCCTCACTTGTCGAACTAGATGCCTCCCGGGTAGGTCAGAAGCTTGACGCTAGGCGGTCTTCGGCCATTTTCTTGCTGGTTGCTTCTCACTATCAGCACCAGCTCTTCGCCCGTTGGGATTCACGCGTGGCGAGGCGCTTGCGCGAGGATCTTCGGGAACTCGGCCTGCTTGAGAACCACACTGCTGTGGGTTTACTCAGCTTCCTCCGGAATGGCTCAGGGGTCAGGCCTCCAGCGATGATCGAGGGACTGCTGGAGAGCCTTTGCCTGGCCCTCGATCCTGCTGTTGCCGACCCCGCGCTTGAGGTGCCGGTTAGTTCGACGACGCGCTTGAGGCTCCGGGACATCGATGCCCGGTACAGCCAGTCGGTTGCCTCGGGCAGGAGCTTGCTATTGAAATACAAGTGCCTTTCGAGTGCGGAGGCCGAGCTCCTCGGGCGCTTGGCCGAACTCGACCGCGAACTGTCGACTCCCGCCCTGCGCCGGAAGCGGCCTGATGCCGCGACGAGGGTCCAGCACTTGCTCCGCGAGTTCGCCTGCCGACTTGCGCGCCGTAGCCTCGGGGCGAGGGGTGCCGTGACCCGGGATCAGGAGTCTCTCGCGCAGTACCAACGCATCGTCGAGGGTGGTAACGACGAGGGGGAACTTCTGTTGTCTGCGGCCCGTGAGGTGACTCGATTGCTCAATGCAAACGACAAGTTCGAGGTGTCGTTGACAACGACGTTTGGCCAGCCCATGCCACCTGCGACGTTGAGAGCCGTCTTGGTCACGAGCAAGCAGACCGTAAAGCCCCGACTTGAAACGGTTGCAGGCCGCCCAGTTCCACCTATGCGACTCCTGCGCGTTGGTCGCAACAAGGGCGAGCAGACCATCGCGCTAACCTTCGACCTCTATCGGTCGATTCGCCTGCTGGAGGCTGGCCTGTCGCGCGCCTCGTTGCCAACCGAAGTGAATGCGCTCATCGACGCCACGAAAGCACGACTGTCGGGACCAATTGTTCGCGACCCAGAGGGCTTGGAGGATTCCTCCATTGAACTCGGTGCCTCAGGCACACGAATAGAGCTAATTGGGGGGCGATTCTTGCCGATATCCGAGAGGACCACATGACAAGCTGGGCCAAGTTCAAGGAGGCACCTTGGAGAGCGGATCATCAAGCGTTCCATAAGTCTGACCTCGCCATCCGACCAGCTCCTGAGTACGCGAGTTCGGAGGTGTTGCTCTCTGCCCTGTATCGGCGGATCGGGTTTGGTGGCGTGGGAGAAAAGAATGTCCCTGTGAACGGGCGCGATTTGCTAAAGCGGGTTGAGTCAGGCAAGGCCCCGGCTTCTGCCGCACTGGCGAGTGAGGAGTGGTCAAGGGTCCTGCAGGGCTCGCTGGAAAGCCCGAAGCTGCCAAACCAATCGGCCAAGCGATTCCTGCAGCTCACGCCGCTTGTCCCAGAAGTGTCCAGATACTCCGGAAGCGCGCGCCTGGCCGGTAACCCTTGGTCGCCAGGAGATCTGGTCGAGCGCATGGTGCTACTTGGTTCTTCCAGCAGGGATGAGGCTGACGCCCTGTGGCAGCGAGTCTATGGCGCGCTTGCCGTGACCGACGAGGATGATGTCTGGGCGCGCTGGCTTGAGTCGGAGCTTGCTGTCTGGCGGCCCGCTTCAGGCTCATCGTTTTCCATGCGACCGTTGGAACACCCATGGCCCAGCGACTTCTTCGCTACGGATGGCCAAACGCTGCAGTTTCCTGCAAAGCAGTTCGTCAAAGACCTTGGGGCAATCATCAGTGTCAAGGAGCAGATGACTCGTCGCCAGTGGGCGAGCCTGCTGGAAGCTGTGCTCCGCATCGCGTCGGTGGCACATGTGATGTGGCTCAGCGATGTCACACAACGGATGTGGGCCGCTGTTCGCACCGCGCTGAATGGAGGCCCCGATCCAACCGTCGAGGGAGGTGCACCCAGCCCCACGTCCATCTATCCGTCGGAGATCGCTTACTTCCCCTATGGCAGGGCCGCGATGGACCAGGCCAAGGTCTTGGTCTCAAGGTACCTGTACGCGCGTCTGGGGCTCAATGCCACACTCTGGGGGCTGGAGGAGATCGGCCAACCTTTCGCGCAGGCACTCTCCAGCGAAGCCGGGGCTAGTCGGCTAGTGCGGATGGTCTCGAAACACCGCGGTGCACTGCAGCAGATCTCAGTGCTTGAGACTTGGCAAGCACTTCAAGAGAGTGAGTCTCGAACCTTGGCCTGTTCAAAGGGCATAGGGTCAAACATGCTTGAGTTCGTACGGCACTGCGTTGGCCAGCGCCAGACGGCACGTGAAGTCCTTCGCGGGTATGACCAAGCCTATTCCATTCGCAAGCGAACCAATGACGCGCGGGCCCGGTGGATCGTGAGCCTCGGCCCAGTGGCGGTGATCGCGATGGCCCATTGCTGTCTCTATGAAACAGGAGGCGCTCGGTCCGTGCATCGCCTGTGCGATCATCTGGCGCGATACGGCATCCTGATCGGGCGTGATGAGGTTGCCACTAGCGATCTTGGACAGAAGCTGCGACTGCTCGGCCTTGTCCTCGACAGCCCCGATGCGGAGAGCGGGATGCTCGTGCTGCCGCCCTTCCCGTCGTCGCGTGTCAACAAGAATCTCACGCAAGCATGACCCCTCTGGCACGCTTCCTTGCTCAGTTCGTCCGCGAGGTGACTCGCCAGCGCCTCGGTCAGGTTCAGTCGAGGTCGCGCGAGGCGCGGCTCGTGTTCCTCGGCCCACCTCTGGAGATCCTCACTCAGGTCTTCGACCTCTTGCAGCCGGTCACCGCGGATGCCGAACAGCCTTCACTTGAGTTGCCGGTGCTGCTGCAGGTGCCGAAGCACATGCTCGCGTTGGGCAACCCGGCCATCGGCCAGTCTGGCTGGTGCGACCATGGTCACCTGCTCACCGTGCGCGACACTGCCTCGGCGCCAAGCTTCCTTGCGCTGGTCCCTACAGACCAGCACATGGACTTGTCTGTTGCAACCACAGTGGACGTCTTCGGTGTCGGCTCCAAGGCCAGTTCGGGCATGGCTACTTTCGAGGAATGGTGGGCGGACCTCTTTGTGCAGCAGGTTGCGACAGCTGCGATCGATGCGTGCGGGTTGAAGCCCGACGTTGAGCGTGCACGCCGCCTCATCGAGGCTGCCGCGCGCTCAGTAGACGAGATTGATTCGAGCCGGGCTTCTAGAACCGGAGCATGGCGAGTGCTGTCTCGCGTCTTCTCGTGTTCCACCAACTGGGACTCGGAGCCTCCTGCCGTCCGCCTGTCTGCCGCCTGCGGCATGCCGCCGACCGATGCTGGGGACTTGAACCCTGAGATCCAGGTCAGGGCCCTCTCGTGCATTGCCGGCGCATTGGAGGATGGCTTCAAGGCGGGAGTCGACCGGGCGATTGAGAACGCACCCAGCGAGGACGTGCGGGACTCGCTCGAGGAGTTCCGTAACTTCATACAGGGCGCTTGCGACATCCCCACCGTCTTCGAGCGCGCGCCTTCGGCGTATTACGCAACGTCCAAAGGCACAGTCACGCTGCAACCACCGGAGTGGTGGAAGACGCTGACGGCCGAGCGTTGGGTTGAACTGCTTGAGGACTCCGGTCCAAGCCGCGCCGACGTCGCGATCGAGGTGCTTAACCCATTGAATCCAGTCGCGATCAGCGGCCTCGTGGTTGTTTTGGCTGAGGCGGAACTGCGGCTTTCCTCCACAACAAGCCCTGGGGAGATCCAGGCAATCAAGCTGGAACGGCGTGTCGGGAGTGGCAACAAGGGCCTCACTTCGTGGGATCTCGCGATTGATCAGAATTCGGTCGTGCAGGTGCTTGAGATGCCGCCTCACAAGGCACCCGTGCGCTTCATCGCTCTTAGTCAAGGGCAACCGGCTTCGTCGGTCAAGGTCATCTCCATGGCGACGTGGGATGCCGGCATCCACGTACAGTGCCGCACGGCATCCAAGCTGACTCCCGCCAAGCGGCAGCCAAGACCGTCTGTCTCGAAGCCGAGCGTGGAGTGCTCGCTGGTGCTCGAGGGGCCAGGACGGCACTTGGTGGATGTGTACGTGTCGCCAGACGTTCGCCTTCGCGATCTAGCGGCTCAACATGGCCAGGATGACGACTCTGGACTTGCTGAAGTCCTCGAGCTTCCAGTCCGTGCGGTTTCCGCGGGTCACTACAACGTCGAAGTTGACGCGGGCGGTGATTGCGACTTGGAACTCATGCTCGAGCGCGAAGGCGCGCCCGCAGGCATGGTCGAGGTCTGCAGAGTCCACCTCTCGTGCGCTGAAGTGCGGGTAACCGGGTGCACCAGCGAATTTGACCGTCTGGTCCGCGAGAACCGGGGTGTGCGACGTGCCTCTGTTCAGGTGGATCGTGTCATTCGCTGCAGCGTCCTGGAGTCTTGGCTACTTGACGAGGGTTCTGCAGCCAAATCGTGCATGCCGATAGTGCTGGCCGAAGACTACTCCTCCGCGTGGGCACAGCTGAAGTGGGACTCACCGCATGGGCCGCTGGTTTCTTCTTTGAGGTTCATCAGCGATCCACGGCCGTCCGCGCAGGAGTGGTCGCCTCCGGCCAAGTTCATTTCGACCCGCGTCGAGATCCTCAGGCGCATACGGGGCGACGAGAACTCTGGGCTGACGGCACAAGCCACGCTTGGGAGGTGGCTTGAAACCGACCCCGGTTTCCGTGATCTCGTCGAGGCCTATCTCGATTCGTACATGGAATGGTGGAGCGTCGACCCGAGCACCGCTTGCTGGTCGGACGTGGTCGCCGTCGCATCGGCAGAGCCGGGCACCGAGACCCTGTCACCCAAGCTTGACGCAGTCCTCTTGACTCCGCTGCATCCGGTTCGGCTGGCATGGCAGTGCGTTGCCCAAGCGACCCTTTCTCAGGCGCTGGAAGGGGGCATGCCGTGCCCTGCGGCTGCAATCTTGGATCCCGATGTTGTCCCGGACCTCCTCCAGTTGTCGATTCGTGGTCCTGACGGCATCGAGCACCAGACCTTTGTCGCCGTGGAATGCAGCTCAGACTACTGGGGTGTGTTGTGGAATGCCGAGTCGCTGGCGCAGCTTGGCATGCGCTCTAGGCGCCATCCGTTTGGGCAAGAGTTGGGCATCACAGTCGGGGGTCTTGCAAGGGGCTTCAGCCCGTCCCAAGTTGCCAAGGCGTTAAACGATGTGGCGGACTTACTCCCTGCCAAGCCAGTCATATCCATCAGCCTGTCTTCAAGCGGAGTGGGCGTCGACTCATGCAACGAAGGCGTCGCTGAGTGGAGCAAGAGGCGATTTGGCGAGGATGCGGCCGGAGATGAGCGTGCTGGATTGCAGCTTGGCGTCCGGTTGCTGGAGGTCCACGACTCGCGACCGGCGGCAGCACGCCCGGATGAACCCACCCTTTCAAACCTGGTCGAGGACACTGGTGGTGCGGTGCGGTGGTTCCTTGAAGGGCGGCGGACCAGTGCCGTTGATCTGGCTGTGATCACCCAACTCGAGGCCTCACAGCCCACCCTCTCGCCATCGCCCGAGCGTTCCGCGCTTTCCGCCGGCGGCCTTCTGCGACACCGGGTGCGCAGGCAACTCCCGCAGTCGGGCCAGGCCTATCTGGTGGAGTCGCGCCAGTCAGTTCCGCCAGAGGCCTCCGGGTCCTACCTACTCGACAAGCTGGGCCAAGTAATTGCTCGCATCGAGAACGCGCCGCCGGACAGGCGATGCTTCAGGTTCGCGCCAGATGTCAGGGCGATCAAGCAGGCCTTGGAAAACGAACAAGCCGACTTTGTCGCCGTGTCCTCATCGGCAGTCGATCCTAGCTGCTTCGTCGGGGACTGGCTGAAGGGCGCCTACCTTTGGGATTACTCGCTTCCTTCCTACTCGCAGCGTGCTGGCGACACCTGCGGCAGCTACTTGATATCGAGCATCAAAGAGGTCGATCGAGACGCACTGACTAGTGTCATATCGCAGTTGGGCGGCATTTTTCGCTTGGACGACCATCAGGTTGATGGGCTGCTGCATGAAGTCGCCAGGCGGGGGATCCCGACTGTGCGCGAGATTTCTGGCGATGATAGTAAGGCTGCAGGCGCCTTGGGCATGTTCGTCGCGGCCAGAGTCCTCCAGGATGCATTCCGAACGGATGGTGGTCCCGGCGGACTGCTGCCCATCATGCGCGTCGTGGATGGCCATCCTGTAGTCACCGTTGTTGTCCCGATTGATCCGTTCGCGAACCACATCGAGGAGCTGTCGCGCGCGGTGAAGGCGAGCAAGGAGGGCGCGGTGCGACGCCCCGACTTGCTCATTGCTACTTGCCAGGTCACGCCCCAGCGAGTCGCAGTCAAGTTGGTGCCGCTCGAAGTGAAGTTCCGGTCTGGGCAACCGATGACTCGCGAGGAAAGCTCTGTCGCACTGTCACAGGCCAAAGCGCTAGCGGGCCTCTTTGAAGCACTGAAGGAGCGCAGCGAGAGTCTGCTGCTCTGGCGGGTGGCTCTTGGCCATCTGGTGTTGTCCATGATTGCCTTTGGCATCCGAATCTACGGGCAGAACAAGTTCCTCTCCCAAGACGGAAGGGACTGGTCGGCGCTGCACGAGTCGCTGGCCTCGGCGCTCTTGGGCGGAACCGCCGACCTGCAGGTTGACGAGCGAGAGCGCCTGATCGTTGTCGACGCTTCCCAAGTGAGTGGCCCGTCGGACCGGGATGATGACGGGTTCCCCGAGACGGTAGTGATTTCGCTCGACGACGCATCGAGAGTCATGGGCGGCGATCCGACATCGATGTACAAGGGAATGCGCCAGAAGCTTGGGGATTGGGGCGTACTGCCTGCGGTAGTAATGTCCAGCCAGGCATCCCCGTCGGTCAACGCGAGCTCGCCCAGCCCACCCGCTGCGGCCAATCCAGAGGTTAGTGCCGCAGTCGCCACGACGGCGGCAACCCCATCGGGTGATGATGTGTCGGTTGGGCCCAGTGAGCCCTCAGCAGTACAGCCAGTGCTAGAGGGTGACGTCGTTGATTCGTTGCCTGAGTTGTCGGCGACTCCGATTGAGGCCGAGCAGGCGGGATCGGGCATCGTGCTGGAGATCGGGACATCCACGAGCGGCTTCGAAGCGAGGTCCCAGTTCCTGAACCTCTCCGATACACGCCTGAATCAGTTGAACATCGGCGTCGTCGGGGATCTTGGAACTGGCAAGACGCAGTTGCTAAAGTCCCTGATCCACCAAGTGACGAGTGCCGCCAACGCAAATCGCGGCATCAAGCCGCGCTTCCTGATCTTTGACTACAAGAAGGACTACAGCTCGCCGGACTTTGTGCAAGCGGTGGGCGCCAAGGTGGTCAAGCCGCACAGGATGCCGCTGAACCTCTTCGACACGGCGGGCATGGTCGACTCGATGGTGCCATGGCTGGATCGCTTCAAGTTCTTCGCGGATGTGCTCGACAAGATCTTCTCTGGGATCGGGCCAGTGCAGCGGGACAAGTTGAAGCAAGCAGTAAAGAAGGCCTATGAGGCTGCCGAGGCTCAGGCGAGGATGCCCACGTTGAATGATGTGCACGCTGAGTACCGACTGATCCTCGGCGGGAAGGCAGACGCCCCACTGGCTATCATCGACGATCTCGTTGATTCAGAAGTATTCGCGGCGGATCCGCCAGCGGGGGCGTCATTTGGAAGCTTCTTCGATGGTGTCGTGGTGGTGTCGCTGGCTGCCATGGGGCAAGATGATCGAAGCAAGAACATGGTGGTCGCATTGATGCTCAACATGTTCTACGAGCACATGCTCGGCATGCCCAAGAGACCCTTCGTAGGGAGTGACCCACAGCTACGCGCCATCGACTCATACCTGCTGGTGGACGAGGCCGACAACATCATGCAGTACGAGTTCGACGTGCTTCGAAAACTACTGCTCCAAGGGCGTGAGTTCGGGGTCGGGGTCGTGCTGGCATCGCAGTACCTTCGCCACTTCAAGGTCAACGCAACGGACTATCGGGAGCCCTTGCTGACTTGGTTCATCCACAAGGTTCCTAACGTGACGGCATCTGAACTTACAGGACTCGGCCTGACTGCCGAGGTTGGGGAGCTGGCTGAGAGGATCCAGGGGCTGCCCAACCATCACTGCCTCTTCAAGTCGTTTGGTGGGCATGCGGAGGTCGTCCGCGGGCTGCCGTTCTTCGAACTCGTCACCAGACAGTCGTCGTGACGCCCGGGCTTACCTGCACGACTACTTCGGGACAAGGATTTCTGTGAAGAAGTGGCGCCGGGCATCCGGCGGAAGTGTTAAGCAAATTGTTGCCCAAAACGTGATCCGTCGCGAAGCCGTTCCGTATGACGAAAGTTTTACCTTCGTCGGTTACCCATCATCGCATTGACGACCCCGTTCCAAACCAGAAAAAGCACAAGCTTCCCGATTTTTCGACACAGTTTCTTCTTATCGGTGCGGCGTTTCTCCTCGGTGATCTGGCGCTGCAGTTGCTGCCGTCTCTGATGCTCCCAAACGCGCCGAGGCCACCTGACGGGTTTTCTCATGTTAACCCTTCCGGCACGCAGCGAGGTTGGGGGTTGCGCATGGACCCACTGCGGGGGCCCTTTTCAAGGTCCGTCGACGTCATGGACAGGGGGTTGTTGGGGCCTACCGGAAAGCTTCACGAGAACCCATCCGCTGAAGGCGATAAGGTCGATTAGCCTTTTAACTCTCATCATAAACCCCGGCTCCCCGCAGCAATTCTTCATAGTCCTGCTTTGTAAAGGCTGGCGCAGCCAGTAGGTTGCGGGCCAGTTCCCGCTTACGATCCATGAGCCGCTGAAGCTGAACATCAAAGCTCGAGTCTTCGTGTTCCGGCAGTACCGCAAGCGGGTAATAAATATGGACCGGTTTTTGTTGGCCAATCCGATACACGCGATCCGAACACTGCTCCTCGACTGCCACCCCCATGCCGAGTCACTCCGAAATCGATTAATTGACGCGCTTCTACGGCTAATTTTGCGGCTGGCCAGTCACCGGAATCGAAGAGCTCTAAGCGAAGGACTGCGAGGGCCGAATCAAGCGAGCGCAAGGCGGGGGGCGTCCATAGAAAGAGTCTCAATAATGCAACCAGCAAAATTCCTGCGGCCAGTAAACCCACCCGCAGCGACTCGCCAAGTTGTCGCCACAATTTAGAAAGGGGTTCAGGCATGAGTCTCAATCTTCATTCGCGATGGGTATTGGCGCAGCGCCGCGCCCTGGGTAAACCGAAAATATAGCTTGGCGCGAACGTCCAGTCACCTCGCGTGATTCGTCTGTGACTTTCAACTTCGGGCCTGTCAGACCGAGCAGACCCAGCTTAGCCAACTGGGGACGCGGGGACCCGGGGACGAAGAGTCGGGAAGGGGCGGCAATTCGTCTGCCGGACCGGACTCCCGGATTGTCCCCACGTCCCCACGTCCCCAATCAGCGATCAACGCCACCAGCGATCCGAATCAATCGGACGCCCACATCGCCCCGTTGAACACATAGCAACGGGTTGGCCCTATGCCGGGGATACGGGGCTTCTGAGTGAATCTATTGTCTTCGCCCGTCTCCAGCCATCCAACCTCTGCGAGCGTTTTCACGACAACCTTCGCGTCGAAACCCTGACACACTTCGCGGCGAAACACCTCTGGCAGTACGAGAAATTCCCTCACCCCATCAGTGTTCGTCCGATAGTAGCCAGCCCGGTTCGGAACGCGTCGGTCCGTTGTCGTCAGCATTTCTTCGAATCGACTTGCGCCATGCGCTTCGAAAAATGCCCGAACCTGGGCCAAGATCATCCTTTGTTCCCTGCTCCCCGGACCACCGAATCCACCGCACCAGTCTTCAAAGCACTTCGTAACCGCGTCGATGGCTTCGGTTTCTTGCCATCCGGTCAGTCCAGACTCCGTCGCCAATTGCCCTGCTGCAGCGACGATTCCGAACCGCCTCGCAACCCTCAATATTTGTCCATTCGTTTCAGTGGGCGCCACGGCGGAGACAAACGCCTGAACGTGCTCAGTGACCCGCTCGCGCAGCTCTTCCGATGGATCATCGACCAGATAACGCAGCCAGGCTTTGCCGACGGCGCCGTGGCAACGTATCGAAGCGCCCCTGATCGCCTCGGCGAATTGCGCCGCGTCGGTGAGGTGATGAAGGGTCTCGAACGCACCAAGCCCCGCGCCCGCATCAGAGTCGATCTCAGCCAGCCTCAATTCCTGCCCAGGATTTACGCGACGCCCTGCCCTCGCCATCAAAGCAGATAGGCTTTCTTCTCCGGCAGACAGAAACAGCAGTCGCCACCGAACGGACGGGCGCGCCAGACCGCTCCTCGAAGCGCGCGCCTTACCCTGGCCGTTAGCGAGCAAGTATGCCGACTCTCCAGCCGTCGCGGGGTCGATCTGCGACAGCTCATCAAGGATCAACAGTCCATCATTGTGCACAGCCGCAAGCCCTTCGAGACCATTAGCCGTTGCGCGCCACAGTCGCGGATAGGTTGTTGGATGCCCCCAAACCGACGACGCGATCTTGAGCGCCGTGCTCTTACCCGAAGTTGATCCTCCTCGGAGATGAAATCCGCCCGACTCTTCTCCGGCGAACCGGAGCAAAGAGCCAGCGAAAGCTGCCGACAGGCAAAACACAACTCGCGAGTTTCCTGCCGCAAGAGACGCGACAGAGTCGCGCCATTCCTCGGCCGTTCCAGACTCAGAAAACGCCGGCTCGACCGCTTGATTACTCTGGAACGCTACCGTCTCACCTGCCGACCCAATCGCTTCCTCTGGGGTAATGAAAGTCGATTCGTGCCAACCGAGCTTGTCGACACACCGCACCCTCCCCTCAACTGGCCAAACTTGAAGATAAGCGGTGAGGCGATCGTTCGCCCAACGGCCAGGCTCAATCGACACGCCTCTCCTGACGAGTTCGCGCCGGACCTCTGCTCCATCGCCTTGAAGAAGCTCCATCGGCATCATCCATCGGTGAATCACCCCGTCGCCGTCTTTCCACCGAAGCAGCCTCCCCCAGCCAGTACTCCTCGAGTCACGTGAACTGGCTATAACATCGATTCGGGAACAGACTAGCTGGGGCTCTGCCGCCCCGTTTCGCCCCTGAAAAAACACGCCGTCATCGCGTAAGATAAATTCGCCCGAACTCGTGGTGTGGCTCAGCACATCGGACCGCGCGAGCTCTTCAAGTTGAACATCGGTCACCGAACGGTCCGAACCTTTCGGGTTGAGTGAATATCGCGACTCCTGTAACGAAGATGTCACCAATTGGGCTTTGTCGATCTGGTCCCGAACACGACTTGGTCCGAAGCATCTAACGAGGTCGTTGAAGTCCTTGTCATCGCGATGGGGGACCCACGGGCTTTCGCCATTGACGAAATCAGGAATTGCCAGCCGGGCCCCTACCTCAAGCGCAGCCAGCAGGGCTGCCGGTTCCGGCTCCCTGGAGTCGCGGATCAGGTCTGCCAAGATCACTAAATCCGCTGCAGGAAACCGCTTCCGAATAGTACGGGCGACTGCACAAAGATTCGACGAAGACAGTGCTGCGACACCAAGATACCCGGTAGCATCTGAGGCCGATAAAGTGGTGGCAACGCCCTCGCCTACGAGCACTGTCAGATTCGCCCCGTCCCCGACCGGCAGCGGCCCTGTTGGCCAATAGCCTCCGACTTTGGTACCACTCCCGGGCAGCGCTGCCTTTCGGCGATGCCCGTCAATCAGTTCAAGCGAAGACAACCGGCCGCACTTGACGATCGGACAAACCAGCAACAGCCCCGTTAGATACTGACCGCTAGCGCGCGGCGCGTAGCCCAGGAGCCGACCGGAGGGCAACTTGTCAGCGTCAATTTGCCGGAGCGTCGGCGTGGCAGGAATGCCCTTCAATTTTAGGTACGGAACGAATTCGTCAGCCTCGAGAGCAGAGTTCCACACTCTCATGGCACGGGCGGCGGTTTCCGCCTGAGTCGTTGTCAACGTCTCGGCCGGGTTGGCCTTACTCAAGGACGCGAAGAACTCCGCGCTCTTCAACTCCGTATCCGTCGGAATATCGAAAGCGGACAGTTCACCCCAGCCGTTTTTTTTCGCCTCGTGAAAGAGCGAGCCCACGCCGATAGCGCTGTTGGAATCGATACTTTTCCAGACAGAGGATTGCTCGTCGTCACCCCGGCCGTCACGCCACCAATCCCAGAGATCCCGACCGCCCTCGCCTAACGCGGATTTGAGCGCGCAACCCATGCGAAACCGTAGGTCATGATCGCCAGGGGGGACGCAAGACAACGCGGACTGCACGCGAGCCCTGAGGTATTCAATATCGCTTGGACGAGATCCGTCAGACATGGCGTTCTCCCTGACAACGAGCGATTAATGCGTCCACCTCCTTCTCACTCCATGCAACGGAGCGTGAGCCTAATTTAACTGGACGTGGGAAGCGCCCCTGCTTGATGCCTAACCACCAACCCGACTTGGAAATAGGAAATCGTCGCAGTACCTCGGGCAAGCGAAGCAGACGGTTGGGATGATGTCCGTGAACAGAATCGTTGGTGTCCATTTGAGTCCTCCGTTGGTTGGTTGGACGCCAACAACTGTATTGGTCGATCTCCCGTAATCAACGGTGTTGCACAGACCGAACCCCCCCTCGGTACGGACGACATCGTTGAAGCGGTCCTGCTAGGGCTGCCTCACTTCAAGGCCGCTAGGGGGGGGTGCATGCCGTAAATTGCTCGGTCCGAAATGTTGTAAAGATCGAATACCGTCGCATATGCGCCCTCTAGCTGCGCATTAGGGTGGAAAATTCCTTCCGCCCATTTGAGGGTGCGTCTGACACGGCCCGCATCTAGTGGCCTGTACCTCGTAGGAATGGCTTTCATTTCCGCGATGGTTTTCCCGTGGCGGAGGTGTGGAAGGTAGCTCGCCTTTTCAACCGCAGTCTGCCTGCTTTCTTTTCGCATGATCACAAAATAGAGCGCCACAATCCCAGCATCCTGATAGCGAGTGAAAGCCATCGACTTCGACCGCCCTGATCGAAGCGCAAAAATTTCTGGTACGGACGATGAGGGACCTGCTCGCTTGCATGCTTCAGTCCAGAAGCTCAAGGCCATCTTCAATCCCCGTTCTTTGAAGGCGAACTTGACCGACGGGGTATCGAGCCAGCGAGCTAAGCGCCGAAACATTGGCGGGTCGTGTCTGCGTAGAGCAGCCACTCTCCGCATCAACGAGACCATAGGCCTTTCAAGCAACACCGACGCCCTCAGAGCCACGGCCAGTTTGACAGCAACTTCCCCGTTCGCGGTCTGGGCCAATTTCTTTGTGCCAACGTCATCGATGAAGTGCACAAGGTCGTAAGCACAACTCGGAATCTGCGACGTTCTAGGTTCAGACACAAAAGCTCCGCGACAGAAAACAGCTTAAAGCGCAGATTGCCTATCGATGTAGTCGCCCCACGCCTGCATCATCTGCGTTCGCTGCGACAGATATTTCGCATGGTTGTAGGCTGCTGAGACACGATTACGCTCTTGGTGAGCGAGTTGCGCTTCAATATGCAAGTGATCGAACCCTTGCTCATGCAACACGGTCGACGCCAAACCGCGGAACCCATGACCTGTCATCTTGCCCTTGTACCCCATACGTTCAAGCGCCTTGAGGATCGTGTTGTTGCTGATCGGACGGCCTTTCTTGCCCTCGCCGGGAAACAGCAAGTGACCCCGCCCGGTAACGGCATGCAGGATTCTCAACTGGTTCAACGCCTGTGAGGAGAGCGGCACGATATGGGGGTCCCGCATCTTCATTCGCTCGGCAGGTATGTTCCAGCGCTTGGCATCGAAGTCAACTTCATCCCAACGCGCGCCAATCAGTTCGGAAGTCCGTACGAACGTAAGCGCCAAGAGCTTGATCGCAATCCTCGTGATCGGTGTGCCAGGATAGGCCTCAATCGCACGCAGCAACTCGGGCAAGTCTTTCGCAGAAATTCGCGCGAAGTTGCGCTTTTGCGGTGTGCTAATGACGTCGCCCGGCCGAAAATCAGCCGCCGGGTTCCGACCGGTCAATCCGTGTGCGACAGCAAAGCGAAAAATCTGGGAACAGACCTGATGCGCACGCTTGGCAAGATCGGACACCCCACGCTCTTGCATCGCTCGCAAAAGGGCGACCAGTTCGGGCGCAGAGATGTCTCCCACTGCCCGCTTTCCGATGGCGGGAAACACGTCAGCCTCCAGACGTCTGAGCACATAGCCCGCATGGCGTTGGGACTTGCCGACTGACCAGTGTTCAAACCAACTGAGCGCGACCTTCTCGAAACTGTTGTCGGCTGCAACCTTGCCCGCTTCCTTTTTGAGGCGCCGCTCGTGAACCGGATCAAGCCCGAGATGGAGTTCACCCCTAACACGATCCCGCTCCGCCCGAGCCTTGGCAAGGGTCACCTCTGGATACGGACCGATTGAATAGGTTCGCTCTTTCCCGCCAACTCGATAGCGAACCTGGAAGAGCTTGCCCCCGGTAGGCTGAATCACAAGGCACATGCCCAGTGAATCCGATAGTCGATAGGGACGCTCGCGCGGCTTGGAGTTGCGGATCTTGGCGTCGGTCAACATCGATCTAAATGTGGGTAAAGTAGACGGGAGTCGATCACCCCCAGGAAATTACCCACACTTTTACCCGCACTCAGGCGCGGATGTCAACGGACGGCGTTGGATCAACCTGGATATGAAACCTATTGAAAACAACCCACTAGGATCAGTCTTGGATGTTCTTGGACTTCTTTAGACTGGGGGTTGGCGGAGACGGAGGGATTCGAACCCTCGATCCGGGTTTTGCCCAGATGCTCCCTTAGCAGGGGAGTGCCTTCGACCACTCGGCCACGTCTCCTAATCCCATCACATTGTACTGTGTCAAACAGCCT
>Ga0214917_10002191_pt1 | contig 24196 bp, 22 predicted proteins | sample LL_1208_BB_MetaG_FD_177983 | JGI IMG/M metagenome (GOLD analysis project Ga0214917, IMG submission 177983) | Freshwater microbial communities from Lake Lanier, Atlanta, Georgia, United States - LL_1208_BB | ecosystem: Environmental > Aquatic > Freshwater > Lake | place: USA: Georgia | collected...
GTGTTACTCAGCCGTGCGCCACTCACCCCGAAGGATGCGTTCGACTTGCATGTATTAGGCACGCCGCCAGCGTTCGTCCTGAGCCAGGATCAAACTCTTCATAAGTGGTAGAACCACACACTTGCGTGTGTCGAACCGCCCACGCTGACAGAAACAGTACACGTTATATGGTTGTCACGATTCAGTTGTGAAGGTGCAGAATTGATTGTACGAACATGCGTTTTACCGCATCTCAATCGCTTCTTGTGACGTTGCAACTCGCTCGGTGGAGTGAATCTCTAGCGCAACGAAGTGTATATTAGCACATGGGGGGTAGGCGTGTCAAGGGGTTTTTGGGGCAATTTGCGCTGAGATTTATGCAGATTTGTAGTAAGCGGAGCGATGCCAGCCTTGGGGGATTCCGTGCGGCATGGTACCGCCCACCACCATCATCGCTTCGGGCATGTGGGGAGACTAACGCGCATCAGCGCATCAGGGCCGCACCAAATAGTGTGTCAAGCGCAAATTGCGCTTGGCACACTGATATTCACGTCCGCGGCGGAAGTTTTTTTACTAAAAACCATTCCGATAGACAACCCGACCTTCGATCATGGTGAGTCGGGCCGTGATGTGTTGTAGCTGGGCGGCATCGCAAGTGAAGGGGTCATCGCTGAGGACAGCCAAATCGGCCAGCATGCCAGGCATCAAGGTGCCTTGGCGGGTATCGCTACTCGCACAGTAGGCAGCCCCCACCGTAAAGCCCCGCAAGGCGCTCATGCGGCTAATCGCGAGCTCAGGGTACCAGCCGCCTGTAGGAGTGCCATCGAGCTTGCAACGAGTGACGGCGCCATAGATGCTGAGCCACGGGTTAAGCGACTCAACCGGTGCATCCGAGCCGAGGGCCAGCACGGCACCACTGGCTTCGAGGGCGCGCCAGGCATAGCTGGTAGCGTTGCGGGCGCCCCACAAACGAGCAGCGGTGTCGAGGTCGCCGATCATGTGGACGGGTTGCATCGAGGCGACCACGTTCATGGCGGCAAAGCGGGGGATGTCACGGGGGTCAAGCAATTGGCAATGCTCGATGCGGTTGGGGATGGTCAAGACCCGTTTGGCGGTATCGGCCAACGTCTCGCCGTGCTGTTGCAAGGGGGTCAAGGCTGCTTCGATGGCGTCGAGTACCTTTTGGTTGGCACCATCACCGATACAATGCACCGAGATAGCGATACCGGCGTGGTTGGCGCGACGAACATAGTCAAAAATCTCGTCGCGGGTGATGGTGGGCAGACCGTAGTTGTTGCCCCCTTCAAAGGGTGCCAACATGTCGGCGGTTTCGGAGCCCAATGTGCCATCGACAAAAAACTTGAATTGACCGATACGCAACCAATCATCGCCGAGGCCGCTCCGCACACCCATCTGGAGCATGTGTTCGAAGCCGTTGGGGTCGATACACATCAATACCCGCCCGGGCATTTCGCCACGGTGGCGCAACTCTTGTAGAGCGTGCAAGTGGATAAAGCCGTCTCTTTTCATGCCGGTCAAACCATGCATCCCCACCATGCCGTAGCGGTAGCCTTCGGCAAAGGCTGCTTGGACGGCTTGGATGCGATCTTCGTCGCTAATATCGGGGATAAAGCGGCGCACCAAATCGATGGCGGTTTCTTTGAAAATCCCAGTCGGATTGCCATTGGCGTCGCGGTCAATATGACCACCTTCGGGATCGGGAGTGTCGCGGGTAATGCCGGCGATGTTCATGGCGGTATGATTCATCCACGCCGAGTGACCATCTTTGCGCGTCAGCAAGGCGGGACGATTGGGGGCGAGGGCTTCAAGCTCGCTGGCCGTCGGCCAACGGCCACCCCACAAAGTGTGGTCCCAGCCACCGCCTTCGAGCCACTTGCCAGCAGGCAAGCGTTGGGCAGCAGTGGCGATGGTGGCGCAGACAAATTCAAAATCGGCAATGCCGTCGAGGCGGGTCTGACGCAAGGTTAAACCGTGCGAAATAATATGCACGTGGGCGTCGGTCAAGCCCGGGATGACCGGGTTGCCTTGTAAATCAAGAGTATAAGTGGTGTCACCCATGATAGCAGTGACATCGGCATGAGTGCCGGCGGCACAGACGATGCCATCACGAATCCCCAATGCTTCGACCTGGGGCATGGCAGGGTCGAGGGTGTAAATCGGACCATTGGTAACCAAGATACTCGTCATATTGCACATCCTTGTGTAGAGAGGGATTACCGCAATATTATGACACAAATGCAGGGGCGCCATGCAATGGCACCCCTGCATTTGTCATTTCATAGCGCCCCATTAATTCTTGCGCCGGAGGTCGTCACGTAACCCGGGAGGAATCAAGATATTAGGATTTTCGTCATAGGGACGTTGACCATTATCATCACCGCGCCGTCCCCCGGACAATGGCGAGCCACCGCGGGGTGGGTTCGGAGTGGGGGGCGGTGGTGGCGGCGTGCCCGAGCGGATACCCCGATCGCGACCATCATTCACTGGTGTTTTGGAAATCACCGGTTCAGCCCGCTTCTCGGGCTCGCGCACAACCGACCGCAGGGGCAACTGGGTCTTTTGCCGGAAGTTACTGATACCCGTAGCCACCAAGGTGATTTTGACTTGATCAACAGGGAAGTTGGGATCGATTACCGACCCCCAAATAATATTGGCATCCGCATCAACAATTGATTCAATGGTGTTGGCAGCTTCCGAGATTTCGGTGAGTTTGATGTTTTCATTGCTCGTAATATTCAACAAAATCCGCTTGGCACCGCGGATCTCGACATCGAGCAATGGTGAACTCATAGCAGCTTCGATGGCTTGTTGGATGCGGTTTTCTCCGGCGCCGGTGCCAATCGACATCAGTGCCTCACCTGAATTAGCCAAAATCGTTTTGACGTCGGCGAAGTCGACATTGACCACCCCTGTTTTGGTAATCAAGTCGGCGACACCTTGGATGCCTTGACGCAACACACTATCGACAATCTGGAAACCCTGCAAAATCGAAATCCCCCGTTTGGCATAGGCTTCAACCAAACGATCGTTGGGGACCACCACCAAGGCATCGACATATTTGCGTAATTGCTCAAGGCCACGTTCAGCTTGCTGGAGGCGTTTGTTGCCCTCAAATTTAAATGGCTTGGTGACCACACCAACGGTCAAAATCCCCAAGTCTTGGGCAATGCTCGCCACAATTGGAGCGGCACCAGTGCCAGTGCCACCACCCATGCCGGCGGTAATAAAGACCATGTCGGTGCCCTTGAGGATTTCGTAGAGCTCATCGTTGGTTTCTTCGGCGGCTTTTTCACCGACATTAGGGTTACCACCCGCGCCCATCCCACGCGTCAAGCGTTCGCCAATGCAGATGCGATAATCCGCTTTGGAGTTGCGTAATGCTTGAGCATCCGTATTAATTGCCACAAAAGTCACATCTTGGACACCATCTTCGACCATGCGATCAATGGCATTTGAGCCACCACCGCCCACCCCAATCACCCGAATGACGGCTTGCACATTGCGTGGTTGTTGAAACGACATCGGCGGGTTCCTTTCGTACCAAATTAACGCTCAATGCCTACAAGGATGCACTATTGATTCACCCATGTAGGCATAATTATGTCATGTTAATAAAAAACCAATCCCGCCGCATCACCGACCCCGGCGCTAGTTCCCCGAACGGTCTTTGTCTCGACTACGCCGCAAAAAGACCGGAATATCGACGTCACTCGGATTGGGGAGATTGCGGACGGGGATTGGCTGTGAAGGCGTGCGCCCATCGCGGCCACTCGGCACCGGCGTCGAAATACCGGTATTGGGGCGTGCGATACCCGGACGACTGCCACCCATCAACGCATCACGCCCCGTATTTACCGTCGGGGTAGACACAGCAGCGGCCTTTTTTTCTTCGTCAAAACCAGTGGCAATCAAGGTGACTTTGACTTGTCCACGGGGGAAGTTGGGGTCGATCAACAAACCCCAGATGATGTTAGCGTTAGGCTCGACGGCTTCTTCGATGATAGACGCTGATTCTTGGACTTCAAAGAGGGTGACATCTTCGCCACCCGTCACATTCAACAACACGCTACGCGCACCATTGATGGTGACTTCGAGTAAGGGTGATTCAATGGCTTCACGCACGGCACTCACCATGCGGTTTTCGCCACTGCCAATCCCAATCGACATCAGCGCGGTGCCCGACCGTTGCATCACCGAACGCACGTCGGCAAAGTCAACGTTGATCAGCCCCGACAAATTAATCATATCGGCGATACCTTGGATGCCTTGGCGCAACACCCCGTCGGCCATCTGGAAGGCTTGCATCATGGTGGCGTTTTTGTTGCCCGCCAACAACAAGCGGTCGTTGGGGACAATTACCAACGTGTCGACAAAGGGACGCAAGTTTTCGATGCCTTGGTCAGCGATCCGCCGGCGCGGTTTGCCTTCGAAGCTAAAGGGCTTCGTCACCACACCGACCGTCAAAATCCCCAATTCGTGGGCCAGCTTGGCAATCACCGGGGCCGCACCGGTGCCCGTACCGCCACCCATACCCGCCGTCACAAACACCATGTCGGCCCCTTTGAGGGCTTTGATCAAATCATCGCGGGATTCTTCGGCAGCCTTTTCGCCCGTGGTCGGATCGCCACCCGCACCCAGCCCTTTGGTCAGCTTGTCACCAATCCGGATGCGTTGCGGCGCCTTGGAATTAAACAAGGCTTGGGCATCCGTGTTGACGGTGATAAATTCGACGTTTTGAACGCCGTCAGCCACCATGCGGTCAACTGCGTTTGAGCCACCGCCACCAACACCGATGACACGGATAACGGCGACGTGTTCCATTGTGAGGGCGTGTGAATTATCAAGCATATGCGCCTCCATTGATGACGGTACTAGTAGACAACAGTACTACCACACACAGCTACTTCCAGCCAATTGCAACGATTTTGTAATCTAGTGCCATTATACTACATCGCTGTAGTAAATGTACGAGGGATTTGGCGCTATTCTCTGTTTGATAAAGAATTTGATGGATGTTTACCGTCGATTATTTATTACTATTGTAGCCACCAAATCTATCCATACAATGCATTTTATTCCAATACAATCGCCTTGCATTTGTATCGCAAAAAAAAATAAATTGCATATATTCATTTAATTATGTACATATTTATGGCAAAAATTCACGCAACCATTCTTTGAAACGTTCATACAATTCTACCCACCGGCTCTCGTCGCGGGCACGGCCACCATCGTCGATATTGCCATGATGATAGCCCCAGCGAATCAGCCCCAACGCGGTCGCATACAGCGGAGAATTCAAGGCATCAGACAAGCCATAAACATCATACGCGATACCAATCCTGACCGGTGCGCTAAAGCGTTCTTCGAACAGCGCATCGATATTGGTCATCTGGGCGCCCCCCCCAGTAAGGACAATCCCAGAGGCATAGGCGCCATCATAAATACTGTGATTGACTTCATAAATAACGAAATCGATTAATTCATCGGCACGTGCTTGGATGCATTGATTAAACAACAAGCGACTTATTTCGATGTAGTCACCCACCCGACCACCCTCGACCTCGATATATTCATTATGACGCAAAGGATCTGCAATCGCATCGCCAATCACCTGTTTGTTGTGCTCTGCAGAATGGGGGTTAATCTGGAATGTCATGATGATGTCGTTGGTAAATGTATAACCACCAATAGGAATGACATGCGAATGCCACGTATTCCCTTGCGCAAAAAAAGCCACACTCGTGGTGCCACACCCCATATCGATTAACACCACGCCGCTTTCACGTTCTTCGCTTGTCAACACCCCTTCGGCCGCAGCGAGTGGCTGGAGCACCACTTCGTCGATTTCGACACCCGCTTCTTGGAGGACTTTAATCAAGTTTTGGATGGCTACCATTTCGCAGACCACAATGTGGACATCGACTTCGAGGCGGAAGCCATGCATGCCAATCGGGTCACGTACGACATTCCCATCAAGGGTGTAGCGATATGGCATCACATGCAAGATTTCGAGGTTGGGGGGCAACGCATCGGCTTGAGCGGTTTCGATGGCACGCATGATTTCGTCGCGGGTCACCGCACCATCGCCAATCCGAGAGATAGCCGCAATTCCCTTGCGATTGTAGGTCCGGATATGTCTCCCCGAAATTGATACATACGCCGAGACCACTCGGTAGCCGGTAAGTTCTGCTTTTTGAATGCTTGCAATCACGGCGCGGCTGGCCTCTTCAATATTGACGACCATGCCACGCTCGATGCCTTTGGATGGCACGACTCCTGATCCGAGCACATTGATGCGGTCATCTTTATCGATTTGCCCGATAATTGTGCAAATTTTGGAGGTACCGATATCGATACCGACAATCTGTCGTACTGCCATCACAACCTCTACATCACTACGCGTCTTTAGGGGGCCGTCGTGGTCAACACATTTGTCGCCGTAATTTGACTCGTGTCCGACAAAATCTTGGTTTCACTTAGTGTTGCAGTATCGGTGAGCACTTCACTCAGCGGGACATCAACACGATAATAGGCCGTCAACGGTCGTAAATCGGCAAATCCAAATTCGACTTTATTGACACGTAATTGTTTGAGAATGGCTATTTTTTCATCGAGCCGGTTACTGGTCCCAAACAACACAAACTCATGCGTACTAGTAAGGACATGCATCCCACGGCGAGGATCCCAGCCTAATCGCGCAATGGTGACACCTGCATCAGCAGGCAAGCGCAAGGCCATATCACGGGCAAGCGCAATCACCGCACTATCAACCTTATCGCCCGCTTTACGCCTTTTGCCGCTATCGTCGTTGATTACAATTGTATCCGTCAATACCACGGTTAAATCGTTCCCGAGCAATTCACCATCGCTATTGACGATGTAGTACCACTGCCCACTTTTCCAGCGAATCTCGCTTTTTTGTTCGGTAATGGTAATCGACACGACGTCTGGTAGTTGGATTTGGACCGCTGCACTCGTGACATAGGGATTCGCCAATAAGCGTGCCCGAATCGCATTCGTATCGACAGACCAAATCGACTTCCCTTTGACGGCGGCTAATTCGCTGACGCGCTGACTACTCATTGTCACCGCTCCAGCCACATTGACGGTGTGTACGACATACATCCCTGACCAAAAAATTTGCATGCAATAGTACACGACGACCAACACTAGGCCAAGACTAATAATCCGGCCACTCTGGACAAATCCAATCAGCATGATACGACTACCAGGGCGGACCCCGCGGCGACGCCGAGACGGCGGTGGACTATCGTTGACGGGGTGACGACGCTCAGCATTCACAGCTACAACTCCTGCCCACGCACACCGCGTGCCAACGCAAGCTCTACCAAGCGATTGACGACGTCAGGGTAGCTTACCCCACTGGCGTGCCACATCTTGGCATACATACTCATGGGAGTAAATCCCGGCATGGTATTGACCTCGCTCAAATAAAACCGATCAACAGCGGCATCATACAAAAAATCGACACGCGCCAATCCCGCACAATCAATGGCCTGAAAAGCTCGTAACGCGAGTTGGCGCACTGTAAGCGATTGTGCCGGTGTCAGCGCTGCCGGGATGACCACTTGAGTCGCATCGCTTAAGTACTTCGCCTCATAATCATACCATTCATTGGCCGGGATGATTTCACCAGGCAGACTTGCTTCAGGAGCTTCATTACCAAGCACGCTAATCTCGATTTCGCGCGCGGTAATGCCTTGTTCGACCACAATCCGCCGGTCATATGTGCAGGCTAATTGCAAGCCCGCATGTAAATCGGAGCGTGATTTGGCTTTACTAATCCCCACACTACTGCCCATGTTGGCTGGCTTTACAAACATCGGGTAATGCAGGTGGGCTTCGAGTTGGTCAATCACGTTGTCTGGGTGCAGTCGGTACGCATGTGCTTGCACCAGCTGCCATGGCACCACGGGTAGCCCGGCGGCAGCAAAGGCAGCCTTCATCATGGCTTTGTCCATCCCTACCGCAGACGCCAACACCCCACACCCCACATAGGGAATTCCAGCCAATTCCAGCAACCCTTGGATGGTGCCATCCTCACCCATTGGGCCATGCAACACAGGGAATACGACATCTAGGTCTTGGATGTGATGTTGGACTGCCACGCCTGTGCTCCGCAAAATCAGATGCGGGGAAGCAGCAATCTGGGCCGGTATTTGCGGAGGTTGGACATGGTCGCCACCGCCTGGGAGCAATGCGGCATTTGCCACTGACTCGAGGGTGGCGAGTACATCCCCCCCCGCAACCCATTGGCCGTTTTTGTGGATGCCAATCGGCACCACATCATAGCGTGCCGGATCAAGTCCATTGAGCACTGCCCGCGCCGAAACCAACGATACCTCGTGCTCGCCCGACTGTCCCCCAAAAATAACCCCAATCCGAATACGTTTCATGGTCGTCCCCATCATAGTGCTGTGCCGAGGAATTGCACCTCGGGTTCAAGTTGTATAGCAAATTGGCGGGCCACCTCATCGCGGACATGATCAATGAGGCGGAGTACATCGCTACTAGTGGCATGATCACGGTTAATGATGTAATTGGCATGTTTGACAGCAATTACCGCACCACCACTCGCAAATCCACGCAGGCCGGCAGCGTCAATCAAACGCCCTGCCGAATCACCAGGTGGGTTTTTGAATACACTCCCACACGACGATCCCGCTGGCGTTTTGCTCCGCCGCAACGCGGCCGTTGCCGCCATTTCGGCACTCAATTGCGCCGCATCACCTCGTTGGAGCGCCACCGTCGCCCCCACCACAATCGAACCGACATCGGCGACATTCATACCATGGCGCATTTTGCTAGCGTTTTGCTGTTTGAGGAGACTGGTCCGATAGCCAAACCCCATTTGGTCAGCGGGATATGTGACAACTGCTCCCGCTTGCCACACGGTGACCTGTGTGACACTTTGGGCCATATCACCACCATAGCAACCGGCATTGCCATATACTGCGCCACCCAACGTGCCCGGCAAGCCTTCGGCCCACGCCAACCCCGCCCAGCCCGCGTTGACTAATTGGCGTACCGTACCGGCCATCGGGGCGCCAGCACCCAGCGCGACGATTGCTTCATCACCACGCACGTTGATATCAACGCGCATATCGCGCATCCGGATCACCAAACCAGCCAGTCCGGCATCACTCACCAGCATATTGCTCCCACCACCGAGTACCCATACCGGCAAGTGATTGCGCTCGGCAAATTCGAGCGCTAATTGTACACCACGAGCCGAACGGACGGTAGCCAGATATCGCGCCGAACCGCCAATTCGCCAAGCGGTCAACGGGGCGAGGAGCACATTTTCGCTAAGCGTAATGTCGGGGTTATCCATGGCGTTGCTCCAACAACCTCAGCAGGCGCGGACCAACCTGCGTACCGTCGCCAGCACTCATGGTAATCACCACATCACCCGCACGCACTAGATCGGCAATCAGCGATGCGGATTGGGTAATCGTGCCACTCGTCTGCACCAGTGGATGGGTGATATGGCGCACCAACCAAGCGGCATCGATCCCTACCAGCGGGTCTTCACGCGAGGCATAAATATCACCAATACAGACCACATCGGCATCAACAAATGCCGTCGCCCATTCGGCCACCAAACTGACAGTCCGACTATAGGTATGCGGCTGTACATAGGCAATGATGCGCTGCCCAAGGTAGCGAGCACGCGCAGCCGCCAGCACTGCGGCTACTTCGGTGGGGTGATGGCCGTAGTCGTCGATGACCGTCACACCCGCAACGGAGCCTTTGTATTCAAACCGGCGCCGCGCCCCTTGGAAGGTTGCAAGCGCCTGTGCCACGGATTCCGGCGCGGCCCCCGCCAATACTGCCGCCGCATAGGCGGCTACGGCGTTTTTGACGTTATGCAAACCTGCCAAGGGAATCGTCAAGGGGCGATGCAGGCGCATCGCAAACGACCGTCTATCATAATGCCACGCTTGGAAGGATTGGCTACTGGCATCGTGGTGCAAGGCACTTGCTGCCCAATCAAGTGGGATGCGGCTACACGCCACCGGGTCACGCGCCAAATCAGTGTCAATCCCATACCAACGCACGCCTGCGCGAGTAATAGCGGCCCGGGCACCCGCATCATCACCACACACCAACACCCGTTCGGGGTTGCTGATTTGTTCACTAAATGTGGCAAAGGCAGCGGCATAATCGGCCAGTGACGCATAAATATCGACATGATCCCATTCGATGGTGGTAATCACGGCAATATCGGGACGGAGCGCAAGGAAGGTGCGATCGTATTCGTCGGCCTCAATCACCAACGGTGCAGACGGGTCACCCCAACACGCCACATGCGGTAAATCAGGAACTTCTGCGCCAATCAGATAGCCGGGATTCATCCCCGCGACCTGCAAGGCATGAGCAATCATGGCACTCGTGGTTGTTTTGCCGTGGGTACCGGCAACTGCAATCACACGGCGCTCTTGCGACCAACGCGTCCACAAGTCGTGGCGACGCATCACAGGGATGCCCATGGCCACGGCAGCGTCTAGCTCGGGGTGAGGCGCATGCACTGCCGAGGTGGCTAGTACCGTATCAGCACCTGCGATTTGGCTAGCCGCATGACCAAGGTATATCGTGACACCTCGGGCTTGCAACGGAGCCCACGCAGTACTCTGATTCGCATCACTCCCACTGACACGATTGCCACAGTCCAGCAATATGTGGGCAATGGCGCTCATGCCGGCGCCACCAATCCCGACAATGTGGTAATGCATTAGGCGCTCCTTGCAATCGCACATAACAGTCTGGCCATGGTCAGCGCCGCTTCGGGGCGGGCAACGGAGTGCATTGCATGACGCATCTGTTGGAGTGCCGTTGCGTCATGCAATAATTCTTCAAGCACCGACCACAAACGCTCCTGTTGGTCACCATCGGCGACTTTGATTGCAGCCCCATGACGCACTAGGTAGTCGGCATTTTCGTCTTGGTGGACGTAGGGGTAGGGTACCAAAATCGCTGGCAAGCCGGCAGCCGGTAATTCACCCAACACGGAAGCGCCACTGCGGCAAATTGTCACATCTGCCGCAACCAAAGCCGCCGTCATCGTCAAGGCACCATCGGTAGCTAGGTAGGGGTAGATATGATAACGCTGCTGTAGCGCTCCCGGGAGGCCTGCCATGTGCGCACGCAACATCGTTTCGTCACCCTCGCGCCCACAAATATGGAGCACATGTGCCAACGGCAACACCTGCGTCAGCAATGATGCGACTGCTTGGTTAATACTGCGTGCCCCACGACTCCCCCCATAGACGAGTATCAACGGCGTCTCATCGACAATCCCTAACATGGCACGCGTGGTAGTCCGGTCGGCATGCATGATATCGCTCCGCACTGGGTACCCCGTCACCACCAATTGGCGCGTCCCGCGTTGCCAGGCCGCTGGCGTGGTCGCCGGCATCCCAAATGGGGTGCCGCATCGGGGATACTCCCGAGTGTCACCGTTGCCAACCGAGACAAGAAGCGGACTGCCAAGCCAGGCACCACATCAGGCAAATAAATCGCACTTGGCACGCGCATCAGCCACGCCGCCACAAATAACGGCACACAGACATACCCACCCGTGCCAAAAACAACCCCGGGCCGTTCGCGGCGGATGAGTTGGATGGCATCTACTACCCCGCGGAGCAAGCGCCAACTGTTTTTGCCCAACACAAACAACCCACGGCCACGCACTGCACCAGCGTCGATCGGCCAAAACGGCAGGGGGCTTTCACGTCGAACCAACTCACCTTCCATGCCATCAGGACTGCCGACATACGCTAGGCGCAAGTTATTTGGCAGGCTTGCGAGCGCTACGGCGACTGCCAATGAGGGATAAACGTGCCCCCCCGTCCCGCCGCCAGAAAGGAGCAAGAGCGGCGATGAGTGTGCGGAATCGTTCATACGTCAACCTCAAAACCCCCGGACGGGCGTCGTCTGCAAGGGTATATTTCGAAATATTCAACAAAATCCCCACTGCCACCATACTAATCATCAACGACGTACCGCCATAACTCAAAAACGGCAAGGTAATCCCCGTAAATGGGACTAAAGATGTCACCACCGCCATATTCACAATTGCTTGGACTACCAACCACAACGTGATGCCCATCGCTAACAACGCTCCAAACGTGTTGGGGGCACTACTGGCGATTTTGAAGCCCCGATATGCCAAAAAAATAAAACAACCAACCACGAACAACGTCCCAATCAGCCCGAGCTCTTCACCGATAATCGCCAAAATCGCATCCGTATAGGATTGTGGCAACCACAAGTACTTTTGGCGTGACTGTCCCAACCCAACACCAAAGATCCCCCCCGAAGCCAGCGCATACAACGCATGAATCGGTTGCCAACCAGCGGCCGACACATACGAACTCGGATCGAGCCAAGCGTTGATACGGTCCAAACGATATGATGCGACATTGATACCCACCAAAAAAGAGAGCAAACCGAGCAACCCCGCACCAAGCAAATGAAAAATACTCGCCCCAGCGACAAAATAAATAAACACCGATGCCACCACAATGATTGTAGTCGAGCCAAGATCCTTACCAACCATCACCAACGCAGTGACGAGACCAACAATCACCCCAAATGGCAAGGTGCCGTAGATGAGATTCGTCAAACGGGTGCCCCTGCGTGATAACCAACTCGCCAAATAAATAATCAGCGTTAATTTGACAAATTCTGAGGGTTGCACGCTCAACACACCAAAACGAATCCAACTCCGTGAATCATTCACGCGCGTAATCGAATCAGGCAGTACAAAGCCGGTCAAAAACAACAATCCCAACGACACGACAAATAAATGCAACGAATACGTGCGCCACCAACGATAATTCGTGCGCTGGGCAATCAACAAACCAACTGTCCCTACTAATGCCGCAAATAATTGGCGCAACAGGAAATACAGGCTGTTTTGATGATCGTTAATCCCATCCACAAATGACGCGCTATAAATCATCACCAGCCCAAAGGGCACCATGATCCCAATACACGCCAGCAACTGATAATCTGGCTTATGTTTGGTACGATCACTTAAACTCAAATTGCCAGTTGTATCGCTCATCGCTATCCCCTCACTGCAAATCAACTGCCGGCACCACAACCATCACCACCACAATCAACCCCACGGCAACCGCCAACACGCCATACCACCCCCAGGCCCGCCCCTTACGAATTCGCAGCGGTCCCATGTCGTGATTAATCGTCAGCAACAACGGCATCACACAAAACCCACACAGCAAGCCACCAATCAAGCCACCAATATGCGCCATGTTGTCGATATTGGGGACCGAAAATCCAATGCCAATATTGGCAATCGCCGTAAATCCGACACTCGCCAGCATCTGCCTCGCACGCTCGCCAAATACGGCCCGATTCAACCAAATAAAAATAATTTCGGCCCCAATCAACGCAAAAATCGCTCCTGAAGCACCCACTGCCGGATGTGGCGAAAAAATGTACGAAGCCACGCCCCCCATTAATCCCCCGACAAAGTAAATCCCGAGGAAGCGTTGTGTCCCGGCAATCCGTTCAATCTCGCTCCCAAACGATGTCAATGCAATCGTATTGAACAACAAATGCAATAACCCACCATGCAAAAACATCATGGTCAAAAAGCGATAATATTGGTCCCCGGCAGCAATCGCAATGTTGTCTTTGGCGCCCCACATCAACAACAAATCACTCAACGAAATCCCCAAAAATCGGAATCTCACCAAATCAGCCAATGCCGGAACCGCAAAAATCACAATATTGGCCAACGCAATTACGCGTACTGCCGGCGTGCTATCATTCCACAATCGTTGCATACCATTGGTGATTGGCGATTGTTGACTCATACTGCCTCCTCTGTACCGAGGCGTGCTACCACCGCTCGGAATTCTTCGCCGCGATGAAATTCATTGCGAAACATACCAAAGCTCGCACACCCAGGTGACAACAAAATCGTCGCCGGGCGTGGAGCAATCTGGTGTGCCACCTGCACGGCCTGCGTGAACGAAGCAAAGCTCCCGACAATCCGGTCAGCAATGCCGGCATCTACCAATGCCTCCCGCAACGCGGCTGTTGCCGTCCCTTCGAGCAATACTATCTGGTGCGCATGTTGCGCTGCCGACTGTGCAAGCTCGGCAAACGTCAATTTTTTGTCGGCACCACCGGCAATCCAGACGATTGGCTTGGGCATACATGCGAGGGCAACCATAGCGGCATCCGGCATCGTGGCTGCCGTGTCGTTGATAAATGTATGACCGTTGATGGTGGCAACCCGCTCTTGGCGATGTTCGACCCCATCAAAACGTCGCAGGGCTGGCGCAATCAAATCAACGGGCATGCCCACTTGCCGTGCCAGTGCCACCGCCATCGCCACATTGGCACGATTATGCTCCCCTGTTACACGGAGATCGCGGGCTTGAGCCACCACCTCGATACCCGTAGCAGTGGCACAATACAACACATCTTCCTGCCACCACGTATCACCCTGATGCGGATTTGCCGGTTGGCTGATACCACTCCAGTAGATGTGTGCCGGCATGGTCTGTGCCATATCCTGCAACACGGGGTCAGATGCATGCAATAGCAACGTATCGTGCGGTTGTTGATGGCGTCCAATCGCGGCTTTGGCGGCAATATAATTCGCCATACTGCCATAGCGATCGAGGTGATCGGGGTGAATGTTGGTAATCGCCGCATACGCCGGACTAAGTCCTGCGACATCGAGCCCTTCGAGGACGAACGACGATAATTCAAGGACGACCAGGGTAGTCGGCGTAATCTGGGCAAGTTGCGCTAATGCCGAAATCCGCATATTGCCTGCCAATACCGTGTCGGGGTGCCATGTCGCCAACAAAAACGCCGTCAGTGTGGATGTCGTCGTTTTGCCTTTGGTACCAGTAATCCCAATAATCGGCGCCGGACACAAACGAAAAAAGAGCGTCATTTCCATTTCGATTTGGGCACCAGCTGCCTGTGCCATCGCCAAAAACGGCGATGTCGCTGGTACAGCCGGATTGCGTACTACAATATCGCACTGTTGGAAGTCACTCGGGCGATGAGCACCGAGCACATACGTAATCGGCAAATCTGCCAGTGCGGTCAATGATTCAGCGAGCAACTCAGCGGGACGCAGGTCAGTCACCACGACGTCTGCACCTGCTTCGGCGCAAAAGCGGGCTACACCAAGTCCACCACCGTGAACGCCCAATCCCATCACAACGATTTTTTTGCCGCGTAATTCCATCGCCAATCCCTTCGTTTAGTGATTTGGCTGGGTACTATTTGGTTTTGCCGGCGGCAACTGCACCGTTTGTTGTTGTTGAAACGACAACGCCAATGACACGCCAATCAATGCAGCGACCATGGTAATCAGCACAAAACGCTGCGTGATTTGCGTTTCGCTCCAACCACCCAATTCAAAATGGTGATGGAGCGGCGCCATCCGAAACACGCGCACGGGCGTCCCCGTACGCCAACGACTAAACTTGTAATACGATTTTTGAATCGCCGAAGACAATGCTTCACTTACAAAAATCACCCCGATCAACGGCAACAGCAACCATTGCTGTGATTGCAACGCAATCACCGCCAAGACGGCCCCCAATGCCATTGACCCCAAATCACCCATGAATACTTGTGCAGGGTGCGCGTTGTACCACAAAAACGCCACACAGGCCCCTACCAAGGTAAAACTCAAGGTCATCAGATTGGTGAATTCACCATTCAAAAACGTAATGACGCCATAGGCACTAAAGGCCACAGCGAGATTCCAACCCGCTAACCCATCGAGACCATCCGTGAGATTCACTGCATTACTTGTTGCGACAATAATAAACGCCGACACGGGAAAAAACCAAAAACCAATATCGTAGCTCCCCACAAATGGGATACGCACCAACCCCGAATTGGCTAACCCAAACGGCTGTGGCAAGTAGAGCGCCAAGCTGATACCGAGCGCTAGCACAATCTGCAGAATCAACTTCACTCGCTCACTAAAACCATATTGTTCTTTGGCAGAGCGCTCGAGTGACAAATAATCATCAACCCCACCGAGTAGCCCAAACAAAAGCAACGTGACGAGTGGTACAAGCATCGACCAGCGATCCACCAAATTAAACGCCATAGTGAGCACAATGACGGGCGCAATAATCATCATGCCGCCCATCGTCAACGTACCTGTTTTGACCAAATGACTCTGTGGTCCATCGAGCCGGACACGCTTCCCAATTCGATAACGACGCAATACCCCCAGCCAGTAGCGACCAAAGATCAACGTCACGACAAATGCGCCAGCAGCCAACAACAATGCCCGTGACATGTCAAGGACTAATAATGATCGTAATGCTTCTTGCACCGTCGTCCCCTTCTCGATGGTGTATACCTGAACCAATACTCACCAACACTGAATCCAGCGTTGTCCCCCGTGAATATTGCCCAGAATCTTTAATTCCACAATGACAACGAAATCGCCAACAATGCACTCGCCATATTGATTACCACAAAACGCTGCGTAATCTGCGGATTACTCCACCCATTAATGCGCAAATGATGATGGAGCGGTGCCATTTTGAACAACCGCACCCCCGTCCCTGTGCGCCAACGCGTATATTTATAGTAGCCAATTTGTATCAGCGACGATAAACCCTCACCAACAAACACAATGCCCACAACCGGCAACAACAGCCATTGTTGCGATTGTAATGCGATAATCGCCAATACCCCACCTAGTGCCATCGACCCCAAATCACCCATAATCACCGTTGCCGGATGAGCGTTGTACCACAAGTAGCCCGCACAGGCACCAACCAAGGTCAGACACAATGCCATCAGATTTGTAAATTGCCCACTCATAAAGGCAATCACCCCGTACGCAAAAAACGTCACCAGCAATGTCCACCCCGACAAGCCGTCAACGCCGTCAGTAATGTTGACGGCATTGACCGTGGTCCAAATAATCACTGCTGCTACCGGAATAAACCACAACCCAAAATCAACCCGCCCAATAAAAGGAATCCACGTCAACCCGGAATGTTGCAGTCCATACGGTGCCGGTAAATACAAAACCAAACTAGCAATCACCGCAATCACCCATTGGGCAATCCCTTTGATCTTTTCGCTCAAGCCATACGAATTTGAATGCACCGTATCAAGCGAATAATAATCATCGATGCCTCCCAAAATCGCATAACTCAACATCACCCCCAATGGCAAAAGCATCGACCAGCGATCAATCACATTGAACATGATAGTCAACAAAATCACGGGGACGACCATCATCACCCCCCCCATGGTAATTTGACCATACGCCACCATGGTGTCACTGCCTTCATTGCGGGCGCGCTTGCGAATGTTGTGTTGTCGCAAAAAACTAATCCACCAGCGACCACTTACCAACACCAATACGGCCGCCGCCGTGGCCAACAACAAACCACGATCAATGTTACGGATTAATAGACCACGGAGTGCTTCTTGCATGCGGATTACCCTTTTGCTTCAGACGCGCTATCAACACGTAAATCTGCCACAATTTGCTCCATCGCTACCGCACGTGACCCTTTGACAAGAATACAATCACCAGTTTGGATTTGTGCACGCACAACGGCACACGCCGTAGCCGCATCAGGGGCAGTATAGACTGCCACCATCCCCGCCTGTCTGGCACCTTCGGCAATCCAACGTCCCCGTGACCCCACCGCGACTAGGAGATCAGCGACCCCAGCCACCCAGCTCCCAACCTCGTAATGCGCAGATTCTTCGATGTGCCCTAGCTCGCGCATATCGCCGAGCACCGCCACCCGCCGCGACTGTACCGTCCCAAGTAATTCGATTGCCGCACGCATCGATGTTGGGGCAGCATTATATGCATCATCAATGATTTGTGTATCATTGATACCACTATACAAGACAAAGCGAAGCTGGGTTATATTGTTGATGGCCGCGCGCATTGTCGCCCACGGAATGCCGATGGTCACCCCTACCGCAATCCCTGCCAACAAATTACTGACTTGGTGAAGTCCAGGGGACTGCAGATGAATTACATCATCAATGCCTGGTGCAAGCAGACGGAACTGTGTGCCGGCCAATCCGTGCGCCACAATCTCAACGGCGCGCACGTCGGCATCGGCAACCATCCCATACCGCACCACTCGCGCCGACGTCAGTTGCGCCATTGCAGCCACCCGCACATCGTCGGCATTCAAAATCGCTACCCCGTCCGCTGGTAACGCCTGGACGAGCTCGGCTTTGGCAGCCGCGATATTTTCGATACTTCCCATCCGTTCGAGATGTGATGGCCCCACTGCAGTAACCACCCCGATGTTGGGTTGGGCGATTTGTGCCAACAAGGCAATTTCGCCCTTGACATACATGCCCATTTCAAACACCGCGATACGGTGCGTATCGTCCATTTGCAACGCCACCAATGGCAGCGACGACTCGCTGTTATAGCTACGCGGCGATTTGAGTGTGGGGAGATATGCACTCGCTAGCGCTGCAATCACTTCCTTGGTCGATGTTTTGCCAACACTCCCCGTCACGCCAACCACCCATGCAGGGGTAAAGCGCCGCCGATGCCATGCCGCCAATTGTTGCAGTGCTCCCAGCGGCTCTGCCACCCCAATCAACAACGGACCTTGCCATTGTGCGGGGACGGGCTGCCCAGGAATCAATAGTGACCAGCCATGCCGTTGCGCCAAAACTGTCCCCTTGACGGGGTCGACCAACGCCGCCACCGCACCTTGCGTTGCGGCAGCAGCTACGTAGTCATGGCCATCGACCGTTTCGCCAACCAATGCCACAAACAAACTATTGGGCACAACTAAACGGGAATCAATCGCTACATCACTGATAGCTAGTCGTGGTACTACTGTGGCATCGTATCGATGCATTGGCGCAACACCATGCAAAATATCAAGCAACTGCAACATTTTTATTCCCCATTGATCATTCCTGGGTGTTGATTTTCACCCACCAATGCATTATCAGGGGCGATGCGGTCATAGCGCATCAGTTTAATCATAATCTGGCGATAGACCGGCAATGCCGTCCGCACACCAAATTGGTCATCTTGGGGCCGATCAATTTTGACCAATACTGCATAGCGAGGTGCGTCAATCGGCGCCATCCCCGCCACTGACCCGATGGTCTGGTTTGTGTAAACTTGTTCTCCAGGGATTGACGATGTCCCCGTCTTGGCACCCACTTTATAGCCGGGTATCAACCAATTCGTATCAGGTTGATTGACATTCACATAATGATTCGCCGACTTCATCACCATCTGCCGCACACGATTCGCCACATCTGCATCAATTGGCCGCCCCTGTTCCCGTGGCACGGTATTGACACACTCGCCATTACGACAGCGCGATTGAATGATGTACGGCCGCATCATCACCCCGTTATTGGCAATCGTGGCAGTCATCCGGGCAATTTGTAATGGCGTGACGGCAATCCCTTGACCGTACGAGTTGGTGTCGAGGTTAATCGCAGTATACCCCGATGTACCCGGCTTCCAATAAATCCCCGCCGTTTCGCCGGGTAATTCAATCCCAGTCAATTTGCCAAAGCCAAAGGCATCTATCGTCTGATTAAAAACTGATTCGCCCATTAATTCCGCAAATAACAACGCACCAATATTGCTCGAGTAATAAAGCACTTCTGCCGGAGTAATCATGCCATGACCTTTTTGGTCATAGTTTGCCAGCGTCTCTTCAAAGCGCCGAATCGTACCATTGTCTTCGACTTGCGTCTTTTCATCAAATGCCTTGGCTTGGAGCCCTGCCGCAACGGTGACCATTTTGAAGGTAGAACCAGGTTCATAGACTGCACCCACTGCCGGATTGATATTGTATACTGCTGGATCAACATCGGCATAATTATTGGGGTCAAAATCCGGGTAGCTTGCCATCGCCAATACGGCACCCGTTTTGACATCGAGTACAATCGCACTCCCACCAGTCGCCCCATGCTGTTCAATCGCTTGACTCAACGCGACCTCTACCATATGTTGGATGTACGAATCAATGGTGAGTATCAATACGTTGCCATTCTTCGGCGCAATTTTAGTATATTGGCGAGACCAGATTGGTACACCGTCACCATCTACTTCTGTGGTAATAACTCCCGTGGTGCCCCGCAAAAAATCATCAAAATTTGCTTCTACACCGGCAATACCCATGCCCGTACTATTGGTTGCGCCAATCACATGTGCCGCAAATTCCCCTTGCGGATAGGCACGATGTGACTCGTAGGGCAAATACACCCCTTTCTCATTGAGAATAGTGATTTTTTGGATTACATCGGGTTTTAGCCAGCGCTTTACCAATACCCCTCTTCGGCTGGTATCGAGTAATTTCGCTAGGACTTCTTCGCTCGGTACATCCAAAATCGCCCCTAATGTGACAGCCAATCGCGCAGCATTCTCTGGCTTGATTTCTTGTGGTTCGACATACAAACTCTGTTCTTCTACATCAAGCGCCAAAATATTACCCATACGGTCATAGATTGTCCCACGACTCGGTGTCAGTAGAATCGACCGGTTGATCTCTGTATTCGCTTTTTGTGCGTAGCCCTTGCGATCAAGCAACTGCACATCCGCCAATTGCAACGCAATCCGACCTAAAACCACCAATACAATCAGTAAGGCTGCCCCCAAACGCCATGGATGCAACACAATCGAGCGTGATGCATTGTCCGCCATTGGTGTTTTCATCGATTCACCATCCCTTGGACCACTAATTGTCCGTCGTCATTTTGGAGTAGCAAATATTGCAGTTTGGCTTTCTGCACAGGAATCATCTTCGTATCTTTTGCGTATTGTTCGATGCGCTTCATCGATTGTGCCGCAGCCTGCCGCGCCATCAAGGTTTTGTGCTCACGGGTCAACTTCGTTTGCATTTTTTGTAGTTGAAAGATTTCTGCACCGGTTTCGGCTACCCGAACGGTCTGGGCAATCAATGCAATCCCCATCAATGCCAACAGCACTGCCATTGCCACATAGCTCCCACCGCCATCAAATTTGATGTACCGCCCCAACTCCAACCGGCGCAAGCGCGCTTGCTGTAATGGAAATAAGTGTTTTAGGGGAATCGCCATACGCTGCCTCTTATTGGTTTAGTAGTACGATACTATGTAGTATACACAAAGTTTGGCAAATCACAAACGGGCAATTGCACGCAATCGGACACTACGGCTCCGCGGATTTTGGCGTTGCTCGCTTGCACTCGCCTCGATTGGCTTGGGGGTCAACGTCTGATAGAGCTGCCGATCACCACGCAACGTCGCTTCGCGAAAGGCCACTTTGACGATGCGATCTTCGAGGGAATGGAAGCTCATAATCACCAAGCGTCCGCCTGGGGCGAGCAATGCCAGTGCCGCAGGAATCACCGCTTCGAGTACCCGCAATTCTTGGTTGACGGCAATCCGCAGTGCCTGGAAGGTACGCGTCGCCGGATGAATCCGCCCGTGGCGTCCCCCCATAGCACGCGTTACCACATCGGCCAAGGCCACCGTGGTGCGAATCGGTTGCACCCGCCGTGCCTCCACAATGAAGCGCGCAACCCGCCGTGATGCCCGCTCTTCGCCATACAAAAAAATCAAATCTGCCAATTTACCTTCATCAAGCGTATTGACGAGGTCTGCCGCGGTAGTCGCACCATCAGGGTCGAGCCGCATATCGAGCGGTGCATCATGCTGGAACGAAAACCCGCGCGCGGGCGTGTCGAGCTGGTACGATGACACCCCCAAATCCAACAAAATCCCATCCACCGCATCCCACCCCAACCGTTGCACAAATTGCGCCATATCAACATAATTGCCGCGCACCAAGTGCACCCGATTACCAAATTCTTGCAACCGCTGTTGCGCTGTCGCTAAGGCCGCAGGATCGAGGTCGATCCCCAACAGCTGCGCATCAGCCCCACTTGCCGCCAACACCGCCTGCGCATGCCCCGCCCCACCCAGCGTCCCATCGATAAATCGACGTGCAGTTGGGGTCATCAACAACGCCAAAACTTCGGTCGGCAACACCGAAACATGCCGGAATAAAGTGGTCATACTGTTAAAACTTTAATGTGGTAAGTTGCGCCACCAATTGGTCGGTTTCGTTGTCCATCGCAGCCACCGTCTCGCGCCACCGCGCCGGTGACCAAATTTCAAAATACTTATTGACCCCCACGACAACCACTTCATCGCCCTCAATGTTGGCGTAATCGCGCAACGTCTGTGGCAACAAAATCCGCCCCTGCTTGTCCAATGTCGATTCCGACGCCGCCGAAAAAAGCAACCGTTGTAAATTGCGGGTGTGAATCTCGCCAGGAGCCAAATCACTCACCTGATCAGCCAATTTTTGCCACATTGGCATCGCTAAGCCCATCACACAATGATCGTAGCCACGCGTAATCACTACCCCGTCGCTCAATAAGGTGCGAAAACGGGCAGGTATCGCTAACCGGCTCTTGGTGTCAATTGTGTGCTCGTATTCACCGAGGAACATCGCTACTCCAATAATGAGAAAAATTCACCGCATCCGATGAGTTATCCCCACTTTCCCCCACTTCTCCCCACTTATGTGCTAATTATAAACCGAGAAATTCAACTATGCAAGCCTCAATTACGATTTGATTGCAATAAAAAAGCCACAATGTATGACGAAATGACAGCTCGTGGCATCACAATCACAAATTGTCATGAATATTTAATTTTATACATACTATGTTGTTTTTATAAAAAATGGCTGGGCCGGGGTGAATAAACCACTTCACACCCTCCCCAGCCCACCAACCACGAAACATGGTGCTACCACCATGTTTCGTGTTATAAATGACATCACATACTGTTGGGATTGTCACCAAAAGGATCTACTAATGAGCCAATTAACGCACCTCGATAGTGCTGGTCATGCCCATATGGTCGATGTGGGCGCTAAGCCCGAACAAACGCGTACCGCAGTCGCAGCGGGTCGAGTCCTCATGACCACTGCCACCCGTGATTTGATTGTTGCAGGCGGTCTCCCCAAAGGTGACGTCTTTGCCGTGGCTCGGATTGCCGGGATTATGGCCGCCAAAAAAACCGCCGATCTCATCCCGCTCTGTCATCCCCTCGCCTTGACCGCCGTCGATGTCCAACTCGATGCCGAAGAAGGCGGCATCGCCATCGTGGCAACTGCCTCGATTACTGGTCGTACTGGCGTCGAAATGGAAGCACTCACCGCCGTCAGCGTGGCCGCCCTCACCATCTATGACATGTGCAAGGCCGTCGAACGCACCATGCAAATCAGCGACATACGCCTCATCCGCAAAGAAAAAATCTAAGCATGCCTGCGACGTGGTCACGGTACGGCGATTTGGCCTTCGTCACTCCGTCCCCACGCCAATACGCTACCGTCGTTCTTCATGGCAAGTGAATGCCGTCCACCTGCCGCAATTGCGACAATATCAACCGCCGTAACCGGCACACTGCATTGATTCGATGCATTACTCCCCCATGCGATTACATTGCCAGCACGCGTCAGTGCAAGTACATGACTATCACCGACGGCGATGGCTTGCACGTCACTCAGGCCACTCGGTACTGTGGCCTGACCGAGACTGTTGGCCCCCCAGGCCACCACATTCCCCGTGCGTAGCAGCGCAACAGACGTATTGCCGCCTGCGGCAATCGCCACTACATCGCTCAACCCGGGGGGGATACTACTTTGTCCATAATAATTATCTCCCCACCCAACTACCATACCATCCCGTCGCAATGCCAACGAATGACTAAAACCTGCAGCCACCGCTTGTACTAATCCTATATCTGCAGGAATAGTAATTTGACCGTTTGAATTGTCACCGATGCCATAAACAATTCCACTTCGTTTTACTAGAACCGAATGTTGCCAACCTGTTGCAATTTGCCAAAAATTGTTATTAACATTGCTTCCAATAGTTATTTGTCCATAATTATCATCACCCCATCCTACAACAGTTCCATCACTTAATAATGCAAGTGAGTGTGTATCCGCTGCTACAATTTCGACAATCGAAGTACTTAAAGTTGGAATTGAAATTTGATCATACGAATTATCTCCCCAACCTTGCAATACCCCATTACGGATAGCAAGTGAATGGAATGATCCTGCAGCCAACACGACCGGTCGAATCGTGGGTGTGGCAGTCGCCGTGGCAGTAGACGT
>Ga0214917_10002192_pt1 | contig 24169 bp, 25 predicted proteins | sample LL_1208_BB_MetaG_FD_177983 | JGI IMG/M metagenome (GOLD analysis project Ga0214917, IMG submission 177983) | Freshwater microbial communities from Lake Lanier, Atlanta, Georgia, United States - LL_1208_BB | ecosystem: Environmental > Aquatic > Freshwater > Lake | place: USA: Georgia | collected...
CCCGGCGGCGGATAGGTTGATTGGGGAGAGTACCGCAACTTTTCCGACCAACGTCGAAATCCTTCGGGACGCCGTGAACTACTTTGCCCTACAGAGCCGGGTGCCGCAGGCACTGGAGTATGGACGGAAGCTGGAGAAGGTGACCCCGCAAGATCCCGAAGTGAAGTATGGGTTGGCCAAGTTCACCATGCTCACCGGAAACCGCGCAGAGTTCTACAAGCTATTGGAGGAGGCGGTGAAGTACGGGGGTCTCCCCATGCGGGAGAAGATCGCCACGGAACCGATGTTCCAGCAGATCCAGGGGGAGGCGGAGTTTCAGAAGTTGGTCAAGCCGACGCAGTAGATTGTTCGATTATGATTAGGATGAGGATTCGACAGGGCAGAGTGTCCCTACGCTGCCTCATTAAATTTTCCATCTTAGAACAGTAACGGGGCGACCCAGGGGACTGGCCACCCTGCCGAAGCGAAAAGCTATTTCGCCGGAGCCGGCGGCAAGTCAGACGGGAGGGCGAGGAGTTCCTTTTCGGACCAAGGTTGCTTCCGTTCCTTTGTTGTGGTGCGGATCCGGGCGACTTCCTCCGTGGTAATGCCATCGGCGCTGTTTCCCCACTCGCTGCGGATGTAGGTCAAGATGGCGGAGATTTGTTCGTCCTTGAGGGGCACCGGGGCTCCATCACCCCAAGCCGGCATGTTGTTGTTGTAAAGATTGCCCTTCACATTGATTGGGCCGGCGATGCCGTGATGTAGGATGGCAATCAGGCGGTGCTTTGAGCCGATCACCCATTCAGATGCGGCCAACGGTGGATAGACCCCGGCTTGACCCAGTCCTGAAGCCTGGTGGCATTGGGCGCAGTTGGCGGTGTAGAGGCGTTTGCCGATGATCTTGGGATCGGGCGGTGCGACCGGGCCAGTGCTGACGGGACCCCACGTGATCAAACCGGGGTCATAAACGTCTCCGCGGAAACCGCCGCTGTACAGAAAGAGATATCCACCCGCCCAGAAGGCAAGAATCAGACCCAAGCCGGTCAGCCAACCGGGAATGGGGGCGTGCCGCTCGGCGGGGGCCTGGGGAAGTTGGGAAGAGTCGTGCGGGTTCATTTGAGGGGCGCTTCCGGTAGGGCGTAGTTGGCGTTGAGGGATTGGAGATACGCAACCAAGGCCTTGGCCTGATAGGTCGGAATCAGCTGATGCCAGCCGTCAGGCGAAACCTTGAGGGCATCGGGTTCCACCTTGGGGCCGGAGGGAGTTTTGGTGAAAAGCCAGGGGTGCGGGGGGCAGGTGGAACTCTTTTTCAGCAGTTGGGGGTCGTAGATGTGTTGAAGGAGTTTTTCAGCCTCCGGCATGCGGGCACCGACGTTGGAAAGATCGGGGCCGATCCGGGCGAGGCCAAGCATGGCGGGATCCCGGAAAAGATAGTCCCGGGGGACGGAGCGACGTTGCCCCCAGCCCCGGGTGATGTCGGCAGAATCCTTGGGGCCGCGGGTCGAAAGCGAGTGGCATTCCAGACATCCTTCGGAGGCAAAAACACGCGCCCCGGTGTGGGCCAAGCCGGAGGGAACCGGAGGCACGGTCAGGTTCGTCTCCTCGTTCAGGACAGGCTCGAGACGACCCACCTGCCAGTAGCCGACGGCGGCCTGGGCGACCCAGGCGAGAAGAAGGGCTCCGAGAACGAGGGTGAGGGCGCGGGTAGGTTTCATCGGTTAGCCATGCAGGTGGCCCACACTGACAGGTCGGACCACGGTGGGGTTGCGGAAAACGGCCATCGGGGCGGCCGCGGGGAAAAGCCTGAGGAGGCTGGCAAAGAGAACGGCGGTGAAGGCAACTTGGCCGACGAGCCAGGCGACCTGGGCGATGACCACGACAAAGAGGAAGGGACGGAGATAGCTGGCCAGGGTCGAGATCGGCACGCCGGGATCACTGAGAGCCAGCCCTTGGAACGAGCCAGCCAGGATCAGGCTGGCGACCACGAAGGCCGCGCCGAGGGTGGTGGACCAAAAATGCCAGGTAAGTGCGGAGCTGTTGGGCCAACCCATTTCTCGGGAAACCGGGAGCAGGGCATAGACCGACCCGGTCAGGACGGAGCCGAGAAAAATATAGTGGAAGACCTCCAAGAAGGCCGACCAGGCCACGGTGAAGGTGAGGACGGGACGGATCCATGGAAGCGAGAGAAAAGCGAGGAGGACATAAGCACAGGCATAGGACCAGGCTCCCACCGAAATAAATCGCAGGGCAACATTGCGGCGGATCTCCTCCCAGCGGCCTTCGGTGAGATTTTGGATAAGGAGCCCGTTGGCAATGGCCACAAAAGCCATGAGAATGCCGGCAACGACCCCGGTGCTCTGCATCCAGGAAGGGATGGGGCCGTCACTGGCACGAACTGTGCCGAGCCAACCCCCCAGCAGAGCGGTGGCGCTCCAAGCCAAGAGTCCGAGATTCAGGCTGCTGACGGCACGACCGGTCAGGCTGGGCAAGAGTTGGAAAACAAGAACAAGGCCGAGGGGGGCCAGCCAGAGATGGTGATGGAAGGAGTGCCAAAGAAGTTGGGCAATGAGCTGGACCGAGCCGGGGGCGGAGGTTCCGCGCAGGAGAACTTCGGCACTACCTAGGCCGAGCGGGAAGGCGAGTAGGCCGAGGAGGAGATAAAGACGGGGCAGAAGCGGTCCGCTTTTCCATGAGCGGCCCAGACCGCGGGTGAGGCCGGTGCCGAGAACCAAAAAGGAAAGAATCAGGAGGATGGAAACGAAGCGGGTTTGGGGGAGGCCGATCAGGCCGGACGAACCTTCGAGAAGGATTTGGGTAAAGCCGCCGAGGATGGCCAACTGCCAAAGGAGGGCACCGCCAAAAAGGAGCCGGCCATATCGAAAGGCGATCCCGGAGAAGCGAGGGGCAAGAATCAGAAGAACCCCGAGAAGCCCCGAGCCCAGCCAGCCGTAGGAAAGAAGGAACTGCGAGGCGGGAACGAGCCGGCCGTAATTGAACCAAGGTGCGGGGATCAGCCGATCGAGCCAAGGGATGAGCAACTGGGCGTTAGAGAAAAGGGAGAGGCCAGCGCCCAGCAACGACCAGATCGTGGAACCGAGGATCAGGACGAGCGCGGCGGTGGAGCCTTTGGGAAGGGTGGAGCGGTTCACTTTTTCACAGGATTGTTGGTGGTGGCAGCGGGAGCCGGTTTCGCCGGAGCAGCCGGAACTTTATTGGTGGCGGCCATGGATGCACCGTCGGCAGCGTTGGCCATGGCCACGGCGGCTGTGTCGACCGGCACTTCCGGATAGAGAGGGTATCCGGCAGCCGTGATGGCAGACGGCGCAATGGTGGTGATGGGGTAGGCGGGGCGGGGATCCTCGGCACGGAGTTTGCGGGCGGTGAGTTCCATCGCTTTTTCCACGGGGATGCGGGCGATGCCCTTATCCTTGTCGATCCAGCCGTACGAGGTGGCGTCCTTGGTCTGCTCCGTCTTGAGTTTTTGCAGTTTGTCCCAGCGCTCCATGGCGGCCTTTTCGAGGATGGTGTCGGGCGTGACGCCGGCCGGACGAAGCAGGAAAGCGAGGCTGGCGAGCCCCAGGAAACCGGCGGCGAGCCAAAGTCCCGGCAGGTAAGGATGACTGCGCTCAGAAAGGGTGTGGGACTTGTCGCTCATGACCAGTTGGTGACCGCGAGGCTTTCGCGGAGACGGGGATCGCGGGCCGGGAAAATGGAGCGGCGCGCGAGCAGGGAGAGGAAGGTGTGGGCGAGGACACCGATCACGCCAATCAGGGCGAGGATGTCGATCGGATGAGGGTGGAAACCGGTGGTGGCGGCTTTCAGGCCGGCATGACGCGCCTCCTGGAGTTGGAGGTTTGGCATGACCACCCAATACAGATCGACGCAGTGCATCAGCAGGACCCAACCGGCGGCCGTGCAGATGCGCCATGGGGTGCGCTTGGCGGGTTGGGTTAGGAGCAGGAGGAAAGGCACGAAGAAGTGTCCGACGACGAGGAAGATGGAGTAGTAAAACCAGGTGCCTGTGTTGCGGTAAACGAAGAACCAGGTTTCCTCGGGAATGTTTGCGTACCACTGGAGGAAGTACTGGCTGAAGGAGATATAACCCCAGAAGACGGTGAAGGCGAAGAGGAGCATGCCCATGATGTGGTTATGCTCGGCGGTGAAGAGGCCACGAAGATGGCCGGTCCGAACCAGCCCATTGGTGATCAGGATCAGCAGGGCCATGGAGGATTGGGCGGCCCCGGCGAAGAGATACACGCCCCACATGGTGGAGTACCAGTGGTGGTCGAGGGCCATCAGCCAGTCGAATCCCGCAAAGGTGAAGCACAGCACAAAGAGCGGGATGAAGCCGTAAGCGGTATGGCGGGAGCGGAGGGTGATGCGGGGGTCGCCATCCTCATCCTGCTGGACGGACCAGCGGCGATAGAGCAGGGCGGCCATGCTGAAAAAGAGGAGGTAGAAAGCACAGCGGGCGTAGAAGAACGGCTCGTTCAGAAAGGGGCGTTTCCAGGCAAGAAGGGGATCGTGGGCGGTGTCGGCCGTCATCCAGTGCCAAAGCTCCTTCGGGAAAAGAATCAGGAGAGGCAGGGCCAGGATGAGAATCACAGGGAAGCAGGAGGCGACGGTCTCGAGAATCCGGCGCATCAGGACGGACCAGTCGGCATCCAAAGCGTGATGGAGGAGCGTCCAGAAAAGGGCCCCGGCACAAAGGGTGAAGCCGACGGCAAAGGCGAAGAGGTAGGAGAAGGCGAGTTGGGCGTGGTTCGTGGCCCAGCCCCACGCAAAGGCCGAAACGAGCCCGATCACCCCGAGGGCCGGAAACAGCACCGGGAGGATGCCGAGTTTCTCGACGCGCAGCTTTTCAGCGGTGGGAAGCGGGCCGTGGGGGGCGCTCATGGGCTACCTGCCTTGGCGAAGTCCGGCGGCAGGAGATTGGCCGGGGCGTTTTGGGAAAGCTGGAGGGCCCGGAGGTAGGCGATGATTGCCCAGCGATCCTCCACCGCAATCTGATGGTAGGGGCCCATTTGCCCCTTGCCATGGGTGATGGTGTTGAAGATTTCCCCATCGGCCATCTGACGGTATTTGTCCTGGTGAAAATTGGCGGCGCCGACGAGGCCATACTGGGAAGTGATGCCGTTGCCGAGACCGAGAGTGCCGTGACAGACCTGACAGTTGATCTCGTAACGCTCCTTGCCGCGGGCGAGGAGCTTCTTGTCCACCGTCACGGGGATGCCGGTGCCCCACATGTTGCCCATCTTGCCGCTGATGAGGTAGGGCTGGTCGGTGGAAACGTGGAACGGAATCGTGCCGTAGGGCGGGACCCGGTCGACCCGCCCCTCGGGGAAAAGCGGGGAAGGGGTCTGGGACTTGTATTTCGGCTGGCGGTCCATGTCGGGGAAAATCTCGATCGGGGTACGCTGGGTGAAGCTCCCCCGGAATCCGGCGATGGCGACGATGGCCAGGCCCAAGGCCCCGAAGACGGCGAGAAAGGTGCGGACCAAGCCCTTCATGCGTGTCCTTTCGCCTCCGGTCGGGCGGGATGCGGGAACGGATCCGGATCCTGATAAATCTCGGTGATGTGGGAGCCGCCGAGCTCCTCCAGAAAGCGGCGGGAAGCGCCCTTTTCAAAGCGAGGGTCCCCAGCCTCCAGCACCAGAAAGAAGCCGTCATCGCTGACGCGCTTGAAGCGGTCCCAGTTGAAGACCGGATGGTGAAGGCGCGGCATGAGGGTAAGCAGGAGAAGGCCGATGATCGTCCCAAATGCGGTGAGGAGGACGGTCAGCTCAAAGAAGATCGGCATGGAGGGCTCGAGTGCAAAGTAGGGCTTCCCCTGGACAATGAGGGGATAATTCAGCGCGGAGGTGTAGTAGATCAGGACAAAGGCACTGGTCAGGCCGGTGATGCCCCCGAGGAGCGAGAAAAGGGAGACGCGGGAACGTTGGAAGCCCATCGCGGCATCCATCCCGTGGATCGGGAAGGGGGAGTAGACGTCCCATTTGCGGAAGCCGGAGTCGCGCACTTTCTCCGCAGCGTGCATGAGCGAGGCGGCGGAGGGGAACTCCGCACCCAGACCATGGAGGGTGGACTCCGGTCGGCTCATGCGTGGGCCTTGGCCGGAGCCGGACGGGAGGCGTGACCGTGGGAGTCATGCTCCCCGTGATGGTGGGGATCAGCCTCCGGGGTGACGTTTTTGACCTCGAACATGGTGATCATCGGCAGGAAGCGGACAAAAAGGAGGAAGAGGAACACGAACAAACCAATCGTTCCGATAAAGAGGGTGATATCGACCCAGGTGGGGGAGAAGTATCCCCATGAGGAGGGAAGAAAGTCGCGGTGGATGGAGGTGACGATGATGACGAACCGCTCAAACCACATGCCGGTGTTGGGGAACATGACGAGGGCGAGAACGACCCACGGATTCTGTCGGCAGTACTTGAACCAGAAGAGCTGCGGGGCGATGACGTTGCATGTGATCATGGCCCAGTAGGCCCACCAGTAAGGGCCGAAGGCACGGTTCATGAAGGCATAAATTTCGTACGGATTGCCGCTATACCAGGCAATGAAGAACTCCATGGAGTAGGCGTAACCCACCAGGGATCCGGTCAGCAGGGTGATCTTGCACATGTTGTCGATGTGCTTGTCGGTGACGAGGTCGTGGAGGCCGTACAGCTCGCGGAACGGGATAAGAAGCGTGAGCACCATGGCGAAGCCGCCAAAGATGGCTCCGGCGACGAAATAGGGCGGGAAAATCGTGGTGTGCCAACCCGGAACGATCGAGGTGGCGAAGTCAAAAGACACGACGCTATGCACCGAGAGCACGAGGGGCGTGGAGATCCCGGCGAGGATCAGATAGGCCTTCTCGTAGTGGGTCCATTGGCGGTTGGAACCGCGCCAACCGAGGGAAAGAAGCCCGTAGACCATCTGACGGAGACGGGTGGTGGCGCGATCGCGCAGGGAGGCGAGATCAGGAATCAGGCCGAGATACCAGAAAATGAGGGAGACGGTGAAGTAGGTGGAGACCGCAAAGACGTCCCACAGCAAGGGGCTGCGGAAGTTCTGCCAAATGGCGTTCGCATTCGGGATGGGGAAGAGGAACCAGGCAAACCAGATGCGGCCGACGTGGAAGGCGGGGAAGATGCCCGCGCAGATCACCGCAAAAATTGTCATGGCCTCGGCCGAGCGGTTGATGGAGGTCCGCCATTTTTGGCGGGTGAGAAAGAGAATAGCGGAGATAAGGGTGCCGGCGTGACCGATACCGATCCAGAAGACGAAGTTGGTGATATCCCACGCCCAGCAAACCGGAACGTTGAGACCCCAGACGCCGACGCCGGTGGCGACGAGATAAGTGAGCATGGCCGGGGTGAGGGCGGCCACCGCGCCAAAGAAGACGGTGGCGATCCACCACCAGAGCGGGGCGGGTTGCTCGACAATCCGACAAACGTGGTCGGTGATCCAGGAAAGGGGGCGCTTGTTGCTGACCAGGGGTTTCCGGTCGATGTACTCGGCGGCCTTGGCGAAGGCGGCCTCGGAGGCGGGATTGGCTGCGCGCATCAATGGCCTCCTTCCGTCTTGCCGTGCCCGTTTTCCGGGCTGTGGGATTCCTCATGGCCGTGGGACGGGATGTAGCTGGTGCGGGCACCAGGCATGGCGGGGTTCGGGTTGCGGACCCGACCCAGATAGGTGAGCCGCGGACGCACGTTGAGATATTCGAGTAAGGAATAGTTTTGCGGCAGACCGCGGAGCTTACCGACCTCGTCCTTCTCGTTTTTAAGATCCCCAAAGACGATCGCATCAGCGGGACAGGCCTGCTGGCAGGCGGTCTGGAGGGAGCCGGCGGGAATGTGAATGTTCGCGGAGTCGCGAGCCTTCACCCGGGCACGGATCTTGGCCTCCTCGATGCGCTGGACGCAGAAGGTGCATTTTTCCATGACGCCGCGCATCCGAACGGTGACGTTCGGGTTCTTCTGTAGCTTGATGGTCTCCTCGGTGCCTTTCGGGGCCACGGGTCCCCAGTAGAGCTTGTCGAGGGCGCGCTGGTTGTAGTCGAAGAAGTTGAACCGACGGACCTTGTACGGGCAGTTGTTCGCGCAGTAGCGCGTGCCAATGCAACGGTTGTAGGCCATGACATTAAGGCCTTCCTCGTTGTGGACCGTGGCGTTGACGGGACAGACAGTCTCGCAAGGGGCGTTCTCACACTGCATGCAGGCGACCGGCTGGGCGACGGCCTCCGGTTCCTCGGGCTCGCCGGTGTAATAACGGTCGACGCGGATCCAGTGCATCTCACGGCCCTTCATCACCTGCTCCTTGCCGACGATTGGAATGTTGTTTTCCGCGGTGCAGGCGGTGACGCAGGCGTTGCACCCGGTGCAGGTGGAGAGATCGACCACCATGGCCCACTGGTTTTCAGCGGTGAGGGGGGGCGATTTGTAGAAGCTCTGATTGGGCGGGATGTGGCCGTCCATGCCGACCTTCTTCACCCAGCCCGGATCCTGGTTGAACTCGCCGACGCTCGCCTCGCGGACGAGGTCGCGTCCCTCCATCGCCTGGTGTTCCTGGGTGATGGCCAATTGTCGGGTGCGGCCGGTCTTTTCCAATCGCAACCCCTGCGCGATGTAGTCGGCATCGGTGCGGCGGAGACGATAGGCGTTGAAGCCGGAGCCTTTGGCCACCGGGCCCAGTTCCTCCTGTCCGTAACCGAGCGGCAGGCTGACGGCAAAATCCACGTGCCCGGGGGCGACCAGCACCGGAGCCTCGACGGTCTGGCCGGCGAGCGTGGCGCGGACGACATCGGCCACCAGGATGCCTTTGACAATCTCGTTGCGGAGGCCGAGGGATTTGGCCGTGGCGGGGGAAAGGAGAACGGCGTTGTCCCAGGTGAGCTTGGTCATCGGGTCGGGCCACTCCTGCAACCAACCGTTATTGAGGTAGCGACCGTCATCCATGGCGGGCGAGGCGGTGAAGGCGGCCTCCAAGGACTGGGCGGAGGCATCCGAGGGCTCTGGAATCTTGGCGACAAGGGAGGCGACCGCAGAGCCGTTCAGGGATTTGGCCGGGGTAACGGTTGCCGCGGGGATGAAACCTTCGCGCACAAAATTACTCCACGCATCCTCCAGCTTCTGCCCGTTCTGGTTGGTGCGAAGGGCAAATGTCTCCTTGATCAGGGCCGGACCGATCGGCTTGGTCTGACCGGTCAAACGGCAAAGAAACTCCAGCTGACTTTCCCCGGCCCAAAGCGGCTGGATGGTTGGCTGGATGGAAAGATAGCTGCCATCGGGGGCAAGGGCGTCACCCCAAGCCTCGAGATAATGAGTCCCGGGGACGAACCAGCCGGCCTTTGCCGAGGTGGCGTTCGGCAGCGGGGAGAGATGCAACGAGAAGGGGACCGAGGTGAGGAGGTTGGCGAAAGAAAGATCCGCCGGCGCATTGTAGACCGGATCCCCGCCGAGAATGATCAGGGACCGGACCACGCCAGCCTGCAGACGGGCCGCGAGGTCGCGAAGGGAGGCAGCCGGGGCGGAAAAGGATGGCTGAACCACCAGCGTATTACCGATGGCCCCAAGGGCGGAATTGATGGCGAGGGCCAGAGCCTGCACCGCAGCCGGCTGACGGCGGCTGACGAGCACCAGCGAGCGATTGGCGTTGGCCGCCAGGTCCGCCGCGCATTCCCGGATCCAGGCGGCATCGACGCCACGGGGGAGCGGAAGATCGGGGGCGGCGGTGAGGGCGGCATTGAGTTCCGGGGTGGCACGGAGGCCGCGGAGCTGGCGACCTAGCTCGAGCAGAAACGCCCCGACCTCACCCGCCCGCAGGCGTAGGCGGTGGTCCGCCATCGAACCGGTGATGCTGAAGCGGGGCTCGGCGACGTAGAGGCGGCTGACCTTGTCGCCGGGTTTGCGGATGCGGCGTCCGGCGGCGAAGTTGCGGGCATCGGTCAGGTCGCCGTCATCGGATCCGAGGAAATCGGAATCCACCGCGAGGACGGCGGCCGCGTTGGCGAGGTTGGCGCGGAACTGGGTGTTGGGCCCGAAGGCGGCCGCGGAGGCTTCCGCATCGTAGCCGGGAGAGAGGGGTTCATAGACCGCCCAGGTGGCCTGGGGAAATTGGCGGAGGAATTCGGCGCGAAGACGCTCGCGGGTGGGGGAAGCAGTTTCATCGGCGAGAATGGCAAGGGAAGCGCCGGCCGAGGCGGAGGCCTCCGAGCGGATCCGTTTGATCTCGGCCTCCAGCTGGGCGGCTTCGGCCTTCTTGCCTTGGAAGGTGAGATGGCGGCGACGCGCCGGATCATAGAGATCCAGGATGGAGGCTTGGGCGTGGTTATCGCTCTTGCCTTCGCTGACGGGATGCAGCGGATTGCCTTCCATCTTGATCGGTCGGCCGTCGAACGTGGTGGCAAGAAGCGGGACGGCGCCCCGGCGGCGGGGTTGGGCCGTGGCAAAGGACATGGTTTTGCCGGTGACGAGCCACTCGGGCGACTGGGTGAAGGGGACGAGATGAGCCTCCGGACGGCGGCAACCGCTCAGGCCGAGACCGGCCAGGGCAAGCGAGGCACCCATCAGGCGGATAAAGCTCCGGCGCGAAAGGGGATCCTGTTCCCACTCGGCGGCCCCGGCGGGGAATTCCCGGTGGAGCCATTCCTCGAAATCCGGCGTCTGGGCGTATTCACCCAAGCTGCGCCAGTAGGTGCGGCCGCCGGCGGGGGCGGGGGGATGTTGGAGAACGCGTTTCATCGGTGGCACCCGCTGCAGCTGACCGGAGGGTTGATGTTCCATTCGCGGACAAACTTTTCGCCCAGTTCACGCTGCGTCGCGCCGGCGGGCGGCTGCCAATCGAGATTGGTGATTTGGTCGAGCGGGCGGAGATGGTTTTCCGGGGCGCGGTGGCATTCCAGACACCAGCCCATGCTGTGCGGCTTGTCGTGCCAGACGACCTGCATGTGATTCACGTGGCCGTGGCAGGCAACGCAGCTGATGCCCCGATTCACGTGCACGGCGTGGTTGAAATAAACGTAATCGGGCGCCTTGTGGATGCGGACCCACGGGACAGGTTGGCCGGTTTTCCAGGATTGGCGGACGGGCTCGAGCTTCGGGCTCTGGGCCTTGATTTGTGTGTGGCAATTCATGCAGGTCTGGGTGCCGGGCACATTCGAGTGGGAGGATTTTTCCACGTAGGAGTGGCAGTAACGGCAGTCCATGCCCAGCTGGTTGACGTGCAAAGAGTGATCGAATTCCACCGGCTGGGTGGGTTGGTATCCGACCCGGGTATATTTGGGCGTAAAGTAATAAGCCATGCCCGAGACGATGCTGGCGGCCACCACCGCGACACAGACCAAAATCTTGATCGGGAGCCAGTTGGTCCAGCGCGGGAAAATGTTGGCCATGGCGAAGTTAAGTCAGCGGATGGATTTGAGGTGGATCGTGTTCAAACGTTGGAAAGTTACAAACTGAAGGTTCCGTTTCTTTTCATCAAGAAGGCATTAGAGGTATTAAGGTGAACAGCCCGTCTATTAGAAGATTTAACACGCATCTTTTCCCTCGGAAACCCGTCGCGCGCTTCCGGGACGGCGTCCCAGGCATGTTTTAAAACCACCGGGAGAGTTGAAATCTTCCCAAATCGAAGGAGACTCTGTCCATGTCGAGATTCTGGCGAACCGGTTGGGTCGGACTGCTTGGGTGGATCGTGGCGGCGGGTTCCACCGGTTGGGCGGAGATCCGGGAGGCGGGCGTGTGGTGGTTGCCGCGGAATGTCAGCCATTTCGGCCACGAGATCGACTTCATGATTTATGTGATCCTGTGGCTGACCGGCATCACGGGAATTCTGGTTTTCAGCACCATGATCTACTTTATCGTGAAATACCGGCATCGGGCCGGCGTCGGAGCCATCCACAGCCACGGCAACAACACCCTGGAAGTGGTTTGGACCACGATCCCGGTTTTCATTTTTCTGGCCCTCGCCATTTACGGAAACGAGATGTGGGGACGCATGCGGATGCAAAAACCTCCGGCGGATGCCCTGCAGGTGGCGGTGGTGGGTGAGCAGTTTGGCTGGAATGTTCGTTATCCGGGGCCGGATGGAAAACTCGGAAAAATGGATTCCCACAAGATCGGCAAGGACAACCCTTTTGGAATCGACCCGAATGATCCGGACGGCAAGGACGACTTCACCACGTACAACGAGCTGGTCTTTCCGGTGGGGCACCCCGTCCAGCTTCACCTGGGCTCGAAGGACGTGATTCACGCCTTCTACGTGCCGGAATTCCGCCTTTATCAGGACATGGTGCCGGGGCGCGTGTACGACTTCGTCTGGTTCAAAGCCGACAGCACCGGCCACTTCCAGCTCGCCTGCAACCAGCTGTGCGGGCAGGGGCATTACAAAATGTTCGGGAAACTTTCCGTGGTGCCTGAAGAGGAGTACCAGGCCTGGGCCAAGGGCAAGGCTCCGGCGACCATCGCATCGTCCGCCCCCATGCCAGCCAACACTTCCGTTGCCAACCGCTAGAAGGAGATCCACCCATGAGCACCGCCACCCTGACCCATGCCGAAGCCCACGGACACCATGATCACCACGAGGCCACGGGATGGAGGAAATATCTCTGGTCCCTCGACCACAAAGTTATCGGCCTCCAGTATCTCTTCGGCTCGCTGGCGTTTCTGTTTATCGGCGGCGCGTTGGCGCTCCTGCTGCGCTGGCAGCTGGCGTTTCCCTCCACGCAGGTGATGCCGGACGGGAACGTCGGCAACCCTCTCTCGCTTTCTTTCATCAACCCGCAGTTCTACAACGCCCTCTTCACCATGCATGCGACCGTGATGGTGTTTTTGGTCGTGATGCCCGTGCTGGTCGGCGCCTTTGGGAATTATCTGATTCCCTTGAAAATCGGCTGCGGGGACATGGCCTTTCCCCTGATCAACGAGTTGTCCTTTTGGGTCTGGCTCGCTTCCGGTCTCATCATGCTGGCGGGTTTCTTTGTGGCGGGGGGAGCGGCCGCGGGCGGGTGGACTTCCTACGCGCCCCTCAGTTCCGTGGCGGCTTACAACGGAACCAAGATCGGCCAGACCCTCTGGGCGGCGGGCATTTTCATCAACGGGTTGGCTTCCATCATGGGCGCCTTCAACTACATCACCACCATCGTGAACATGCGCGCTCCGGGCATGGGCTTTTTCCGGTTGCCGCTGGCGGTCTGGGCTCTCTTCATCACTGCGTTTCTTCTTCTTCTGGCGATCCCGGTACTTTCCGCCGCTGGGGCCATGCTGATTCTGGATTTGAATTTTGGAACGAACTTTTTCAATCCTGCCAAGGGAGGACAGCCGCTTCTTTGGCAGCACCTTTTCTGGTTCTTCGGCCATCCGGAGGTGTACATCCTGATTCTGCCGGCGATGGGAATCGTGAGTGACATTTTGAGCGTCAACAGCCGCAAGCCGGTCTTCGGTTACCGTGCGATGGTCTACGCCATGATCGCCATCGGCTTTCTCGGCTTCATCGTGTGGGGGCACCACATGTTCGTCTCAGGAATGAACCTGGTGCTCTCGGCGGCCTTCGGCGTCTCCACCATGGTCATCGCGGTGCCCTCGGCCATCAAGACCTTCAACTGGTTGGGCACGATCTGGGGCGGGGCCATCCGGTTTAACACGGCGATGCTCAACGCCCTGGCCTTTGTCTCGATGTTTGTGATTGGTGGATTTTCCGGAATCTTCATGGCCTCCACCCCGATCAATATTTTTGTTCACCACACGTACTTCATCGTGGCCCACTTTCACTACGTGCTCTTCGGGGGAAGCATCTTCGCGATGTTTGCCGCCATTTACTTCTGGTATCCCAAAATGTTCGGCCGGCGGATGAACGAAACCCTTGGTAAAATTCATTTCGCGCTGACCTTCGCGTTCTTCAATCTTTGCTTCTTTCCGATGCACAACGTCGGCCTGGGTGGGATGATGCGCCGCATCGCCGACCCGACCGCCTACGAGCACCTCCGCGCCCTGCAGCCGATCAACCAGTTCATCACGATCGCCGCCATCGGGCTGGGCTTCTCCCAGTTTCTCTTCCTTTACAATTTCTTCCGGAGCCTCCGCCACGGCGAGCCGGCCGGAAAAAATCCCTGGGAAGCGACCACGCTCGAGTGGACGGTGGATTCCCCTCCCGGCCACGGCAACTTCGCGGTCACGCCCACGGTTTACCATGGACCTTACGAGTACAGCCTCCCCGGGGCGGCCCGGGATTTCATCATGCAGAACGAGCCGCCCGCCCCGGATCATCCCGCAGGATCCCCGGTCAGTCCGCGTCCGGTTCCGGTGGAATGAGTTCCATCCCGCGGCCGACGCCGGTTTACCGGGCCGCCTGCTTCCTCGTTGGCTCGATTCTAGTGCTCATCACTTTGGGGGGTCAGGTGACCACCCGGGTGGCCGGCATGGCCGTGCCGGATTGGCCCGGCACCTTCGGACACAACATGTTTCTCTTTCCGTGGTCGCAGATGACCGCCTGTGCCCAGGTCTTTCTGGAGCATTCCCACCGGCTGGTGGCTTCCGGCGTCGGCCTGATCACGCTCGGGGTGATGGCGTGGGTCTGGTCCACGAGCCGGGACCTCTGGGCCAGGGGACTTGCCCTTGCCGCCGCCTTGTTGGTGGTGTCCCAGGGAATTCTGGGCGGCCAAAGAGTGCTCCAGGTTTCCTGGGTGTTGGGACTGATGCATGCCTGCCTCGCCCAGATTTTTTTGGTGGTGGCGGGAAGCCTGGCGCTGGTTCTCTCCCGCTTCTGGTCCCATCCGGTGCGTTCGGATGATCTCTCGAAGGCCCGAATGCGGATGGTTTGGGCGCTGACCGCCGTGGTGTTTTTGCAGGCCATCCTGGGGGCCTTCCTGCGGCACGAGGGGCCGGGCTACCTTTCGATTCCGGACTTTCCAAAAATCTACGGGCAATGGCTGCCGGCTTTCTGGCAGACGGACGTGCTGAAGGGCATCAATGATTACCGGGCCACCGAGCTTCATTGGCCGGCCACCACGGCATCCCTGATGGTTTGGCAAATTCTGCACCGCACGCTGGGGATCCTGGCGGCCCTCGGGATTTTGGCGGGAGCGGTCTGGAGCGTCGGACCTTCCTCGACGCCGTCCTGGTGGCGGCGGGGGGTGATGGCTTGGGCGGCGCTCGCGGGCACGCAGGTTTTTCTCGGCATCCTGACGATCTGGAGCGGGCGTCGGCCGGAAATCGCCACGCTGCACGTTCTGATCGGCGCCGGTCTAACCCTGACCGGTTGGCTGCTGGGGTTTGCATCCTGGCGATCCGTGCAAAACTTTCGTGTCCCGGGCGCATCCCACGCCAGTGTCGCCTCTGCGCTCCGAAAATGAGTTCCCTGGAAAACGCCATCCCTTTGCCCGCCCGTTCCGGAGAGGGTTGGCGCGCCTGGCTGCAGGACTGGTCGGAACTTTGCAAACTGCGGCTGACTTCACTGGTGCTGCTGACCACTTGGGTGGGGCTTTATTGCGGATCCGGGGGAAGACTTGAGCCCTGGCGCGCCCTGTTCACATTGGTGGGCACGGTTTTGGTGGCGGCCGCCGCCGCCGTACTCAACGAGTGGCTGGAACGCGATCTCGACGCCAAAATGACGCGCACCGCGCAGCGGCCCTTGCCGATGGGAAGGGTCAGTCCGGACGAAGCCCTGTTGGGCGGGGCTTTCATGGCCGCGGCCGGGCTGGGAATTCTTTATTTGGGCGTGCATGCGCCGGCGGCCTTTTTGGCGGCCAGCACATTGGCTCTTTATCTTTTCGTCTATACCCCGATGAAGAGATGGACCGTCCTGAATACCCTGGTGGGGGCGGTCCCGGGCGCAATTCCTCCGCTTCTTGGGTTTGTGGCTGGCCGGGGAAGGATCGGGGCGGAAGGATGGGCCCTCTTCTCGATCCTGTTTCTTTGGCAGATTCCCCACTTCCTTGCGATTGCCTGGCGATATCGCGACGACTACCGGCGCGCCGGATTCCGCATGCTCCCGTGCTCCGATGACAAGGGCAGGGTGACGGGACTCGTCTCCACGCTTTACTGCCTTGCCCTGCTGGTGGCGGCCCTTTGGCCTTTTTACCTTGGGGCCGCGGGGTTCGGGTATCTGGTCGGAGCCGTTCTGCTGAGCTTGGGATTCGCCCTGGGGGCGGGAAGGTTTGCCCTTTGGCCTTCGCAAAAAACGGCCCGCAGCCTCTTTCTGGCCTCGGTGGCTTATTTGCCGATCCTGCTGATTCTCCTCGTGGGGGACCGCCGATGAGCCCGGATCCGGTCCGCAAGGCCAATCTCCGCCTTCTCTTCATCATGATCGCGGTCACGCTCGCGATGACGGCGTATTGGATTTATTTCATTATCGCCAAAGAGCCGATCCAACCCTAGATCGACAACGAATGAGCACTGCCGCCATGACCGCTGGTCACGCCCCCGCCCCCTCCGGCGCCCCCCGTTTCACGCTTCCCAAATTCGGCATGCTCGTGTTTCTCGCTTCCGAGGCGATGCTCTTCGCCGGCCTGATTGGCGGCTACATCGTCCTGCGTCTGGCGCAAGGTCCCGGCAACTGGCCCCCGCCCGGCGCTCCCGAGATCGGCGTCAAAATCCCGCCCACCTTCCTGAACTGGGTGATGATTATCAACACCGTCATCCTGCTGACGAGCAGCGTGAGCTATCACTGGGGGGAATCGCGCATGCGGAAAGGGGGCAGCGGGCTTCTTGGCTATGGTCTGACCGCCCTGTTTGGCGCCATCTTCCTCGGCGTGCAGGCTTGGGAGTGGCTCCATCTCAAGCATGAGGGAATGTGGTTCGACACCTACGGAACCTACGGTTCCTGCTTTTTCACCATGACGGGCTTCCACGGAGCCCACGTGTTCCTGGGGTTGCTGGCGATTCTCTTTGTGACCTGGCGGGCGATCCTTCGGCAGATGCGGCTTTTTTCCGGACAGACGCCCACCGGCTCCCACACCTGCGAGGAGCTGACCGGCTACTACTGGCACTTTGTGGATGTGGTCTGGATCTTTCTCTACACCATCCTGTACGTGATCTGATTCTTCCGGATCAGGCCGGCCCCAAAAAAGCCGCCAAGGCGTTTCCCAAATCGGCCGGATGGCCGCAGCGCACCGGCGCGCCGACCTTGGGCGTCCAAAGGTAGCCCTCGCCATAGGCAGGGCCGTTGAGGACGCAGGCGTCCGTGTGGCATTCCTCGATCTGCTCCCGGGCGGATTGAAGCAGTTCCTGGGGCGATCCCATCGCCTCCCATTTCCAGCCGACGATTTTCGCCTTGGGGGCGAGGCTCCGGATTTTATGAAGAACCCGGGGGGCGGGCTTGAGTTCCAGGCGGATGCCGTCGAGATGGCCGGGCCACTTGTCGCGGGCCAGCTTGTTGCCGGCCAGGTCATGGGCCGAAGCGAGGTCGTAATCGGGCAGGGCGGCGGGAAGCAGGATGGCCGAAAAGGTTTTCAGGTCCGCCTTGTGCAGCAGTTTTTCAAGGTCGTGGATGGTTTGGAACCGTGCGGAGGAGTGCAATCCGGTGGGCAGGGGATAGGTGGCCCCGGTGCCGTACCAAAGGGTGATGTGGAAGCGGTGTTTGCGGAGGGTTTCCGCCAGCACCACCCCGGTTTTGCCGGTGGAGAGGTTGGTCAGGATCCGGGCCTGATCGAGCGCCACGGAGGCGGGGCCGGCAATCAGCAGGATTTCCATATCGACATGACCTTAAAGGGAAACGAATCCCGCGGAAACATCTGGCTTGCCGACCGGCGCGGAACGACCGAAACCCATAGAGGATCATGACGTATCTGGGATTCCATCTGGCCTTCAACTTGCCGCTCTTGGTGGTTCTTTTCTTTGTCTCCGGACGCGGGATTTGGCCGCAGGAGATGGTCCTGGTGATGCTGGGAATCCTGGGGATCGTCATGGCCTTCACTTCGCCCTGGGACAACTACGCGGTGGCCAAGGGGATCTGGGATTTTCCCCGGGAACGGGTCTGGTTCCGGGTGGGAAAACTGCCCATCGAGGAATATGCCTTTTTCATCATCCAAAGCCTGGAGGTGATGTGGCTGAGCTGGGCTTTTCTGCGCTGGGTGGAACCGCCCGCCGGGGCGCCACCCGCCCGCTGGATCGGGGATCCGCAGGTGATTCGGCATATCGCAATTCTCCTGATCTTTTGGATCGCCGTCGGGATCGCGCTGAAAGAGTGGCCCCGGCGGGACCCCCGGATCCACTATGCCTGGCATTTGTTCTACTGGTTCCTGCCGGTCGTCGGGATCCAGTGGATCGTGGGGGGGGCCTTGCTGAAGATGTGTTGGTTGCAGGTCCTGGTTCCGACCCTCGTGATCGGCACCTACCTTTGCGTGGCCGACTGGATTGCCATCGGCAAGGGGATCTGGTTCTTTGACGAAGACCAGATCACCGGGTGGAAAATCCGGGGTGTCATGCCCTGGGAGGAGGCGGCCTTTTTTTACATCACCAGTCTGTTGGTCGCCCAAACCTTCCTGATTTTGCTTCCGGCCGGGCTGAGGTAGGGGGGTCTGACCCCGGGGCCTAGGCGGAGGACAATCGCTGCTTTTTCTCCCCGGCAAACAGATCCCGGGCGGCGAGGAGGCGGTGCAGGGTTTCCTTGGGATCGGGGCAGTTTTCCAATGCGGATCGCAAGTCTTCGGCGGTAAGACCATCCAAGGACTTTCCCGGGAACCAGTGACCGCCCTGGCCGAGGAGGTTGTAACGCATCCTTCCGTACTCCGCCAAGTCATAGGCCAAGGCCAGATGGTGAAGGCGCAGGATTTCGCGAAGGTTCGCCTGGCCGGGAGCCTCGGACCAGTGAGGCAGTCCGTGGTCCCATGAGCTTCGCCATGCAGCGGGCATGGCCTCCTCCCATCGGTTTTGCAGCCGTTGCTCGATCGGCGGGAGAAGGTTTCCGGTCTCGGGGATCCTCGCGACCGCCTGAATGTGCTCATCAAAATCCTCGGGGCGAGCCGCCCCGATCGAGAGGGTATGGATCTCGGGTCGACGCAGGCAAAAGAGGACGTTGAAAGCCATGGGGGAGAGGGGGGCAGTGAGTTGTCTCAGTCGTTCGGGGGGTTGGTAGAGCATGCCGCCTTTGTCATTGGGGCTGATGATGAACACGCCCATGTCGTTTCGCCGGGCGGCCTCCAACGACCGCGTGTGCTCCTGAAAGATGTAGTACCAGTGGAGATTCACATAATCGAAGCGGTTCCCCGTCACCAGTTCCTCGACGAGATCCGGCGGGCCATGGGTGGAAAACCCGACGTGCCGGCAGAGTCCCTGCTTTTGCCATTGGCGGGCGCGCTCGAGGCAGCCGCCGGGCCGGACGGACCAGTCGGCGGTTTCGCGGTCGTTCACCCCGTGCAGGGAAAGAAGATCCACCCAGGGGAGCCCCAGCCGCGAAAGGGAAACCCGGAAAATCTTTTCAAACTCCTCGGGGCTTGCCTGCGGCGCGACCTTGGTCTGGAGAATGAACGATTCGCGCGGAAGCTTTCGGAGGATGGGTCCAAGCTGGACCTCCGACGTGCCGTAACCGCGGGCGGTTTCGATGTGGCGGATTCCGAGTTCCAGCGCCCGGGCGATGATGCGTTCGAGATTCGCCTGATTTTCCGGCGGGATCGGCTGGGGTGGATCCTCCTCCCAGCGGTGCTGAAAGCGCATGCCCCCGCAGGTCAGAACCGGCATGGGAAGACCGGTCCTGCCGAAGCGTCGGGTGGGAATCACTCGCCGGGGAAGGAGAGAAGGGCGTGGAATTTCAGGCCGATGGTCTCCAGCCGTTTTTTTCCGCCCAGATCGGGGAGGTCCACGAGGAAGGATCCCGCCTCGACCACCGCCCCCAGAGAGCGGAGCAGAAGCACCGCCGCCTCCGCGGATCCTCCGGTGGCCACCAGATCGTCAACGAGCAGAACCCTCTGGCCTTTTTTCACGCAGTCCTGATGCAACTCCAGCGTGCCCGAGCCGTACTCCAACGCGTATTCCCGGCTGACCGATTTGGCCGGGAGTTTTCCGGGTTTCCGGATCGGGATGAAGCCTGCCCCCAAAAGATGGGCGACAATCCCGCCCAGGATGAAGCCGCGGGCCTCAATGCCCGCCACCAGTTCAGGGGGACGCATTTCGAAGGGGGCCGCCATCCGCCAACAGGCGTCCCGCAGGGCTTGGGCATGGCCCAGCAGCGGGGTGATATCGCGAAAAAGAATCCCTTTCTTGGGATAGTCCGGGACGTTGCGGATATGAGGGAGGAGGGGATCCGGGGACATGGGAAAGCATCATCGGGACGGAGACCTCCGCGGGCAAGGGGAGCCCGCAGGACGGGTGAATTGATGGCTCGACACTTTCCGCAGCCTATTGGATTGTATGAACCATGAGCGTACAGATTCATTCCGCCAAAGAAGGCAAGGCCACCGTGGTGCAACTGCAGGGCAAGGTGGACGCCACCAGTGCCCCGTCCGTCGAACAGGCTTTGATTGGTTCCATCGACCAGGGGGAGAAAAAACTGGTGATTGATTGTGCCGCCCTGGATTTCATCAGCAGTGCGGGTCTGCGATCCCTGTTGTTGGCGGTGAAAAAGATGAAGTCGGCCGGTGGTTCGATCGCCTTGGCCGCGCTCCAGCCCCACGTGAAGGAAGTTTTTGATATCAGCGGATTCTCGTCCCTGTTCGTGATCCACGGCTCCAAGGCCGAGGCGATCAAGTAACGGCGGTTTGCGCCTTAGGCCGCCGCCGCGGGCGAGTGGCTCTTGCGTAACAACAGGATATTTTTGTCGCCCTCGCGGCGATAGGTGGCCACGTCCACCATCTTTTTGACAAGATGGATGCCCAGGCCGCCGAGCTGGCGGTTTTCGATCGGGGTTTCCAGATCCGGCTCGGCCACTTCCAGGGGGTTGAATTCGCGGCCCCGGTCCTCGAACTCCATCTCGATATGCTCGTCCACCCGGCGGAACGTGACATGGATCGGATGCACCCCTTCCTCGTCGAAGCCGTATTTGATGATGTTGGTGAGGATTTCCTCGATCGAGACGAGGAGGTGGTAGCGCAGGCGGCCGCCGATGTCGTGCTGGGTGGCGAAGCTCTCAAAGACCGAGTTGACCCGGAGAAGATCCTCGATCCGGTTCTTCACGGTGATCCGCACCTCTTTCTGTTTCATTGGGCGGAAAGCAACAGGGATTGCAGGCCGGAGAGGCGGAAGACCTGGGCCACCTCCGGACCGACCTTCTCCAGCCCGAAATCGGCGCCGTTGGCCTTGGCTGCCTTGGAGGCGTCGATGCACAGATGGACGAAGGCGGAAGCCGCGTAAGGCACGGCCGAGGCCTCAAAGCGGACGGAGCCCCGATGGCTTTGGATCAGCTTGCGGACCGCTTCGCGGATGCCGCCCACCTTCACCGCATCCATCCGGCCGGTGAGGAAAACGCGCAGGATCCCGTCCTTGACCTCGTGTGTGAAATCCGGCCCGACTCCTCCCTCCACCAGGTGATCCATGCCGGTGAGGGCAAAAACCCGGCGAACTTCCGGGGCACATTCCATGACGCGGAAGTGGGCGTTGCGGCGCTGGAGTTCCCGGGCAGCTTCAAAGATCAGGCGCAGGACGGCCGAGCCGATATAGTTCACGTCACGAAAATTGCAGGTGAGGCTGGCGGGATTTCGTTCCACCTCCGTCCGGATGGGGGCGCGCAGCGACTGGGCGGCGACGGTGTCCAGCCGGCCGGAGAAAACCAGCTGGGTTCCGAGCCCGTCCCGCTTGATTTCCAGTTGCTCCATGGGTGGGAAGGAGTGGGGTGCTTAGATCCGGGCGGCGTCCACGTACTTGCGGTTCATTTCCCTCACCCGGCGGCTCAGGATGGTGGCGAGGCCAACGAGGAACATGCCGCCCAGCTGGTGATTGTTGTTCATCAGGAACTCGAGTTGGGGCCAGGAGATTCCCCAGACCACGGAGGGTTGGGTGGGGCGAACGGCGGCGGAGGTGGGGCCGGGATCGAAAACGGAGATTTCCCCGAAGGTGTCGCCGGGCTTCAGCCGGGCCAGTTCGGCTTCCTTGTGCTGGCCTTGGCGGCGGACGGAGAGCTCCCCGGAGGCGACGATGTAGAGGCGGTTCAGCACGCCTCCTTCCTCCACCAGGTTGTGGGAGGGTTCGACGGTGATGAATTCACCGTAGCCGGCGAGGGCGGCGCGGGCCTCATCGCTGAAATGTTCCGTGATGCCGGAGGCGGGAAGGGCGACGTGGGAGAGGGGATCGGACATGACAAGGATCATAAGACCCTCGGGCTGGGGGGGTCAAACAGAGGGGAGGCGTTTCGGATTCGGGGGACGCTGGAAGCGCGAAGGACAATTTCACCCGATCTTATTTTGGAGGCTTTGTGGGGACAACGGCTTGGGGAAGTTGGCGCTGGAGCTGTGTGGCTCCTTGGCCGGAGGACTGGAGGTCCGCCTTTCGGAGATAAGCGGGCAGGGTGGAGGGAGAAGGATCGGAGGGGTACATCAGGGTAACCTGCCGGACGCTTTCGGGCTTGATCGATCCATCCAGGTTGAGTTCGAACTGCATGATGGTGTTGGCGCTGATGCGGCGGGTCTGGCGGTAGTCGTAACCGTCGATCGTCCATGACTCCTTTTTGAAAGGATCCTGTCCTGCCTCCTTTTTCCAGATCGTGCCGTAGGAATCCTTGCGCCATTCGTTCCCATCGCTGTCCGCCTTCCAAAAGACGGATTTTTGCGGAATCGCCCAGTCGTAGAGGCTTTTTCCTGCCAAAAGCGGAAAAGTGGTTTCAAGCGGGTCATCTTGGGTCAGGAGTTGGGCAAACGAGGCAAGAGGCCAGGCGATCCCTGCGGCCAAGGGCCGAATCATTCTCGGATTCAAGGGATGGGTACAGGTTCCGTCAATTCAGGTCGGCTTGAGCCAATCGGCGGCATCCCTATATTGATGTTTGGACGGGTGGCAGAGCGGTTTAATGTACCTGACTCGAAATCAGGAGTAGGGGCAACCCTACCGTGGGTTCAAATCCCACCCCGTCCGCTGAAAGCGGACGGGGTAAATCCCTTTAGCCGGAGGCGAAATGTGATTGGGCCAGGGGCAGGTGTGCGGGGGCCAAATCCCACGTCAAATTAGGTGGTTTAGTCCGCTGAAAGCGGACGGGGTGAGTCTCTGCATCCAGGAGGCGAAATGCGATTGGCGCAGGGTTCATGGCGCGTGCGCGAGGTGCACTAATCAAAGCACCCTTGGAGGGCAACAAGGCAGGATACTTTCCAAGGGGTCAATTCGTGCGCTTGCGCACACGTGCAATCACCCTGTTCTGCTTTCGCAAAGGGGACATCTTGATTTGCGACAATTCGGAAAGCGTTGGTGATTAACACGCTGACGAAATAGTCCCTAAGGGATATAAAATTTTAAACATCTATTCATCAATATTTTATAAATAAAAAAAATTGCGTATTCTTACTTAAAAAAACATAAAAAAATAATTTTGCCCCTAGAAAAAAATAGATTGCTGTCTAAGATAACAATATGGGCGGTGTTATGGACAAACGCATCCCACTACAGGTATTTGCGAAGCGCATTACCCTTGGGTTGTTCGTGGTTTTTTGGGTCGGACTCGGTCCTTTGGACTTATCTGGTGCGGAGCTGGGTTCGAGTAAAATTTCCGCCGTACGGAATGGGGTGGATTTCAACGACGGTCACTCGAAAAAATCGGCCGATGTCGGTCAGTCGGTGAACCAAGGACAGAGCGTCATCACGAAGGAGCAGGCCTTGGCTGAGTTGGTGGCCGACGACACCAGCATCATCCGGCTGGGGGCGAATAGCGTTTTTTCCTACAGCTCTAAGGAGCGGATTGTGAAGCTCGACAAGGGGACCATGCTGATGCACACGCCCCCGGGAAACGGCGGGGCCACGATTGAGTCCGGCGGGGTCACCGGAGCCATCTCCGGCACCACCTTCATGCTCACGGCCTCGCCCGCCAAATGTTCCGAATGCGGCCAGGAACTGCAGGTCAACGATGCCGGCAAGGTCATTTGCCGCGATCATCCCAACAATCCCCCGTCCAGCGGCGGCTTTGCCCTGGTGGTTCTCGAGGGATCCTCGGTGACCAAGGTGAGCGGGCCGGACGGGATCACCGTGGATGTGATGCCGGGCCAGATGGCGGTGGTGGGGCCCAAGGGCAGCGGCGCGCCCACCGTCTATGCCGTCAACATCACGCAGATCGCCCGCACCAGCCCGCTGATCAACGCCTT
>Ga0214917_10002193_pt1 | contig 24168 bp, 25 predicted proteins | sample LL_1208_BB_MetaG_FD_177983 | JGI IMG/M metagenome (GOLD analysis project Ga0214917, IMG submission 177983) | Freshwater microbial communities from Lake Lanier, Atlanta, Georgia, United States - LL_1208_BB | ecosystem: Environmental > Aquatic > Freshwater > Lake | place: USA: Georgia | collected...
TTTCATTTGGCGAAGACAAAGTTTTAGCGGTTGCCTTCCCGAATTCAAACACTATGAATAATGCAGTTAAAAGTGGTCATGATGATCGCTTGCGTTTAGTTATTCAAAATCTATTTCATGTTGATGTGCGAATTGATCCAACAGTTGATCCGAATCGTGCAGTCGCCGCAAAACCTAAGAAGGAATCTACAACGGATGCGGGCGACGCTTCGCCGGATGATGAAACAACACCGTCTAGATCTTCAATCGACATCATCACCAGCTCACTTGGTGGACAAGTTATTGGTGAAAGTCCGCGCGAAGCATGAGCAACATCTATGAAGGCATAGTTCAAGATTTGATCGACGAACTTGCCAAACTTCCCGGCGTTGGACCAAAGGGTGCAACCCGAATCGCATTTCACTTACTTGCAACAGACAGTTCCGATGTCACGCGGTTAGCCACCGTACTGGCTGAAGTTAAGGACAAAATTAAATTTTGCCGAACTTGTTACAACGTTGCCCAAGATGATCTTTGCCGAATCTGCGCTGATACTCGTCGCGATGAAACTGCAATATGTGTTGTTGAAGAGCCAAAGGATGTTCTGGCCGTGGAACGAACTCGGGAATTTAGAGGTCGGTACCACGTATTAGGTGGCGCAATCAGCCCAATCGATGGTGTCGGACCCGATGACCTGCGCGTTACCGAGCTAATGACTCGGCTGGCTGACGGCGCGATCGTAGAGATCATCCTTGCTACCGACCCCAATCTTGAAGGCGAAGCCACTGCCACATATTTAACGCGCTTGATTTCACCATTGGGAATAAAGGTGACCAGGCTTGCCTCTGGCTTACCAGTTGGTGGCGATCTTGAATATGCCGACGAAGTCACATTGGGACGCGCCTTTGAGGGTCGGCGCCAAGTCAGTCCATAACTTCCTCGCCCTACAAACTCGTTCACATTCTGGACGGTGATATCGAACTTCTAGATTCCCTTTAGACTTATTGCTTATGGGCTTAATTGTCGCTAAATTCGGTGGGTCATCCGTTGCGGATGCTGCTGGAATTTTGCGTGTAGCCAAGCGAATCGCTGACACTAAACGAGCCGGTAACGAAGTCGTCGTCGTAGTTTCGGCAATGGGGGATACCACTGACGATCTGATTGATTTAGCCAAACAAGTCTCGCCAAATCCACCCGGCCGCGAACTTGATATGTTGCTGACCGCTGGCGAACGAATTTCGATGGCCGTATTGGCAATGGCAATAAATGATCTTGGGTTTGAAGCGCGGTCTTACACCGGATCACAAGCCGGTTTGATTACTGATTCAACACATGGCAAAGCGCGAATCGTTGATGTAACTCCGGGAAGAATTCAAGAAGCGTTACGCGAAAACGCAATTCCAATCGTTGCGGGTTTCCAAGGTGTTTCCCAAGACACGAAAGACATCACAACTCTTGGTCGCGGTGGCTCGGATTTAACTGCAGTTGCGCTAGCCGCGGCACTTTATGCAGATGTCTGCGAAATTTATACAGACGTGGACGGAATCTTTTCTGCTGATCCGCGAATGGTTCCAAGGGCTAGGCAAGTCCCGCGAATCACATATGACGAAATGATGGAACTTGCAGCAGCTGGCGCAAAAGTTCTACACCTGCGTTGTGTTGAATATGCAAAAAGATTTGATTTACCAATTCACGTCCGTTCGTCGTTCTCAGACAAAGAAGGAACGTTTGTTATTGCTGATCTGTCAGATCAGTCCAAGATAAAGAAGTTGTCCAAAGTAGGAGCAATTATGGAACAACCGATCATCGCCGGCGTCGCACATGATTTAGGAGATGCCAAGATTACCGTCGTTGGTGTTCCTGACCGTCCGGGTATGGCAGCCGCAATCTTCCAGGCAGTTGCCGATGCTGGCATCAACATGGACATGATTGTTCAAAACGTAAGCGTTCATGAATCAGGTGCAACTGATGTTACGTTTACGTGTCCACGTGCAGACTCAGCTAAAGCGGAGTTGGCGCTGCGTCGAATTGAAAAAGAAGTTGACTTCAAAGATATAGATACAGATGAAAACATTGCGAAGATCTCACTTGTCGGTGCGGGCATGCGTTCACATCCTGGTGTGTCCGCAACCTTCTTTAAAGCAATAGCGGATGCTGGCGTGAATGTTGAAATGATTTCAACTTCAGAAATTCGAATTTCTGTAGTCACTCGAGCTGAAGATGCAGAAAAAGCAGTAACTGCAATTCATACCGCGTTTGGTCTGGATGCTGACGGCGAAGCTGTTGTTTATGGTGGAACAGGACGTTAAGCGATGACAAAGAAACCAACTCTTGCCGTGGTCGGCGCAACTGGTGCCGTTGGTACCGTAATGCTTGATTTGCTCTCCACTCGACCAGATGTATGGGGCGAAATTAAACTGCTTGCGTCAGCACGTTCAGCCGGAAAAGTACTGCAGGTTCGCGGTCAAGACGTTGTGGTTGAAGAACTTACCGAAGCCGCCTTTGATGGCGTGGATGTAGCAATGTTCGACGTACCGGATGAAATTTCTGCCAAGTGGGCGCCAATTGCTGCCGCTAAAGGTGTAATCGCGGTTGATAACAGCGGTGCATTTCGCATGGATGCCGATGTTCCACTGGTTGTTCCTGAGGTAAACGCTGACCAAACTCGCAATCGCCCACGTGGAATTATCTCGAATCCAAACTGCACGACCCTTTCTATGATCGTGGTTGTTGGCGCACTTGAAAAAGCTTTCGGTGTTAAGGAATTAGTTGTCGCGTCTTACCAAGCTGCATCTGGTGCTGGCCAAGGTGGAATTGATGCACTTCATGAGCAATTAGATGCAGTAGCTGGCAAGAATTTAGGAAGCGAAACTAAAGACATTCGCAATGTAATTACTAAGAATGATGTCTTTCCAGCACCACTGGCATTAAACGTTGTGCCTTGGGCAGGTTCGCTATCAGAAAATGATTACACAAGTGAAGAACTTAAAGTTCGTAACGAATCACGAAAGATTCTGGGTAAGCCTGAGCTAAAGGTTCATGCGACCTGTGTTCGAGTTCCAGTTGTAACTACTCACTCACTAGCGGTACATGCCGTGCTTGATCGCGCAGTTACTGCTGATGAAGTTCGAGCACTACTTGAAAATGCTGCTGGTGTCCTCGTAGTTGACGATCCTGAAAACAAGATTTTCCCAACACCAATTGATGTTGTTGGAACTGACCCAACAGTTGTTGGTCGAATTCGCGTTTCAAAAGAATATCCAAATGAAATTGACTTCTTTGTTTGTGGCGATAACTTACGCAAGGGTGCGGCATTAAACACTGCGCAGATTGCGGAAGTAGTAGCCAAAGAATTTAATTAAATTCTTTGGCCAGTAGGCAACGTCTACTGCACTGCCTGTAACAACAGGCAGTGCTTAGAATTTAATTAAATTCTTTGGCCAGTAGGCAACGTCTACTGCACTGCCTGTAACAACAGGCAGTGCTTAGAATTTAGTTAAATTCTTTTGGAACTAAGTGTGATCAACGTGGCTTCTGGCCGACATGCGATGCGAACTGGAGTAAACGGCGACGTTCCAACTCCAGCCGAAACGTGCAGGGGCATTTTGCTATCACCAAAAGTCGAATAACCTTTTGCTTGCTTTTGCGGTAGATCACAGTTTGTAACAAGTGCTCCATAAAACGGAATACAAATTTGCCCGCCGTGAGTGTGACCCGCCAATACTAAATCTGCCTTGTCGGTTTCAAAACTTTCCAAAACTCTTCGATATGGTGCATGCGTCACACCAAATGCAAACGCATCAGAATCGAAAGGTCCAGCGACTGCTGCATAGTTATCCTTTTTGATGTGCGGATCGTCTGTGCCACGAAAATGAAACTTCACGCCTTTAATCTCGGTAGTGCCTTGCATGTTGTTTAGATTTAGCCATCCCGCATCCGATAGCTCATCAACTAAATCCGAGGTTGGGAGCGCAGGTCCTTTGACGCGAATTTCTCGCGAAGCGTTGAAGTACATTAAAGGATTCTTGATGATTGGTGCCAAGTAATCGTTGCTGCCTAGAACAAAAGCGCCGGGTAAGTCCATTAACTCATTCATTGCCTCAACCACGGCCGGGACGGCAAGTTGATGTGCCATGAAATCTCCGGTGCCGACCACAAAATCTGGCTCTAGTTCGGCCAAAGATCTAACCCAATTGATTTTTCGAGTTTGGGCTGGCGTGATGTGAAGATCTGATATGTGTAGTACGCGAATGGATTCGCTACCCGCTGGCAACAATGCCAAGTCAAGTTCTCGGACTTTAAAGGCTTGGGCTTCGACGAGACCGTAAGCGAGGCTCCCAACTCCGGCAGACCCTACGGCTAGAGCCGAATTTGCCAGAAATCCCATGCTTCCAAGCATTACACGATTTAATGGTTTCACAAGTGCACAAATTGCCCATAGGCTTGGGTTCTCCCCATCTTCCCTAGGAGGCGAAAATGTCTAATGACAACTCAGTTAATGACACGCCCTCCGAACATTTAGATCCACTGACTTCTCCGGTTTGGGATTTAGTCGACGTCGATGAGCCAACTTTGGCACCGCCTATCGAACAATTCATGCCAATTGATGAAGACACAATGATTAGACGACGACCACCGCTTCCACCGGACGCAGATCAAATCATTCGGGGGGAATACACCGGCTGGGTGCCCCTGATTAAATCTGGTGAATCACTGGAAGACGCTAAGGCTCGCGAAGCAAATCGAGTTTCAAGTCTTGAGACATCGATTGCAAATGTTGACGTAAATGCTTGGGCGCCGATTGAAATTGTGACCATCAGTGAATCTGATTTTAAAGCACCGGATGATCTTGCCTCAGATGTGCCAACAATCGTTCGTGAACCAGTGATTGAAGTCCGGCCATATAGTTTTCCAACCGAGATTGTGCCAGACCCAGATTTTGTAGTTTCGCCAGCAGAAGCTTTAGAAGAAGCTCGACGACGAATTGCTCAAATGCGCGCAAGTTTACAAACAAATATCAATCGAGTGTCGCAGAGTTTTGAACATCCAATCTTTACTCCGATAGAAGTCTCGATTCAAGAAGCACCACCATTTGTGCCCGCTGCTCAAACACAAGTTTCCGTTACTTCAGAAATAGAAGAGCCCAAGACTTTTGAATCCCTATTTGAAACTGACGTTGAACCAGTTATCGAAACACCAGTTCAACAGTCAGCTTTTGTGGAAAGTACAACACAGCACAATGAGTCTCCAAGATTTGAATCTGTAAGAACCGAAGTTCGGGAAGAACCGAGAGTGTTTACCCAATCAACGCAACAAGCATCGCCAACGATCATTATTGATGAAGCTGCAGAACAAACTCATTCGCTAGAACTTGTAATCATGCGCGATGAGATTAAGGATTTGCGCGACCGACTTGATTCATCACAGAAATTGATTGAGAACTTGATGGTTCGTCTGGCTGATTTAGCTGAACTTGCATTGAAGCGCAAGGACTAACGGTCTACATCCCCTGCGATAAAAGGCATGCTCGCGACAACTGCATCAAAATCTGTTCGCTTCGATCCCGGTAAGACATTCGATAGCGCCAATACTGTATGCAAGCTAGCTGGGCGAAGTTTCAATCGGTAGGGCATTTTGTCATTTCTTGAAACCAAAAACCATGAGGCAATTCCAAGTGGCGTCTCGATGCTGTGTTCGTATGTTCCTTCGGGTACTCGAACTACCTTTGGTAGGAGCACATTAACTTCGTCAGCGAAGTGAAATGTACATGGCTCGTTCAATTCCGAAATCATTGCCAGCGAAATTGTTACCTCATCAACTAGTTGTAACATTCGGGCGCTCACATCACCTGAAGTTTGCAGCGCGACAGCGAAACTTTCTAGCTCGGAATACTTAAGCGCCGAGGTAGTTTCTCGAAGATCAATCGCATGTCCACTTGCTCTAGCAACTGGACCACTAACTGCAGCTTCGATGGCTTGAGTTTTGGTCATAACTCCAACAGCTTCGTATTCAGCCAAAAGTGCCAACCAATTGGTTTCCAAAATAATCTGTGCAGTGTCAAAGCAGAGGTGCTGCACTTCCTCCAACCACTCTGAAGTAGGTGCATGCGTTAGGCCGCCGATCCGCGTCAACATGGGATGCATTCGACTGCCGGTATAGCCGCGGTAGTGATTAACCCAAAGTTCGCGAGACTTTCTTAAGCTTTCGATTAACTGTGGATCATGCCAAGGAAAGCCAGCTAAGAATGCTAGGTGTGAGGTAACTCGATTAAATTCCAAAAGCAAGGTACGAAACCACTGGGCAGCTTCGGGAACTTCGATCCCAAGTGCGGTTTCAAGTAACTGTGCGACGCCAACTTCACCTGAGTATGCACTCAACCATTCATGTCGATTAGCGAGTGCAATTACCTGACGATAGTCGCGTGACTCGAAGAGTTTTTCTGCCCCGCGATGCATCGAGCCAAGAATAGGTTTTGCTGACTTTATTAACTCACCTTCGTATTCACAATCAATTCGCAACATTCCGTGAGTGGCGGGTGTATGCAATGGCAAATCTGAAGTGTGATCAGACCGCGCCGAATCTAGGGGAGAGATCCCCACTCTGCTGCGCTCAACCACGGGACTTATCGTGTCATACCCCTGGTGAATTATCGATTTATTCGACATTTAGAAACTTGCTACTAGTCTTATTACGTGGTCAACACTATGGCCGAGAGCGATGAGCCTTGGACCGAAAAACCTCCACGCCTTGACGTTGGCGTAGTCGGAACTGGCAGAGCTGGTTCCGTGTTAGGTGCTGCCCTAAAACGGGCCGGACACAATATTCGAGCTTGTACTGCAGTTAGTGACATCTCAAAACTTCGAGCGGAATCACTTTTGCCCGGAGTCCCAGTCACTTCAATCGAAGAAGCAGTTAAAGATCGAGATCTGATTCTTTTGACTGTGCCGGACGATGTTCTCGGCCAAGTTGTCAATGGCCTTGCTGTAACCAATGCCGTCAGTCCTGGCACGTTTGTAATTCACGCATCAGGCCGTTATGGAATAGAAGTTTTGCGGCCTTTGACCGAACAAGGTTGCTTACCACTGGCACTTCATCCAGTTATGACATTTACCGGAACCAGCATCGACCTAAATCGATTGTCTGCTTGTCCATTTGGAATCACTACGGTCGAAACCTTGCGGCCAGTTGCTGAAACTTTAGTTGTAGAAATTGGCGGCGAACCAATTTGGGTGCCGGAAGAAAATCGCGGGCTGTATCACGCGGCTTTAACCTTTGGTGCAAATAATTTAATGACGCTAGTTACACAAACTACTGAGTTGCTGGAAGCTGCGGGGATTACAAATCCAGAAAACTTGGTTGCGCCACTTCTAGGTGCATCTCTAGATAATGCCTTGCGAAATGGTGACGCTGCTATCACTGGCCCGGTTGCGCGTGGAGATGCTGGCACAGTTCGGGAACATCTAAAGGCTCTCGCTAATTTTGATCCGTCGGTAACGCAGGCTTATCGGGCGATGGCTAGGTTGACTGCCAATAGGGCATTGGCTTCGGGGACTTTGCAATCCAGACTGGCGGAAGAACTACTTACGGTTTTGGCAGATGAGTCATGAGCAAACCATCAGTGCTAACGACCATCGTTGAAGTTGATAAGTGGGCCGCTCAAGAATCAACGCCGATAGCAGCCGTGTTAACCATGGGTGCGTTACATCAAGGCCATGCTGAATTAGTGAGGTTTGCAAAAGCGAATACGCCAAACGGCACTCGAGTAATTGCAACTATTTTTGTTAATCCAACTCAATTCAATAACGCATCAGATCTTGACGACTATCCGCGTACTTTAGATTCCGATTTAGAAATCTTGGAAAGCGCCGGAGCCGACGCTGTATTTATTCCTACCGTTTCCCAAATGTATCCAAATGGCCTTGAAGTGAATCCACCTATGGAGCCTGGCGAAATTGGCGAGGTATTAGAAGGCAAAGCTCGACCGGGCCATTTTCGCGGAATGCTAACCGTGGTTTATCGATTGCTTTCGATTACTCACGCCGACCATTCGTTCTTTGGTGAAAAAGATTTTCAGCAACTCACTCTGGTTAAGGCCATGGTCAAATTCAGCAAAATGCCAATTGAGATTGTTGGAGTTCCAACAGTTCGAGATGAATTCGGGTTAGCACTCTCTAGTCGTAATCGCAGACTTTCGCCTGCTGCAATTGATCTGGCGAGGTTGATACCAAAAGCTATGGATAAAGCTGCCAAAACTTTTTTGGAGTCAGGTTCAGTTTCGGAAGCTGAAGCTGCAGGTAAAGATATTTTGGAAAAAACGGGTCACTTTGAGATTGAATACTTCGAAATCAAATCAAACGATTTAGTTTCGCCGACAAGACTTGGTAATGCCCGAGTTTTTGTGGCTGTCAACATTGAAGGCGTAAGACTCATCGACAATCTAGAGATAGCAAAGTAGGAAAAGTATGTTGTTGGCAATCGACGTCGGAAACACAAACACCGTTCTTGGATTGTTTGAAGGTGAACAGCTATTTTCATCGTGGCGAACTAAAACCGATAGTCGTGAGACTGCTGATGAGTTAGCGCTCAAATTTAAAGCAATCCTGAGCGATTCACCTGCTGTTACTGGAATTGCGCTTTGCTCTACGGTTCCAGCTGTCCTTCGCGAGATGCGAACCATGTTGAACAACTATTATCAAGATGTTCCCCAGGTAATTGTTGAGCCAGGAATTAAAACTGGAGTTCCAGTTCTGACCGACAATCCGAAGGAAGTTGGCGCTGATCGCATTGTGAATTCCCTTGCCGCCTTTACTCTTTATGGTGGCCCTGCAATCGTTGTGGATTTCGGAACGTCCACGAATCTAGATGTGATTTCTGCCAAGGGTGAATTCTTAGGTGGCGCGCTGGCACCTGGAATTGAAATCTCTATTGATGCCCTTGCCAACCGCGCTGCACAGTTACGAAAGGTGGAATTGATCGCCCCCCGCAACGTGATAGGCAAGAATACGGTCGAGGCCTTGCAATCTGGTGCGGTTTATGGGTTCGCCGGACAAGTTGATGGCCTGGTGGATCGAATCGTTGATGAATTGGGAACTCCAGTCAAGGCTGTGATCGCAACTGGTGGTCTGTCAGCAATTGTGGTCCCAGAGTCTGAGACCATAACGCACCATGAGCCAGATCTGACTTTGATTGGCCTGCGTCTGATGTTCGAGCGCAATGCTTAGTACCGATAATCTTGGTCAATGACCACCGACGAGAATTCAGTTGCTGAAGAAGTAGACGACCTGCCTGAACAGATGCAGGTACGGCACGAAAAGCGCGCAGCAATTTTGGCCAGTGGACAAGATGCCTACCCAGTCCGCGTTCCAGTAACAACTACCATTCCTGCGGTTCGTGACATGTATTCACACCTGGTAGCGGAACAAGAGAGCGGTGACATCGTTGGTGTAGCTGGGCGCATTATGTTCATGCGCAACACCGGCAAACTTTGCTTTGCGCAGCTACAGGCCGGAACTGGTGAAACCATTCAAGCCATGCTCTCTTTTGATCGTGTTGGTGAAGAGCAACTAGACACTTGGAAAGGCTTAGTTGACATTGGCGACGTAGTTGCAGTTGTTGGTGAAGTAATCAGCAGCAAGCGTGGCGAACTTTCGGTCATGACTGACAGTTGGCACATGGCCGCTAAAGCATTGCGACCATTACCTAACCCACACAAACCATTAAGCGAAGAAACCCGAGTGCGCCAGCGATATGCAGATTTGATCATGCGTGACACTGCTCGCACGGTCGCGCGACTTCGACCAGCAACCATGTCGAGTTTGCGTGCCAGTTTTGCTAAGCGCGACTACATCGAAGTTGAAACCCCGATGTTGCAAACTAAGCATGGCGGCGCAGCAGCGCGCCCATTCGTAACCTCATCCAACGCATTTGATATGCAGCTGTTCTTGCGTATTGCTCCTGAACTTTTTCTAAAGCGCTGCGTAGTTGGTGGAATAGAACGAGTTTTTGAAATCAACCGAAACTTCCGTAACGAAGGTGCTGACTCAACTCATTCACCAGAGTTTGCGATGTTGGAGTACTACCAGGCTTACGCAGATTACAACGACATGGCAACACTAACTAGAGAACTGATTCAAGAAGCAGCACTCGCAGTTCATGGCTCATTGAATTATGAATTAGTTGAAGGTGGAACTCGCGACCTATCCGGAGAATGGGATCAAATCTCAGTTTTTCCATCGGTTAGCAAGGCCATTGGGCAAGAGATAACACCAGAAACTCCGATTGAAACTCTGCGCAAACTTTGTGCTGATGCTGGCATCACGCATGATCCAAAGGCGATTCATGGCAAGTTGGTTGAAGAATTACTTGAACATTACGTTGTCGAGCATTTGAAGAAACCAACTTTCGTAATGGATTACCCGGTAGATACTTCACCACTTGTGCGGGAGCATCGATCTCATAAAGGCACTTCAGAAAAGTGGGATCTATACATTGATGGCTACGAAGCAGGAACCGGCTACTCCGAACTTGTTGATCCAGTAATTCAACGTGAACGTTTAATCGAGCAGTCATCCCTTAAAGCGGGGGGCGATGCCGAGGCAATGCAACTGGATGAAGACTTCTTGCGAGCACTTGAATATGGCATGCCACCATCTGGTGGAGTCGGCATGGGAATTGATCGCTTGCTAATGACGTTAACTGGACTAAATATTCGCGAAACAATTTTGTTCCCGTTAGTGAAACCTGAATAAACATGACCATTAATGTTCGTCCAGCAATAACTGCAGATGTTTTGGCAATCCGTAACTTGGTTGAAAACTATGCCGGGGATGGACCGCGGTTACTTCGCAAAAACACGGTGACTCTTTATGAAGATGTTCAAGAGTTCTATGTTGCAGAGCTCGACGACAAAATTGTCGGCTGTGGCGCATTGCATGTGATGTGGCATGATTTAGGAGAAATCCGAACGGTTGCGGTTGACCCAGCAATAAAAGGCAAAGGCGTTGGCTCTGAGATTTTAAATGCCTTAACGCAGCGGGCAACAGTCCTCGGTCTGACAAAACTTTTTTGCTTAACATTCGAAACAAAGTTTTTTTCCCGTCATGGTTTCGATGAAATCGAAGAATCACCGGTCGATGCGTCGACTTATGCCGAGTTATTGCTATCGGGCGATCAAGGTGTGGCTGAATTCTTGGATCTAGAGCACGTAAAGCCAAATACTTTAGGCAACACCAGGATGTTGAAAAACCTTTAGTTTTCTCACTGTTCGCTACTGGCAGATACCGCAGGAATCAAAAAATCCAATAAATAAAGCACTTATCGTTGCCAAAAGTTTGCAGGTTTATAAATCCGCAGATGCGCTGTCATGCATTGGCTCTAGCATTAGGTCAAGGCCTAAAAGTTAAGAGGAGTCGCACATGTTCGAGAGATTTACCGACCGTGCTCGTCGCGTTGTGGTGCTTGCCCAAGAAGAGGCACGCATGCTTAATCACAATTACATCGGTACTGAACACATACTCCTAGGGCTCATCCACGAAGGTGAAGGTGTTGCCGCCAAGGCCTTAGAAAGCATGGATATCTCACTTGAGGCCGTTCGTGCTCAGGTAGAAGAAATTATTGGCCAAGGCCAACAAGCGCCATCGGGTCACATTCCATTCACGCCACGTGCCAAGAAAGTCCTGGAGCTTTCACTTCGCGAAGCTCTGCAACTTGGTCACAACTACATTGGTACCGAGCATATCTTGCTTGGCCTGATTCGTGAAGGCGAAGGCGTAGCCGCTCAAGTTCTCGTAAAGCTTGGTGCAGATCTTAACCGTGTGCGTCAACAAGTTATTCAATTGCTTTCGGGTTACCAGGGTAAAGAACCGCAACAACAAGGCTCAGGACCTGCGGAAGGAACTCCATCAACATCTTTGGTACTTGATCAATTTGGTCGCAACTTAACTCAGGCCGCGCGTGATGGTCAGCTTGATCCTGTTATTGGTCGAGTAAAAGAAATCGAACGTGTCATGCAAGTTCTTTCTCGTCGTACCAAAAACAATCCAGTTCTAATTGGTGAACCTGGTGTTGGTAAGACCGCAGTTGTCGAAGGTCTCGCCCAAAATGTTGTAAAGGGCGAAGTTCCAGAGACACTTAAAGACAAGCAAATTTACTCACTTGATCTTGGTGCACTTGTTGCCGGTTCTCGTTACCGTGGTGATTTTGAAGAGCGCCTAAAGAAAGTTTTGAAAGAAATCAAAACCCGTGGCGACATCATTATCTTCATTGATGAAATGCACACCCTTGTTGGAGCTGGCGCTGCTGAAGGTGCAATCGATGCAGCTAGCATCCTGAAGCCAATGTTGGCCCGCGGCGAACTGCAGACTATTGGTGCCACCACTCTTGACGAGTACCGCAAGTACATCGAAAAGGATGCTGCTCTTGAGCGTCGCTTCCAGCCAATTCAGGTTAATGAGCCAACAATTGCCCAGACCATTGAAATCCTTAAGGGGCTTCGCGACCGTTATGAAAACCATCACCGAGTCACGATCACCGATGCTGCCCTAGTTGGCGCGGCTACTATGGCGGATCGGTACATCAGCGATCGCTTCCTGCCAGACAAGGCAATTGACCTAATTGATGAGGCTGGTGCACGCTTGCGTATCCGTCGCATGACTGCACCACCAGACTTGCGTGAAATCGATGACAAGATTGCTGCAACTCGACTTGAAAAAGAGTCTGCCATTGATGGCCAAGATTTTGAGCGCGCTGCAGCACTACGCGATGACGAAAAGAATCTAATTGCCGCCCGCGCCACTCGTGAAAAAGAGTGGAAAGACGGCGATATGGATGTTGTTGCAACTGTCGATGAAGAATTGATCGCAGAAGTTCTGGCCGCATCAACAGGTATTCCTGTATTCAAGCTGACCGAAGAAGAGTCGCAACGACTACTTCACATGGAAGGTGAACTGCACAAGCGAGTTATTGGACAAGAGCAGGCGATCAAAGCTTTGTCGCAGGCAATTCGTCGCACTCGAGCCGGCCTGAAAGATCCAAAGCGTCCGGGAGGATCGTTTATTTTTGCTGGGCCATCAGGTGTTGGCAAAACTGAACTTTCCAAGACTCTTGCCGAATTCCTATTCGGTGACGAAGACTCGCTAATTCAGTTAGACATGTCTGAATACTCAGAGAAGCACACAGTTTCTCGACTATTTGGTTCTCCTCCAGGATTTGTTGGTTACGAAGAAGGTGGCCAGCTAACGGAAAAGGTTCGCCGCAAGCCATTTAGCGTGGTGCTATTCGATGAAGTTGAGAAAGCTCACCCAGATATCTTCAACTCGCTGTTGCAGATTCTGGAAGATGGCCGCCTAACGGATGCTCAAGGTCGCGTTGTTGACTTCAAAAACACCGTCATCATCATGACAACAAACCTGGGAACTCGCGATATCGCAAAGGGTGTCAGCCTTGGATTTGCTGACGGCAATGACATCACAACCTCATACGATCGCATGAAGGCGAAGGTCAATGACGAACTAAAGACTCATTTCCGTCCAGAGTTCTTGAACCGCATTGATGACATCATCGTGTTCCACCAATTGAGTGAAGCTGAAATTGTCGAGATCGTTGACCTGATGATTGCCAAGTTGGACTCTCGCTTGAAGGACAAGGACATGGCAATCGAACTTACTTCGGCTGCTAAGGCACTCCTTGCCAAGCGTGGTTACGATCCAGTTTTGGGAGCTCGTCCATTGCGTCGAACAATTCAACGCGAGATTGAAGATCCGATGAGCGAGAAGATGCTCTTTGGTGATCTTAAGCCTGGTGAAATTGTGATTGTTGATGTCGAGGGTGAAGGCGACGATGCCAAGTTCACCATCAGAGGTGAATTCAAGGGCGAGCTTTCTGACATTGAAATTGCGCCAGTTGATGCTGCTGGAGTTTCTGAGTAACTAACTGCTTATGGCTGCCAACAATTTCGACTTCGGAGTAATCGGAGCCGGAATTGTTGGCTTAGCTATGGCGAATCGCATTCGCCAGATTCAGCCAAATGCATCGATCGCAATCTTTGACAAAGAAAATTCTGTTGGAGCGCACGCAAGTGGAAGAAATAGTGGAGTCTTGCACGCTGGATTTTATTATTCTCCCGATTCTTTAAAGGCTGCGTTAACTCGTGATGGCAATAGATTGCTGCGAGATTTCTGTAGTGAAGAAGGCATCCCAGTTAAAGAAACCGGAAAAGTTGTAGTTGCCCAGAATTCATTTGAAGTGTCCGCGTTACATGAGCTTCACCAGCGGGGAAATGCTAACGGGGTATCCACTGAACTTGTAACTCCAGAACAGCTCACAGAAATAGAGCCATTAGCGACCACTTCCGAACTCGCCCTTTGGTCACCAAATACTGCGGTAGCGAATCCACTTGGAGTTACCCAAGCGCTATCCGCAAAGGTGGTCCGCGAAGGGTCCACTCTAAAACTTGGGCATGAAGTTCTGCGCACAACACCGAATCGGATCATCACAAACTTTGGTAACTATTCCATTGGACACATAATCAATTGCGCTGGACTTTATGCCGACAAAATTGCCAAGGCATTTGGCTACTGCGACGACTATGCGATGCTGCCTTTCAAAGGACTGTATTGGTATGGCAATTGGGCACCAGGCAAACTCCAGCGCCATGTTTATCCAGTGCCAGATGGGCGCAATCCTTTTTTGGGAGTGCACTTAACTGTGACAATCGATGGTCGAGCCAAAATTGGACCAACAGCAATTCCGATCTTTTCCCGTGAGAGCTATTCAGGACTCGGTGGGCTTAGTGCAAAAGAGATTCTGAGCATTGTTGGCACCTATCCACAGTTCTTAACTAGCAAGCACCATGATGTATTTGGCTTGATCAAGACCGAGATACCAAAGTATCTGCAGCGGCACTTGGTTACCCAAGCCAAGTCAATGGTTCCGAGTGTTGATCCGAAGGATTTCAAAGAGCGTGGTAAGCCCGGGATTCGCGCTCAATTACTAGACATCAAAAACAAGAAACTTGAGATGGATTTCGTTGTCCGTGGAGACGAAAACTCAACTCACCTTTTGAATGCAGTTTCTCCGGCCTGGACCAGCGCGTTGGCAATGGCGAATCATGTTAGTAAAAAGTTCGATTAGGATTTAGAAAACAAGGGATAGGGAATATTGTGGAATCAACAGTTGACTTGATTTGGTTAGTTTCTGGCTACATTGCACTTGGTATAAAGGCGTGGGCGTTATCAGATGTAATTAAAGCCCCAGCTGAGGCTTTCCCGTTTCTAAATCGTCAAACAAAAAATATTTGGTTAGCAATCACCATTGGAAGCATCTTGGGACACATACTTTTCGGTGCCTGGGGATTCACTGGGATTATTGGCTTAATCGCTTGCGGGGTTTACCTTGCTGACATCCGAGTAAAAATTAATGACATGACAGGTCGTCGGTGACCCCTTCGGCTCTTGGTGACATAACTCGGGGTACCACAAATCCAAATCGACTTCGGCGCATTGATCGATGGATGTTACACGCAGTTTGTCCCATCATTAGAAGTTCCCAAGATCCAATCGTTGTCGACTTAGGTTATGGCGCCACTCCAGTCACTACTCAGGAAATGTTCCTGCGGTTTCGCAAACATGTCAGATCGGATGTTGAGGTCGTCGGAATCGAGATCGATCCCGAAAGAGTTTCACAAGCATCAGCAGTTGAACAACCTGGATTGAGTTTTCGATACGGCGGATTTGAAGTTCCACTACCAGATTCTCGAAAGCCAATCGCGATTCGAGCTTTCAATGTGTTAAGACAATATGACGAAAGTGAAGTTACGAAGTCTTGGGAAATAATGACCAAGCGACTGGCAGTAGAAGGATTTTTAGTTGAAGGAACCTGCGACGAAATTGGTCGACGCAGTTCGTGGGTGTCTCTTCGTGGACAAGCCAGCGCGCCCGAATCTTTTACAATTTCGCTTCATGTGGGAAGTTTGGAAAAACCTTCTGACATTGCGCCTCGGTTACCTAAGGCTTTGATTCACCGAAATGTTCCTGGCGAGCAAATCTATGACTTCCTGCAAGAATTTGATCGCGCTTGGTTAGGAAATTCTGCGATGATTCCATTTGGTGCCAGACAACGTTGGGTCGCCACGATTGAAGCCTTGCGATCTAGTTACCCAATTCTTGACAACAAGGTGCGCTGGAGACTTGGTGAAGTATCTATTCCTTGGGATGTGGTTGCTCCCAATTAGCAACTTAGATCTGCGAGCTAGCCTTTACCTTGGTTAGCGACTGCTGTTGCTGCAGCTTTGGCAGCATCCGGATCCAAATATCTTCCACCTGGCACAAGCGGCTTTAGATTTTCATCCAATTCGTAAACCAACGGGATTCCAGTTGGGATATTTAGGCTGGCAATGTCATCGTTACTAATACCGTCTAGATGTTTCACGAGGGCACGCAGGGAATTGCCGTGAGCAGCAACAATCACAGTCTTGCCCGATTTCAAATCTGGAACAATGTTTGATTCCCAATAGGGCAACATTCGAACCACTACATCGGCTAGGCATTCAGTGCCAGGTAGATCTTTGCCTAATTCTGAATATCGAGGATCGAAGGTTTGGGCGAATTCGTTTTTTGGATCAATCGCTGGAGGTGGGGTATCAAAAGATCTGCGCCACAACATGAATTGTTCTTCGCCGTACTCTGCAAGCGTCTGCGCCTTATCTTTTCCTTGCAGAGCCCCGTAATGACGTTCATTAAGTCGCCAAGACCTATGAACGGGAATCCAATGCCGGTCTGCTACATCGAGTGCGATATTCGCAGTCTTGATAGCCCGTCGCAACAGCGAGGTATGGAGAACATCTGGCAAAAGCCCTGCCTCTTTTAACAGCTCCCCAGCTCTAGTGGCTTCGCCAAGCCCTTTTTGGTTTAGATCTACATCGACCCAGCCAGTGAATAAATTTTTTTCGTTCCATTGGCTTTCACCATGGCGAACCAAGATTAAGGAGTTTTTACTCATGATTCAATTCTGCCTGACTGTTCGAATAAGTGAGCAAAGGCCTGCAGATTAGCCATGTCCATACCCTTGCTGGTGCGCCATGCCCATTCTTTTACAATCGCAGAACGAAACCCGAGTTCGAGCAAGATGTTGAATGAATTGTCACTGGTTGAAAGCATTACTCCAAGTAATTGATCTATTTGTCCGAGATCAACGGTAACAATCGGGAGTGTGCCAGATAGGTAAATATCTCCAAGATGATCTAGGCAGTAATTAATGACAAGCAATTTTCTATTTTGTTCTAAAATCCACCGATAAACAGCTTCGTGGTTCTCATCAGGATTTCGCGCTACAAAACTTTCGATCTTAAAGATCGTGTCACCTATTGTCATTGCGACATTTACAAATTGCTTGTTAGTTCCTGGCAATGAAACCACAATAGTTTTCGCACCCGCCAACTCGAACTGAAGTTCTTGCGAGGTTAAGAAGTCAGCCACCTTGGATATCGAAATCGTCATGCTTTGGACCGCACAATAGAAGATTTGACTGCTTCGTTATAGACCGACAATAACTTGTCAGTTGTATCTTTCCAACCAAAATGAGAAGCGTGCGCTATGGCGCCTGTTGAAAGTTTAGATCTGAGTTGATCATTTGTTACGACGTCAATGATGTGTTTGGCCCAAGTCGTAGCAGCGTGGCCATCTACCAAAACGCCACTTATTCCATCTCGAACTGCAGTTGGCAATCCACCAACTCGCGCCGCAATCACTGGCGTTCCACAAGCTTGCGATTCAATTGCAACGAGGCCAAATGATTCACTATAAGAAGGCACCACGCACACTGAAGCAGCCTGAAACCACTTAACTAAATCATTTCGGTTAGTTGGTGGAACAAACCTAACAAAATCGGAGACCCCAAGTTGATTCGCAAGCTCAACTAAAGCGCCAGGGCTTTCCAGTCCGCTCCCTGATGGTCCGCCACAAATTGCAACAACCAGCCGGCTTCGTAACTCTGGTTTTTGTTTCAAAATCTCGGCAGTTGCTTTTATCAACACATCTGGTGCTTTTAATGGCTGAATCCGCCCTACGAACAAAAGCACGATAGCTTCTTGAGATAACCCCAAGTCACTTCGCGCAGAACTCTGATTGCCTGGAACAAACACATCTAGATCTACTCCAGGGTGAACAACGCGGACTCGGTTGGGATCTGCGTGATAGAGCTCAATTAACTCTTTGGCTTCGGCGTGAGTGTTTGCAACCAGACGATCTGCTGCTGCAACTACCTGCTCTTCACCGATTTCACGGATCGCGGGTTCGGGAGTGTCACCTTGTGCCAAGGTAAGGTTTTTGACTCTTGCCATTGTGTGCATTGTGTGCACGAGTGGAACCCCCCAGCGCTCTTGGGCGATCCACCCCACCTGACCAGAAAGCCAATAGTGACTGTGAATTAAATCGTAGAAACCTTCATTTTTTGTAGCTTCAGCTCGGAGAACGCCAGCAGTAACTGCGCAGAGCTGAGAAGGCAGATCCTCTTTTCGCAAACCCTCAAATGGTCCCGCCGGAATATGACGTACCAGGACACCAGGAGCTAGCTCGGTAGCATCCGGTTCAGTTAGAGACGTGGCACGGGTAAAGATCTCAACTTCTATTCCTCGCTCCGCGATTCGTTTGGCAGTTTCGGCAATGTAAACATTCATGCCACCAGAATCACCCGTACCTGGTTGGTGCAGTGGGGAGGTATGGACAGAAAGAATCGCAATTCGATGCAGATTAGTCGGATTTATAGCCATGAGAACCTGCTACTAACTTATCGAAAAGGGTCAGTTTTTGATACCCGAAGTTTAAACAGTTATCTTGAGTAGGGTTCGCCGGTCACAATGTGGGTGACACGACGTGCGACAGACACCGCATGATCGCCAAATCGCTCGTAAAAACGGGAAAGCAACGTGACATCGATTGCTGCCTCTACACCGTGCTTCCAATCATTTGAGAGAACTACTGTGAATAATTCGCGATGCAAGTTATCTAGCGTGTCATCAAAAATCTTCATGTCTCTTGCCAGAGATGTATCTCGAGTAGAGATAACTTCACCGGTCTGTTCGACAATGAGGCTTGCCGCGTTACCCATTTTTGCGAAGGTATCTCTTAGTTCAAATGGAATTGATGGGTTTGGGTAGCGAAGTCGAACCTGTTTAGCGATGTGAACGGCTAGGTCACCCATACGTTCTAGTGAACCAGCCATGCGGATGGCTCCCATGACTAGGCGAAGATCAGTAGCTACCGGAGCTTGAAGCGCTGCGATACGAGAACACATCTCTTCCACGTCTAGGTTTAGTTCGTCAATAGGTTTATCCCCAGCGATAACTTTTTCAGCTGATTCCAGATCGTCCTCGAGCAGCGCGTACGTTGCGAGTGAAACTGACTTGCCCACGAGCTCGGCCATCGAGACTAAGGCCTCGTCTATTTGGGTGATGTAATTGTCTCGCATAATTTAGTTTACTGCTAAGTAAAGTTTGAAGGAGGTTTTACCAAGTTTGACACTAGGGAAACTATGGGCAAACAGCGTTAATACAAAATGTGAACATTGCCCTAAACTGGGCTGTACGAGAGGTGTCTTATTTGGCACTTCTCTATCGTGGTAACGTGACAGCGGCCATGAAGAAAAGAATCGGAGTATCTATGTTTACCCGTAGATCGTCTGGGCGCCCGAGTAATGAGCAAGTAGTAGCTGCTGCTAGCCAGGCAGAGCGAGTTTTAGCCCTTAGCCAGATTTTGGACGTACTTCCGGATGCTGCGGCAATTGTCGACGATTCAGACCGCGTACTAGCTGCAAGTGCAAACTGCGTTGCGATGGGACTGGTAACTGCGGATCGAATTGGTCCAGTTGAAGTGCGAGCTTTGAATCGTGAAGTTAAAAGATTGAATAAAACTCAGAGCCGAGATGTAGTCGTCAAGAGAAATGGTTCACGACTTGGGGAGTGGGAAGCACGCGTCCAGATCTCACCAATTGATGTAGACATTAGTTTGTTGATTGCCCAAGACTTAAGCGAAGAACGTCGCTTGAACGATGTCCGCAGAGATTTCGTAGCAAACGTCTCGCATGAATTGAAAACCCCGGTCGGTGCTCTTTCGCTCTTAACCGAGGCAGTTCAAATCGCGGATACTGACATTGAGCAGGTACGGCACTTCACAAGTCGCATGCAAGTTGAAGTGAAACGCTTAACTGCAATGATTTCTGATTTAGTGGCGCTTTCTCAAGTTCAAGGAGATGCACCTCTTCGTAATTCTGTGCCAGTAAACGTTGCAGACATCATTAACGAAGCGGTAGATGCAACCAAGATTGCCGCAGAGCAAAAAGGTATCAATGTGGCAGTGTCTGAAAACATTGATGTTGGAAGAATCTTTGGTGATGAGGATCAGTTAAATGTTGCATTGAGTAACTTGATTTCGAATGCGATCAAGTACTCGCCTAACAACACCAAAGTTGGGGTAGGCGCCCGTCGAAGAGATGATTTGATCGAAATCTCGGTAACTGATCAAGGCCCTGGAATCCCAGAAGAATCCCAGAGTCGCATCTTTGAAAGATTTTACCGAGTAGATCCAGCCAGGTCTCGTGACACGGGTGGCACTGGACTCGGGCTGGCTATTGTTAAGCATGTGTGCGCGAGTCATGGTGGCGACTGCTTAGTGTGGTCGCAAGAAGGCCAAGGTTCAACTTTCACATTACGTTTCCCGGCTCACCAAAATGGCGTCGGAATTCCCACGGAGGTTACTTCAAAATGACACTGATACTTGTAGTCGAAGATGAAGAATCATTCCGCGACGCACTTCAGTACATGCTTACGAGAGAAGGCTTCGATGTCGTAATTGCGTCTAATGGCGCTGAGGGAATCAAGTTGTTCGACTCCAAAAACCCTGACCTAGTTTTACTTGACCTTATGCTGCCAGAAGTATCGGGTACGGACGTTTGCAAACATATCCGTTCAAAATCAAGCACGCCAGTGATCATGCTCACGGCAAAAGACACCGAAATTGACAAGGTTGTTGGGCTTGAGCTTGGCGCTGATGATTACGTTACAAAACCGTTTTCAACCCGCGAGCTTTTGGCTCGCATTCGTGCGGTAATGCGCCGAGGCGGCGAAGTTGAACTGGACGCGATTGGAGCCATCGAAGGTGGTCCGATACGAATGGATGTTGAGCGCCACACGTTAACAGTGAACGGCGTCTCGGTCCCAATGCCGCTAAAAGAATTCGAGTTACTTGAATTTCTAATGCGCAATTCCGGTCGAGTTCTGACGCGAGGACAGTTGATGGATCGAGTGTGGGGTTCGAATTATGTTGGTGACGGAAAAACTCTAGACGTTCACATTAAGCGCATCCGGTCAAAAATTGAACCTGACCCAGCAAACCCGGTTTACTTATCTACGATTCGTGGACTTGGGTACCGCTTCGAAATTTAGTCCTAAGCGGCCAAGCCTTAAGGGGTAGAAGTTTCCGTATCAATTACTGGAATTTCTATTTCTTCGTAGAAGCCCGATTTCTCGTTAATCAGCAATGACATTGGTGCAGATTGACCACTGGCGAACTGGAATGAAACATTTACGTATGTTCCAGGCTTTAGAGCACCATCAATACTCTTTAACACGATAATTGGTACTCCAATTCGATCTTGTGGATCAAAACCAACATTGACCACGCCTTTGTGTGGAAGTGGAATGTTTACTTCGCTAGCAATTTCAATGGAGTCTGCAGCAGCTACGCCAGTTAGAACGTCATCAGCTACATCATCAGTGTTGATTACTGTCATGAGAACTGTCGCATGGCTGGTGTCTGCAGGATCTACAACAACCGTAGCGTTGCGAATTTGAATTGCTCCCACGTCAATGCTCCGGCCATTGCCCGAGTCACCCTGGGTATTAGTTGCAGCATCAAAGCCAGTGGCACAACCGCTGAGCAAAAGGACTCCAACACTCAGGAAGGCTGCAACTGCAATGGTCTTACGTGGCATGGAAGTTATCCCCTTTAGATCAAATTCTCATTCAAAATATTTGCTTTGCTAAGTCTACCTGTGTTGGTTTTTTGGGTTTTCTGCAGTCAGGAGACTAAATCTGCTATTTCCCTAAGTTGAATAACGCAGCAGAATACCCATTGTTTTAAGGGGTTTTTTGGTAGCAAGACGGCGTGTCGCATGCTAGAATAGAGGATTAAGTCAACTAAAAGGATCAATTCAAATGGCCTACAAAGTCGGGGAAACAGTCGTCTACCCTCATCACGGCGCGGCAGACATTATTTCTAAAGAAAAGCGCACCATTAAGGGTGAAGAGCGCGAGTATCTAGTGCTTCGGGTGCACCAGAGCGACCTGACTGTCCGTGTGCCTTCGGACAATTTGGACTTGGTTGGCGTCCGCGATGTGACAAGCCAGGCCGGCTTGGAAAAAGTTTTTGGCGTTCTGCGCATGCCATATGTTGAAGATCCTGCGAACTGGTCCCGCCGCTTTAAGGCAAATACCGAAAAGCTCTCCTCGGGTGACGTTATTAAGGTCGCTGAAGTTGTGCGGGATCTGTGGCGTCGCGCCCAAAAGAAGCCACTTTCAACTGGTGAAAAGAGCATGTTAGCTCGTGCGCGCACTCAGTTGATTAGTGAAATTGCGTTAGCCGAAAAAACTAACGAAGTTCGTGCCGAAGAAGTTCTCGACGAGGTATTGGCCTCCTAATGTCTTCTGCCGCTACTGGGCGAGTGGCGGCAATCATTCCTGCCGCTGGATCAGGGGTTCGCTTGGGTGCAGATGTGCCAAAAGCATTCCTCGCACTAGGTGGCCTGTCATTGTTAACGCGTAGCGCATTAGCTATGAGTGCCGTGGCGGATGTATTGATAATTGCTGCTCCTGCAGATTCATTAGATGAAGCAAGTAATCAGGTTTCCCAAGTTGATGCTGAGATTCATATCGTTACTGGTGGCGAACATCGGCAAGAGTCAGTAGCAAATGCACTTCGCTTGGTTCCAGAAGATGTAACGATTGTTTTGGTGCACGATGCAGCTCGACCACTTGTGCCAATCGAAGTAACACAGAGTGTGGTTGATGCAATTCGCAGTGGTGCAAAAGCTGTGATCCCAGTTCTGCCACTTGTTGACACAATTAAGCGCGTAAACAACCAAGGAATTGCGATTGAAACTGTAGATCGAAACCAACTGCGTCGAGTTCAAACACCACAAGGTTTTGATCGGGCAACTTTAGATTTGGCATATCAAAATCCTGAGGTCGTTGCCACTGATGATGCTGGATTAATGGATGCCTTAGGGATACCAGTTGTAACAGTCGCTGGTGATGAGCGATCGTTAAAGATAACAACAATGTCGGACGTGCAACACGCATTGAGTTTGCTGGAGGCAAAATAGTGAGTAATTTGCGAATTGGTACTGGCGTTGATGTTCACCCATTAGCAAGTGGCAGTCCGATGTTTTTAGCTTGCTTGAGTTGGCCAGATGAAGCCGCCGGCTGTGAAGGCCATTCCGATGGGGACGTTGCCGCACATGCCGCATGTGATGCAATCTTGGCTGCGGCTGGAATGGGTGATTTGGGATCGGTATTTGGCACATCTGATCCAAAGTGGGCTGGCGCATCAGGTGCGGATTTATTGACTGAAGTTCAGCGCTTGATTTCGAGTGCGGGCTGGAAAATTGTTAACGTCAGCGTTCAGGTGATTGCCAATTCACCCAAGATTGGTTCCCGCCGAGACGAAGCTCAGAGCGCAATGTCCAAGGCTTTGTCAGGCGCACCCGTGTCTGTCGCTGGCACAACAACGGATGGCCTTGGCCTAACTGGTCGTGGTGAAGGTGTTGCCGCTATTGCTTCAGCATTATTAGAAGCCCCGCAAGATCGGTAACCTTGAACCGTGCGCCTTTATGACACTGCAACTCGAGCAGTCCGAGAATTTACCCCGTTGGTCGACGGCAAAGTCTCGATGTATGTCTGTGGCGCAACCGTTCAATCTGCCCCACATGTTGGCCATATTCGTTCTGGCGTAGCGTTTGATGTGCTGGCGCGCTGGTTTCGTGCCTCAGGCTATGAAGTGACGCTAGTTCGCAATGTAACTGACATCGACGACAAAATCCTGGCCAAGGAATCAGTTGAGAATCGTCCCTGGTGGGCCGTTGCGGCGCACTACGAACGCGAGTTTCAAAAGGCCTACGAGATTCTGGGATGTACTCCGCCAA
>Ga0214917_10002194_pt1 | contig 24149 bp, 20 predicted proteins | sample LL_1208_BB_MetaG_FD_177983 | JGI IMG/M metagenome (GOLD analysis project Ga0214917, IMG submission 177983) | Freshwater microbial communities from Lake Lanier, Atlanta, Georgia, United States - LL_1208_BB | ecosystem: Environmental > Aquatic > Freshwater > Lake | place: USA: Georgia | collected...
GGACACGCCCTTCGACGGCGTCGAAGCGATCGTCACGGCGGCGGAGATCGTGCCCTGGGGCGTGCGCATCGAGTGCCGGCTCGACGAGCCCGCGGAGGAGCCGGTGGAGATCCCCGTCGACGTCTTCGCCCGATCCCCGGTCTGAGCGGAGATACCATGGCCCGTTGGCCCGACAACCTGTGGACGACGATCTTCACCTACGGGCTGATCTTCGTCGGCTTCCCCCTGCTCTGCCTGCTGTTCTGGAACTGGGTGCGCGGATGAGCGATCCCTGCCAGGATGTCCCCGCGCCGCTGCGATCCGCCCTCGAACGGGCCGGGCAGATGCACGTCCTGCGGTTCTGGCACGCGCTCGACACGGCCAGCCGCAGCCGGCTGCTCGGCCAGTTGGCCGTCGTGGACTGGGACGAGTTCGGCACGCTCCAACGGCTGGCGGCGTCGCGGCACGAACCCACGGCGCCGGCGGCGGTCGATCTGTCGGTCGCCGTCACGCCGCCCTGTCTGCGGCTTGGCGATTCGACGAACGCCATCCCTCCCGCCACGGCGCAGGCCGCCGGCGAACGGCTGCTGGCGGAGGGCCGCGTCGGGGCGATCCTCGTCGCCGGTGGTCAGGGCACGCGGCTGGGCTGCACCGGACCGAAGGGCCTCGTGCCCGTCGGCCCGGTGTCACGGGCGAACCTGTTCGAGCTGTTGTTCGGCAAGCTGCGGGCGGTCCACCGCCGCTTCGGCCGCCGCATTCCTCTGGCGATCATGACGAGTTCGGCCACCGACGACGACACGCGGCGCTTCCTGGCCGACCATGACCACGGCGGCCTCGACCCCGATTTCGTGCACGTCTTCCGGCAGCACGACCTGCCCGCCGTGGATGCGACGACCGGCCGCATCCTGCTCGACGCGCCGGACCACTTCGCCATGGCCCCGGACGGCCACGGCGGCATGCTCGTGGCCCTCGCCGAGTCGGGCGGCCTCGACTGGTTCGGCCGCCACGGGGCCGAGCACCTCGCGAGCTTCCAGGTGGACAACCCGCTCGCCCTGCCGCTCCACCGCGAGTTCCTCGGCTACCACGCGGTGTCGCGGGCCGACTTCTCGACGCAGGTCGTCGTCAAGCGCGAGCCCGGCGAGCGGGTCGGCGTCGTGGTCGAACAGGGCGGCCGGCACGCGGTCGTCGAATACAGCGACCTGTCTCCCGCACTCGCCGCGGAGCGCCGCACCGACGGCCGCCTGCGGTTCCATGCCGGCTCGATCGCGGTCCACTGCTTCACGAAGTCGTTCCTCGACGACGCCGCGTCGCGACGCGACGCCCTGCCGCTCCACCTCGCCCACAAGGCGGTGCCCTTCCTCGACGACGCGGGCTCGCTCGTGCGCCCCACGGCGCCGAACGCGATCAAGTTCGAGCGGTTCATCTTCGACCTCATGCCGCTCGCCGGCCGCGTGACCGTGGTGGAGATCGAGGCCCGCGACGGCTTCGCCCCGCTCAAAAACCCCGTCGGCTCGGCGGCCGACGCACCGGAGCACGTGCACGCGGCGCTCGTGGACCAGGCTCGCCGGCTCCTCGCCGACGCCGGCGTCACCGTGGCCGAGGGCGTCGACGTCGAGCTCGACGCCGCCACGATCCTCGACGCGACCGACGTCGCCGCCGCCTTCCCCCGCGGCACGCACATCGACACGCCGCAGGTGATCCGCCGCCCGTAGGACGGGCTGCCGCGACTCACCCGCGCCGGCTTCAGGCTCCTCAACTGGAATCGGGAAGGATCGGTGCTGGCCGCTGCCCTCGAGCGGGCTGTGGAAGCGAGCGCAGGCATGGATGCCGAAGCCAAGCGGACATGCAGAGAGCCGAGGCCGGGAGGGCCGAGGCGAACGTCCGACGAGAGGGCACGGCCAGCACCGAGCCGGATTGGGCGAGTCACGCCAAAGAGCCCGGCTGAAGCCCGTCCCGTGCGTGCTACATTACGCCCGAAAGGAAGCCCACTCATGTTGCATGCGATCGTGATGGCCGGGGGATCGGGGACGAGGTTCTGGCCGGCGAGCCGCGCGGCGCTCCCCAAGCAGCTCCTGCCGCTCGCCGGCGACCGGACGCTGCTCGAGGACACGGTCGCCAGGCTGGACGGGCTCGTGCCGCCGGAGCGGATGATGGTCGTGACGTCGGAGCGGCTCCTGCCCGCGGTCCGCCGGCAGCTGCCGCAGCTGCCCGAGCGGGCGCTCGTGGGGGAACCGTGCAAGCGCGACACCGCCCCGTGCGTGGGCCTGGCGGCGCTGCTCGTGGCGCGGCACGATCCCGAGGCGACGATGGCCGTGATGCCGTCCGACCACGTGATCGCGCCGGCGGAGACGTTTCGGACGGCGATCCTCCAAGCCGCCGCGCTCGTCGAGGAGGCGCCAGGCCGGCTGGTGACGTTCGGGATCAAGCCCACCTATCCCGCCGAGAGCTTCGGCTACATCGAGGCCGGGGAGCCGCTCGCGCGGCCGCTCGGTGACGCACGGGCGTGCCGCGTCCGCCGATTCAAGGAGAAGCCGCCGGCGAGCGTGGCGAGGGAATACCTCGCGGCGGGCAACTTCCTGTGGAATGCGGGGATCTTCGTGTGGAAGGCGGCCACGATCCTCGAAGCGCTCGCCGCCCGGCAGCCGGAGTGCCTCGCGCACCTCGAGCGGATCGTGGCGGCCTGGGACACGCCCGACCGCGACGCGGTGTTCGCCCGGGAATTCGCCGCCATCAGGGGGATCTCGATCGACTACGCGGTGCTCGAGCACGCCGACGACGTGGTGGTGATCGAGGCGCCGTTCGAGTGGGACGACCTCGGCGGCTGGTCGGCCGTGGCCCGGCAGCGGGGCGCCGATCCGGAGGGCAACACGATCGTCGGCCGGCACCTCGGCATTGACTCCCTGCGTACGATCGTCCACACCGGGCCCGACCATCTCGTCGTCACGGTGGGGCTGGAGGATATGCTGGTGGTGCACACCCCCGACGCCACGCTGGTCGCCGACCGGGGTCACGAGGAGGCGGTGCGGAAGGTGGTGGCTGAATTGGAGAAGCGCGGGTGGAGCGAATACTTGTAGCGGTCTCGCGCGCAGGCACGCTGGTCATGGCGGTCATGGCGGTCATGGCGGTCGCGGTGCTCGTGGCGACGGCTGGTGCCGCCGAGCAGCCGGCGAACGATCCGGACCGGCCGGCGGACGCCACCTGGACCGAACGGTTCCGCCTCGCCGCCGAGGGCCTCGAATGGTCCGACGAACACGTGCGGCACGACTGGCGGCTGCAGCGACGGCCGGGCAGTGACACCTGGCGGATCCTCGACCCGCTGGAGGCCTCCGTCGTGGCCGGCGACGAGGCGACCTGCCGCGCCGAGTTCACCCGCCTCGAGACGGCGGGCCGGATCCCCGCGGTCACCGGCGACGCGGTGATCGTGCTGCACGGCCTCGGCGAAAACCGTGCGTCGATGCGGCCGCTGGTCGCCCATCTGCGGGACCGGCTCGATGCCGCGGTGATGACGGTCGGCTACGCCAGCCCGCGGGCGGGCATCGACGACCACGGCGCGGCGCTCGGCCGCGTCGTCGCCGGGCTGCCGCGGACCGGCCGCATCAGTTTCGTCGGGCACAGCCTCGGCAACATCGTCGTCCGCCGCTGGATGTCGCTCGCCCCGCCGGACGACCTGGCCCGCGTCCACCGGATGGTGATGCTGGGCGCGCCGAATCAGGGCTCCGACCTGGCCCGCATGGCGGCGCGGGTCTGGCTGCTCACGGCCCTGTCGCACGGTGCGGCCCGCGACCTCGTGCTCCACTGGCCGGAGATCTCCAAGTCGCTGGCCGTCCCGGCCTGCGAGTTCGGGATCGTGGCCGGCGGCAAGGGGGATGGCCGGGGCTACAGCACGCTGCTCGAGGGGGACGACGACGCCGTCGTCCGCGTGGCCGAGACGCGGCTCGACGGGGCCCGCGACTTTCTCCTCCTGCCGGTGAACCATGCCGCGATGATGAAGAACCCGGCCGTGCAGCAGGCGACGTCTTCATTCCTCGAGACGGGCCGGTTCGCGGTGCCCGCTGGCGCCGCCGCCGGGGAGCCGACCGTCGATGAGTGAGGCCGCCGTCGTGCCGGACACGGGCCGGGTGGCGGGCGTCGATTACGGCCGCAAGCGGATCGGCATCGCGGTCTGCGACGCCGCGCGGATCATCGCCAGCCCGCTCCCGTTCCATGCCGTGGTCGCCGACGAGGCCGCCGAGGGGGCATTCTTCCGCCGGCTCGTCGCGCTGGAGGAGATCGTGGGATTCGTGGTCGGCCTGCCGGTCCACGCCGACGGCAGTGACAGCCGGATGTCGGTCGAGGTGGAGCGGTTCGGGGCCTGGCTCGCGGCGGCGACCGACCGCCCCGTGGTGTTTCACGACGAGCGGTACACGTCGATCGAGGCCGCCGGCAAGCTCGCCGGCCTCGGGCTCTCGCGCGGCAAGAAGAAGGCCCGCACCGACTCGATCGCCGCCCAGATCCTGCTCACGGCATGGCTCGAGACGCGGGCGCAAGGCACGTCGTCAGTCCGCCCGGGAGCCCTCGACGGATGACCGGACCGACCGCGCTCGTCGTCGGCTGCGGCTACCTCGGCCTGCGCGTGGCGCGGCTGTGGCGGGATGCCGGCGTCCGCGTGCACGCCCTCACCCGGTCGGCGGAACGGGCCCGGGCACTGGCGGCGGAAGGCCTCGACCCGATCCTCGGCGACGTCACGACGCCCTCTGGCCTCGACGGGCTCCCCGCGGTTGACACGCTCTTGTGGGCGGTCGGCTTCGACCGGTCGTCGGGCGCCTCGTACCACGACGTGCACGTCGGCGGCCTCGGCCGCGTCCTCGACCGGCTGCCCGGCGTGCGCCGCGTCGTGTTCTCGAGCTCGACCGGGGTGTGGGGCACCGACGACGGCGCGGTCGTCGATGAGACCACGCCCGCTCGCCCCGCGCGCGAGGCGGGCCGCGTGCTCCTCGATGCCGAAGCCCTGCTCCACGCCCGCGTGGGCGACCGCGGGACCGCGCTCCGCTTCGCCGGCCTCTACGGCCCGGACAGGCTCCCGCGGCTCGACGACCTGCGGGCCGGCCGACCGATCGCCGCCGATCCCGACAGCTGGCTGAACCTCATCCACATCGACGACGCCGCCCGGATCGTGGTCGCCGTCGCGGCGTCGCCGCATGCCCGACGACTCTACGTGGTGTCCGACGGTCATCCCGTGCGGCGCCGCGACTGGTACGCCCATCTCGCCGCCCGCACCGGCAGCCCCCCGCCCACGTTCGACACGTCCGCCGAGCGCACCCGCGGCGCCGACAAGCGCGTGGACCCGTCGCTGCTGTTCCGCGACATCCCGCTCGCGCTCACCTACCCCGACTCGTTCCGCGGCATCGACGCGATCGTGGGATAGGTGTACCGGCTTCGGGCTCCCCATGTCCCGTCGCCGGGATACGGGGAGCCCGAAGCCTCCTCAACTCGTAGGCGCCAAGAAGTTTCGGCGGAGTCGGTCGGTGGGCACGCGCAGACGCAGGGAGTCGTTGAGGACTCTTCCGCTCTGATCAAAACCCACGAGTCCTGTACTCTCAACACGACCGGAGTCGAGCATGCCTACCGCCGGCTCCGAATGCGGGTCGTTATCGCCTGCTCTGTCGTTTGGAGAGACGGTTCGGGGCAACCCCGAGCCGGGTTGGCCAAGCTCGCGTGCCGCTACGGCGCGACGGGCTGGAGCCGCTGGGATTCCGCGGCGGGGGTCGTGCGGGCGAGACCGGCGGCGCCGCCGGCGAGCATGTTGAGGTAGTCGGCGGTCACCTGCATCGCCTCGTTGAAGTAGAAGTCCCGCTTCACCACCGGCCGCTTCGGGTCCTCGGCCTCGGAGAGCTTCTTCTCCTCGTCCTCGGCCGCCTTGCCCTCATTCCACTGCCGCGCGAATTCCGACTCCACGAGCGAGATCGTCTTCTCCTTCTTCCGCTTCTCGTACTGGGCGATGTCCTTGGCGACCTTCGCAAACTCCGCGTCGGCCTGGACGCGGGCGATCGACCGGTCGCGAAGCGTCTTCAGCATGTCGTCGCTCACCCGGCCGCTCGGCTGGAACGTCGCCGCCGGCACCCGGTCGAAGGCGATCGCGTGGTCGAGATCCCCCTCGCCCACGGGCAGGTGCGTCGTGATGCTCGGCAGCTCGACGTCGCTCTTCACCCCCTCGAGCTGCGTGCTCAGGCCGCCCGGGCGGTAGAACTGCTGCATCGTGATCTTGATCGCGCCGAGCGACGGGGCGTTGGGCAGCCGCTGGAACAGCTGGCGGCCGAGGTCGAGCAGGCTCTGCACCGTGCCCTTGCCGTGCGTCGCCTTGTCGCCGATCACGATCCCGCGGCGGTAGTCCTGGATCGCGCCCGCCACGATCTCGCTGGCGCTGGCGCTGAACTTGTTGATCAGCACGACCAGCGGACCGTCCCACGACACGCCGGGATCGACGTCGTCGTACTGCTGCACCCGCTTGTCGGCGTCCTTGATCTGCACGACGGGGCCGGTGTCGATGAACAGCCCGGTCAGCGAGATCGACTCCGGCAGCGACCCGCCGCCGTTGTTCCGCAGGTCGAGGACCACGCAATCCACCCCCTTCTGCTTGAACTCGTCGAGCAGCCGCTTGCAGTCGCGGGTGCTGCTCTTGTACTCGGCCTGGCCCTGTCGCGCGCCGGCCATGTCCATGTAGAAGCTCGGCAGGTTGATCACGCCGATCCGATAGGGCGAGCCGTCGGCCTTGCGGCCCTCCTCGATCACCTCGCCGCGGGCCTCGCTGTCCTTGAGCTCGATCTTGGCCCGCGTGATGTCGTAGATCTTGGGCGCGGTCTGGCCGACCGGGATCACCTTCAGCCGCACGATCGTGCCCCGCTTGCCGCGGATCAGCTTGACGACCTCGTTGAGGTTCATGTCCACGACGTCGACGACCTCCCCCTCGGCACCCTGCCCCACGCCGACCACGCGGTCCTTCTTCTGCAGCCGCCCGTCCTTGTCGGCGGCGCCGCCGGGCACCAATTCGGCCACGGTCGTGTAGCCGTCCTCCGCCTTGAGCGAGGCGCCGATGCCGTCGAGCTGCAGCCGCATCCCGATCTCGAAGTTCTCGAGTGTGCCGGGCGACATGAAGCTGGTGTGGGGGTCGAGGCTGCTGGTGAGCGACGACAGATAGGTCTCGAGCAGCTCGTCGGCGGTCATCTGGTGCATCCGCTTGGCGAAACTGCGATAGCGGCGGACGAGCTTGTCCTTCGCCTCCTCCGGGGGCGTCTTCTCCATCTTCTGCACGAGCAGGTCGTACTTGATCCGCTTCCGCCACAGGTCCTCCGCCTCGGCCTCGCTGGCGGCCCACTTCGTGTCGTCGCGGTCGATGACGATCGACTCCTGCTTCGTGAAGTCCTGCGGCGTGGCGAGCAGCCGCTCGATGAGCGGCAGCCGGGCATCGACCCGTTCCAAGAACCGGTTGTAAACCTCGTAGGCGAAGCTCACGTCGCCCCGCTTCACGAGGTCGTCGAGCGAATCCCGCTTCTGGAGGAAGGCATCCACGTCGCTCTGCAGGAAGTAGACCTTCATCGGGTCGAGCGCCTCGAGGAAGATGTCGAACCAGCGCCGGGCGATCTCGTCGTCGATCGGCCGGCGGGTGAAGTGCTCCCGCTCCAGGTAGCTCCGCACGGCGAGCGTGATCTGGCGGTCGTTCGGGCCGGGCTTGGCCGCGGGCGACTGCGCCGCCGTCGGGGGCTGGTCGGCCCGGATCGACGCCATCCCGACGAGCAGCCCGAGCGCCACGGCCGGCGCGATCCGGCGCGGCCATGCGGGGAACCGGTGGTGCGATCGCGTGCCGTTGGTCATGAATGCGTCCCTCGCAGAGGCGGCGGTCCTGATGCACTGCATTGTGACAGTTCGCGCCGTCCGTGGCGAGATGTGGTTTGCCGGGGGAATCGACGCCGCGCGCCGTTCAGAGCGCGGCGGCCACCCGCTCGACGAGCGCGGCGGCCACCTCGGGCTCGGCGCCGAGCCGCCGCACGACGACCCACTCGATCGCCGGATGACGCTCCCGGGCCGACGCCACCGCCGCGGACACCTGGTCTTCGACATGGCCACGGAACAGCAGGTGCGGCTGCACGACGACCCGCCGCACGTCCGGGCCGACGGCCGCATCGAGGGCCGCGGCCAGCGCGGGGCGGGCGGCCGCGACGAACCCCAGGCCGATGCGGGTGCATTCGACGTCGTGCGGGCAGGCGGACGGGCCGCCCGCCAGGGTCGCGGCCGTGAACTCGAGCAACTGCCGCGCGGCGAGCGGATCGCTCGACCCCCGGCCGATCATCACCAGTCCGGTGGCCGACGCGGCGAGCGGCTCGAGCCCGCGCAGGGCCTCGCGGCGGCGGCGGCGGGCGAGTTTCACCACCGCCGGATGGCAGCCGATGGCGGCCGCCTGACGGAGTTGCAGCCCCGCGGCGCGGCCGCCCGCGGCGAGCGCCTCGGGAATGTCGCGCCGGGCATGGCCGGCGGTGAACAGCAGCAGCGGGGCGGCGACCGCCGCGGTGCAACCGCGGGCCGCGAGCGCCGCCAGCGCGTCACCGATCGACGGCTCGATCACCTCGAGAAACCCCACCTCCACCGCCACGCCGGGCAGCAGCGCCGCCAGCAGGCGGCCGACCGTCCGCGTCTCCTCCGCCCCGACGGGGTCGGCCGTGCCGTGCCCCACGACCACCACGCCGCAGGCCGACGGCAGCCGCGCGACGACGTCGCCGCGCGGTGCGAGCGGCGCGTCGGGCGGCCGCACGACCGGCAGCGGCAGCCGCGGCATCACGACCGCCCCTCGCCCGCCGCGATCCGCGGCACGAGCGTGGCCACGAACAGGAGCGTGGCCACGGCGACGGCGTAGGGCAGCGTGCGCGAGGGGTGGACCGCGAACAGCAGCGACCCGGCGAACGGCCCGAGGATCCGGCCCAGCGACGCGAACGACTGGTTCACGCCGAGCACCTCCCCCTGCCGCGTCGGATCGGCCCGCTTCGAGATCAGGGCCGAGACCGAGGGATTCACGAATGCGAAGCCGGCGACGGCGGCGGCCGACGCCGCATAGAACATCCAGCGCAGCGCGGGGGAGACGGCGCCGCCGCCCGTCAGATCGCGGTGCACGAGCCAGGCCACGCCGCCGATCGCGGCGAGGCCGACGATCAGCATGCCCAATCCCACGGTCAAGAGCCGCGTTTCGGGCAGCCGCTTCGCCAGGGGTCGGTACAGGCCGCCCGCCACCATGAGCACGGCGCCGATGGCGGCGAACACGAGGAAGTTGTCGTCGTCGGTCATCCCGAAGCCCTCCTTCGTGAACCGCGCGAGCGTGGCCTCGAAGTTGGCGAACGCGAAGATCGACAGGAAGTAGGTGAGCACGAGGGCCCCGACGGCCGGCAGGGCGAGCACGCCGGCGGTGCGGGACACGCTGAAGAACTCCTTGGCCGTGTGCGCGTCGGGACGTCGGGTCTCCCGGAACACGAAGATCGCGATCACGAGCGCCACCGAAGAGAGCAGCGAGGCGAGCGCCCCCACGCCCCACGGCTGCCGGGCGAACAGCGCCAAGCCGAAGTAGGCGATCAGCGGCCCGAGCGTGAACCCGGCGCCGAACGCGATCCCGATGAGCGCCATGCCGCGGGCGCGGTTTTCGGGGGTCGTGCAGTCGGCGATCACGGCCGCCGCCGTGCCCACGCTCGCCCCGGCGATGCCGGCCCCGATGCGGGCCAGCAGCATCAGGCCGAGCGCCAGCCGCGCCTGCCCGGGAGCCAGCGTCACGGCATACCCGTAGAGCGCGTAGAACACGACCGAGCCCACGAGGCTCAGGATCAGCATCGGCCGGCGGCCGACGCGGTCGGAGAGCCGCCCCCACACGGGACTGAACAGGAACTGCATCAGCGAGAACACGGAGAACAGCAGGCCGATCACGATCCCGCCGGCCACCGGCGACAGGCCGAGCGCCGAGAGGTACGGCTCCGCCTGCCGCGGCATCACCGGCAGCACGATGCCGAAGCCGAGCAGGTCGATGAACACCGTGAGGAACACGACCACGAGCGCCCCGCGCGGCGGGCCGGCGGAGGTGGCGGGCGACGGCGACGGGGCGCTGGCCATGCGGGGAGGGTGCCCTGGAATTGATAGACTTCCTCGGATGAGCGATCGCAGACGAAATGCCGACGACGACCGGCCCGCGGAGGCCTTGAGCGTTTCAGAGGTGACTGCCCGCGTCAAGCAGACCCTGGAGACGACGTTCGGCGACGTCTGGGTGACCGGCGAGGTGTCGAATCTGGTGCGGGCGTCGTCGGGCCATCTGTACTTGTCGCTCAAGGACGATGGCGCCGTGCTCAAGGCGGTGGTCTGGCGGGGAACGGTGCCGACCCTGGCGATCGAGCCCGCCGACGGCCTCGAGGTGATCTGCCACGGCCGACTCGAGGTCTATCCGCCGCGCGGCAGCTACCAGCTCACGATCGACCGGCTCCACGCGGTGGGCACCGGCACGCTCGAGGCCCGTCTGCGGAAGCTGCATGCCGCGCTCGACAGCGAGGGAATCTTCGCGCCGGCGAGGAAACGGCCGCTGCCGGCTTTTCCCAGGCGCGTGGCGGTCGTGACGAGCCCCAGCGGCGCCGCGATCGCCGATTTTCTCCAGACCTTCCGCCGCCGCTGGCGCGGCTGCGAGCTGCTCGTGGTGCCGGCGCGGGTCCAGGGGGCCGGCGCCGCGGAGGAACTCGCCGCGGCCCTCGCGGTGGTCGGGCGGGTGGTGCCGGCGATCGACGTGGTGGCCCTGATCCGCGGCGGCGGCAGCCTCGAGGATCTGTGGTCGTTCAACGAGGAGGTGCTGGTGCGGGCGGTCGCGGCGTCGCCGGTGCCCGTCGTGTCGGGCGTGGGGCACGAGATCGACGTCTCGCTCTGCGACCTGGCCGCCGACGTGCGCGCCCTCACGCCGACCGACGCGGCCGTGCGGATCGCGCCCGACGCCGTGCAGGTGGCGGGCCTGCTGGCGAGCCACGCCGAACGGATGCGCACGGGTCTCGCGCGGCGGGTGGAGACGGCCCGCGAGCGGCTTGGCCACTACGCCCGCAGCCGCATTCTCATCGATCCGTCGCGGATCGTGATCGACCGCCGCGCACTCGTCGCCGACCGGGCCGGCCGGCTCGAGCGGCTCGTCCGGGTGGCCGTCGATCGCGCGCAAGAGCGGCTGCGGGCCGGGGCGGCCAGGCTCGACGCCGGCAGCCCGCTCAAGCTCCTCGCCCGCGGCTACTCGGTGACGACGGTCGAAGGCTCGACCGCGCCGCTCACCTCGGTGGACGCGACCGCTTCCGGCGCGACCATCGTCACCCAGCTCGCGGACGGCCGGCTGGCGAGCACCGTCACCGCCATCGACAGGCTCCCGATCGTTCCCCAGGAAAGGATCCCCTCCCATGCCGCCGCGCGCTGAACCGCCGTGCGACCACGCGCCCGCAGAGTCACCGTCATCCCCCTCGCCTTCGTTCGAGGACGGGCTCGCCCAACTTGCCGAGCTCGTCAATCGGCTCGAGGGAGGCGGGCTCGGGCTCACCGAATCGATCGCGGCCTACGAGCGCGGCGTGACGATCCTGCGCGGCCTGCACGACGAACTCTCGCGCGCCGAGGAGCGCATCCGGCTGCTGACGGCGGTGGATGACGAAGGCCGGCCCACCACCGCGCCGTTCGGCGACGCGGCGCCCGACGCGGCACCGAAGGCAGACGCCGAGAAGGTCGGACGCAGACCCGCATCGCGGAGCGCGGCACCGCGGAGGACGGCCGCCCCACCCACGCTCCCCGGGATGGACGAGGCGGGCGGCGACGCCTAGACTTCAAGGGCTTTCGTCCTCTCTGGGGCCCGATCATGGCAGGCTGCCCGGCGTCCCCAGGCCTCTCCGCGCCCGGCAGCCCTTCCTCCGTTTTCGGGCCCCTCATGTCGGTTCCCACGGCCGATTCGATCACGCGTTCGCTCGACGACGTGCGGGTGTTCGTCGAGCCGCGACTGGCGGCGGCGCTCGAGCTCTCGGGCGAGGCGGCGCCGCGGCTCGTGGCGGCCATGCGGCATGCCCTGCTCGCGCCGGGCAAGCGGCTGCGGCCGGCCATCGTGCTGTGGGCCGCGGAGGCCTGTGGCGGCGAGTGGGATCAGGCCGCCGGGGCGGCGGTGGCCGTGGAGATGATCCACGCCTATTCGCTGGTGCACGACGACCTGCCGGCGATGGACAACGACGACCTGCGGCGGGGTCGGCCCACCTGCCATCGGGCCTTCGACGAGGCGACGGCGATCCTCTGCGGCGACGCCCTGCAGGCACTGGCGTTCGAGACGCTCGCCCGCGATCTGCCGGCGGCGGCGGCGGCCCGCGGCTGCCTGGCGCTCGCCCGCGCGGCCGGCCCGGAGGCGCTCGTCGGCGGACAGGCCGACGACCTCGCCGCGGAGCGCGGCTGGATCCCGGACATGTCGGCGTCGCCGCCCGCGGACCAGGTGGCGTGGCTCGAGCGCATCCACCGCCGCAAGACCGGAGCCCTGTTCAGCGCGGCGCTGGAACTCGGCGGCCTCGCCGCCGACGCCACGCCGGACGACCTCGCGCGGCTCGCGGCCTACGGCCGGGCCTTCGGGCTGGCGTTCCAGATCGCCGACGACATCCTCGACGCCACCGGCGACGAGTTGACGATGGGCAAGCGTGTCGGCAAGGACGCGGACCGGGGCAAGCTCACGTTTCCGACGATCGTGGGCCTCGACGCCAGCCGGGCCCGGGCCCGGGCGCTGGCCGCCGAGGCGGCGGCGGCCGTCGCCGGGTTCGGCGGCCGGGCCGCGGCGCTCGACGCTCTGGCACACTGGATCGTCGCCCGCGATCATTGAGGCCCGGACCGTCGCACAGGACGCACATCAGCCATGGCCGAAATCCTTCCCACGATCCTCTCGCCGCGCGATCTCGTCGGGCTGTCGCTCGAGCAACTGGAGCAGCTCGCGGCGGAGATGCGCCGGGCCCTGACGGAGGTGGCGGCGACCCGCACCGCGCACTTCGCCTCGAACCTCGGGGTGGTCGAACTCTGCCTGGCGCTGCACCGCGTCTTCGACTTCAGCCGCGACCGCCTGATCTGGGACACGGGGCACCAGATCTATCCCCACAAGCTGATCACCGGCCGGTTCGGCCGATTCGGCACGATCCGCACCAAGGGGGGCCTGATGGGCTACCCCAATCCGGACGAGAGCCCCTACGACCTGTTCATGACCGGGCACGCCGGCTCGAGCGTCTCGACCGCGCTCGGCCTGGCCAGCGGCGACGACCTGCTCGGCCAGGGTGACAGGCACTCGGTCGCGGTGATCGGCGACGGCGCCCTCCCCTCCGGCATCGTGTTCGAGGCGCTCAACAACGCCGGCTTCCTCAAGAAGCGGCTGCTCGTGATCCTCAACGACAACAAGATGTCGATCTGCCCGCGGGTGGGCGCCCTCGCCGAATACCTCGACACCGTCCGCACCAACCCCTGGTACCGCGGCCTCAAGCAGCAGGCCGGCGAGCTCATCAAGGGCGTGCCGATGGTGGGCGAGCAGATGGAGCGGATGCTCGGCAAGGCGAAGGACTCGCTCAAGGCGACGCTCCACGGCGGCATGCTGTTCGAGGCCCTCGGCGTCCGCTACTTCGGCCCGGTCGAGGGGCACTCGCTGGCGAACCTCGTGCGCTACCTCGAACTGGTGAAGGACGAGGAGGGCCCGGTGCTCCTGCACGTGCTCACGGAGAAGGGGCACGGCTTCAAGCCCGCGGAGGCCGACCCGGTGTTCTTCCACACGCCGGCCCCGTTCGAGTGCGACGACGACGATTGCATCGTGTCGATCAAGAAGTCGTCCGCGAAGGCCTACACCGACGTGGCGAGCGCGGCCATCGGGGCCTGCCTGCGGCGCGACCCCAGGGTCACGGTGCTCACGGCCGCCATGTGCCAGGGCAACAAGCTCGAGCCGGTGCGCGAGGAGTTTCCCGATCGGTTCTTCGACGTCGGCATCTGCGAATCGCACGCCGTGGCGTTCGCGGCGGGCCAGGCGAAGGTGGGCTGTCGCCCGATCGTGGACATCTACAGCACGTTCCTGCAGCGGTCGTTCGACCAGATCTTCCAGGAGGTCTGCCTGCAGAACCTGCCGGTCGTGTTCATGCTCGACCGGGCGGGGCTCACCGGTCCCGACGGCCCCACGCACCACGGCGCCTTCGACCTCGGCTACCTGCGGCTGTTTCCCAACATGGCGGTGCTGGCCCCGGGCGACGAGCACGATCTCGTGGCGATGCTCGACTGGGCCCTCGAGCAGCCCGGCCCGGTGGCGATCCGCTACCCCAAGACGGTCGTGGAACGGCACGCGGACCCGCGGACGCCGATCGAGGCGGGGCGGTGCGAGCCGCTCGTGGACGGGGGCGACGGGCTGATCCTGGCCTGCGGCACGCTCCTCGGGGCGGCCCTCGAGGCGGGGCGGCTCCTGCGCGACGAAGGGCTGGAGATCGGCGTCGTCAACGCGCGGTTCGTGAAGCCGCTCGACACGAAGTCCCTGCTGGAGCGGATCGAGGCGGCGCCGTGGGTGGTGACCGTGGAGGAGAACGCCCTGCCGACGGGCTTCGGCAGCGCCGTGCTCGAGGCGGTGAGCGACGCGCGGTTGCAGGCCGGGCCGATCGTGCGGCTGGGGCTTCCCGACCGGTTCGTGGAGCACGGGGAGCGGGGCGAACTGCTCGCGGATCTCGGGCTCGATGCGGCCGGCATCGCCGCCACCTGCCGTTCCCTTGCCCGGGCGTCGCGGCCGCTGTCGCACGCGGCTCCCACCGACGGTCGTTGACCATGGCCGCTTCGCCTCCCCCGCCCGGTGCATGCCTGAAGCCGGGCAGGCCTGCGGCCGGGGGGCTGCGCATCGTGATCGTGGGGCCGGCCGAACTGCCGGAGGTCGAGGCCGAGGGCCGACGCGTCGAGCGGTTCCTCGCGGACGCCGGCCACCTGCCCCGCATTCGGTTCGCGCGGCGGGAGGACTGGGGCCCGGGCGGGTTCGCGGCGGAGACCGGGCCGGGCGTTGATCTGGTCGTGGTCCTGGGCGGCGACGGCTCCATCCTGCGGACGGCACGCTGGATGGGATACCACCAGGTGCCGGTGCTGGGCATCAATCTCGGCACGCTCGGATTCCTGGCCACCTGTGCCCCGGCCGAGGCCGAGTCGGCCCTCGCGGCGGTCGCGGCGGGGAGATTCCAGGCCATCGACCACATGATGTTCGAGTGCGTCGTGCTGCGCGGCGGGACGGTCGTGCAGCGCGAGCTCGGCCTCAACGAGACCTCGCTCCTCGCCGGCCCGCCGTTCTCGATGATCGAGATCGCCCTGCACGTCGATGGTGAACTCGCCACCACCTACCGGGCCGACGGCCTGATCGTCAGCACGCCCGTCGGCTCCACCGCCTACAACCTGTCGGCGGGCGGACCGATCGTGCGGAAGGACCTCGACGCCTTCGTGTTCACGCCGTTGAATCCGCACACGCTCACCAACCGGACCGTCGTCGATTCGGCCCACCGCGGCTACGAACTCGTGGTGCCCCGGCCGAACGCAGGCTCCGCCTGCGTCGTGGACGGCCGCGTCGTGACGGGACTCATGCCGGGCGACCGGATCTCGATCCGCCGCGCCGAGCCGCGGTTCGCGCTCGTCGAGACCGTGGAGCACGGCTACTACCGCACACTGCGGGACAAGCTCGAGTGGGGCGGCGGACTCCGTGGGGCGGGCGGCCGCACCGCGGCGAGCCCCGCGACGCCATGATGCGGTCCGTGGGCTTTCTCGTCGCGGCGGTGATGCTCGCGTGCGCAGCCGCGGTCGGCGACGAGGCCCCCCTGCTCCGCTACCGGTTCACGCCCGGCGAGAGGATCGCGATGGACGTGGGCCACCGCGCGGTCACGGAGACGACGATCGGCGCGGCCCGCCAGACCGTCGAGACGGCGACCGATTCGACGAAGATCTGGACGATCGTGGCGGTCGATGACGACGGTCGGGCGACCATCGAGCACTCGGTGGGCGACGTCACCATGACGTCGCGGACGAGCGACAAGGGGGAGACGCGGTGGAGCAGCCGCGACCCCGGCCCGGCGCCGCCCGACTACGAGGCGGTGCGGCAGAGCCTCGGCGTGCCGCTCTCGCGCGTGGTCGTGGACCCGACCGGCCGCGTGCTCGAGCGGCGCGACCTCAGGCCGACGTCCCCCTCCAACACCGGCGACCTGATGGTCGTGCCGCTGCCCGACGAGCCGGCGACCGTGGGCACCGAATGGACGGTGCCGCAGGAGGTGGTCGTCGAGGTGCCGAACGGCCCGCGCAGGGCCGTGAAGACCCGACTGCGCTACCGCGTGGAAAGCGTCCGCGACGGAGTGGCGACGATCCGCGTGGACACGACCGTGCTCACGCCGATCGACGATCCGCGGCTCGAGGCCAGGCTGCTGGAGCGCATCTGGGACGGCGAGATCGAGTTCGACGTGGCCCGCGGCCGCCTCCTGCGCCGCTCGACCGGCGTCGATCGCCGCGTCGTCGGCTTCAGCGGCCCCGAATCGAGCGTTCGTTATAAGGCGAGCCTCGAAGAGCGGCTGCAGGAACGTCGTTGAAAGAGACCTCGGCCCGCGGTCGCCCGCACAAGCCGGCTTCGGGCTCCCCGTGTCCCATCGCCGGACGTTTGCTTTGTTGATCGCGCCGGCTCGGGGCCGCCAATGTCCCATCGCCGGACGTTCGCGGTGGCCATCGTGGCCACCGCTCTCTGCCTGTCCGCTGCGCTTCGCCATCCTGGCTGCGCTTGCTCCCAGAGCCCCGCGACGGGGCACCGGCAGCCCCGAGCCTTCTCAACTGAAAGAGGGAGGCTCGGGGTCACCCCTACCGTGGAGCCGGCGTATGTGACCAGCGGAGCCAGGATGGCGAAGCGCAGGCACATCCGAGTGAGTGAAGCCCAGGATGGGCGCAACGAACGTCCGGCGAAACGGTACGGGGTGACCCCGAGCCGGGTTGGGCGCGTTGACGGAAAGCATGACAGGCTGGAGCCTGTCGTACGGCAAGCGAGACGCTTGCCCCACAGTACGGCAAGTGCCGTGCCGAACAGGATTGGCAGGATGGGCGCAACGAACGTCCGGCGAAACGGTACGGGGTGACCCCGAGCCGGATTGCTCGCGTCGACGCAATCAGCCCGCGCGGAGGGTTTCCTCGACGCGACGGATCGCGTCGGCGACGTCCCAGGTCGAGTCGGCGAGCGTGATCCGGGCGTTGCTCGCCACCCACTCGTCCACCGCCTTCTGGGCGGAGAGCACCGTCGAGTGGCTGCGACGACCGAAGTAGCTGCCGATCTCGGTCAGCGGTGCGGGCGTGTGCTTGCGGGCGAGGAACATCGCCAGCATCCGCGGATGATTGACCTTCTTGCCGCGCTGGGCCGTCTTGAGCGCGCCCGACTCGATGCCGAAGGCGGTGCACACGGCCCGCTCGATGTCGGCCAGTCGCACGCTGCGGGCGCTGGCCCGCACGAGGTCGGCCAGCGCCTCCTCCGCCATGGCAAGGGAGATCGGCAGGCCGAGCATGTGGCTCGTGGCTTCGAGGCGGTTGACCGCCCCCGCAAGCTCGCGCGAGTGACGCGTCATCCGGGCGGCGACGTACTGCACGACGTCGGCGGGGATCGCGAGGCCGCGTCGGGACGCGATCGACTCGATGATCCCGCGACGCACCGCCTCGTCGGGCGGCAACAGCCGCGCGGTCATGCCTCCCCGCAGCCGCACGAGCAGGTCGGGGCCGAGATCCACGAGTGTCTCCGGCTCGCGGTCGCAGGCGAACACCAGCTGCCGCCCCTGCCGCTGCAGCACGTCGATCGTCTGCTGGAGTTCGACGATCGTGGCCCGCTTGCCCACGAAAAACTGCAGGTCGTCGATGGCCAGCAGGTCGGCGCCGCGGCAGGTGCGACGAAATCCCGGCAGGCCGGTGCCGTGGAGCGACTGCAGGAACGTGGTGGTGAACTGCTCGGCCGACAGGTAGACGGCCGAGGCCCGGGGGTGGAGGGTGCGGAAGCGGTCGCAGATGCCCTCGAGGAGGTGCGTTTTGCCGGTGCCGCTGGGCCCATGCAGGACGAGCGGCGACATCTCGCCGGGACGGGCCCCGGCCAGTTCGACGGCGGCGTGGGCCATGCGGTTGGCCGGACCGACGACGAACGTCTCGAGCGTCGGACCCTGGCGGCACGCGGGCCTCGCTTCCGGACCGGCCACCGGCGCCGCGGGGGTGGAGCGGGCGCGAGGCCGGGCCGACGGCGGGCGGCGGCGGGCGGTCGCTGGTCCCGGCACCGCGTGCTCGGGTTCGGTTGCCGCCTCGGGTTCGGGCGGCATCGCCGCGGCGGCCTGCCAGATGATGTCCACCGCCCGATCCGCGCCCACGACCTGCCGAACCGCCGCCTCGATGTCATCCTTGAACATCTTCCGTAGCCAGTCGTGCGTGCGGCCGTCACCCACCTCGAGCGTCACCGCCACCGCGTTGGAGGCACGATCGACGAGCAGGCCGGCCCGCGGGACGTCGCCGAACCAGACGGCATGTCGCTCCGCACCGATCCGATCCCGCAGCACAGCCCAGAAAGCCGCAGCGAGATCGGGCGGGCTGTCATCGGGGGCCGATTTCGCGGCCGGTTGCTGCGCCGTGGCAACGTGATGCACCCGGCGTCTGCTCATGTCCGTGAGAATTCCCGCGTCGTTCCGTGACTGGTTCCGGGGACCGGAACGGCGCGAGTATAGGAGTGCTTGCAGTGCTGTCAAACCATGGCAGCGGAGCATGGGCGGGAGACGTTTTGGAGCACTCGCTATACTCGTTGACCATTGATGGAAGGTCGCGGTCGGGGAGTCCGGCCGTCGCCTGCGCATCCCGGAATCAGTGGTCCCATGACGCTCTGCCACTGTCGCCATCGTCGCTCGTTCGCGCTCGCTGTCGTGATCGTCTGCGCTCGGCCGGGCCTGCCGGAACCCGGAAACATCGTCCGGGCCGAGGACTCGGCGCCACCGGCCTTTCAGCCGGCTGAAATCTCGATCGGGGAGCCGTTGCCGTTGCCGGAGCGGCGGTTCCCCGCACAACCACCGGCAGCCGAGCCGGACGCCGCGCCGCCGCGCGGGTCGGTCGCGGGGTCGGCGGCCGGCAACGGCTGGATCGGACTCACGGTGGACGACAAGGTGGTGACGGGGCGGCTGGTGGTCGTCGACGTCGCCGCGGCCGGCCCCGCCGCCCGCTGCGGCATCGAGCGCGACGATCAATTGCTGGCGATCGATGGCGTCCCGCTGCGTTCGGCGGACCAACTCGCCGCCGCGCTGGCGGCGATCGCGCCCGGCAGCACCGTGAAGGTGGCGATCGGCAGGGGCACGCAGATCGACGAGTTGTCGCTCGTCGCCCAGGCCCGGCCGGTGAAATCGCCGCCGCGCGAGCCCGCCCGCGAGCCGACGCGCGACTGGCAGTCGGCCGAGCCGTCGAGTCCGGGCCTGCCGCGGCCTTCACCGGCGCCGCGGGCAACGCCTCCGGCGCTCGCGGCTTCAGTTGCGCCCGCCCCAACCATCCCGCCGGCGGCGGTGCCGTTGCCGCCCGCAGCCTCCGCTCGCAACGCGGGAAAAGGACGGACGGCGCTCGGCGTTCGCACGCTGCCGGTCGATCCTTTGGCCCAGGAGCGTTTTCGCCTCACGGAACCGGCGGGGGCGCTCGTGATCGGTGTCGTTCAGGATCTGCCCGCGTCGCGGGCCGGCGTGCCGCCGGGCAGCGTGATCGTCGCGCTCGACAACCAGCCTGTCCGATCGCCGAGCGAACTGACGCGGATCGTCACGTCGGGGCCGGTCGGACGGCCCGTGACGCTGCAGTACATCCTGCCCGGGGGCGAGCAGCGCCGGGCGGAAGTCTCGCTCCAATCGCTCGAAGTGCCACTCGAGCAGGCATTGGTCGCCCCCCAGCCCTGACTGTGACTGTGCCGACTGGGCGGACTGCGGCGGGCAGGCAGTCCCTTGCAACAGCGGCGACGCGGAAATCCACGGAGACCGGACACCGCAGGTCCCAGGTGTGAACGGTGTCGCGGGTCGCTGTGTCGATGGATGTCCGCACAGGGATCGGGAGGAGACATCGGCATGCCAGGGTGGCGGAATGCTGTGATGGCGGCACTGTGCCTCACGGGATCGGTCGTGGCGACCGGCCTCGCCGCAGCGCAGCAGGATTCGTTCATCGCGCAGCCCGGGCAGGTCGGCTCGTTCGAGGCCGCCGATCCGGTTCTCACCGACCCCGTGCAGACGGGGATCATCCCGACGGGCCAGGATTGGTTCGCCTTCGGACAGTCGGATCGCGGCGGCGTGTACGGCTGGCTCGACGGCGGCTTCGTCGGCAACTTCGGCTATCCGCCGAGCAAGTTCAACGGCCCCTACAACGCCGTGGACCGGGCCAACGAGGCGATGGCCAACCAGGTCTATTTCATCGCCGAGCGCACGCTGCCGACCGACGGCACGGCCGGCGTCGGCGCCCGGGCCGACCTGCTCTACGGCGAGGACTTCCTGCTCGCGGAGTCGCTCGGCTGGGAGGTGAACTCCACGGGCGGGGGTTGGAACAGCGGCGAGTTCTACGGCTTGGCGATGCCCCAACTCTACGGCGAGGTCGGCCGTGAAGACCTGTCGCTCAAACTCGGCCACTTCTACACGATCGTCGGCTACGAGGGCGTGCCCGCCGTCGGCAACTTCTTCTATCTGAAGTCCTACAGCTACCAGTTCGCCGGGCCGTTCACCCATTGGGGCGGCCTCGCCAACTGGAAGCCGAACGACGCCGTCGAGTTCGATGGTGGCCTGGTGAACGGCTGGAACGGCCTGGCCTCGCCCTACAGCCAGGCGAACTTCCTCGGCCGGGCCCGCGTCATGAACGCCGACAACTCCGCCGCCACGTCGTTCGCGATCATCACCGGCGACGAGGGCAACGACTTCTCACCATCGTTCCAGCCGCAGCCACCGCTCGTGTCGGCCAACCGGACCCGCTACAGCCTGTTGTGGGAGTATCGCCCCACGGATCGCTGGGAATACGTGTTCCATCAGTGGCTGGGCACCCAGGCCGACGCGCTCGTGGGCGGAGGCACGGCGCTCTGGACCGGCATCGATCAGTATCTCTACTGGGCGGCGAGTGACACCTGGAAGTGGGGCGCCCGCTTCGAGTGGTTTCAGGACACCAACGGCACCCGCGTCGGCCTCAACCGCCCGAGCAATCCCAACCACGTGCCGCTGCCCGGCAACTTCTATTCGCTCACCGTCGGCGCAAACTGGGTGCCGAGCGGCAACTTCCTGATGCGCCCGGCGATCCGCTGGGACTTCTTCGGCGGCCCGTTCGGCCAGCCCCGACTGCCCTACAACGACGGCGCGAGCGCCAGCCAACTGCTGCTCGGCTTCGACGCGATCCAAAAGTTCTGACGGGCCCCGTCCCGCGGAAACCGCTGCCGATTCGTCGGCGGGTTGAATCGGCCTGATCGACGTTGGACAATGCCCACTGTCGCGGCGGGATGCACCACATGGTGGGCATTTCCTGCCGGTGGCTTCGCACTGCCCCTTTCCCCTTCAGGACTCGCGTCGGGATGCACACGATTGTTTCCGGTCTCCCCCGGGCATTCTTCGCCCGCTGGTTTCTGTTCGCGGCCTGCTGCGTCGGCGGGTTCGCCGCCCGCGCCGCCGACCCGGTGTCGCCGCTGGTGCCCACGATCGAGACCGAGGCGGCGGCCACCGTGAAGGCGTTCAATACCGCCGATGCGGCCGCCCTGGGCGGCATGTTCCTCGAGACGGGCGAACTCGTCGATGAACAGGGCAACGTGTTCACGGGACGACCCGAGATCACGGCGCTGTTCCAGCGATTTTTTGGCCGCTTTCCCCAGGCCAAACTCGAGATGGCGGTGACGTCGGTTCGGCCGATCGGCGACGCGATCGCCGTCGAGGAGGGCGAGCGGAGGATCACGGCCGGCACGGATGGCGAGTCGGCCCAGGTGCGGTACATCGCCGTCCGCAGCCGCCAGGGAGACCGCTGGCCGATCGCCTCGTACCGGGAATTCACCGATGAGCCGCTGCCGACGGCGGGCGAGATGCTACGTCCGCTGGCGTGGCTCGTGGGCGACTGGGTGGACGAGGGCCCTGCAGGTCGGACCGCGATGTCGTTCCGCTGGAGCGACGACGGCAACTACCTGCTGGGCGACTATCTGATCACCGCCGATGGTGTGGAATCGAAGAGCACGCAGCGGATCGGCTGGGATGCGGCCGGTGGCACCTATCGCTCGTGGACGTTCGATTCCGACGGTGGCTTCACCGTCGGCGAATGGAACGCGGTCGAAGACGGGTGGGAAGTGGTGTCGGATGCCACGCTCCCCGACGGCACCGTCGGCTCGGCCACGATGAAGATCGTGCCGGAAAACGACGATCGCTTCCTGGTGCGCAGCACCGGCCGGATCGTCGGCGGCAATCCCGAGCCTGACTTCGAACTCACGATCACCCGCAGGCCTCCCGCACAGGGGGCGACTCGATGACCAGTCGTTCGCTGTCGGTGCTGCGGGTCGCGGGACTCGCGGTGGCGATCGGAATCCTCATGGGCTCTTCGGCGTCGGCTCGCCCGGGAGCCGGGCACGCCATGGCACGCCCGGCCGGTGGCATGGCGCGTCCTGCGATGCCCCAGGCGCGACCGTCGATGCCGATGAACAGGCCCGCTATGCCCCAAGCTCGGCCTTCGATGCCCCAGGCTCGGCCTTCGATGCCTCAAGCGCGACCTGGCATGTCGCGGCCGAACCTGCCCCAACTCGGTGGCCAGCGTCCTCCCATGCAGCGGCCTGCCATGCCCAATCGTCCCTCGTTTCCGCAGGTCTCGGCGCGGCCGAACATCATGCGGCCCCAGATGCCTTCTGGTGGAGGCATGGCCCGGCCTGGCCTCGGCACGCTCCGACCGCCGATGGCGACGAAGCCGGCGCCCATGCCGGGCATGCCGGGATTCTCCGGGCCCGGGGTATCCCGGCCGGGCGGCCTCAATCGTCCCACGACGCTCCCGGGCCAACTCGGTCCCCGACCAGGCGGCATCGCGAACCGGCCCACGACGCGGCCCGCATTCCCCACGCCGGGGCTTCCGGGCAGGCCGGGCGGCGGAGGCGGCGGCCGACCCGACGCGGGCGGCTTTCAGCGTCCCACCACACTTCCCGGAACACTGCCCGGTGGCATCGCGGGGAATCGCCCGGGCTTCGGCGGCAACCGGCCCGGGATCGGTGGCAATCGCCCCGGGATCGGTGGCAATCGCCCCGGGACCGGTGGCAATCGCCCGGGCCTCGGCGGTGATCGTCCCACGATCGGCGGGAATCGCCCCGGCTTCGGCAACGGCAACAACTTCTGGAACAACGGAAACATCGGCAGTGGCAACATCGGCATCGGCAACGTCAACAACAACCACAACAACGTCTTCGTCGGCGGTGGTGGATGGGGGTACCCGGGCTGGGGCGGCGGCTACGGCGGGGGCTGGTACGGCGGCTACGTCAACCCGCACTACAACGGCTGGTACAACGGCGGCTGGGGCACCGGCTACGGCTGGGGGGGCGGCTGGTGGGCGCCGTTCGCGCTCGGCGCGGCCACCTGGGGGCTCGCCTCCTCGGTGGGCAGTTGGGGGTACGGCGGCGCCTACGTGAACCCGTACTACTCGGCGATGCCCGCAGCGGTCGTCGCCTCCTCGCCCTACGACTATTCGCAGCCGGTCGTCGTGAACAATTACATCACCGCCGACGGTGACGCGACCGCGGAGTCCGCGCCGGCGGCCCAAGGGGCAGCGGTGCCCGCCCGCGGGGCCGATTCCGATCGCGTGGTCGACGAGTCGCTCGCCAGGTTCAAAGCCGGTGACTACGCCGGCGCCCTGGCCGGCTGCGACAAGGCCCTCAAGGCAGCGCCGGGCGATGCCGTCGTCCACGAGGTCCGAGCGCTCGCGCTGTTCGCGCTCGGCCGCTACCCCGAATCGGCGGCGGCGCTCAACGCCGTGCTCGCCGCGGCGCCGGGCATGGACTGGACGACGATGAGCGGGCTGTATGCAGACCCGGACGATTACACGCCGCAGCTCCGGAAGCTCGAGGAGTACTGCCGGGCGAACCCGGACGACGCGGCGGGCCACTTCGTGCTCGCTTACCACTACCTCGTCGGCGGCCACCGCGA
>Ga0214917_10002195_pt1 | contig 24145 bp, 25 predicted proteins | sample LL_1208_BB_MetaG_FD_177983 | JGI IMG/M metagenome (GOLD analysis project Ga0214917, IMG submission 177983) | Freshwater microbial communities from Lake Lanier, Atlanta, Georgia, United States - LL_1208_BB | ecosystem: Environmental > Aquatic > Freshwater > Lake | place: USA: Georgia | collected...
GACCCGCCAGCAGCCCCGCCGGCCACGGTGTCATTACCCGCAGCGCCAGTGGTTGTTGACTCAAACTGAATAGACGGTTGTGGTCCAAGAGATTGATACAACCTCTCAAGACCTTGTGAATATCCTTGTTGACCGGCGGCAATTTCTTCTGGAGTCGGTCCGTATCTTTTTGCCGCTTCTGTTGGATTAAACTGAAACGGATTAGGATTAAAAAACAGAGGAAGCCCTACCATGGGTGTGTAAATATTCTGACCGGATTCTGATTTCTTAGGCTCCGGCTGCGGCGGAAACATAGGAGCAGTAAGGGCTCGGTTATATACCGGAGCTTCTTTATAAACCGGCATTTTCACAGCGGGAGGTTTATTTTTAAGAGCCGATGCTAACGTGGCTATTCCAAATCCTAGTGTTGCTAATGCTTTGTCGCCACCTGTTGCTGTTCCAGAAATAAACCTTGAGAAGATATTGTCGCCAAAAAGCGAAGAAAAATCTGTTGATCCAAAATCAAAGGTTTTGGGATCAATTGCTCCTGGTTCGTTTGGATCTGCTCCGATCATTGGGTCATTAAAAGCTCCAAGATCTGCATTGTCTGATGATCCTCCAAAAGACATAATCTACTCCGGTATAGATGATACAAAAGCCATCGTGGCAATCACTGATGGTGTGGCCGGTCTCGTGGGCGAAGAACCCGACGGAAGATGTTCTACACTCACCGATGTATTGGTAGTGTGCCAATACAGCTCAACATAATCACCTGCTTGCATGGATAGAAATAAATTAAGTGCAGCAATTAAATGTCCGTCAACGCCACCGTGACTATTGGGGACAGAGAATCTTGAGTTACTGTTTGCTAAATCCGTACCATTGATTGCGGCCCATACGTCTACGTCATGAATCTGAGAATCCGTATTTACAAGTTGAATGCTAAATTGTAAATTATAAATGCCGGGATAGGTTGTGTTAAGCCTTGAGCTATTAGATAAAAATACACTATCACTGATGTCCGTATTACTATAGGTAATTGCATAAGCAACAGTTGTGCTTGCAGCGCTCTGGTCAATTTCGCTTGAAAAAGCGCCGAATGGGTTACTTAAAAACCTTCCTCCATCCCTACCCAATAAGTTTCTGGTGATGTTTTCAAGCCGGTTGAAATACAGTCTCAGTGTATTGGTCAAAGACTCTATATACAAACGATCATAGAGTTCTGGTGATAGCGGAAGATTTGGAGGTGCTGGATTATCAAGCCTCATGCTCCGCGTCCCGTAGCACGTCCATCGGATCGAATATCAATTCTTGGAGATCCTAATTGCCAAGCACTCCCTAAGTCTGTGCTTTCAATCTTAAAAATCATTTGTCTTCCGCGAACTCTTACGTAAACTTGGCCGGTAAATTGTTCAATAACAGTAGTAGAAGTCCTTGTCACAGCCGCAGAACTAGAACCACTGACAGATTGAGGATTGTTATATCCCGAACCTGAATTCATCATGGGGATTAACGTCATCGTTACGGACGGACTTGCCGCATCAGATCCAGAAAACGTAATGTCCGGAAGAATTCTGTAAACAAATCCTAAATTATGGCCATCTTGAATATCAAATTCAGATGATTCTATATAAGCATTAATAGCTACAGGAGTTCCGGTTTCATTATCGTCATTACCAACTTCATGACTGACTAAATTTAAACTATAAGTAGCTGCTTGAGGAACATCTCTAAGTCCTGAATCAATCCAAGCAGTTCTTCCTAAAGTTCCGTAATGCCAAATTTTTTCTAAGTAATTGTATACAACATATCTATTGATGGTTGTTGAGTTACTTGAACAATAAAACCACCATACTTCATTAAAGCCTTCATTAGTACCAGCAAATACTTGTTGATTTTGAGATAAATTAATATCGTTAAAAATGTATTTTCTAAGGTCACAATTTAACGTATCTATTCTACCTAGATAAGAATAAAACTTATCTTTGCCCATCCAAAAAACGGTTCCAGATGCGACAGCTACGGCATTAGGACCCATGACGGAAATGTTATCTCCCAGTAACTGAGAACCCCAAACTAACGGAGCACCCAGATATTGAAGCGAATAAACCGATGAATCTGTAAATACTGCAATTTCCTGACGGGTTTGAATGGCAGATACAATAGTTGATCCGTGAGATAATCTAAGTGATCCTGCCTGATTTGCCGCCGTGGGCGCCCAATCCGTAACCGATTCCTGATCTGACCATCGAATCAGCATAGGATCTTGAATAGCAGATCCAATATCGTTAGAGCCAAAACACAAAACAAATCTGTAAATATCCGATACATAAATAAAGTTTTGAATAATTGGCGGGTCTAGCGCTCCGGGAAGCGTTTGGATAGCTACCCCACGAGTTGTTATCGACGTACTAGCATCCCAATAATATATATTCCCGCCTCGAGGTCCAAAGACTAAATCTTCTCCAAAATTATTAGCCGACCATAAACGAAGTGAATCTAAACTTGAAACTCCTTGGCCCCAATTTCCTAACCCCCAGCCACCAGCACCCCATCCTACGACAGGTGCTTGTGTTGCAGGGCCTGTATTAACTTGATATTGCGCTAAAACACCAGATCCACCGTACGATCCTGCCGTTAGCGCTGAAGGAACCGTAATAGTAAAGGTATTTGCAGTAAGGTAAGTTATTTGGAACTGTGCATTAAAAGTAGACGCATATGTACCTGTAGCCCCACTAAAAGTAACAAAATCATTAGTTATTGCACCATGAGAAGTAGCTGCTACGACGACGGTCGTGGTTCCATCGGCCGTAAATGGATTGGCACCTAAAGCAAAAGTATTTATATAATATTGTGCAGATACCGTTCCTCCTCCTCCACTCACGGTTGACGTAGCAGCAGTGGTCACTACGATGGTGTAAGCATTAGCACTTGAAATTGTCGCTATAACGTGTCTAGTATTTAACTCAGCCGCAGGAACCCCCCCGACTGCGCTTGCTCCGGTAAAGTAAACCAGATCCCCTGCTTGGGCTCCGTGAGCTGTATCGTTGACGGTAACCGTCGTTGATGTATTTACTGTATCAAAAGGATTTGTAAGAGAAGCAGTGTAGTTTCTAGTTCTTATAGGGGTTATGTCGTTATATATCCCACTTTGTTCAATATAAAACTTTAAGTTTGTACCAATTCCCATCAGGTTTTGGCCGCTTAACGTAACCCAATTCCACAAAGAACGGCATATACCTAAAAAAGTATTAACAGAAATCCGCACCCAGCCGCCGATTTTTTCTGGAGTCCCTTGACGAAACCTTACTTTATCCGAGACATACCATCCACCCTCGTTGGTGTATCGAGTGTTTTCTCTATTGACTCCGGGTTTATATAATACTTTTGATAAAGGCATCTTTACCTCATCAATGCAGCTTCTGCCGCACGGCGGCGGGTAAGTCCGGGGAGGATTCTGCCGTTTGCTTTATTCCATCTAACACATTCCGTAGCCGCACCATCCCAGTCCCCCGCATCAATACGTTTTTTGAAGGTAGAAACTCGGTAGTTTCCTAGTCCGCAATTATAAGCCCAGCTTGTCACGGCGGCAATGCGTCGGGGGAAGGCATTACGAAATGTCGGACTAAGTTTGCAAACACCTACATAAAAGTATTGGATGTGATGGTCTAAGGCATCAACACACTGTTGCATCGTCCAAATGGTTCCCGGCTGAATGTCCGGGCCGGTTGATCCGTAACCGATTGTCCAAGGATGCCCCTTGGTTCCGGGGTCGGGGTAAGAGGTTACGGTTCCGTCTGGCAGAAGCCTAGCCAGCCCTTCAAAGGGCTTTATTAATACGTCTCTTGCTAACTTCTTTGCCTCTTCATTCACGACTTTTGATATTTCTCTATGCTACGTCCAACAAACCAAAACGTGAGCACCATCGTAAAAAGACCAAAATCGTTTTCGTTCCAGTTGGCTTTTAACACTTCGTACCACGGTGCATCCGATAAGAACGCCATATAGATAGCGCAAGCTTTAACGGCTGCATACATACCGAACAAGCACCATGTAATCCCCGGACGAACAAGTGCCGAGATTGCAGATACGAACCATCCTGCGGATTTTGAAGTTTCTGATTGCTCACGGAAAGCCTCTTTAATTGCGTCTAATTGGGTGATGCTATGGTCAACATATTTTTCTTCAACCCTAAACTCACCACGGAGTTTTTCCAGATCTGTCTGAAGCTGAAACATATTCAGCTCATGTTTGCGTTCATTGGCTTTGTCTAGGAATTTTAGGATCTCAGGGGCGAGCCTAAATAACCCACCGAAGATGGAGCCAAGTAAACCGCCGGATAGGAGATCAAACATAATTATGGTTTATCAGGCCACTGAATACCCCAAGGGAACCCCGCTTGAGTGGGTACGTCACGCAGTGCTTGACGGTATGCAGCCCATGCAGTTTTATCTACGGGAGCGTCAGCCACCTGTGTCCAATCAGAATCTTTAAGTAACTGTGTACGCTGGCTGCGGACAGATTCGGCTTGGGTTGCGTCTTTCTGAGCTTTATATGCAGCTTCTTGCTCGGCAGCGGTTTGTGCTGGTTCCGTTTCTGTTGCTGGACGGTCTGTAAAGATCGGGCCAAGAACATACTTAGTAAACCAACGCCCTGAAGCATCTTGCTCTACGCCTTGACGCATGGAGAATTGATAATGGTTTTCTGGTGTGGCTTGTGGGCCTTCAAACACTACGTCAGCACCCAGTGCTTCAAGCACATCGTCAGTTGTGCGATCCCATGATGGACCGTTGTTGTCTTTAGCCCAGCGCCGGAGTTCATCTTCCAGCATCACTTGGCCTGTTGATCTAATTCTGATTTCCATGTTGTACCTTTATGTAAGGTAGTCAAAGCCTAATTTCTGATTCCTACAACGCCAGTTTACTGTTGCCTCCGGCATACGAAATGCTTTGGCACATTCAACAGCAGACCCCCAAACACCGTGAGGTGTACCAACCATCCGTGCAGAATAGTGCTTTGCACCACTAATTGCCGCGCTTAGTTTTGCTTTTACTTCAGGTCTGTGCATAGCGTTGTTTTTTCCCACATTCCAAGGGTGAGGCATACCACGCAAAGATTCAGATTTTTTGCGCTTGGTTTCTTCGCTGTCAGATTTGCCTAAATTACCATCACGAACATTGTGCTTGCCAAGACCAATAAATACGTTACCTACTTGATAACAGCCAGCATCACCGACACGGCACATACAATATTTTTCTGCGCCTCGGCCTCTTTGTTCCCACTTGCCCGAATCAAGCCAAATTTGTTTCCACTCATCAAACGTCAACACAAACTCAACCCCACGCTGTTTAGCGTTTGATTTTTGTTGCGTGTACGCTTTGAGATATGGGTCTTTGGTCATATCAGGAAATGGCGAGGAAAATGTATGTGCCGCCCGAGGCGTTTAATCCTGCTGGGGCTGCTGCGGTGACTTGGAACCCAACGCTTGTGGTGTCAACGTAATTAGTGCCGGTGACTTCCGCAGCGGTTGAGTTTAAGAAAAGATAAGGGTCACTGCCGCTTGAGATGCCCCGTGCGCTGTCATACACATACCAGTCACCGGTAGAGTCCGTGCGCTTAATCAGTACGAACCTAGCACCGCCCGTGAAGCCACAGTTAATGGTTTGGAGTGCGCCTGTGCCTGTGTAGCTGCCGACTTTGGATACGCCAGCGCAGGTGGCAAAGAGATAGGCAACATAAGTGTAACTAGAAATATTTGAGCCGCCACTGATTGAAAAAACACTGCTCGTGGGCGCTGTGAAATTCCAATTAGTATCAACTTGAAACTCCACAGTGCTTTGCAACTGCCCTACTTGATTTGCTCCTCTCGCACTTGCATAGACGCTCCACTGTCCAGTGTTTGCTCTTGATTTCACAATCATCATCTCAGGAGCAACACCTAAGTTATGCGCTTGTGTAGTCGCACTCCCCGTCCCCGTATAACACACCACATCAAAGAAGCCGGGGGCACGGCGGAAACCATATGCAACTGATGACAGGCCAGAACCGCTCCAAGGCGTTGGTCCGTAACCATTCATGTAATCCCAAGTTGAAAGGCCGGAAGATTCTGCTCCTGTCGTGTTGGTCCTCAAATATGCTTTTGTAAGCCTAGACTCCATAACCGGGTCCGCAGCAGACAACGCTTTGCTTAACCCCATATCTGTTACAAACCCTGTTGTTACAACAGAGCCCGTTGCAAGGGTTTGCGTTACAGGCGCAAACACACTCGTCCCACTAGTCGGCACTTTCATCGGGCCACGGCGAATGGCGATGTAGATGTAGGTGGCTGAACCAGAAAAAATAGCTTTTTCAGAAGCAAAACCAGTGGCGGTTGGAGTTCCTCCGTCAGCAAATGCCTCGGCATTGGAATTATTTGGTTGTAATACTGAATCACTATAACCAGTGTTATTAAACCACCCCCTGAAAGTATCGAAGACCAACCAACTACCCAAATTGTCTGTTCTTTTGTACATAATCCACTGAGGCTCGTAACCAAGCGTTTGGGCTGGTACGTTCCCACTGCCATCAGTCGTAAACGACCCACACGAAATCACATTGTCTGACCCACTTAGGCCAAAGCCACCTGCGTCGTGGGCAAAGAGGTAGGCGACGTAGGTTAAAGGTGTACCGCCTCCGTCATAAAGCAAGTTTGTGCTTACACCAAAATCTGTGCTAGTTGGGTCTGATGAACCCCATGCCCCGCTAGTTGTAAATACTGCGCCCGTGGAATTTAATGATATCCATTTGTTCAACCCGCCAAGACTTCGATGGTAAACATACCAATCATCAGCACTTGTTACTCGTTTGACAATAATACACCCAGGAACAGAACCTAAGCTGTGTGAAATACGCTGATTGGTTGAGGCGTTTTTTACAAATGTCACCACATCAAAGAACTTCGGCTGCTTGCGGAAGGTCCATGAGACGTAGGTGTACCCGCTTTGATTCAGCCGAACACCACCACCTGACGCAGTAAGGTCGAACCCGGAAGAACTGACAGACGTTATACCCCCACCGGTCTGCTGTTCAAACGTAGCCGAACTGTCAAGGTAGTTGGTGATGCCGCTCACGGTATTTGAAAGGCTGTGCCCGGTCGGATTGCTGCGTGACTTACCCCAAACCATTCCACCCTTACCTAACAGATCAATCCCGTTGGTAATCGTCTGCGTGCCCCCGTTGCCGGTGTACAGGTAAGTGGAGAAAACGTCTTCGATGTAGACAGGAGGTGGTCCAACTACAGTGAACTCTCCGAACCCCTGAGCAGATGCAGCACCTTTAGTTTCAATTAACGGCATTATGCAAACCTCGTTTGTGATGCAAACACTGTGAACGCCGCAGACCCCGTCTTCACTATCGTATACACATAAGCATCAATGGAGCTTGCATTACCTGCTGACCATGCAGTGCCGCCTTGGTATTTAGGGGTTACCGACGAACCGTCTACTTGCACTGCGCTGTTGTAATAAGCCGTGGCACCTTGAGTTACAAGGAACGCAACCGTAACTGATTCACCCGTAGCCATCAAAGTATTTAAGGATGTGCCGGAAGACCCACGAAAGTTAACTGTCCAGTTGGCTGATGCGTTGCTGGTGTAGTAGAGAACCGACTGCGTGGTTACATCGTAGTTGATTGTTCCTGTGGCAGCGGTAGCCGAAACCGTTGCTACTTCCTTCGCGTTAGTTAGCGCTACTGCTGCTACACTGCTTGAACCACTAAACGTTTGAAGCGCAGTAAATGTCGTAGCTGTTCCCGGAGCCACGTAGTCTGTACCAGCGGTAGCATTTGCTAAAGCGCCCCCAGAATTTGCTTTTAAGATAGACGTTCCTGATGGTGGCGCAAGGTAATCTGTTCCTGCCGAAGCCGCAGAAATTGCCGTGCCGTTGCCTTTTAATACACCTGAAATCGTTGTAGATAACGTCAATGCAGGCGTCGCCCCACCAGAACTTGATCCAGCAAAACCATTAGAGGTCGCTACGGATACCGCCGTAACGGTTCCCGTTGATGCCGCAACCCACGTTGGTGCACTAGAGCCATTTGACTGAAGAACATACCCTGCGGTGCCTGCCGCTGTAAAAGCGTAAGCTGAACCGGTACCATAAGCAACAGCCCCAGCAGTAGGTGTAGCTGTAGCGTTTGTGCCGCCACGAGCAACAGGTACTGTTGGGCCAATTGTTCCTACAAGTTTATAATCCGTACCGTCATAAGCAACAAGTGCTGTTTGTCCGGGTTGAAGCGTTACGCCAGTTTGTCCTGTGGCTTTAAAAGTAAGTGTGTATGTTGAGTCATCGTTAATAAGACGATAAGAACGACCTAAACTTGCGCCTGTGTTTCCTACTGTAATTGTTGAGTTTTGAGCCAAAGAAGAAACACGGAAGGTTGCATATTGAGCCGATGAAGCAACAATATTTGTTCCTGAATTTGTTCCTTCTGTCGTTTCAATCGTCAACGCACCAGTGGAAAAGTTTGCGCTTGTTAACGAAGAAATCCCACCAATTGCAATATCTAAATATTGTGTTAAACCGTTATTTGTATAATCCCCCCATACCCCAGATTCCGTACCTGTGGTTATAACGGGAAGATCTAAAAGAGTTGTGCGGTTAACAGTCATAATTCACCTCAAGTCAAAATCAATGACCAACTGGGAGTTTACGTCGTATTAATAATGCCCCATCCCGGCGTTTGGTTACTGTTGATATTTTGCCAGTTTGCTGTCTCTGAGTCATCAATAAGCTCCCAGAGTTTCCTTCCATTTATAACATCTGTTGCCGTGGCTGATTCGGTAACACTTGCTTCAAAATTAAACCCTGCGCTATCAACATCTGTACCTGTAGCCGACTCTGTGATCGTCGCCAAAAACTTAACCAGCGCACTGTCAAGATCTGTTCCTGTTGCTGATTCTGTGATAACGGCGTTGTAGGCGTTTTGCGATCCAACATCATCCGTACCGGTGGCTGACTCATCAATTGCTGAGGAGTAGGCGTTCTGTGACATAACATCATCAGTGCCTGTGCCTGTCTCTGCAACCACTGAATCAAACGTAACCAGAGAGCTAACTGCATCTGAACCTGTCCCGCTTTCTGATACATCACAAGGGTATTGAGGGGTTGCACTGATACTATCTGAACCTGACCCCGTTTCTGTGACCAAGGTAAGGAATTTAATAAAGGCTTCTGTACTGTCTGTCCCTGTGGATGTTTCTGAAACACTCGCTTCAATTTGTACAGGTGATGAGGGGTCATCTGTTCCTGTCGCAGTTTCTGCAACCGTTGCGCCAAACTGTAAACCACCTGATGTTGTATCTGTTCCTGTAGCTGTTTCTGCAACTGCCGAATCAAATTGAACAAGGGAAGATATATCATCGGCACCAGACGCTGGTTCAGAAACCAATACTGCAAATTCAATAAGCGAAGACGTTGCATCGGCGCCTGTGGCAGTTTCATCGACTGCCACTTCATAAGTCGCACCTCCGCCCCACGCGCCTGACCCCCATGTGCTATACCCCCAACCTTCGGTAATAGGCGGACTACCCCCTCCCGTTGATCCAAGTGGTGCGCCGCCAAATGGTGATATGCCAAACACATTCCTATCCAGTCACCCAGCTAGTTGTTGCCTCATCCCAGCTATACATCTGTCCGTCTTGCGGCATCGGTATGGGTGCTTCCCATAAGCATCTATCTTCGTTCAGTACCCACGATGGATAGGGTTGCGGTGGGATAAATGCGTCTCGCTGTGTATCGTAGGTATAGCCAATGCCTGCGTAGTTCTTCCTGAATGGTGTGCCGCCGCCTGTGTGTACGCCGCCTTGCGTGTTGTAGCTTGTACGTTTGCACTTGAGCCTTGTTTCAGCAGCGTAAAACTCTTCCCAATCGTAAATGCCTTCGTTCTCGTCCTTACCGACGATGACTTGGACGACTGTGTTGTTTTTGTCGAGTAGTGCGTAGTGAGCCATCTGCTTTCCTTACCAACTGATTGTGCCGGTGCCAGCGGTGAAGCGATAGACACGATAGCCTGAGCGTGTAGGTTGGTCGTAAGTTAGACCTGCGCCGATGGATGCGAGTGCGGGATATGTGTCTGGGTAGGCGATGATGACTACGCCGGAGCCACCTGACCCGCCTGCTGCGCCTATATTGTCTCTTCCCGAACCACCGCCACCACCTCCGGTGTTTGCCGTTCCAGCAGATCCGCTTCCAGTATTGCTACCATTTCCACCACCTCCGGCTCCACCAGTTCCTTGCGCACCTCCTCCAGCATACGTAGCGCCGCCCCCGCCGCCAGCATAAGTTACCGATGCGCCGGTGATTGACGATGCCGTGCCGATGCCCCCATTGCCTCCAGATCCAGATGTGCCATTATTCCCAACCGCACTTGCTCCACCACCACCGCCAGATCCATAGTTTGCAGAAGTAAACCCTGTGCCGCCGTTATTTCCTTGAGATGGTGACGTTGATGGTGTATTCCCCAATCCACCGCCATTTCCCGTGCCACCACCACCCCCACCACCACCTCCACCAGACCCACCGCTAGCTCCTGAAATATTCATATCTCTTCCTGGTGAGCCGCCACCACCACCAGCAGACGTTATGGTGCTAAAAACAGAATTTGATCCATTGACGCCAATGGTTGGCGTTGTCGTTCCACCAGCTCCTCCTGCTCCAATTGTGACTGTAATCGGCGAACCTGCATTTATAGAAAAGCCAGTGTTGGTTATAAATCCACCGGCCCCGCCTCCTCCTGATATTCCTTTTGCAACTCCGCATCCACCGCCCCCTCCACCTCCAGCAACAACTAAATAATCAACAGGAATTACCAGTGGGAGTGACGTAACAGAATAAGAATAAGCCTTCCACCCCTGTGTTGAATCAACATAAACCAATTGCACAGAGGATTGATTGGTTGCAAAAATTGCCGATAAAGTCGCGCCGTTTATCTTTTTTCCATTTGGCGATACCGTCATATTATTCGTCGCAAACGTCCCTGCATAATCCGTTAGCGTTATCAAATCCCCCGCACTCGGGCTTGCAGGCAGCGTCACCGTAATCGCTGCTGACGTTGTGTTAACCGGATAAGCGTTGCCAGCAGAAGCCGTGAAGTTGCCTGTCTGAACGGATTGCCACGTTAGACCGCCGCCGCCACCACTGCTTGCGGCAATCGTAATAGTTCCATTTCCTGGAGTCAGTGTGATATTTGACCCAGCCGTTAATCCATAAGCAGCACGTCCTGCGGGATAAGTCACAAAGACGTTTTTAGTACCAGCGGAGAAATTAACAAGGCTTCCTGAATTACTGGAAGATAAGACCGTGTCCCTTGATAAAGTAGTGCCAGACGATGTGTACGTACCTATGCCTACTTCCCAGTTGGACCCAGACTGGTCGGCTATGGTGTAAAAGGTCGTGTTGCCGTTACCTATAGCAGCAAACGATTGAAACCCCGTAACCGCACCAGCTAATGTTACTGTGCCGGTGCCTGTGGTTGTCGTGGTTTCCTGTACACGATCAGCAAGAAGAAAAGCCATTATGCAGATAAGCTAAAGGTATACGTTACTAAAACAATGTCACCGGATACTACGTTCCTATCCCCCGGCGCAGAAAAATCTTTTGCTGAAAACAAGGTGCCTGACGTACCACCTTTGGTGTTATTGCTTGTCAGAAAAGCTCCTCCGACAGTTACCGTTGCATTCATCGTAAACTGAGCTTTGCTTGCTGAATTCGTAACCACTGAAGGGTTCGCCGTTGTTGCTGCTACAAATGTCGCCGCTGGACGCGTTGCTTCTGTGTAGTCTGTAACTTCCGTCCATCCTGCATGAGAAGACATCGTATCTCCAGCAGCAGGATTATTACTTGATGCAGCACCATATAAACCTAAATACCAGCTTGTGATTCTTGCAGTTGAACCATCTAAAGAGGTCCCTGCCATGTATTGAAGGCCCACATTCACCACAAGATTCTTAGACTCATCAGTCCACTTTAGCTTGCCGTCTTTGTCGTAACACTCAATCAAAAACTTACCCGTGGCTTTGAGACCTTCATTGGATTGAGAGTTCATCATCAAACCGCTTTCGGTTGTGTCAGAGATTTTGGCTTTGAGTTCCATTATGCGATCCTTAAAACAGCGTTAGTAGCATCATTGGCGGGGAAGGTAATTACAAGATTTTGTGCGGTCTTTGTGATGTTTACACCAAAATTCAAGACAGCAACACTTCGGTTGCCGTTGGTTGAATTGTAAATCAAGGCGCCATTTGTTGTAAGGCTTACGTTTGTGAATGTTGCTGTTTCAAAAGACCAGTACGAAGTAGTTCCTTGAAACGCGGGGGTGATGTTGGTGAGGACGATTCCTCCAGCGGTGTAATTGGTTCCACTGGATTCACCCGCTGTTGTGTAAGCAGTCGTTGAGGCACCAAGATCCGCGTTGGCGGTGTATAAGGCCAATTTAAATACATTGCCCGTCCCCGTTGTAAAGTTATGAAGTGCTTGAGCGACCTCAACTTTAAAGCTCGTGGTTAATGTTTGGATGATTGCCATCAAGCAACCTTATCTCTGACCTGTCCGGAACGATAGGCGTCTTGTCTCTCAAGACCATCACCAAGACGTTTTGCAAGAATCAGCGCTTCTTTGTATCGGTTCGTGATATTACCAATTTGATCCGGTTCGGCTTTTAAGAATGTTGAGGCTTCTACCAACGATCCGTATAACAGGACCGAATCAAAATTATCGCTTAACCATGTTGTGGTTGCATCGACATTGCCTACGGTAATTGAACTTGGATAATAAAAATAATGCAGCTCTAAGCTATACCCATAATCCGGAGTTGGCCCAAGAATGAAACTTAATTCATTTGTGATTGTTTGGCCCACTACTTTGGGGCCGAATAACGCATAACAATAGGGCCTTCCAGTATTTCCAGAACCCGTTGGCATGGGAAACGATTCACGAATAAAGTTTACGTCTTTATTCAAAAGATAATAATAAGATCCGTCTATATCAATTAAAGCAAAACTATATGTCGCTAAGAAATCATCAGGGCAACTCACATACGGGTTATTTTGAGCGCATACTCCAATCATGTTTTTACGCAAACTTGGGAACTGGATTGTATTAAAAATCCTTTGTTCTGCTTGAATTGCAAACGCAGTTAGGCTATCCGTTGAGAATGTTGTCTCAAGATAGTCTTGGATCTGCGTTTTGAGTTCGCCCCAATTCACGCCATCGGCCCTCTGCTCATAACACCTTTAGTCGCAGCGCCCGTTCCGCGCATTTTAATTCCCGTGGTTTTAACTTGCGTATTCGGGTTGATAGCTACACCATGGGTCGGTCTCCAATCTGGCTGGAGATTATAAGGTGTTTCTTTACCTGAATAATCGGATGTGTTTAATTTATTTCCCGTCATGGTATGCGGTTCCGCATAAACTTCAGCAGGGCCGATTTCCTTGCCTTTTACTTTCATAGAGTATTTCATGGCTTATCCTTGGTTTTGAACGCGAGCCATGTTTCGACCCATCTTTCTCATCATTTCTGATGTCGGGCCACCCTTGCGTAACTTAGTCATGGACTTACCGGGGTGCATATGCTTTTCATGTTTATGAACTGCATTAGCAATCATCTTTTTATCTTGCTTCATATCATTCTTCATATAGACTCCTAAGAGGCTGAGACACTATTTAACAAAGCTTGACCTATGAGATGATTGGGTGTCATGCCCGAATCTATAGATCTTGCACCGCCCACCGGATTAAATCCCCATTCAATCGTGCGGCTTCCTTCTAACGGAACTCCGGTGTAAAGAGGATTTGTGCTAACAACATTATCCACGGTTTGAATACCGTTGTAACCTGATTGATAGTATGAATTAGAATCGGGCCTGGGGTTTCTCACGGCCTGAGGATCATCAACAGGATACATTCCTAATTGCAACTGAGGTTGATCGGGTTCCCAGCATTCTGGGCATACAAGAATATTAACATTCTTGGTCTTTATTGTGAGCACCTTGAGTTGCTTAAGCTTATAGCGAAAATTACATCGATCGCATTGGGCGATTGCAAACTTTCCAGATGCAAATCTATTAGGCATTAGTAGCCACCAAATCCTAGAAAGCCTTGGCGCGGGACCAATCTAAGGGGCGCCTTCTCTCGATCTTCTTCAGAGGCTAATTGCCATGCTTCGTCGTATTGAGCTTTTAACATGGCCATTCTCTCGAGCCCTCCTTCTACTTTCATGGATAGCTTATAAGCCAGTCCTGAAATTAAAGCCTCTTGGAATCGGAATGGGATGTCTTCTACGTTAACACCATTCCCTGCGTCCTGGATTCTGCGAAGTCTCCAATAAACCAGTGTGTAGTACGGTGTTGTGATTGATCCCTGATCAGGGGCCGGCCATACCGTTACATTGGGAAACTGCGTATTGCTTACCGTGGCTCCCGAACTATGAGAGGCTGCTGTTGTGTTGTTTTGGCCTCTCAATACATTATTCAGCGTAGCAAATGCCGAAACGCCTGTAGCCACGTTTTGTGCTTGGGTGCTAGTACCGTAGTAATAAATTGTTTCCGATCCAATGTTTGCATATCCTGCATATGGCACCCCCGAGAGAGAAGACATTGGTATTGTCGTAACCGACGAGGTGAGATTCGTAGCCAAGGTTCCCGTGAATACATAAGTTTGTCCACCTAGTCTGTCGATGTAAATTTGAATGGGGCGCCCGGTTGCGAGTTTGTTTGGGATTGTCGAATAGGTGCTTACCGAAATCCTACTAATATTGATGTCTGTTTGATTTGATCCAACCCCCGTGCGAATGGTTGTTTCAACAAGATCGACTGTATTGATTGGAAGCGGGTAGGTTATTTGATTGGCATAGAGCTGAATAGCCCCTTGCTCCATGGTCCAAAGGTTGATCCCCCTATTTGCCCATTCAGATAGAAGAAGATTCAATGAACGTCTTGCGGTGCGTAAGTCATAGCCCGAACGAAGTTCTCTTCCGCATCGCTCAAATGCTTCTTCTACAATCTCATTTAAATTGGGATTGAATGCCGTCAGTCCGGTTGTTGTCATTTGCCCACCTTCCTAAATGGTGCGACTTTTTTTGCGATGCTTTTGGGTTGTGCCACAAACTGCTTGCCCTTGGCTTTTCCCGCTCTTTTGGCTCTTGTGGTTGCTGCATATTCCGCTGGGCTAAGTGCATTAATTGCCGCCGACGGGAGATACCGCTCACCAGTCTTGCTAGACGGTTTACCGCTCTTGGTTGTCCACTTCTGGTCACCCCAAGCCTTAAGAGACTGCTGCGGAGCTTTCACTTCATCTTCTTCAATGTCTGTGCAAGCGTTGCTCGCTGACCCATTTTACCGGTTGCTTTTGCTGCTTTGGCTAGCTTGGCTGCTGGGATCTTTTCCCCGGCTTTTACACCAAGAGACTTTTTTAAGGCTCCCGGTTTCTTAATGGCTTCTTGAATCCATTTGCCACCTTTAAATCCGGGAACCCCGCGACCTTTAAGAACATCCGCACGGGTTACTTTGCCATCATCATTTAGATCAGGAAAGTTTTTTGGCATCACACACCTCACTTAAAGTTTTTCACCTATCTCATATTGAGATAGCTTTGATCTGAGCTTTTCAATTTCTGCGTCGCGTTCTGCTAACTTCTTTTGAAAGCTTTCATTCATATCAACCCACATCTGCAAATTCTGGGTTCTTAACCTATTGTCCTCGACCATCATATTAAATAGTCTTTCGGATGCGTCAAGTTGCTTTTGAATAAAATTAATCACGATATCCACCTCCTGCTGCTTTGTACTTTTTCGCCACAAGCTGAGCCTTTCTCGCGGACCATTTTCCTGCTCCCGTGCCTTGCGTGGCCGCAGCTTTTACTTGAGCAACGATACGCTTGCGAAGATCTGGCTTCGTATAGTTACCAGCCGCATTGACCGTCCCGCCTTTAGCGTACTCTTTAAAGTCTGTGTTATCCCTTCGTGCCTTGATTTTGGGCACTTTGCTGGGATTGATTATTCCCATTCCCCGACTGATTAACATCTGCTGCTCCTATTAGTGCTGCCAGACCAAAGTTTTCCGTATCCTTAAGTGGCCGTAAATAGTTTGGTGCTTTGAACAAATCAAAAGGTCCAAATTGTGGTGCTGGCACGTTGGGCTGTGCGTAGTCTACATAAGTTTTCTGTTGCTCTGATGCTGGAATTCCAAATAGCGGAAACGGCGGGGCGGTTGTTACCGGCTTTGATGTCGTTGGCGCCTTGGTTGTTGTTGTAGTTATCGGAATTGTTGTTGTAATTTCGGTTGGTGATAACGTCAATGTTATTGGCGGAGTTGTTGTTTGTGTGGTGATAGGAAACGATGTGGTAGTAGTAACCGGTGGTAAGGATGTAGTAGTAACCGGTGGTAAGGATGTAGTAGTAACCGGTGGTAAGGATGTAGTAGTAACCGGTGGAAGAGACGTTGTGGTGATTACCATGGTTAATGATGGTGACTTTGTTATTAGTTGCGTCAGTGACGGTGTGATTGATTGAGTAACGGATTGAGTGACTGATTGTGTTACCGACTGCGTGACTGATTGTGTTACAGATTGTGTGACTGATTGTGTTACCGACTGCGTGACTGATTGTGTTACAGATTGTGTGACTGACTGGGTTACCGACTGCGTGACTGACTGGGTTACCGACTGCGTGACTGATTGTGTTACAGATTGTGTGATTGACTGGGTTACCGATGGTGTGACTGACTGAGTAACGGATTGAGTAACTGACTGGGTAACGGATTGAGTAACTGACTGAGTAACGGATTGAGTAACGGATTGTGTAACTGACTGGGTAACGGATTGAGTAACTGACTGGGTAACTGACGGGGTTACCGATGGTGTAACTGACTGGGTAACTGACGGAGTAACGGATTGAGTAACTGACTGGGTTACCGATGGTGTTACGGATTGAGTAACAGATTGTGTTACAGATTGTGTGACTGACGGAGTAACAGATTGAGTCAAGGATTGTGTGACTGGTTGCGTAACTGAAGGCGTAACAGATAGACTTGCCGCACGGCTAATTGATTCCGAAATGAGTGCTGAAATAGACTGAGATAGTGAAATCGATTGGCTTAAGGATGCCGATAGGGACATTCCTTTGATCACATTTTCGCTTATCTCTTGGCTCAAGCTTTGCGATAACGATGCTGACTGACTCTGAGATAGGGACTGTGAGGCGCTTAAAGCCAATTCTTGGCTAATTGATTGTGATAAAGATATTGCCGCTGCTTCAGATATTGATATTGATTGTGACTGTGACACGCTTTGTTGCTTCGATACGCTTTGTGAAAGTGAATTTGAAACACTAACTGATTCAGAGATTCTTATTGTCTCAGATATTGATTGCGATACAGATTCCGATATGGATTGGCCCCTTGCGCGATCTGCTTTAATTTCCGAGCTTATGCTTATGGATAAAGATTGCGATTGCGAGAGCGACTGTGATGAGCTTAGTGAAATCGATTCAGATAGCGCGACTGCAGTCGAAAGACTTTGACTGTTGGATATTGATGCGCTTATTGCTGCTTCAGATATAGACTGACTTAAACTAATACTTATTGAATTTGATGTGCTTGCAGCTATGAGATCCGACATTTTTGTCGTCACCTCAACCGTGGGCGTTGCATCTGGCTTGACGGTTGATACACCAAGCTTTACCTCATCGCCTTTTTGCAGCAAATAATTATTGGGTCCTACACGCAGCATGGTGTACATCTTTCCATCTGCGCCCGTAACGATGGCGTTATCACCGACAATCGATGTGACTGTGCCAGATACCGTGGACCTTGGAGTAATCGTATCTAATACATTGAGTTGCCGATCTCCCGCAAGGCCCATGGTGTTCATGAACGTCTTGAAGTCAGCGTAGGTTATTTTGCCTTGGTCTAGTAGTGACCGTGCATTGGCAGCAATCTGTGCGTCTGTCTGTGCATTAAACGCCCGCTGATCGTCTAATAACTTACCTTGTGGCGTGTTATTTAGTTCGTTAACAATTGAATCTAAATTAACCCCATCAGCGAGACGTTTTAAATTAAATTCAAGTTCATTAAATGTTGGGCGCCTGCCAATTTCATTTTGAAAAACTTGATTTAATTGTTGTTCGAATATAGAAAATTTTTCATTAACATTATCAGGTACATACACAACATCATTTTTTGTGGCGTTTATATTAATTTCATCGCCAACCTTTAAGTCCACATTGCTTGGCAAATCAAAACGCACCAAGGACCCATTTCCTAGTTCTACAAGCCCCTGGGTTCCGTCTGGCGAGATTATTTTTATTTGTCCGCTGTTATCGGAAGTCATTCCTCCACGAAGACCAACCGCAACTCCTGCGGTTGTACCAGCCGCAACAAATGTTTGTTGCATCGTATCCAGGGCGCCCTTCAAGAAATCCATGCCCGTCATGTCTTGGGCCAAACCAATCTGAGGAAGCTTATCTGTTGCCGCTTGCAAACTATATGAAAGCAGTTCACCTAGTTGTTCTTTGGTGCCGTACTTGCCAATTTGCGTAATTAAGCTTTCGCCAATTACCTTGCCTAGCTGATCCGTTGCGGTGCCGCGCCACAGGGGTTTCAACAATCCAACTAGCTCATCTGCGCCGATTCTCTCGCCAATTCCTTCTGCTATTGCCATGAGGGTCGCCCGCTTTCCTGCGTCCTCTATTCCAAGTCCGGACATTCTTCCTTGGATGTATTCATTTCCGTATGTTGTTGCCATGGCTCCAACTACAATACCCGGAGCGATTCCAGTCGCCAACCACGGTATGGCAGTTACGACATTTGACAGGCCTCCAATAAGATTTTTATGCGCGTCCGTACTTGCATTTGCAATCGTAACCGCGTCGTCACCCGCTGTTTTTATTCCCGCTGCTAGCTTGCTGAAATCCTTGGCAAAGGAATCAAGTCCGAGGGATTCTGCAATATGTAGGTTAATTCCAAGTGCGCCGTTAAGTGAATTTGCTACTGCGCTTCCTGTTACTGCATACGCCGTGGCTAATGTATTTGAAAGCGCATCGCCAGCAGGAGATCCACGAAACTGGTTTATAAATTGCTTTGTTTCAAACGGGAACTGTGAATCCTGTACAGAAGATAAGTTGATTCTGTTGAACACATTTCCAGATTGTAAATCTTGGAGCGCAAGCGCCATGGCGGTGCTTGGTTGAACACCTTGATCGATGTAATAGGCGGAGGCCTTATTTTCAACACGAGTATCGGCGCGAAGCAAAAAGTCCGCCATTGACTTTTGATTACCTGCTATAGCCTGCTGCCTTTGTTGGTCAATTTGTTTGTATTGCGAATCAATGTCTTTCAAGATTCGCATATCGGTTGTGGCGGCACTAGCAGATGCGATTTTCGCCCTTTCCTCAGGGCTCATAATGCTGTACTGTCTTAACAAATTATCAAAATAACTTTTTTGTACCGTCGCAAAATTGTTTTGTATTAATCCCGTCTGCGTTGTAAGACCTAGGGATCTTGCTTGATCGCTTAGCTCTTTAGGTATTGAGAATTCTGAATTTGTTACTTTAGGTGCGGTTCTTTGAATAATTTGTTGTGCATCAATTACGGTTTTTACACCTTGTGGTGATAATCCGTAAAAATCTTTTGTGATATCTTTACCCGTGGCGTCTTTTGCGCTTGATACAAAAAGATCGCCGGTTTCTGCATTCCTATCAAATACAACCTGTCTTCCGTTTCCAATGTTGAACCATTGTTTTAAATTAGAAACTGCTGCGTTTGTAAGTTCTGAAGGCGTTAATTCTGATCCTTCTTTCAGAGCCCTGTAATACAAAAGTTGCTGATTGGCTTTGTCACCTTTGATACCCACATCATCCATGGCGGATTCGAGTTGGGACTCGGTAGCCTTGCCGTTAATAAAATCATTTGCAATATTTGTGTAGTTTTTTCTTGCTGTGATTTGACTATTTAATGATGTTATATAGTCGGATGCATCTTCCGGTAAGAATCCCGCATCTTTCAGTCTTTGAATTGCGTCTTCTGATTTTAGTGTTGAATCAAATGACGTATATTCTTTTGCTATATCTTGAGCCTTTTTTGCCCTATCAATGAATTGTTGATTGGCTGCGAAGATACTTGCAATTGTATTATCTGAATACCCTGATTCGCGTAAATCATCTGCTGCGTCATCGACTGAAGTCTCGCCGCTGTTTATGGACTTTATTAAATTATTCACATAGCTTGATTGGCCAGCATTTAGTGCGCTTTGTATGCCTTGCCATTCTTCTGCCGAATACACTCGTCCAGCAGAATTGCCGCTTAACATCAGTCGATTGCCATCGTCATCCATGGTAAACAGTTCACCATTCTTATCGATGGCTACTGCACCTATGGCTGAGTTAGATTTTGCTACTTCTGGAGTTGCGCCACCCGTTACCTTGGCTGCTTGATCTTTGCTAAATCCAAGGTTAATCAACTGATTCATTAGGCTAATAGGATTGAATTTTCCTGTTTTAGCTGTGTTGATTGCTTGTGATACGCCGATTTGAAGTAGCGCTTTGGATGTTGGGTCAAGCTTTTGTGCAGTTGCAAATTCATTAATGCCCGTGGAAATTGCGGCGTTTACAGCCCCACCTAATAAAGCTGGTAATGGGTCTTGTCCTTGTGATATTGAATAGATTGCATTCGCCATGGGCCCGGCGATTAATTTGGCAGTTGCAAGTTTTTCTGCTGCCGTGGCTCCGCTAATCAGTCCGCTGTTTGCTAGCTCATTGGCCATCACACTCGTGACGCCCTGAAGTATCTCCCCAGTTGCTGCGCCTAAAAATGCTTTGGATAAATCGCCGCCGTTGAAGACGGTATTTATCGCTACTCTTGTGAGAAAACTTGATACGGCAGGGGCGGCGGTCGCACCAACAATACTACTGATAGCTGGAGTTATTGCGTTGGCTATACCCGGAACAAGAAACGATGCCCCCACTGCAAGCAACTGAACCAGCATCGGGTTTTTCTGTAGAAAATCCGACGCATTCCATTCTGGAACAATAACCGGCGATCCAAAGGCGTCGAGCTGTACTCGATAATCTGAATAACCCTTTCCTGCGTTGGTTGAACCAATGACATTGCTTCCCTTGCCGCCCACCATTTTGGTATCAAGTGGTTGGTTTGTTCGCTTGTCAAATAATTCATAGGTTGTGTAATCGTTATATCCGATTACCTCTGGTGTATCACTAGATGCTGAAAATATGGGATCTTTGCCGGCGCCAGTTTTTACGCCAATTTGATTTAAATTAGTGATCCCTAAAGCGGCAAGTCTTTTTGCCAGATCATCTACATGCCACTCGTCGGAATTACCAGGGGTCTGATAATTGAGTTTATATAAAGATTTGCCACTATTGATCTGGCCTTTTAGGAAGTCAATTGTGTCATTGTTGAGCCATTTGCCCTCCCATTTCGTATCTTTGGGGTGGAGTATTAACTGCTCATAATCGTTACGACTTAACTTCTGGCCCGTTTGATAGTTTTGAAACGGGGTTTCTAAAAACTCTGGTTCAAAAACCCAGCCGTTTTTAAGGTCTAGACCGAGAGCCTGTTCGTATACGTTATACCCATTGTTATACATCCAATCAATATCGACTTGACTTACGCCATCGGCTATTAATTGCGATGGTTTTATTTTTTTTTCGTTGAAATAATCTATCTTTTGTTTTGGATCATAATTACCCCATTCGCTTGGCAAGCTAATTGATGGTTTTGGAGGAGCGCTTGTTGTTTTTGTTGCGTCATAATAGCCGTAGAGATCTTTAAGACTTTGAATTTCTGGTTCTGGCGTCCCAAATGCTCTTAATTGACCTTCTGTGACCTTGGATCCAATGAGCCAATTTACTTTTTCTTGGGGGCCGATTTGAAACCAATTAGATGGCAAATTTACGCCAACGCTCGCGGCCTTGGCTCTTGTTTCATCTTGTTCTGATCTTTGCGTAGGTTTTGGAGGAGCGCTTGTTGTTTTTGTTGCGTCATAATAGCCGTAGAGATCTTTAAGACTTTGAATTTCTGGTTCTGGCGTCCCAAATGCTCTTAATTGACCTTCTGTGACCTTGGATCCAATGAGCCAATTTACTTTTTCTTGGGGGCCGATTTGAAACCAATTAGATGGCAAATTTACGCCAACGCTCGCGGCCTTGGCTCTTGTTTCATCTTGTTCTGATCTTTGCGTAGGTAAACTATTTTGATAGGCATCTCTTTGCCCTGCGTCTAAAAATGCAGTGCCGTCTGATGCGTAATAATAAGTTGGATAGTTATAAGTCCCTTCTTCTTCCTGCTCTCGCCTATCATAAGATCTTGTATATGCTGGCGGCGGACTATATCCATTATTTAACATCCATTGAATTGTTTCCTCGTCCGTGATTGAACGAAGCTCATTGATGGATGTCCCTGCGGCGTTAAAACGCCGTATTTTTTCTGCGGCGTCTAGGCCAAACCATTCCGAGTCAAATGTTGGAAGCGCCACATATCACCTAGCAATACATGCCGCCTTTGTTCATTTTGACCATCTTGCCCTTGGTCTTGCCCTTTGATGCTACGCCATCACGACTTGGGGCGGCTGTTTTTACAGAGCCCATTTTTGTCATGCCGCCCATTTTCATGCCCTTCATCTCTGCCATTTCATGTTTGACCATAGACTTAGGTGCGCCTTTAGCCTTCATAAAAGCCACTTCTTTTTTCACCATGGCTTTGGGCTCTCCGCCCATTTTCATACCTTTCATAGCTCTTTCCTCTGATAGTCCAATTGCAATTGCTTGCTTGGGGTTAGTGACTTTTTGACCTGATGATGACTTGAGTTTACCCGATTTAAATTCTCGCATAACCGTTGCTATCTTATCTTTCATATGTATTTACCTCTGGTTTTTCCTCTCATGGCTATTCCATCTGCGCGACTTGATGCGGAACCTACTTTGCCGCCCTTACGCATATAGTCAGATCCCATGCGAATATCTTCATAATCCACGGGTTCACTTTTTGTTGATCTTTGATACGGTCTTGGTTGAACTTTAATTGCTTCTTTCCCAGAGCTTTCGCCTTGCAATAACCGGCGTTTATTTTTTGCCGCAGCAAACTCTACGGGCCCCATGTCCTTTTCATAAGGAAGTCTTTTGCGTGGGGCCTCAAGTTGTTTAGCTGGCTCGCCTCGCTTTGCGAGCTCTCCGCCTTTTGGCGCCTCAAGTCTTGGGGCGCCCTTTGTTTCAAGCTTTGCAAGATCTTTAGCTGCTGCTTTTGTGGTCAGGGCTTTCGCGGCCTCTTGTGGGACCCTTGGCTCGACTCTTGCCGCCCTTTGTCCCATTTTTGCTGCTGCGCCCAATCCCCTAAGTGGAAGCCCAAACATGAGCATTTCAGGTGCTACACGCTCAAGGGGTTTGTCGTAGTCCCTGATTCTTTCAAACTCTGATTTACCCTTGGTTTTTCTTCCCGCCTCGATGGCGTCCATTTCTTTTTTGGCTACTTCTGCGGGCTTTTCTGTTTTGGTAACTGGCTTAGACGCTGGTTTAACGACTGGCTTTGTGGCGGGCTTGGGTGCTTGTTTTTTGGGCGCCTGTTTAATTGGCGTGTGTGAAAATCCTGCTGTGCCGGGTTCTTCAAATTCCTCTACGCTAATTGACGGTCGCGTCATCTCTGGCTCTCTTACGGGCATAGCCTGAGCCACAGGGGGGCTTGGCTGGGCAACCTGGGGGACTTGTGCAGGAGCCTCCATCATTCGCGCAGCCGTACTACCCGACATAATGGGTTGCCCACTGCTGTCTCGGACGATCTCACCGCTTGAGTCCCTGAGAGGCTCCCTCTCAAAATCGGGCATACCACCTTCATAAAACTTTCGTGTTTTGCGTTTCATAATGGCCCTACTAAAGTATTATATTCCGCCACGTGGCGGAATTAGGGTTTAACCAAGATCATCCTTTTTTAGCCAACTGATCAATTTTTGCTTCAAGTCTTTCAAACCCAGCGTCAAATCGTTCCATGATTTTTTCAAGGTCTTGGCGCACTTCTGCGCGAGTGATGAGATCACGGGCTATTTCCTCTCGGGTTTTATTGAGCAAGACTTGTAGACGTTGCAGCTCATCGTGGGAATTTTTGAGCATAAACATGACAAGCCCTACCAAGACAG
>Ga0214917_10002196_pt1 | contig 24141 bp, 23 predicted proteins | sample LL_1208_BB_MetaG_FD_177983 | JGI IMG/M metagenome (GOLD analysis project Ga0214917, IMG submission 177983) | Freshwater microbial communities from Lake Lanier, Atlanta, Georgia, United States - LL_1208_BB | ecosystem: Environmental > Aquatic > Freshwater > Lake | place: USA: Georgia | collected...
CCAGCAACCCCCAAAACCTGCCCCCGCCCTCCCCAAAACCGATCTTTTAAAACCCACTCCTGGCCCGGGCACCCCGATCCAAAAAGCCGATGACACCCCGCCCGACACCAAGCCGGATCAGGACCCAAGCCAAAACGACAGCCAACCCTCGGCGGCTCAAGCCGCCTCAAACGCCTCGGACTCCTCTTCGGCCATGGCCCCGCCCCCCGATATCTTCCGCGATCGAAGCGCCGTCTCGGGAGGAGCCCAAATGGGTCAGGACGCCTCCTTCGCATCCATGGCCACGGCTCTGGGGCGATATCAACACAAGCTCTACCTGGCAATCGGTTCCCGCTGGAACCTCAAGGTCCAGCAAACCATGGCACAAATCGGGGTTGACCGGGTTGTCGTGCGCTTTCATGTCAATGCGGACGGCTCGATCTCCGACCTTGATATCATTCAGGGCAACCCAAACTCCATCCTCGGAGTGATCAGTGGGGATGCGATCCAACAATCCAGCAACCTAATCGGCCCTTTCCCGGCCGACCTAAAAGCCGAAATGCCCAACGGTTTCCCCTGGCAGCTGGCTTTTCGCATCTACTAAAGGATCGGGACTCGCCAAACCACCAGTGATTGTTAAGGTATTTCCCTTATGGGCCTAGAAGTCATCACCGCTTTGCAGGATCTGACCAAGATCAATCCGTTCATCATTGCACTGATTCTTTTCCCTCTCGTCAGCTGCCTGATCACCGGGCTTTTCCTCTCCACCGTCATTTTTCTTCGACTACGCCGCGAGCGGGTCGCACCTCATGAGATTATTGATGCGATTCGGGCTCTGAAGGCGGGTGGGAACACCGAAACCCTCGTCCGGCTCTGCGTCCGGAACGACTCCCCCCTCGCCCGTCTGGTCAACAGCTCGTTGGAACATTCCTCCCTTCCTAGGGCGGAAAATGTCGAAGTTCTCCAGACCCTAGCCCGCACGGAAGTCGCCCGGTTGGAACGGGGGTTGGTCTATCTCGAAATCTTCGTGGGTGCTTCCCCCCTTCTTGGACTGGTCGGCACGGTCTCGGGTCTGATCACCATCTTTGCCGCCGTCGGAACTGAAAATGCGGATCCTGCAAAGATTTCCGCCGGTATCGCCGAGGCCCTGCACACCACCGTTCTCGGAATCTTTACCGCGATCGTCATGCTCTTCCCCTTCACCTTTTTCAGCAAAAAGGTCGACGTTTTGGCGGTGGAATTGGAAGAGTATTCCATGCTCCTCCTGAAGAAACTCTACACCGAAGAAGTCGCCGCCTAAGGCCCCTCCGGGCTCGCCCGAGATGAAGTTCAATCCCAGCCGACGCCGCCGAGCCGAAATCAACGTCATTCCGTTGATCGATATTCTCTGCATGTTGCTGATCTTTTTTATCGTCACCACCACCTTCAAAAAGAAAACCGCCTCCGTCGACGTCACTCCTCCCAAATCGGAAAAGGGCACGGAAAAGGTCGAGGAAGCCAAGACCGCCCCCCCCGAATTGACGATGAAGTCTGCCAAGGCCGCCGAATACGCCAAACTTTACGAGGCGGACAAATTTCCCCTTTATCTGGGCGACCAAACTCTCAATCTCAACGTCAAATCCGATACTTTCCGTGCTGATTTGGCAAAAACCCTGAAAGACCGCAAGGTGAAGAACGTCATTCTCAATTTCGACGAGACCACCCCCATCGCTATTTTCTTCAAGTTCTTCGACGCGTGTGAGGACGCCGGTGTTCCGATCTCCGTTCGCACTTCCAAGATCGGTGGCGCCACTGCCACCCCCTGAAGTCCTCCTCCCATCCCGTCCTTCCGGTCCGGCTGTATGGGGATCCCGTTCTCCGTCAACCCGCGGCAAAAATCCGGCCACCGGACGAAAAGATCAACGAAATCTCCCGTATTCTTGAGAACACCATGCGGGAAGCCGATGGGATCGGTCTAGCCGCTCCACAGGTTGGCCTTTCCATTCAAATTGCCGTTGTGGACCTGCGTAGAGTGGAAAAACGCCCCTCCACCATGGAAATTTCAGGAAAGCCGGTGGACTGGCGGGTTCATATGCCACTTTTTTTCTGCAACCCGGTTCTCACCCTGACCCGTAAACGCGATGAGGAGGACGAGGGTTGCCTGAGTTTTCCGGGACTACACGGACCGGTTCGGCGCAGCCTCCGCATTCAGATGGATTATCTCGATCTCCAGGGACGCCCCATGACCTTGACCGCCGGAGGACTCCTTGCCCGGGCCCTGCAACACGAGGTGGATCATCTGCTGGGCGTTCTCTTCATTGACCGGATGGCTGCCGATATCCGTCGCTCCATCGCTCCTGCCATCGAGGAAATCCTCCAGATCCAATCGACCCAAAAAGGAGCGCGCTGACGGAATGCTGATCCGCGCAGACGCGATCCTGGAATCTCCGGGAAAAATCCACCGCCCCGGGCAAATGCGGATCCGGGCGGACACCATTCAAGAAGTAGGGTCGGATCTAAAACCCTTTGTGGGGGAAGAAATGCTGGATTTCCCGGGACTGACGCTGACCCCGGGATGGATCAACCTTCACGCCCATCTCGAACTGGCTTCACTCCATGGAGTTCTCACTCCTGGAAAAGAGTTCCCGATCTGGCTGAAACAGATTCTGGGACGCCTCCCCGGTCTGACCCCGGAAGTCCGTCGCCAGTCGATGGCATGCTCCAGCCAGAATGCACTGCGTAACGGCACCACCTCGATTCTGTCCGTTACGTCCGATATTCCGGCGATGGCCGGGTTGACCTCCACAGCCTCGCGGATTTGGTGGGCCTTGGAGTTCATGGATCTACAGTCCCCGCCAGAAGTTTCTCCTATTCTTGAACGTGCCGTGGCTTGGTTGTCCCGCAATCCGGCCAATGCCTGGCACCTTGCCCTTTCTCCACATGCGCCCTACACCGCATCCCCCCAGTTATATCGAGAGATCGCCGAACTTTCCCTGCGACACAAACTCCCCTTCACCACTCACCTCGCCGAATCCCCGGAGGAAACCGCTCTGCTGCACGGGAAAAAGAGTTCATTTCAGGATGTTCTGCCGAAGGAGTTTCACCGGAATGACTTTGGAAACAGCCGATCGGCAGTCGACTGGTCAACCCGCAACCAAGTTCTTCCCCCAGGGGCGATTCTTGCCCACCTCAATGAATTCCAACCCTCCGACCTCCCTTATCTGAAAGAAAGAAAAACGACGGTTGTCCATTGCCCTACTTGCCACGAATGGTTCGGTCGAAAGCCCTTCTCTTTTGATCTCCTCAAGGAGAGCAAGATTCCAGTTTGTTTGGGTACAGACAGCCCGGCCAGCTCGGGGAATGTACCGTTGGACCTGCGCGCAGAAGCACGCCTTTTTCGCAAAAAGCATCCTCATGTTTCCGTTCATGAAGCATGGGAAATGATCACCACAATGCCGGCCCATGCCCTGGGCTGCAGTCTCCAACTCGGAACATTAAAATCGGGAAGTTGGGCAGACTGGGTTGGTTGGCGCCTCTTGGAACCCCGGGAAGACCCGATCCCGCAAATTTTAGAAAGTCACGACTTGGCAGAAGTGACTTGTGTGGCAGGAAAAGTTGTCCACCACGAACAGATTTAACCTCGTCCGCGCCCCCCTTTCGTCGGCACGATTCATCCCCATGGCTTCTCATTCTTTTCATGCCCGAATCGATGCCCTTCAACGGAACCGTGAAAGGCAGGGTTCCGTGCGCTCGTTGAAAACAGAAGCCACAGGAATCTGCTTTTCCGACAACGACTATCTCGGACTTTCCCGTCACGAACGGGTGATTGCATCCGCCCAACAGGCCCTCCGGGATTATGGTGCGGGGGCGCGGGCAGCCCGCCTTCTCGCAGGCCCCTCCCCAAAACACCGTCACCTTGAGAACGATTTGGCCCAGTGGAAGGGAACCGAGCGCGCCCTGTTATTTTCCAGCGGATACCTTACCCCTCTTGGCGTGGTTCCGACACTGGTGAGCCCGGGAGACACTGTTCTCATGGAACGACAGGCGCATGCCTGTCTTTTTGACGGAGCCAGACTTTCGGGAGCCCGCATCCGCCTTTTTGACCGTAAAAACATGACTGAACTAAAAAAGAATCTCGTTTCCACCCGCAAACTTGCGCCTGCAAGCAGGATCCTGATCATGGTCGAATCCCTTCATTCGATGGACGGGGATTACGCCCCACTTCGGGAGATCATTGATCTGAAAAATGAATGGGGAGCCTGGCTTCTGCTGGATGAAGCCCATGCCGGCGGTATTTGTGGACCCTCGGGGGCAGGTTTGGCAGCTGAACTGGACCTAACTCACCAGGTGGAAATTCAGATGGGGACAATGGGGAAGGCCCTGGGTTCTTCCGGTGGATTTGTTGCCGCCACAGAAAAGATCATCCATTTTTTGATGAACGAGGCGCGAACTTTCCTCTTTGGCACAGCTCTGGCTCCATCCTCGGTTCAGGCGGCACAAACCAGCCTGACGATTCTCCGCTCCCCCGAAGGGGATCTCTTACGGAAAAAGCTGGCCAAAAATATCGCGAATTTCCGGGCAGCCTTCTCCCCATCCGTGTTTGGACCGATCCAACCGGTCTTCCTCGGTTCCAATCAACTGGCGAAAAAAGCATCCGATCAACTCCACAGTCTCGGCTTGGATGTTCCGGCCATCCGTACCCCGACCATTCCGAAAGGCACGGCCCGGTTGCGGATCAGCCTTTCCGCACGGCATTCAGACAAGGAAATCCAAAAACTGAGCCAGGCGCTGATGGCCCTTCCCCAAACATGAAGTACGAGGAAATCATCCGGTTGGACCGCCAACATCTTTGGCATCCCTTCACCCCTCACTCAATCTGGATGGATCCATCTTTCCACCCCATTTCGATCGCATCGGGGGAAGGCCCTTGGTTGATTTCGAGCGAAGGGAAACGATATCTCGATGGCAACTCCTCCATCTGGACAAATCTTCACGGGCACCGCCACCCGATCATCGACGAAGCGATCCGCAAACAAATCGGACAGATTGCCCACTCCTCCTTTCTCGGCCTTACCCATGAACCCGCCGCCCGATTGGCCGGACAACTGGTTGAATACGCCCACAGAAAAGGATGTCCCCAACCCCTGACTCGGGTCTTTTATTCGGATGACGGGTCCACAGCCATGGAAACCGGTTTGAAGATGGTTCTTCAGTCCTTTGCACAGAATGGACAACCCCAAAGAACCGAGTTTCTCTCCCCGGATGGGGCCTATCACGGCGATACGGTGGGGGCGATGAGCCTTGGACATTGCGATGTTTTTCATCGTCATTATCGCCCTGTTCTTTTCCCGTCGAAAAAAGTCATGCCCCCTGCCTGCTACCGCTGTCCGTTCAACCGGGCAAAACCGGAACAAGCCGATGCCCGTACATACCGGAAATGTGGATTTGAATGCGCCAGTCTGGCCGAGGAGGAGATCAGTCACGCAGGGGATCGGTTGGCCGCCTGGGTTCTCGAACCGCGGGTTCAGGGAGCCGCAGGAATGCTCATGCATCCCCATGGGTACGCCGCCAGAACCTCCTCTGCGGCCCGCCAAGTGGGCGCCAGGGTGATTTTTGATGAAGTTCTTACCGGTTTGGGACGCACCGGGATGCCTTTCGCCTCCCATGCGGAGGAGGTGACCCCGGATATCCTGGCTCTGGCCAAGGGGTTGACCGGTGGCTACCTCCCTTTGGCGGCAACTTTGGCCCAAGAGGACATTTTCCAATCCTTCAGCGGAACCCCGGACCGGACCTTCTTTCATGGGCACAGTTACACGGCAAACCCCCTGGGGTGCGCTGCGGCTTCAGCCAATCTGGAACTTCTCGACAACCCTGAACAAAAAAAACGCCATCAGGATTTGATCCAGAATCTGCAAAATCTTTCCCGCAGGTTCTGGAGCCATTCGAAGGTCGGGGATGTGCGTCAGGAAGGCTGCATTCTTGCCGTGGAATTGGTTGCCGATCGGGCAACCCGCACCCCTTTCCCTTCAGAAAAAAGGATGGGGGCCAGAGTTTGCCAGTCGGCACGGGATCATGGACTGATCACCCGCCCCGTCGGGGACGTCCTCGTTTTGATGCCCCCTTATTGCACCTCGGCGGAGGAATCGGAAAAAATGGTCGATGCCCTGCTACAAGCCCTCAAAAAGGAAATCCCGTCATGAAGGGAGTCTTCATTACAGGAACAGATACCGGGGTGGGAAAAACCTACTTCACCGCCCTGTTGACCCGAAGCCTTCGCAAACAGGATATTTCGGCGATTCCCCTCAAGCCAATCTCCTCCGGAGATCGGGAAGATGCGATCCGCCTTTCTGAGGCGACCCGGGGAGAGATTTCCCCTGCTGAAATCAATCCGGTCCATTTGTCGGCTCCACTATCTCCCTATGCGGCCTGCATGCTGGAGGGCCGACCCTTCCCATGGGGGATTCTCCGTGAAAAAATGCAGCAAATTACCGTAGCTTATCCAGGGCCGTTCCTTGTGGAGGGAGCCGGAGGTTGGCGGACCCCCTTGGATCCGACCCACAGCATCCGGGAATGGGCGCAGGAACTTGCTCTTCCCGTGATTGTCGTGGCACGGGCTGGATTGGGAACCCTGAACCACACCCTCCTCACCATCGATTCCATCCACCAAAGTGGCCTTCCCGTTCTTGGCATCGTTCTCAACGAAAACGGCACACCAACGGATGACGCCACGCGAACAAATCCCGCCCTCCTGACGGAACTCACTCAAAAACCCGTGCTAATCCTTGAAGAGGGAGCCACCGGATTGCAAATTCCGGATTGGTTGGGCTTTTCGATTTAGGCGGAAGAGGCGACAGACCACCGCGGATCGGCATCCGTCTCCCAGTCCGCCGGACACCCATCCAGGGCACGGCGCGCGGTGACGGCGGCAATCATCGACGCATTGTCCGTGTTCCAGCCCCCCGTGGCGGTGAGAAAGGTGGCGCCTGCCATCCTCGCGACTTCTTCCAAGGCACGAACCACCCCCCGGTTGGCACTGACCCCACCACTGAGGGTCAGCTTTTTTCTCCCTGTCCGCTCGAGGGCGCGATGACACCGGTCGGCCAAGGATTCCGAGATCGCCGCCTGGACCTCGGCGCAAAAGTGGGAACGGTCGGATCCCGGACGACCGATTTCAGGAACTTTCTCAAGAAGAAGTCGGGCGGCATTTTTCAGGCCGCTAAAACTAAAGTCACAGTTCTCACTCCCCTTCATCGGGCGCGGCAAAGGAAATCGTCCCACCTCACCCATTTTGGACTCATTCTCAATCCGCGGTCCGCCCGGATAGCCCAACCCCGCCATGCGGGCTAATTTATCAAAGGCTTCCCCCGCAGCATCATCCCGGGTGGTACCGATAATGGTTCGCTCTCGGGGACTTGCGGCATCCACCAAAAGGGTGTGCCCCCCGCTGACAATCAGGGCCAAGTGGGGATATTCCGGCCATCTTCCGCGGGATACAAAAGGACTGTAGAGATGGCCTTCCAAATGATTAATCGCATGAAAAGGAACCTGCTCCGTCCAAGCCAAAGCTTTCCCAAAAGCCAGACCGACCAACAGCGCCGGGGCCAATCCGGGACCCGAGGTTGCCCCAACAACCTCAAAGGCCCTTTTCCCGGCCTTCTCTTTTGCTTGCCCAAGGATTCTTGGCAGCAGTTCAAGATGCTGGCGGACGGTCAGTTCAGGAACAATCCCTCCCAAGGCGGCATGCTCCTCGGGGCGTGTGGCCAAAGCCTCCCCCAGCAGGCGACAACCCCGTTCATCCGCCTCAAGAATCGAGACAGCTGTCTCATCACAGGAGGTTTCAATTCCGAGTGCGCAAAGGGTCACAAGGATTCAGCGGTTGGCCACGGCACGTCGGTTGGCCACTTTCCAGCCCCGCAAAATATCCACTGCCCGATCCAATGGCTCATCCTGAATTTCCACTCCAGAACCCGGAACTGGGGTTAGGCCGGGACTCCGCTTTTGATAAATTAGCTTCTCTTCCTCCCGGGTGAGTCGGGCCACCACATCCGGTTCGATGCCGACCCCATGTATTTTCCTGCGGGACGGAGTTGTGTAATGGGCCGTGGTCAATCGGACCCCCACATCCGGGACCTCGCCTGGATCCACCCGCTGCACGGTCTGAACGGAACCTTTGCCAAACGTCGTTTCTCCCACAATCACACCTTTCCGGAGGTCCTGCAGGGCACCCGCGACGATCTCGGCCGCACTCGCCGTATTGCCATTCACCAAAACCACCACCGGCCACTTCACCCTGGTCGGAGTTTCCTTCGAAAAATACTCCCCGCCTGTTCCTTTCTTGCGTCCTTCCGTTGCAACAACCAAGGTCCGGGGCGGAACAAAGCGGCTAACCAGATCCACCGCGGCTTCCACCAATCCTCCGGGGTTGTCACGCAAATCCATGATCAGAGCCGTCGCCCCCATCTTTTCAATCTGGGCCACCGCCGCATCGAATTCTGCAGCTGTCTTTTCCCCGAATTGGTTGATTCTCAGATAACCGATTTTTTCCCCATGCGAATCGGACCCGGATACCAGACCCACATCCTGGATCGTCGGGACCTGGATAATTTCCCGGACAATCGAAAGATCCATCGATTTGCCATTCTCCGGGCGATAAATCGTCAGGCTCACCGGAACACCGGGACGGCCACGCAGCTGGCGGATGGCCTCCCCAAGATTGAGTTTTTGGGTGCTTCGTCCATTGATTTTGACGATGCGGTCACCGGGAAGTATCCCGGCCCGAAAGGCAGGCCCCCCCTCAACCGGAACGTTCACCGTTAACTGATGGTCCAACATTCCGACGGAAATCCCCAATCCCCCGAACTGACCCTCCGTTTCCGTCCGGATCATTTTATAACTATCCGGATCCAGAAACTGGCTGTGGGGATCAAGGGAGGAAAGCAAACCCCGGAGGGCCGCGTAGGTCATCTGGTCATAATCTGTTTTCGTGGAATCGAGATAATCTTCCCGGATCAATTCAACCACCCTCTGAAAAAGAAGGGCGCTTCGCAAACGCCCAGCCTCATTTTGTGTGGAGGAATTCGTCCCGACCCCTTCCAAAGGCACCTGCCCGAAAGCCACACCCGCGAAAAAGATGACCAAGCCGAATCCGATCGAAGCGTTTTTCATGACCTCCCGGGAGAATCGAGATTTGCCTGAAACCAACGAATTGTTTCCTTCAGCCCGTCTTCCAGGGAAACCCGGGGTTCCCAGCCGAGAATTTTTTTGGCCCGGCTGATATCCGGTCTTCTTTGCTGGGGATCATCCACCGGTAGCGGTTTTTTCACAATCTCACTCTTACTCCCCGTGATGGACCGGATCCGCTCGGCAAATTCGAGAATCGTCAGTTCCATCGGGTTGCCAATATTCACGGGCTCATGAAAATCGGCCTTGGAAAGCCGGTAGATCCCTTCGATCAGGTCGCTCACAAAACAAAAGCTCCGGGTCTGTTTTCCCTCACCGAAGATTGTCAAAGGCTCTCCCCGCAGGGCCTGCCCCACAAATGCCGGCACCACACGGCCGTCCCGGAGCCGCATGCGTGGCCCGTAGGTGTTAAAAATCCGGACAATCTTGGTGTTGACCCCGTGAAAGCGGTGATAGGCCATGGTCATCGCTTCGGCAAAACGCTTCGCCTCGTCATAAACCCCGCGGGGGCCGATCGGGTTTACATTGCCCCAATATTCCTCTTTCTGGGGATGGACCAAAGGATCCCCGTAGCATTCGCTGGTCGAAGCCAGAAGGAAGGTCGCCCCCTTAGCCTTGGCGAGGCCAAGGGCATTGTGGGTGCCGAGGGACCCCACCTTGAGGGTTTGAATCGGAAGCTCGAGGTAATCGATCGGACTCGCGGGAGAGGCAAAGTGAAAGACGAAATCAACCGGACCTTCGACAGCGATGAATTGGGTCACATCGTGGCGGAGGAAACGGAATTTTTTCTCCGACCGCAGGTGATCCAGATTCCGTTCGTTTCCTGTAAGCAGGTTGTCGATGGCAAGAACCTCATGCCCCTCCCGGAGAAGGCGATCCACCAAATGAGACCCGAGGAACCCAGCTCCCCCCGTGACGACTGTGATTGGCATATACTTGAGCTAGAAACTAATTTCCTCAAAGGCAAGCCAACGGACTCGCCCTGCCCCTAAAATTACGTCAAAATCGAACGCATGGAGTCGGCCCCCGCCCCCTCGGATTTTTTTGGAAATTACCAAATGGAGCGGGAACTGGGCCGGGGAGGTATGGGAACTGTACATTTGGCGAAGGATATCGGGCTAAACCGCAAGGTGGCCCTGAAAATCCTCCGGTCCGACCTGGGGCAAGATCTGGGTTTTTCAAAGAAATTTCTGGAAGAGGTGGAAATCACCGCCTCCCTGGCCCACCCGAACATCATCCGCGTTTTCACCCTTGGGGAGCAGGAGGGGAGACTCTATCTCGTCATGGAACATTTGGATGAACCCAGCATGGAACAACGGATGGAAAAACATGGCAAACTTCCGGAAAAAGATGTGCTCGAGATCGGCATCGGGATCGCCTCCGCACTCCAGTTCGCCCACGAAGAGACCGGACTGATTCACCGGGATATCAAACCGGGCAATATTCTCTTTGGCCGGGGAAAAATCCCCAAATTAGCCGACTTTGGGTTGGCGGCAGGAGCCCGATCCGCACTCCAGCAGCAGGATGAAATTTGGGGCACTCCTTACTATGTTTCGCCGGAAAGACTTCTGCGACAACCGGAGGATATCCGCAGCGATATATATTCCCTGGGGGCGACTCTTTATCATGCCTTGGCAGGTCGTCCCCCCTTCGATGCGGAAACAGCCGAAGAGGTCGCCCGGCGCCATATTTCCGATCGACCACCCCCTTTGCGCAGCTTCTGCCCCCATGCTCAGGAACAGACCGTTTTTACTTTGGACAAGTGCCTCAACAAGGACCCCGAAGCCCGTTGGTCGAGTTATGAAGACTTCATCCGCCAAATGGCAGATGCCTTACGCAGAAATACCCCTGAAATTTGAGGCAACCCTTACGGTTGCAACACCGTGTTGGAATTCGTCACCCCGATATTGACCGCCCCCACTTTGGCCCCGTTGGCGCCCGACTTGATGAATTCGGCGGAATTCCCAAGACGGTACACCACAATCCCCTTGGTTTTCCAAGGGTAGGTGTTCGCCAGAGTAATATTGCTTTGAGCCAGCGAGGTGGGCCCTTTTGTCAAAATCAAAGGGATCTGACCGTCGTCAGAAGTTGTCAAATTCGGCGTGTAGCCGAACGCAATGTTGGCTGCTGTAATCGTGTTGGTTGATATAGCAGGGACAACTCCCTGACCGGAGAGAATCTTAGCAGAGGTGAGCACGCCGTTGCTGCACATCCCCTGAATGATCGAGAGGAAATTATTCGCAACGGTCGTATTCGTTAAGTCACCATTCACCCGGTAGATTCCGTTGTTGTCGTTGGCCTCGGAAAAGAAAATGATCCCCAGCTGACGGGCATTCGAAACATCCACTCCTTGCTTGGCCTTATCCAACCCCCCTTGGATCGCCGGCACGGCCAGACCGGCCAAAAGGCCGATAATGCTGATGACGACGAGAAGCTCGACAAGGGTGAACGAATTAGCCGACAGTTTTTTTAGGCCACGGATCATTTTTATCATCGGTAAAATCTCGTTCATTCTGCATTGTCTGTCAAATCGCAATGAACGCCCTCGAACAACTTCTCACCTACCCCATCCCCCCGGGGCAGATCGCAACGACCCCCGCCCATCCGCGGGATTCCGCACGTCTTCTTCTTGTGCGCCGGGAAGATGGTCACTTGGAAGACTTGAGCATCCGCGATCTTCCCTCCCTTCTTTCCCCAAAAAGCCTGCTTGTCCTCAACAACTCCAAGGTCATCCCCGCCCGTTTGATCTGCTCACAAAATCGAACTGAACTTCTCCTTCTCGAACAAACAAGCCCCGGATGGTGGACCGCTCTTGGTACCCCCTCAAAACGCCTGCAACCGGGGACGGTCGTTTTTCCTGATCCTGTTCCCGGCTTACCCCCCCAAATTCCCCCGGCCCAGCTCCGAGTGGAAAAACACATTCCCGGCGGGCAATTGGTCCTCCGCGTTCTTGGGGATTCCCTTGATCTAAACCAGTACGGCCTTCCCCCCCTCCCTCCCTACATTTTGAAATCCCGTAAGGCCCATGGCCAACCGGATTTCCAACCATCCGACCTGTCCGATTACCAAACCACCTACGCCCAAAATCCCGGATCCGTGGCCGCCCCCACCGCCGGACTTCACTTTACCCCGGAACTTCTCGCTCAATTTACCCATGCCTTTGTCACTCTCCACGTGGGTTTGGGCACGTTTCGCCCCATCAAGACTCCTGACTATCGGGACCACCCCATGCACTCCGAGTCATACGAAATCCCTCCCGGACTCCTTGAAAAAACCGGCAAGGCGGACAAAATCATTGCCGTCGGCACGACTTCCGCACGGGTTCTTGAATCAGCCCCCTCCCTCAGTCCTCATCAGGGAACCACGGCCGCCTTTATTTATCCTCCCTACAAGTTCCAAAGGGTCGGTGGCTTGCTCACCAATTTCCATCTTCCCCACTCCACTCTGCTTCTTCTCGTGGCCGCTTTTGCCGGGCCCGAACTCACCCTTCGGGCATACCGTCATGCTCTTGAAAAAGGGTATCGATTTTTCAGCTTCGGGGACGCGATGCTGATTCTCTAAAAATTAGGGCTGTTTGATTTCGGCTTTTTTTGTCGGGTCCTCGACCTCAACAAGCTCGATCAAAAAAACAAGAGTCTCATTCGCCCCAATATTTCCCGCACCCGTACCTTTCGCCCCGTAGGCCAGATGAGAGGGAATCACAACCTCCCACTTGTCCCCCTCTCTCATCCGTGGAAGGACCTCCTGCCATCCCGGGACCGTCCGATCCACCCGACGCCGGGCCGGTTCCCCCTCCTTCGATTTGTCAAAGACCCTGCCATCCACATGCCTGCCTTCGTAATTCACCTTCACCCAGTCACTCGTCCTGGGGGTCTTCCCTTTCCCGGTGGCATAAATTTTATAAAAGATCCCGTTCTTGAGTTCTTGGGCCCCCTCCTGCTGTTGAAACTCCTCACAAAACATGGCTCCCAAGGTGATATTCCGCCGGCCTCCTTTCTCGACACCCCCCGCAGCCTCCTCTCCTCCTTCTTGGGCAAAAGCTGGAAAAGAAATCCCCAGCGCAACAACCCCCCCACAAACCAAAACCCATTTCATAGATCCGATGCTAACCCCCCTAAGGATTCTGACAACTGTCACGTATTAGAACTGCCCGCGAATGGAGATCTGTGCGTAGGGCGCCATCGTGCTTCGAATGGAATTATTAAGGCGGGGCAGGTCAAAGGTCCTCCAAATCATGGCCCCCCCTTCCGCCTGCAAGGAAACGCCGTCCGTGAAGGCCCAATTCAGTCCCGCCCCTGCCCGGGCTTCAAAGTAATTGATCAAGGTTCCCGCTAAACTCCGGTTTCCCAGGGTCCCCGTGTCGTTGCTCGGCAACCGTGCAGTGACTCCGAGAATCTCCCCCCCCGCAAACAGATTCACCTCCTCATCCACCGCATAATTAATCGTCGGTTTGGGGGCACTCAAATTGAAGAGCCACTCCTTGGCCGGTTGCCAACGGATTCCGGGCACCGGCATGACGGGGAAAAACTGGAATACGTCCGCCCGCAGGGCGATGAACCACTGAAACTCGGCATTCACAATGTTCGTCCATGCAAAGACCGCCGGCATGTTCACATTATGCCAGTTGATATAATTCCAGGTTCCGTAGATCCCGGGTTCGACCTGTATCCGCATAAACCATTCCGGACTGATTTCAAAATCGCCCCCGAAAATTGCGTTTAAACCCTGGAGATTTTCCGGCAACGGCATGGGTCCGTCGTAACCAAAGGTAAAGATCTGCCAGTTGGCCCCCACAATCCCCACACATCCCTCATCCAACCGTTTGCTCCCCAGAAGCCCGATGATTCCATTCTCTTCATTAATGTTTCCAAATCCCTTGCTTAAACTCGCATTCCAGACGTACCCGTATTCGGCAGCCAGTTCGACCGACCATTCATCGTCTTTTCCTGTCTGACTACGATCCGGACCGAAAGCGGATCTTGTCGTCCCAATCTGCTCCCGAACCGGGGCCAACGGATCTTCAATCTCTCCCTCAGGCTCAAGTGGATCCATCGCCACAGATGTTGAAGATGCCAAAGTGGATGGAGTTGGGTTATTCGGAGTTGGATTACCGGTCGGAACGGAAAGCCTTTGTGCAAACGAGAACTCTGCAAAAATGCAAAGCCCTAGAACCAAAAATAAAAAATGCTTCGGCCTAATGAACACTGCGGGAATTTACGCTTTTTTACTTAAAAATAAAGCTGATTGTTATTTGCTTAAAATACTAATGACCAGCTATTTGCTTAAGCATCCCCTCTGAGGCACCCTTAACCTCCCTCATAAAGAGAGATTCTCCAATCAACCGTGCTGTTGCCTGAGAAAGTTGCCCGGGATTTGTTTCCACCACATCGATCCGGCAAACCAGCGAGCGTCCCGCAGAGTAAGGCCAAATTCCATAAAGACTGATCGATCCATAATATCCGCTCGAAACGTAGTAGTTCATATCTGCCACTTCCCACCGCCCTGCAATACCTGCCCGGGCCACCCCGCATCCGAGAGCCACCGTTGGAGTTTTGTCGACCTCCATCAACTGCCAGTAATCGTTCACCTCAATTTTTTCTTTTTCATCCCTCCCCCCGTAAGCCAAGGCCGTGAGAATGCGGCGAAACTCATCCCGGACCGGACCATTTTCCTTCAAGACCTCGCGAAGCTCGGCATCGAAATCCACCGTCGCCTCCGGACCCGAGGGCACCCCGACCGTGTCCTTCCATCCTCCCCGGTGAAAAGTCTGAACCAGTTTGGTCAGAACAGAAACCCAACCGCCCGTTTTCTCCTGGGTGATCAACCGGATTTCCTCCGGATGAAGATGCAGTTTCCCCTCCTTCTGATCCTGCACCTGAAGCATCGTGTCAAAAGGCAGCCCCCCCAGAGCTTCCCGGAAGCGACTCCAATCGGCCTCGACCGTCGGGCGGGATATTTTTTGAAAAATCTTCACTGCTCCGAAACCTTCCCAAGGCAACGTTTTTCCGCCCGTCGGATCAAACAATAGAATCGATTTCGCCACTTTTTCCGGTTCCGCCGGAACCAAAAAAAACACCTTCGCCCCCAAAAACCCGGGACGTCCGCCACCGACCAGCCATTTTTCCCCGATAATCTCCCCTTTTTCCAACTGCTCGATCGGGGCCGTAAACCCCATCCTGGACAAATCCGCCTTCCACCCGTTTTCTTGGGCAGAGACCGAAAACACTCCGCACCCAAGAAAAATCGCCACCCACCTTACGACATTGACTCGAAAACTTTTTTCCATATGATTTTCTTCTTATCTCATGGCTACCACGACGAAAAGCAAGATCATCACGGGAAATCGGCTTCATGCGAAGGACACGGGCTCTTCCGATGTCCAGATTGCCCTCCTCACGGAACGGATTAACCATCTTTCCTCCCACCTGCAAAATGCGGTCAAAGATTTTGCCTCCCGCCGTGGGCTTCTTTCCATGGTGAGCCGTCGCCGCCGCTTGCTCGACTACCTCCACCGGACCGAACCCAAGCGTTATCGCTCCCTTCTTGAAAAACTTAACCTGAGGAAATAACCCACCCCCAACCCACTCCCTAAAGTCCCCCCGAGCGGGAAACTTCTGCCCACCTTCAGCTGAGCAGATGACACCACGCAGGCTCCCTGGCCTCCGCTGTGTCCTCTGAAGCCACTGAAAACCCGGCCCCGAAGTCTCCTCCCCTGTCCCGAAAATTTTCCTCTTTCGAGGGCACTGCTTCGCGGTGACTTTTTCTAATCACCATGAGCCAAATCCATAAAAAACTTTCCGCCCGCGTGGGCGATCGCGAAATTCACATCGAATCCGGCAAACTTGCCAAACTTGCGGACGGGGCCGCCCTCGTCAGCATGGGGGAAACGGTCATTATCGTAACCGCCGTCTCCGCCACCAAGGTGAAGGACGGCCAAGACTTCTTTCCCCTCACCGTCGAATACAAGGAAAAGGCAGCTGCCGTCGGCCGGATCCCCGGAAGCTACTTCCGCCGCGAAGGTCGCCCGACGGAGAAGGAAATTCTCACCTGCCGGATGATCGACCGCCCATTGCGCCCTCTGTTCCCCAAGGGATATTTTTATGACACGCAGATCATTGCCATTCTTCTTAGCGCCGACGGACAGAACGATCCGGATATTCTGGCGATCAACGGTGCCTCCGCTGCCTTGATGGTCTCCGATGTTCCTTGGGCCGGCCCCATCGGTGCCGTTCGCGTCGCCCGGGTGAACGGACAATTTATCGCCAACCCGACCCATAACGAAAACGCACAAAGCGACCTCGATCTCGTCTATGTCGGGACCGAACACGAATCCCTCATGATCGAAGGCAGCGCCAGGGAGCTTCCCGAAGCCGATTTCAAAGCCGCCCTCGAATTCGCCCAACGGGCGATCCAACCCATCATCAAGATCCAGAAAGAACTCGCCGCGGCCTCCGGCAAAAAGAAACGTCAGGCTCCCCTCCTGCTGGTGAAGGACGAACTCCTTGAAATCGCCTACAGCGTCGCCGGCTCCCGGATCGAAGCCGCCATCTATCAACCCTCCAAAGTCGAAAGACACAAAGCGGTGGAAGCCCTCAAGGAAGAGGTCAAAACCAAGATCCTTGAAAAGTTTCCGGCTGCGACCCCTTTTGAAATTTCCCAAGCTTTCGATTACCTCCAGAAGAAAGCCTTCCGGACGAGCATTCTCGATAAAAACAAGCGTTGTGACGGTCGCCCCGCCGATCAAATCCGAAACCTGACGGGCGAAGTCGGCATTCTTCCCCGCTCCCACGGTTCCTCCCTCTTTGCCCGCGGAGAAACCCAGGCCGTCTGCTTGGCAACCCTTGGACCCCTGGAAGAAGCCCAGGAAATCGATGCCTACACAGGCGGGGAAAGCACCAAACGCTTCCTCCTCCATTATAATTTCCCCCCATTCTCGGTCGGGGAAACCGGCCGTTTCGGTGGCCAAAGCCGCCGCGAAATCGGGCACGGCGCTCTCGCCGAGCGGTCCTTGGAACCCGTCATTCCTTCCGCCGCAGAGTTCGGTTACGCCGTCCGCGTCGTTTCCGAAATCATGGAATCCAATGGTTCGACATCCATGGCCAGTGTTTGCGGAGGCACCCTTGCCCTGCTCGACGCCGGCGTGCCCTTGAAGGCCCCCGTCGCCGGCATCAGTGTCGGCCTTGTGACGGAATTTGATGCCTCGGGAGCCAAAATGCTCCGCCATCAAATGCTCACTGACATCATCGGCAGTGAGGATCATTTCGGCGACATGGACTTCAAATTGTGCGGGACGGCCGCAGGTGTCACCGGATTCCAGCTGGATCTCAAACTGGCCGGACTCCCTCTGGCGATGCTCAAGGATGCGATCGATCGCGCCACCACTGCCCGCCAACAAATCCTCAAATTCATGTCTTCGGTCATGCCGACGCACCGCGAAAAGCTTTCGCCGTACGCCCCGCAGATCGAAATGGTGAAAATTCCCCAGGATAAGATTGGCCTCCTCATCGGACCCGGTGGAAAGACGATCAAGGGCATCTGCGCCGAAACTGGCGCCGAGGTCAACGTCGAGGACGACGGAACCGTCCGCATCTACGCCAACACCGGACCTGCCATGGCCCGCGCAAAAGAGCTCATCTCCGGACTCACAGGGGAAATCGAAGTCGGCAAAACCTACAAAGGCCGGGTCGTTTCCCTCAAGGATTTCGGTGCATTCGTGGAAATCTTCCCCGGCCGGGATGGACTGGTCCATATCTCGGAACTGGCCGAAGGCCGGGTCGAACGTGTCGACGATGCCGTCAAGATGGGGGATCTGATCGAGGTGAAATGCATCGGCGTCGACGACAAGGGTCGGGTGAAACTTTCCCGGAAAGCCGTTCTCCGCGAGGCCGCCGGCTCAAATGGCGCCCCCGGCCGCAACTAAACCCAAGAAGGAGTCCCCTATGCCCATTTCCGTAGGCACAAAAGCACCCGACTTTACCCTGAAAACAAAACGGGGCGAAGACCTCAAGGACATCAGACTTTCCGAAAACTTCGGCAAGAAAAAGACCGTTCTTCTGTTCTTCCCACTCGCCTTCACCGGAGTCTGCACCAAGGAGATGTGTGATGTGTCTTCCGGACTCTCGGCGTACGAAAAGTTGGATGCGGCCGTTTATGGCGTCAGCGTGGACTCCCCTTTCGCCCAGGAAGCTTGGGCCGAGAAGGAGAAGATCAAAATTCCCCTTCTCAGCGATCTCAACAAGGAAGTCAGCAAAGCCTACGGCACCCTCCTGCCCGATTTGATCGGCTTGGGCTCCGTCAGCGCCCGCGCCGCTTTCGTGATCGATAAGGCCGGGGTCATCCAATATTCCGAACAAACCCCCACTCCCCTCGAACTTCCCAATTTCGAAAAAATCAAGTCCACCCTCCAAGCCTGCTGACGGCTTGCCTTGACGCTCCGACTCTTCGGACGACAATCAGGACTATGAAGATCATTCCTTCCTTGATGGCGTTGGGCGTTCTCCTCTCCCCTCTCACACAAAACATCCGGGCAGAAACCGAGTTGGGCCAAACCGCTCCGGATTTCACCCTGAACGACTCCAAAGGGAACCCGCAGAAATTATCAGCCTATGCCGGAAAGTTCGTCGTCCTGGAATGGATGAATCCGGAATGTCCCTTCGTCAAAAAACACTATTCCGGCGGGAACATGCAGGCCCTGCAAAAAGAATACACCTCCAAGGGAGTGATCTGGCTATCCATCATCTCGTCCGCTCCCGGAAAACAGGGCTACTGCACCGGCCCCCAGGCCGAAGCAAACACCAAAGATCAGAAGGCCTCACCCACCGCCGTGCTCCTCGATCCATCCGGCGATGTGGGCCAGAAATACGGCGCGAAAACCACCCCCCACATGTTTGTCATCAACCCCGAGGGAAAAGTCATTTACATGGGTGCGATCGACAGTATCCGTTCGACCAATTCGGCCGATTGCTCCAAGGCTGAAAACTACGTCCGCCAGGCTCTCGATGCCGCTTTGGCCGGCAAACCTGTGGCAACGCCCGAAACGAAGTCGTACGGTTGCTCCGTCAAATACTGAACTCTGCCTGAATTCCCGATTATTTCGGGAACTGTTTTATCGAAACGCCAACCGCTGAATTTTTACGCCGAGCTTGGATGAAAGTTTTTCCTTCAGACCCATTCTCCTGCCGATTTCATGCCGACGGGTGGAACTCAGACACCGGATGTACGCCACTCCCTTAAATCCGTCGATTCTCTCCAACATCGACTCTTGAGCCGTTTCCTCTCCCGCAACCGATGCCCAGGCCTCCTGTAACTTGACCTGCCCCCCCCTGGCCCGGTTTTCCACTTTTTCCACGACTTCCGCCAACAATCGTCTGCGTAATCCGGCCGCCTTCACTTTTGGGTCCGGTTTGATTTCAAGTCCGGCCTGACCCGCCGCTTTCCCGTACAACTCGAGCTCCCGGGGAGTCATTCCTCTACCGTGAGCCTGACGGAACGCCTCCCGTAAACCAGCGGCAGTGGTTTCCCGGGTTGCCAGGCGGTCGTAGGTTTTTCTTTCAATCCTTAAACGATCAGCGTCCTGCGGGACCTTCCGCCCCAACAGATCAGCCTGAACCTCTTGCCGTACCAGAAGATATTCCGCCCGGGTCACCTTCAACCAGGGGCGTTCGGCCGTGCCTTCGCCGATATAACGGTAGAGACCTGCTTGATCCGTAGCCGACCTTCGTCGGATCGATTTCATCTCCCGCCCCAACCCCAGCATCTTATAGACACCTAGCTCTTTGCGCTTGGCCTGATTATCGCCCTGACTCCACGAGAGGTTGCCCATTCCTCCAGCTTACCCTCGCCAAAAGCACCGCCCCGAGCAAAAACCAGATTCCATTGAGAATGATCGCACCACGCATTCCGAATAACATCGCCATACCACCAAAAACAAGAGGACCAATGATCCCCGCCAATTTTCCTGCAAAACCCCATAAACCAAAGAGCTCTCCCTCCTGTCCAAAGGGGGTGAGATCCGCGACAGCCGCCCTTCCCGCTGACTGCAGCCATCCCATGCCAATCCCTGCAAAAGCCGCAACCCAATAAAAAGATGCCACCGAGTGACTCCCATAGGCCCCAGCGCTGACCAGAATCCAGAGCCCCAAGGCCCCCAGCAGAACCCATCGGGGCCCAATCTTGTCCTGCCAAGGACCCGTGACCAGAGCTCCGACCGCGGCAGTCAATTGCAGACAGACAAACAGCTTTACCGTTCCCTCCAATGTAAACCCGATCTCCTGCGTGGCGTAAATCGAGGCAAAACCAACGACCGCGCTTAATCCCGTTAACCCGGCTGCCAGTCCCCACAAAAGCCGCCGCAGTTCATGATGCTGGCCAAGGGTCCGGAGAATGGCTCTCCATCCCGGCTCCACCCCCTTCTGTTGCCGCGGGACGGCCCTCTCCTTTAAAAACAGCAGGGTCGGCATGGCTGCAGCCAACATAAAAAATGCCGTGACCGGAAAAACCCTTCGAACGGAAGCCACCTCGCCGGATTGGATCAGCCACAATGCCAATCCAAGGGATGACAGGCCCCCCAAATAGCCAAATGCCCATCCATAGGCACTGATCCGACCTCTTTTCCCTGATTCAGCCAATTCAGGAAGAAACGCGGCAACTAGGTTTTCACCCAATAAAAAGGCCCCGTTTGCAGCCACCAAAAGTGCAACGGCCACCCCAATCCCCAGACCCTCCACACCAAAACCCGAGGTCGCACCCACGCAAACAACCGTGGAAATCATCAAGGCCGGTTTTTTGGATGCCTTTTGATCTGTCCAACGTCCTAAAAGGGGGCCGGCCAGCATCGCAACAGCCGCCGAAATGGAAAGGGATGTGCCCCAGACGAATTCCCCCCACGCAGCCCCCCCGCAAATACTTTTGGTAAAAAAAACACCTCCCACCACCGTAATGACCACGGTGACAAACGCGCTGTTGGAAAAATCGTACCAACACCAGGCAAAGATTTCCCCCCACCCTGCCGGTCCCGGCACCCGATTCGTCTTCATACCTCCGAGGGGGCCAGTTTCGAGAGGTACTCCCAAGAATAAATCCCCGTCCCGTGACCGTCTTCCCAGGTCGGTTGAACTGCATAGCCTCCGACGGTTTGCATCCCCTTCAAACGAAAACTTTCTGGAGTGAGTTTCACCCCCGTTGCGGGCACCGGTCGGGTTAATCCCGGTTCTCCCACACAAGCCGCACACGGACACCGCCTCCGCATCTCCTCAAGCGAAAGATAGCTCTCGGTCCCGTTCGGCCAACGGATCGCCAGTTCCGTCCCGATGACCTGCAAGTCCGCGGGTGCCTGCAAAGATCCCCTAGCCGGCAAGCGGGAAAAGGACGGTGAGCCGCCGGACTTCATTCCGGATATTTTCAAGGGCGACCGGATCATTCCGTTTCTGCAAGGCCTGATGAATCAGATTCGCAATATCAAACATTTCCGACTCTTTCATCCCCCGGGTTGTCATCGCCGGGGTCCCCAGACGAATCCCCGAGGGTTTCATCGGCGAAGCCGTATCGAACGGAATCGAATTCTTGTTCACCGTGATTCCGGCCGCGTCGAGAGCTTCCTGTGCGGCCTTGCCGTCCATGCCGGACGGCCGCAGATCCACCAATATGAGGTGATTATCCGTCCCGCCGGAAACAATCTTATAACCATGCTTTTTCAGGCCTTCGGCCAGAGCTCGGGCATTCCGAACAACCTGCGCCTGATAGACTTTGAATTCGGGCTTCAGGGCCTCAAGGAAGCAGATCGCCTTGCCGGCGATGACATGCATCAGCGGCCCCCCTTGCACTCCGGGGAACACCATGGAATCGATTTCCTTGGCATACTTGGCCTTGCACATGATGATCCCGCCCCGCGGCCCCCTCAGCCCCTTGTGGGTGGTGGTGGTCACAAAATCCGCATACGGAACCGGGTTCGGATGAACTCCCCCCGCCACTAGGCCGGATACATGGGCCATGTCGGCAAAAAGCAACGCCCCCACCTTGTCCGCGATCTCCCTCATCCGCGCATAATCCAAAAGCCGGGAATAAGCCGAAGCTCCCACCGTGATCATTTTGGGTTGAAATTCAATCGCCGTCTTTTCAAGCAAATCGTAATCCACCCTTTCGGTCTGGGGGTCTACCCCATAGTGCTTCACGGTGTAAAACATGCCGGAGAAATTCTTGGGGTGACCGTGGGTCAAATGCCCTCCATGGGCCAAATCCATCGTCAATATTTTGTCCCCGTGCTTAAGAAAGGCAAAATAGACTGCGGTGTTTGCCTGCGCCCCCGAATGCGGTTGTACATTCACATGTTCCGCTCCGAAAAGTTCCTTGGCGCGGTCGATGGCCGCCTGCTCCACATCATCAACAAACTCGCATCCGCCATACCAACGGCGCCCCGGGTACCCCTCGGCATATTTATTTGTCAGACATGATCCCTGCGCCTGCATCACGGCCGGACTGGTGAAATTTTCCGATGCAATCAACTCAATGTTTTCAGTCTGGCGCCGGTGTTCCCTGCGGATGGCCTCTGCAATCCGGACATCCGTCCGCGCCAGATCCGGACCCACCGACTCTCCTTGGCGACCTGCGCCCAAGGATTCCAACCGGGTCACCTGTTTTTCATAACGCACCCCGATAAAGGAAGTTGAAATCCAGGCCTGCACACAGGCCCGGGCATCCGAGGCGCCCATTTCATCCGCCCCCAAACAAAGAACATTCGCGTGGTACCTTTCCCGGGCCAACCGGGCCGATTCGGGAGAATCCACCACCACGGCCCGCACCTTTGCAAATCGGTTGGCCGCCATGCACAACCCCATCCCGGTCCTTCCAACCAAAATCGCTCCTTGAATCCTTCCCTGGGCAATGGCTTCGGCAGCGACTTTCGCAATTTCCGGGAATTCCGCCCCTTCTCCTCCCGACAAATTGACCGGAACACATCCTTCCCGCCGTAAAACCTCCGTGGCTTCCGACAAGAGAATCCTTCCGGAAGAATCCCCCGCCAGTCCGATGGATACCTGACTCCCGACCGAAGAGGCCGGTGCCGACTGAACTCCGTTCCGCACCACTTCGAGCAGATATGGAATCGATTTTTGAATTTGATCCCGACAAGCCCGGTAGGTGTCTTTGGATTGTCCGATGGGGTCATCCACTTCCCGCTCCTCCGGAGACAGCCCCGGGTCAAAATCCCGGAGGAGGAAGACTTTGTCTCCGGCGGACGGGTAAAGGAGAAGCAGGGAATCCAGATGCCCATAGGTCATGACAAAGATATAGTCCGCCCGCCGGATCATTTCGTGATGGATGGGTTGGCTGCGTTGCCTTGAAATGTCCGCCCCCAACTCCCGCATGACATCCACTGCAAAGGAACTGGGTGCCTGTCCTGAGACCGCCCCGATTCCGGCGGATTCCACCTCAATCGTTCGATCCCCGTTGAGTTTCTGACGGAAAAGTTCTTCCGCCATGGGACTGCGACAAACGTTGCCGGTACAGATGAAAACAATGCGCTTCACTTTAGGAAAGATAAGGCCGACTTTGGCCTCGAAAAAGTCCTGGGTCAAATGAAGCCCGCCGGGCCGGGGGCATCTTCCGAAGAGCCCGCAAAAGATCTCCCGCCCTTTGCAATCCCCGATCCTGAGGCGGGCGTTTTACCCCGTCTTCCTTGCTCGAAACAGGAGGCGCAATCTCCACGGAATCCACTTCCTCTTCCTTGATTAACGAGGCCTCATTGGGACGCTTGATCCGTGGGACTTCCTCCACGGTCGAGGCAATGGTGGCCTCTCCTCCCGGCCAGATTTCCGTATCCACAAAGTGATCATCTGCCAATTCCAAATCGGGTGGCAAGGGGCGTCCCGGTTGGGTCTGCCCACCCGGCAGCGCAATCTCCCCCTGCATGCGAAAAAGGGAACGCCCTGACGAGAGACGTGTTTCAGACACCGCTCCCATTTGTCCGGCGGTTGACTGGCCCATCAAAATTCCGCCGCCCCGTTCCTG
>Ga0214917_10002197_pt1 | contig 24124 bp, 23 predicted proteins | sample LL_1208_BB_MetaG_FD_177983 | JGI IMG/M metagenome (GOLD analysis project Ga0214917, IMG submission 177983) | Freshwater microbial communities from Lake Lanier, Atlanta, Georgia, United States - LL_1208_BB | ecosystem: Environmental > Aquatic > Freshwater > Lake | place: USA: Georgia | collected...
ATATACACCTAACCCTTATGAAGAGGGCTCATCGATAACCCATCTTGATGAGGCTACATTTTCAAGCTCTTCTTTAAACTCAATTATGACTCCAGTCCTAGATCGTGGCGAGGTTTTTAGAAGCCCCGGAAGTATTGTCCTAGCAATGATTGAAGATATGTTGTCAAAACCCCCAGCAAATAAAGCGCAGAGCCTTCCTGCTAAACCAATTGACGTTAGAGCTTTGGTTGGTGATAAATATGCACTACTAACATTTGATTCCCCTAACTGTCGGCGAATTGATCGGGTAACGGGATACACAATCACCATCAGTCCTGGAGGCCAGAAGCGAGGCTTTACCTCTAGCCCTGCGAAAATAACCGGATTAAGCAATGGAAGTAGCTACTCTTTTACTATTCAAGCTAAAAATGATTACGGCGAATCTGAAGCTGTTACTAGTAATGAAGTAACTCCTCAGGCTACCTCTAGGACCAAGACGATTGATAAGAAGGCTGACGTCAAATATCTAGCTGCTGGAGTGTTTAAGAAAAATCAGGTCATCGCATACGCTGACGTAATTTCTGGAAATCTCAAGCTGGCAACATTGGTTGGAAACTCTTGGAGGAATTCAATAATTGATGGTATTTCAACTACTGGCGGGAGAACAGATAGAAATCTTGCTGGACCATTGTCACTATGCGTGACAGGAGCAAGGACCAGTGAAAAGCTTCATATTTTCTATACCGACACTGAAAATAAAGATCTGCGCCATGCTTCATTTGATGGCAAGAAATGGCGTTATGAAATATTGGATGGCGATGGTGATGATATTCAAAATTATCAAGAGAGCGTAAGACGAAAAACTGCCAGCGATGTAAGTGTTTCTAACGCTTGCGCTGTAACCCCTGCTGGGCTTCAAGTTTTCTATCGAGATGAATCTCAGGGAATCATTCTTGGTGCAGCCCTTACTAAAACTGGCTGGATATACGAAATTGTTGATGGAGATCGGCAAAGCGAAGGAAGAACGACTGGAGATGTTGGATTCTCACTTAGCGCAGTAACTAGTGGCAAGCGCGCCTATTTAATTTACGACTCAGTTCTAACGCTCTCATCAAATAGAGTTGTTACTCAAGGTGAAGTAAGACTTGCTAATCGCACCTCAATCTATCCAGAAGACTGGAGCTATAGCACTCTTGATGGTCCAGATAATGGTGTTGCAGTTGCTGGCTATGATGTTTCGATAAGTAATTCTGGAAACAGAATTGCAGCGGCATGGTTTGCTGCTGGAGGTATGCGCCTACCTAACGCCGACGAAGTTCGTTTTCTGATTATCGATGAAGATGACTACCTAAGTAGATTGTCTACTGAAAAGCATGGCACGCCTGGCTCACCACTTTTAATAGATAGCAAAGGGATGGTCTTCGGTTGCCAAAATCGAATCTGCTCCGTTGCTTCCAATAGTTCTTCGCCTAAATTAAATAGTGGTGCCATCCTTACAAATGTTAAAGATGGAGCCATAATCGCAATCAATAATATCCGCTATATAGCGACTTCGATATCTAATAAACTAGTTCTCGTAAAGATATAAACGCGACACAATAACCATTCTCTAAAAACACCATATTAATATCATCGCTCCCTTAATGTTAAATATCCAATATGCTGCTGCAAAACCCCTTAAACCCTGACTTTTGTGCTGAATCCTCTATTTTTTGATACGCTTTGACACACAAAATACCCCATAACATAACATGACTAAGTTGGTGAAATTTTGGTTCAAATTGGTCGCTATAAGGTACTAATTACAACCTCTGGCTTAGGTAGCAGGCTGGGAAATTTAACGGAATATACAAATAAATCTCTAGTAATTGTAGGCAATAAGCCCGCAATCTCGCACATAATTGATCTCTATCCAAATGATACCAAGTTCATAATTACTCTAGGGCACTTTGGTCATCACGTTAAACAATTCTTGAGTATTGCTTATCCCGATAGATCTTTTGAATATATCGATGTTTCTCCATATAGAGGAATAGGAAGTAGTCTGGCTTTTTCGATGTTGCAAGCTAAAGATGAGTTACAGTGCCCCTTTATTTATCATGCCTCAGACTCAATATTGATGGACGAACTTGTCCCACCGCCCACTTACAATTGGGTAGCTGGGCAAAAGAGTGAAGATGCCACTAATTATGCATCTTTTGATGCCTATTTTAACTCTATAACTAAATTTCACGACAAAGGAATGGTAGATTTCGACTTTTTGCACATAGGCGTAATCGGTATAAATGACTATAAAAAGTTTTGGAGTACTTTAACTTCTCTAGTTCTTGAATATCCGATTGATGAGTCACTAAATGACCTATCGGCATTAATAGTAATGTTATCTGCTGGAGTTGAGTTCAGTGTATTCAAAGTATCGCGTTGGTTTGATATTGGAAACTCTCATTCTTTACAAAAAACTCGCTTGATTTTATCTAATAATTCTGAGATTCTAGAGAAGTCTAATGAATCTATATCTTTCATCAATGGCAAAGTAATAAAGTTCTTCTCAGACAAAATTACTTGTAAGAATAGGGTTAGACGAGCCCAAATTCTCTCTGGAATAGTTCCCATAGTTAATACCTCTTCAGAGAATTTTTACGCATATGAATTCATTGATGGGGAAGTAGCATCTAAAATCAAGGACCCTAACATTGTTGAAAAACTCTTGACATGGGCGAGTGACAATATTTGGCATAACAGAGATGTCCTAACACATGACTCTTTCAAGCAAGTCTGTCTTGACTTCTATAAAAATAAGACTATTGAACGCTTAGAAAATTTCTTCACATCAACAGGGGTAAGGGACTTGGAAGTATCCATTAATGGTCAGTTAGTACCTCCAGTAGGTGAATTGTTGAATGATGCAATTGAATTAGTTTTGTCAGATGTCCGACAGTCGAGGATTCATGGGGACTTTATTCTTGACAATATTGTTAGAACGAATGATGGATTTAAGCTTATCGACTGGCGTCAGGACTTTGGTGGCTCACTTGAATCAGGTGATACATATTACGATCTATCAAAATTAAATCACAGCTTCTATATCAATCATGAACTCGTTTCTCGGAACCTCTTCGAAGTCACTCAAAACGCTGATGGTGTTGTTTGCGGTATTCTCCGAAAAGATTATCTTGTTGAAATGGAGCATAATTTCAATGACTGGCTAGCCCTAAATGGATTTAGCAAGAGTAAAGTCTCAGTTCTAACTAGTCTGATTTGGCTAAATATGTCTCCCCTGCATCACCATCCTTTTGATCGTTTCTTGTACTTCTACGGTAGGTACGGATTATGGAGGTCTTTGAATGTATTTTAAGGCTAATGTAACTAAACCCAGCGATTTAGTATTGGACTTAGACGGCGTATTGACGGATGGCAAGTTTCTGTATAGCAAAGCTGGGAAATCTTTCAAGGCTTTTAGTGTAGATGATCATGATGGCATTAAATTAGTTCAGAATTTCCTTGACGTGCATATTATCTCTGCTGATTCAAGTGGATTTGAAATTTCGAAGCGCAGAGTTGTAAAAGATATGAATTTATCTCTGACGCTGGTTTCAATCGAAGACAGGCTGGATTGGATTAGAAGGAATTTCGGCTTAGATAATACAATTTACATGGGTGACGGTATTTTTGATAAAGCAATATTCCAAAGAGTCTACTACGCTATCGCCCCTTCAAGCGCCCTTAAAGAAGTGAGACGTGCAGCAGATTTTGTAACTATAGCAAAAGGTGGAGAAAGATCGGTAGCAGAGGCTTGTTTACATATTGCTAAAAGATTTTTTGGACTAAGGCTCTAAAAACATTTCTAGGTGTGCTAGTTTTACATGGTGAGACTTCACCATAAGGAAATTCTTGGGGAGATTGATCTTGCCCTAGAAGAGCTTGACTTAGAAACTTGTGAGTCCTTCATCAACATTATTCTGAAATCAAATGTGATTGTACTGTATGGAGCAGGTCGAGTAGGTTTTGCAATGAAAGGTTTTGCGAAGAGACTTCGGCACCTGGGGCTAGAAAGTTATTTCTTAGATGACACAACGGTGCCATTTCTGGGACCAGGCGACTTAATGATTATCGGGTCAGGTTCTGGTGCTACTCCAACAGTTAAAGTAGTTGCCGAGCTTGCGAAAAATAATGGGTTAGACCTAATACTAATTACTACAAAATCTATCTCGCCAATAGCAAAGATATCGTCTTGTACCATCATCATAAATGTTGCATCAAAAGAAGATGTTGATAAGCACGCCGCGTCAATTCAACCTATGACAACTCTTTTTGAGCAAGCACTATTCATCACATTAGATGCTCTGGTTCTAAACATGATGGAAATGCTGGGTGAATCTAAAGAAAGTATGAAGAGAAGACATAATGTCATCGAATAGGGCGGGGAAATATCTAGTTTCTACCATCTCGGATAGTCCTAGAGAGATATTTGAACATCTACCAATATTTGAATCAGCAGGATTTGGAGGTTTGCACTTTGATTTAATGGATGGAATCTTTGTGCCGCGACTGGGCTTATACCCTGAACTTCTCAAAGAAATTAGAAGAAGCACGAATCTGTACATAGAGGTTCACATTATGATTAAAAAGCCATCTCGCTTTTTAGATTTAATTGTTGATTCTGGAGCTAATAAAGTAATTTTTCACTTAGAAACAGAGGAAGACTTAACTGAGCTAATTAAATTGGCTAAAAAACATGAGGTGGAAGTAGGAATCGCGATTAATCCATTAACACCTACCACCTTTCTTGAACCTTTCTTAACTGAGATAGATTCTGTTACCCTTATGGCGATTAACCCCGGAATTCCTAAGCACCCCTTTCTAGAGAGTACATTCCCCAAATTGAAAAAGACTAAATCACTTATTGATAAAATCAATCCTAAAGTTGAAATTTCAATAGATGGTGGTGTTACCTTTAGTAATCATAAAAAGCTTTTAATGTCTGGGGCAGATAAGTTAATTTGTGGCTCAGGAACTTTATTTCACTCTGAAAATTCATTAGAGAAGAATCTTGATTTTTTGCTTTAGTTCAATCCAACAAATTCAAATTAAGTGCTTAGTTCATAGTATTAAATTTCCTGATTAATCACAAAATAAATTGCATTTAGAGGAGCTAAAGCAAGTCAGGGTCAAATGACAATTTGAACCAAACAAAAATAAACTTTCGTACTTACGATTACGAAAATCGATCAATTCAAATCGAGAAATAATTTTTATAAGGACTTGCAATCGGTATATCCAATACTCTTGGATTTCTAGGTTACACTATAGATATGCATAGAACTCAATGTGCAATATGCGAATTCCGTGAGTTCAAGGAGATTTTATTCCTTGAACATTTCCCGGTTTACATGGGCACCACTTCGAAACATATAACAGAGGACAGATTCGAAGATCAGTTGTGGATTGAGTGCAACCGGTGCGGCTGTTTGCAACTAAAGAACTTGGTTCCTCTATCACTGGTTTATCAAGACAATCATCACGACCAACCAATTGGGGCATTGTGGGAAAATCACCACTTGGCTTTCGCGGATTTTATTAAATCAAAAACACGAAATGATCGCTTATTTCTTGAAATCGGGGGCGCTCATGGTTATCTAGCAGAGGTGTTACTCAAAGAGAATGAGGATATTGAATACTGCATGATAGAGCCAAGTCCAACAAGAATACCTAAGAGAGTTATGTTGGTTAGAGGCTTTGTCGAAAATAATTTGGATTTAGTATCCAAAAACGAAGTCATAATCCACTCTCATGTTTTAGAACACCTTTACGAACCTAGAAGAACTTTCCTTTCGATAGCCCAAGCAATGTCAATAAATTCTAAAATGTTTATTTCCATACCAAATATTCCTCAACTTATAGAATTGCGAGGAACAAATTCTCTCAATTTTGAACACACTTACCTTCTCACTAGAAGTGTTGTTGAATACTTTGCAAAATCCAGTGGACTTAGAGTTTCAGAGATACGAGAGTATGAACAGCACAGCATTTTTTTGTGCTTAGAAAAGATTCATTCTTTAGATTCAGCGCCAAATTCTTCAACTCTAGCTCTGTACCCTTATTCTGATAAATTCAAAGAAATGTGGCTGGATTTGAGAAATTTCGTAAAAGAGGTGAACGAAGATTTGAAAATTTCAAGAGGATCAAATTTTCTATTCGGAGCTCATATTTTTTCTCAGGGATTGCTAATGTTGGGATTAGACCCAAAATCATTTCGTGGAATTCTAGATAACTCGCAATCTAAACAGGGAAAAAGACTTTATGGTACAGACTTAAAAGTGTTATCACCGAATATTCTTCAAGGCATGACCTTTCCAACAGTCATCCTAGTAAGTTCACACTATCAGGATGAGATTCGTAAGCAGATTTTAGAGATTAACTCATCTACTCGCATTCTAGAGATGTAAAAAGTTCTTGCACAAGCCTTAGCGCAAAAACTTTTATTGGACTATTTATCTTGCTGTACTTATTTACAGACTACTTTTTGTTTCTTCGTTGAATTCTTGTTTTCTTTAAAAGCTTCTTGTGTTTTTTCTTAGCCATTCTTTTTCTTCTTTTCTTTACTACTGATCCCATTTTTGCTCCTTTTTTAGAAATGCGATATCGAATCCAATTATACTCGAATTTACTTCCTTTTTTGAGAGCTAACTACCAGTTCACCTCGACTATATATATCCAATATCGTGTCACAACCTAAGATAGTATTTTTCTGATGTGAAATCATAACGATAGTAGTATTATTTTGCTTCGACATTAGTGTGTTTCGAATTTTGTTTTGGGTAGCCAAATCAAGCGCACTAGTTGCCTCATCAAGGACGATCAACTTTGGAGAGGTCATCAATGAGCGCGCAATTCCTAATCTCTGTTTTTGACCACCGCTAAGCTCCCGCCCTCCTTTCCCAATATATGTATCTAGTCCTTCTGGAAGTTGCTTGACCAAATCTTCAAGCTCACACTGTCTTAAGGAGTCATAAAATCTACTTTCAGGAATGAGATCGGTTTCAAATCCGATGCAGAGATTCTCCCTAATCGTCCCTTCAATTATGAGGACTTGTTGGGGGACATATGACACAGCTCCAGGCCATTTCTCAAAACACTGGATTGGGCTTAACCCACTGATTTGTATTTCTCCGTTGGTTGGTTCTAAGAGGCCTAGCATTAGATCAATTAAGGTTGTTTTTCCTACCCCTGACTTGCCTCTTATTGCTACTTTAGACCCAGGTTTAACATTCAAACTAAAGTTTTTTATTATTGGAGCACTCTGACCTTCGTAGGAAAATGAGATCTCTTTAAATTCAATTCTTGGAGAGAAACCTTTGTGGAAAGTTTGAAATACGCCTTTACTGCTAGAGATAGGCTCAACTTCTTGTAAACGCCTGAGCATGAGTAAAGTCGATTCACTTTGGCCCAAGGCCCTTTTCATAGATGTTAAACTCTGCTGTATTCTAAGGAGCGCAGGTGCAATTCTCAGACTTGCAATCAAGAATACACCTAGCGTGGCGACAGCACCACTTGAATTGTTAAAAACTAATTGATAAGACGAAATTACTAGAGCACCAAACACCAATCCTACTTCTAATGCATATTTGCTCAAGTTTGGATAAAAGCTCAATCTAGCCAATACTTTGGATAAAGCATCTCTATTCTCTTCTATCTTTTGTAAGTATGATCCTCTAAGATTCTTAACAGTAATTTCTCTATAATTGCCTAATAGTTCATTTATTCTATTGTGCATAATAAGGAATAAGTCTGAAGATTTTCTACCCAAATTTCGAGACTTTGTATTAAGTTGCTGGTATAGACCTGCGCTGATACTTGCAAAATATGCTAATGTAAAAATTGCTAATACTGGATCAGTAACTAACAAAGCTAAGCCTAGCAAAAAAAGTAGTGAAGCATCTACCACAATGGAGATACCCTGTACGAGTACTCCCATGGTTAACGTATTTATTCCGGTGGACATTGCAAACAAAACTTCATTTGGCTTTAGTCGATTTAGGCCCTCAAGATTTCTCCTCAGCAGTTTCCCTATGAAATCTGATGAGATTGTTGCAGTCCGACTACTAAGAAAATTAATTATTTTCAAGGAAAAAAATGCAGATAGAACCGTTTTGACAATTAAGACCGTGGCTGCAGTCAGGCCCAAAGCGCTAATCTGATATGACAAGCCTTGATCTTCTAATCCAAGAAATTCAAGTAATCGTTTTGTGTTTCCTCCAGGTTCTGTTGAAGTCACTCCGAGAGTTGCAACAGACCCTAGTAAACCAATTGCCACAACACCTGCTAAATCAAGCAAACCTAATGTTATCTGAAGAAATGAGATGACAGCTATCCTTCTTCGATCCTGCTTTGAAAATAGATTCAAAATGAGAAAGATATTATTTGACCGAGATAATTTCATCTGAGAATTCTACTCCCACTTATTCAAGTAAAACCCAATTACACTCATTAAGTTTGACAGAGAGTTCCTTTCGGAACAAAGTTGGCTAATTTGATTTCGAATATCGACTTGCTCTTGAATTTTGAGGAAAAACTCTATCTGTGATTGTAGGCTGAGCTTAGATAAATTCACTTCAAATTCCTTTTCAATGATCTCTTTTTGTCCTGAAGCGATCATTACAGTTGAATTTTGTGAGACTATAAAACAGCCAGCAACTCCACCTTCGAGTGCGGCTTTATCAACCGAACCTCTAGTACCTGAATAAATTATGCTTCCCTCTTGTAGCTCAGATCTAAGTTTATCTTTCTTCAATTCCCCTGCATATTCAACGACTACCCCCAGTACTTTAGCGAGAGTTAAAATCTCTTCAAAATACGCTTTTTCCTGGATCTGACCAATCAGGCAAATATTAGGTCGATTTTCTAGTACTCTTGAATTTGCAAGAACAATCTCCTTAATTTTTTTGACCCGACTAATCCTGCCCACCACTAGTAGTGAATTTCTGTCCCGCGAATGTATTTTTTGTGGTTTCCAAAATTGATCCAGGCCATGACCAATACCTTTGACTTTCTTTGATTTAAGAGGAAAAGTTTCAATCGAGGTTGAGAAGCAATGATTTACTAACTTTTCAGCGATTTTGAGCTTCAAGCCAGAAACTTTATGAGAGTACCAAAGTCCCTGAGGAACCCCTGCTATTTTTAGAAATGAGCCCATGATTAAAACTGGCAAGACATTCATATGATAGAAAACGGCGTATCTTTCATTTTTTACTGAAAGTCGAACCGCTAGAGAGAAAAGCTTAATAGCTCCTTTAAGCCTCTTGGCAGCACTTCCACCACCAATTTCATAAATACCAATGCTCGCACTTGCTTCTCTTGATACCTCTGGCCTAACATGAGTTGCATAAACGCTTACACTCTGAAAGTGTTTCCTAGATTCATTAATCCAATCTATGGTATGCCTTAGAAGGACATCTTCTCGATTCCAAGCCAATGTTATGAAGATTAATTCTCTCTTTAACATACTATTTTCCATCGACATAATATTCTTCCAGATAGCGCGACAAGACGACTAAAGACCAAGTCTTTCTTAAATTGTCAAAATCTCCACTATGCAATCTGGCTACCATTAGATCTATCGTTTCTGCCGGAAGCCCCAAAATATCTTCGAGATAATTCAATCTTCCCTGAACAAATTTTAAATTTGATCTCAACCAATGTCCAAGTGGGCTTATAAATCCTACTTTGTCGGGGTTGATTGGAAGTTTCGACAATTCAGGGAAAGCGGCTATAAGATTGACTTTACCCACGCTTTTTAAGAGTGCCCTCTCGTTAGCGCCGGCAAATTCGTCCTGACTCAACAGATCTTGAAAAGGACTTCTGGCCTCGACAGAGTAATGCATTGAAATTCTATCCAAACGTCTATTGGACTCCATAGTCAACCAAAGTCTCTGATCTAAACTCTGGATTTGCTTTAGTTGACTATAACGATTCACATCTTCATAAGTTTTGAATTTGTGAAACAAATGATTTTTAAAAAGAGATTCCTTTGCAACGAAATTACCTACCAAAGCCAAAGCTTCAGAATGTTGAAATATCCGATGCCATCTAGCCCAAAAGTTAAAGTTTGATAATTCTTGTTCTTCGCCACTTTTTAGAGATAAGATTTTCTTAATCAAGGAAAAATTAAAACTTGCAAAAGGTAATTTAGAAATGGAAACAAGCCTATTGTATCTCTCATACCCACCAAAGAATTCATCTGCACCATCTCCCGTGAGGGCTAGCCTGAATCCCATATCTGACATTTTGGCATATAAGTCAATCATGCTTAAACCTGTTGAATTACTACTTGGCTCTTCCATTATCTGCAGATAGACATCTATTCTCTCTTCTAATCCACTAGTATCAAATGAGTCAACAAAGATAAAATCGTGTTTTAGCTGCTTTGCAATGCTCTGGGCTCGAGTTGAATCATCGTTATATCGCTTCTTATCTGAGTCGGGCCAACGAACGGAGAAGGCCGTTCCTCTAACTCCTAACTCTGATAACGCAATGGCAATAACGGATGAATCAATTCCCCCCGAAAGTGAGATTGCTACATTCTTATGACCTTCAATTCTTGCTTTAACACTTTCAATTACTCGAGAGCGTAACTCCATTTCACTTCTTCTCTGTTGTACCCCTGGTCTAGTAACTAGCTTTTGCTTTTCTGTGATTTTTACAACTTTTTCTCCATCAAGACTAAATTTTATTGTCTCTCCTGGCGAAACAGCTTTGATTTGCGAGTCGATAGTATCTGGATCAATCAGATACCCGAAAGAAAGATATTCGTACAATGCTCGTGCTTCAATGCCGCCTCCAAAGTCTTTAAGCGGTTCCTGAAGCGAGGAGAAGTAAAGATTGCCCCCAGATAACGCATAATAAAGTGGTTTTTTACCTAAATTATCTCGAGCTAAAGTAATTGTCCTTGCTTCTTTATTGTAGAGTGCAAATGCGAACATTCCATCGACAAGTCCTAGACCTTCACTACCTTTTACCCTAAATAACGCTAGCAAAACTTCGGTATCTGAATCTGTTTCAAAAGCGAACTTCCCAATTAGTTGTTCTTTCAACCGCTTATAATTGTAAATTTCTCCATTAAAAACAAATGAGTCTTGATTTCTTAGAAACGGTTGATCACTTCTAGGTAAAGGATCAACCATGGCAAGCCTAGTTGCCCCCATAGCACAAAACTCATCCACTTTGATCGCTTTTCTTGAGTCTGGACCACGTCTAATTAGGGTGCTCAAATTCTCCTCGACCCAGTGAGAATCAACTCTAGCGCCGAATGCCCCTATGATTCCACACATTTAGTTATTACGTCTTCCGTTGCGAGACATTTCTAGGCTCCTAATCTTTCATAAAGATTAACTAATGATTCTGCAGACTTCTCTATTTGAAAGATTTCTAGTCTCTTTTTATAGATTTCAATCATCTCAATACGAAAGGATTGATCTCTACACTTTTCTATCTTTTCGACAAGGTCCATACTTGAATCTGGAGAGAACAAGCCTTTAAAATACGAACCTAGGACTTCGGGTATTGCGGAGACTGAACTTGCAACGATTGGCACGTTGAATGTCATCGCTTCCAGCAGAACCAGACCAAACCCCTCATATTTACTGGTAAGCAAGAAGACATCAATTTCGGAGAAAATCTCATCCACATCCTCTACTCTTCCTCGAAATTCAACTTCTTTGGCAACCCCCAGATTAACCGCCATAATTGTGAGATTTTCTCTCTCAGGTCCTTCACCAATAATGATAAGTCTCCATGGCCGACCGCTATACGAATCATTCAGAGTTTTCAGTGCCTCTAATTGAATATCTATATTCTTTTGACGTACCAACCGCGAAATAGTCCCTAATTTGAATCCAAAAGATCTAATTGTGGGACGGTTTAGAGCCACTTCTTTAACTTCTGCGCCATAGTAAATAATCTCAATTTTTCTCATATCATTTCGAAATATTTGATGATGTGCCAGCATAAACTCCTTGACTGCTATGGAAATTGCTATAACTCTCTGCGTCCTTCTTAACACTAATGCACTAATCCAATTAAGTGGTCCAAATATTGTCCCAGATCCAAAATCCTCTGCGTTATGTCTTGTCACGACAAATGAATTACTTCTAGTCACTAGCATGATTCTTGCGAATAACTCCGCTCTTGGTAGATGTGCATGAATAACAACACTTTCGTCCTCAATGAATCTATGATTTTTCATAAGAGTACATAGATTCATCCCCACACTAAGAACCTTTATTCCGTAGGCGTGTATTTTCTCCAGTAATTCTGGGTTTGGTTTCATTATGGAGATGTAGACTTCATAACCTAGGTTAACTTGCTCTCGCATCAAAATTAATAATTGTTTCTCCGCTCCACCTAAATTCATGGTAGTTATAACATGTAAAACTATTCTCCTTTTAGAATTCATAATAGATACCCCAACGACATTTTTCTAAGTATTTTTCTAATCCTATTTAGTGCTTTTAAAGAGATTACTCTTTTTCGAGACATTATTTGCTTGTCTAATGAACCACTTTTTTCCTTAAAAATAGGAATTTCGGGAAAACTAGTGATGACTTTTCCTCTGAAACCTAAATCTGTCACAAATCTGGTGAGCAAATGTTCCATGCTGCTGAATTTGTCTGAGGAATAGTGTTCCTCATATCTTGAAAATCCAGGATTAATTAATGTGAATTCCCTCCAAAGATCACTGGTCATTCCAAAGAAACGGCTGTCTGCTGAAAAATATGGCTTAGTGAATCTCTCTGCGACTACATCTGCCTCCGCTTTAAAAAGCAGCCGATTGTAATTGATTGGGAAATTTCGACCAGAACATTTCCAAATAAAGTCATAATTATCAAGATACTCAATCAATGAATCTTTAAGCATGCTAAATTCACCCTTAGAGACACCTTCACTTTCTGACAAATTAGGAGTAGCTACCGTTCGGAATTGAACATTTTCTCTTGATCTACTCGATAGATGTCTTTGAAGGTCAGACATAGAATCTGAATTTTCTACAACTAGCACATCCAATGCCCCTTTGACACAAAGTTCTGCCCACCGTTCTATTGATATCAAATAGTCACTTAGTCTTTTGTCTGGGTCAAATCGCTTAACGGAATTTGTCAGTTGAGGGACCACTGTACAAGTTAGCACAACTAAATCCAATTTCTTCATTTTCTTTGCCTCAATAATAAATTGACTTCATCGAATTTATTTAAGTCGCTTACTATTCTATTCTCCCTGGATTTAATCCGTATAAATGGAGTTTCAATCATTTCTTTGTAGTCACTATCTGGATACGCAACATACTTTACCCGCTCCGGCCGAACGTCAAGCTTCGTCAAGACTTTGCCAATTAACTCATCATCGTATCCGCTAATTCGTAGTGGATCCTTACGAGACAACAGTAAAACATCTTCCATCAAGTCACGGGAGAAAATCGACGCCCACCCAGCTGGAAATGTTTTATTTTTGTCCATGACACCAGCACATGAAGGTTGACTTGCTCCTAGGTATGACCGGAGCACATCAATATTAACCCAAGTAGTCGTATTTACCTTAACCAAGTAATCGTAATCAAGAACGCTGTTTATGTAATTTACAGAACAGAGAAACTTTGAGAGCATCGTATCCCACCGGTCCACGATATCTATCTCTAATGAGTTGTAATTTGTAAGCTCAACATTCTCATCTGAGGTATGTTTTTTCGTCCATAAAAATTTGAACTTCTTACTCCTTAGAATAGTGTTCACTAAGTAGTTTGAATTTAATGGTAGAGGTTTTGCCGCGTATTGGAAAAAAACGTCATTTTTCGCATCAATTTCTTTAATCCATGTATTTTTTGCACCAGCAGACAAATTATTCCAAGGGCTGTATGGAGCAGTAAGCATTAGAAAACACAATTTCACTTTCATAATCTACTCTGTAGCTTGAGGAAAGAAAAAGAGATCGGGCATGGTAGAATGGGACGTGCTGGTCGATAGTTTTCTAGCCTTTGACGAAATCGATTTAGCGTTATTCAGAATTCGATTCTTATCCAGATATGTTGATAAGGTAATTATAGGTGAGTCTGATTTGACCCATAGTGGGATTACGAAACCGCTCTACTTTAGACAGTATTTTTCGAATCATAAAGAGGATTTATCTCAACGTGTTGAGATTATAACTCTAGATTTATCTGGACTTCCGGACGCATGGTCCAGGGAGATTAAATCTCGCGAACTCATTATAAAACACGTTTTTAAACACTATCCGCAATCCTATTTTATAAATTCTGACTTGGATGAAATACCCTCCTTAGAATCCCTGGAAATGCTACAGACTACAGCAAAGGAGTTTTATCATTTTTCTGCCACAACTTATTACCGATATGCCAATTGGGCTTTACGCGATTCTCACAAAGAGTGGAATAGGGGGGTTTTTGGCCATACTAGTGGTGCAGAGCCAGAGAATGGAGGTAGATTTAGTAAATTCCCTGTCATAGGTAGTAAAAGTAAAGGCGCTCATTTTTCTTACGTCGGTCGCAGCCATAGCAGCTTTTCCATGAAACTGGAGAGTTTCGCGCACATAGAGTTAAATCGCTCTAACCTGAAGTCTAAAAGTTTCCTGGATTTTGCAAATTGCTATGCCGTTGATCACCTTGGAAGGTCTAGAGAAACTGGATTTGGTTTATTACGAGTAGTACCTGAAAGTCAATTTGACCAATTACAAAATGAATTGTTTAGACATTTTCCAGACTTCTTTAGCTTTCCAAAACATCTTCCGAAATCACTTAGTCGCTTTATAGCTTCTGTTGCAATAACAATTATTGTAAATAATAGCTTCCAACAGAGTGCCGTTTACAAATCATTCTTGGAAAAAGATAAAACTCTTACAGTGAGAGTTGGTTCCATTTTGGGAATAATTCTTGAAATTCTGGTCTCAATCTCATTTCTATTTCGTCGGATAGTGCGTAGATGGCTGAGAAAGTTTCGGAAATCATGATTAAATTAAGTATATAAGGAACAGGAATAAGATGAAGATTGAGATAGCTCAAGAGCTAGACAATGCGGAGACTATAGACCTTATATCCGGATATCATCAAATTTTTCAGGGACCTCCTCCAGATATATCAAGTTTTGTTGTTAAGGGAGGAGTTTCAGACGTATTTCTTATTCCTCACGATGCGATGCATTGGACGAAAAATTACACCAAATTCGTTGAATCTCTTTCGCAAGAAAAGCCCGTTATATTTTTCAATAGAGGTGATTATCCAAGAAATCTTATCTTGAGAAACGCTTACAGCATTCAAAATACCTTCTCTAAAACTAGCACTAAGGTCATACTTGCCCCTTACAATGTTCTAACACTCGGTTTGAAAAATTTTAGGGAGCTTACACAAATTCCGAGAATAAGTTTTGTCGGGTTTGTCCCAAAATTGTTGAGTAGAAGACTCTTCAAGAATCCATTAAGTACACTTTTGCACCCAATTAAAAATAGTTCAGCGATAATTCGTAAGTTTGGACTATACAATATAGAAAATAGTTTTCCTAATTCCGAGATAATCACGAGACGTCACTATGGGGGATCCTCGCGACTTATAGAAAGTCCCATAAGCTTCAGGGAAGTATTCGTTGATTCGATTCATAATTCAGACCTCGTCTTTACGCCAAGGGGGGATGCTAACGGCTCTCAGCGCTTCTTCGAGACTTTAAGCGCTGGCCGAATTCCCATTGTTCCAGAAACTGGCACGAAGCTGCCACTGGATACTGCATCGAGGTCAGAGCTATTTTTTTTAAGTTGCTCTACACTTTCTTTAGACATTTATGAAACAGTAATGTCCTGGTGGTCCAAGCTTGATAATTCAGACTTTAAGGATATTCAATTCCAAAACTTCAAACTATATTCTGACAAATTAGAGTATAGAAAGTTTATAACCAATTTTTTTGCCTCAGAACCCCAGATCCTGCAAGAACTAGCTAGAGATTAGATCCCTTCTGAAATTGTGTGAAATTGTAAAGAGAGTTTAAATGGTCTACACATTCATAACGTTGGGGATTATTTGCTGCATTTTCCCTAGGAAGTTGAAACTCCCTAATTCCAGATACGTAAAGATCTCTCCGAGCCATAGTCAGTTCAAATGTTTGAGGCAAAAATAAACCCAAAATTTGTATGCCAGGTAGATTATTGTTACTATGATAATTAACTACTGCAAAGTCCTTATTAAGATTAGTCAACGCCTGAATTATCTCGAGTCGAAATTTCTCATTTATGATGTTTTGAATATTGTGACCTTCAAAAACTATCTGCCTAAATTTTGTAAGTGTCTCCACTACATTAGGGTCAGAGAAAACTTTCCACTCCTCCCCTTCGATATCAACTTTTAATATTGCTGAGGAATTCTCTGTGATATTGCATTTGCGAGTAATTTCATCAAGTGTCAAAAGGTTGCTGCAATTGTGGTTTCTGCTGTGTGTAAGTCCAATCTTATGAAATTCTGTATTGGAACAACTTTTTGCTTCCAAGTTAATCGTGTGATCAAATTGATAGACTTTTACCTTTCTCTCGCACATGGCATGATCAAATTCACTATTGAAACCAATACCGATTGAAATTACTGGATAATTAAGATCGTCTACAAGAACATATCCCCCATCATTTTTAGAACCGACTCTTATGTGCTTGTAATTCTCTCTCAGTCGATATGGAAACAAATTTTCAGAAATAATTTGCAAATCGCAACTTATTCTTTTGTAATCCGCGGCAGTCATTACGACTTGAGCGAAGTATGTCCATGAAATTCCTTTGAATAATTCGTGATCGAATAAAATCACTCTCCTGTGCGTAAACAACCATACGATAAGTTTAAACCACTTAATTATGCGACTCATCGCCTCTTAGACTAGTTGGAAAGTGATTATTTAGCAAGGTTCAATCAGCAAAAGTAAATAGTTTTTGTCCCAACTCTTGCCAGCTAAATTTACCCTCAAGGCCATCTTGAGTGCTCACAATTTTTTTCATTGATGCCACCTCTTTTAATAATACTGAGATTTCTCGAATGGTTAAATCTAGATTAATGACTCGTCCAAAACCGTCTGTGACCACCTCTCTAACAAAGCCAACGTCCGAACTAAGCACAGGAGTACCAGAGGCAAGTGCTTGTAAAACGGGGATCGGACCCCCCTCAAGAGCTGAAAGTGTTAAAAGCGCAGATGCATTTCTATACAAATCTCCACGAGATAACTTTTGAGTGTTCCAAACGTTAAAGTTTCCCACTAATGGGCTCACGTTTCTCATTTCCTTTAACCAACTTGAATGTTCAAAAGTAAAATGAATATCGGAATTTCTCCTAATAACCTCGGCAATTTTTCCAGGACTTTTACGAGGCTTACATTCCCCTCCAATTAAGACGTAATCACCCAAAATATTTTTGTTAGCAGGGAAATAAATTGATCTATCCACAGCTCCATAAACAATATCTAGGCTACCTTTCCCTATTCCCTCTTGGTGCAGCGAGCTCGCTACACTTCCATTCATTGTCAGAAACCGTAAATATGGATACTCTTTATAGAAGTTTACTAACGACAACAATTCTTCTTTGGAATTTATATGAGTCAAAATAACATTAAGGTGTTGTATTCTCTGCAAAAGACCAATGTTTGAGAGGAAATTCAAAGAGGAACCGTGGATAGCTAGAACCCTATTCCACCTATACCCGGAAAAAAGGAAACGCAAACTAAGCCAGTAATTAAATATGTCGTTACGCGTCAAATATAGAGACTTTGGTTTGAAATTGAGCGCTTGTGAGCTTTCTTTCCAGAGAGCATCTAAAACCCATCCAGAATATCGTCTTTGTGAGATCACTAAACACTTTTTTGTGATTGACATCAAAGAATAGTCCCAAAGATATGAATATTAATTAATAATTCAAGGATGTAGTGTTGATTAGAACTTGCTTCTTGAACTTTAAATCCCTTACCGCAAAATGTGCAATTTTCTTTGTAGTCACTTACTTTCATACCCATTGGTTATCTTGATTGAGTTGAAGTTTTCTACTCACTCGTGCAGGGTTTCCTAGAACCAAGCTACAGTCAGGGACATCCCGAGTTACCACTGAACCCGCAGCTACCATACTCCATTCGCCAATGGTCAAGCCTGCAAGAATTGTGGCGTTAGCACCTATTGATGCCCCTTTCTTTACAATAGTGCCTAAATGTATTCTGTTCGGATCTTTACTTCTAGGGAAATTATTATTGGTAAATGTTGCATTCGGTCCAATGAAAACGTCGTCGTGAATGATTGTTTTCTCCCAGAGTTGCACTCCGGATTTTATTGTAACCCTGTTGCCTATTTCTACCCCTGATTCAATGAACACTGAATCACAAATATTACAGTCGGTGCCAATGCTTACATCTTTCATAATGTTTACAAAGGCCCAAATTCGTGTCCCCTCGCCGATCTGAATTGATTCGCATAGAGACGTTGGATGCAAAAAAAAAGGACTCACTGGGGGACTGTACCAGATGAACTTCAGGAGTATATTAACACCTGTGGTTCCGCAGGGAAGCACTTTTTTGGTGACAGGCGGAGCGGGCTACATCGGTGCTCATGTGGTTGAACTACTTGTAGCATCAGGGAACAATGTGAGAGTACTTGATAATCTCAATGCGGGCGATACTAGACGACTTGACTTAAGCAGGGTTTCTTTGATCCAAGGGGATATTAGAAGCATCGACGACCTCGAGAAGGCAATGAAAGATGTAAAAATAGTGTTTCATCTTGCGGCTTTAAAGTCGGTTGAAAAATCAGTTAAAAATAGTGTGGAATAACTAGATATTAATGCCCGTACTATGCCCCTGATTCTAAAAGTTATGAAGAAAATGTCGGTGCACAAAATAGTGTTTGCCTCTACAGGTGCTGTATACGATGCGGCATTTGAAACAGGCCGCTTAAGAGAAGACGCAAGATTGCTTCCTAGTTCACCATACGGTTTGTCAAAACTTCTTGCTGAAGAATTCATGTTAGCAAAGGCATGGAACTGGAGCATTTGCGCTCGAGCGCTTCGATTTTTCAACGTGATTGGAGCTTCAAAGAGTTCGCTTGTAGACACCTCGTCTGAAAATCTCTTACCTAAAGTAATAGAAGCCTTAAAGAGTGGTGAGACACCTGAAATTTATGGATACGACTATCCTACCAAAGATGGTACTGCAGTGCGTGATTACATCGATGTTCGGGACATTGCCAGAGCGCATCTTGAAATTATTTCCACGATGAATTCTCCTGGATTCAATGCATACAATGTAGGAACGGGGTCGGGTCTATCAGTTAAGGGCATATTTGATCAAATTATGAATTCATTAGGTAAAGAATTTGAATTTAAATTGGAGCCACGTCGACTAGGTGATCCTTCCAGTTTGGTCGCCGATCCCAATAAATTAATTAGCGAAACAAAATGGAGGCCACAGATAGGGCTTCAGGAGAGTATTGATTCAACATTAAAGGGAATATGGGGTAATTGAAACTAATGCACTCCGTATGTCTAGTCGGCCTCGGCTATTGGGGAAAAGTTCTCGCCCGCAATTTAGACAATCATCCTAAATTTCAAATTAGCGCAATTGTAGATAGTAATCCTGACATGGAAACTTTCAGCAAAAAAATCTTTGCCACTACATATTATAGTGATCTTGAAGATGCGATATCAAAACATTCTTTTGACGTGATATTTATCGCAACAAGACCTAACTCTCACTTAAAACTGGCCACGGTTGCACTATCAAAATGTAGAATTCTAGTTATAAGTAAGCCTGGCTGCTCTACGCTACAAGAGTCTCAAATGCTGGCTGAGAAATCTCATTTAACTGAAACCAGAGTGCTCGTAGATTACACTTATCATTATTCACCTCTTTATCGAAAAACAAAGGTTCTATTTGAAGAAATTTATAAAAATGACACTGTCTCAATAGTTTCATACCGTACCGCTCTAGGAATTATTCAATCAGACGTGAATGTGATTGAAGACTTAATTTGTCATGATATTGCATTCCTCCTAACCTTGCTTGGGGATTCAGTCCGCAAAGTGCATTCTAGGGAATTGGACGTTCTCGGTTTTAATAAACCAACAAGTGCCCTTTCTACTATCACTTGGGATTCAGGCACTACTTTGACTAGCCATACCTCTTGGACTACTCCCAGAAAAATGAGGACGATTTCAATCGCTAGTAAGAGTAGAGGTTTGGTCTTGAATGACCTTGATGACTCTAAAACTATAGAAATCTTGGAATTTGACACTAAAAACTTGCACCCAAATGGAACCTCTCCTTCTTTGAAATCGAATGTTGCTTTTGAGTTAACTAAATCCTATTTCTCAGAGGTAGAGACCTCCGAGAGCGTGTTTGAGGAGTTGAATGAGATTGATTTACTCTTGTCTGGCTCGCCTAACGCAGAGGTATACACGTTAGAAAGGTCCCTAAGTGTGTGGAAAGTTTTGACTGCGCTAAACGAATCACAGTCAACTAGTTTGGAGATAGAAATTGATTCCATTTAATAACTTAAGTTTGATTCATCGGCCACTCTTGAATGAGTTTGTACAAGAATTCGAAGAGTGTGTATTGACTTCAGATTTTGTTCTTGGAACATCTGTGGACAATCTAGAATCATTAATCGCTTCGAGTGAGTTGTGCAAATTTTGCGTGACAGTAAATTCCGGTACCTCGGCACTGGAACTTGTTTTGAGGGCTTTGGAATTAACCGAGGGTGATGAAATTATTCTGCCAGCCATGACATTTTCCGCTACGGCATTTGCGGTTCATGAGATAGGCGGTAAATTGAAGATTTGTGATGTCGATCCAATCACGGGAATCATGGATTTATCTAACTTGACGTCGATTATTTCATCTAAGACCAAAGCGGTAATTTTTGTATCTCTCCATGGGCGCATTGATGGGTTGAAAGACATTCATCTGCTATGCAAGAGCTTAGGGATTCCTCTAATTGTAGATGGAGCGCAGTCCCAAGGTGCAACTGACTTTAATGTTCCAATTGCAAGAGAATGTGATGCCTATACGCTCTCTTTTTATCCCGGAAAAAATCTCGGTGCTTTAGGAGAAGGGGGCGCCGTCTGCACCAACAATGAAGATATCGCTGTGGCCATTCGAAGATTTAGAAATTGGGGAAGTAACGCTGATCGTTATCACAGTGAAACATGGGGGGTAATTACAGACTAGAAGCCATTCAAGCTCGATTTCTAAAAGTTAAAATTAAACACTTGTATAAATGGACAAAGGAACGGAGGGAAATTGCAAATTGGTACTATTCTCTACTGGATCCAAAAGTACTGGTGAAGCGGACTGTAGACGAAACTCAGCATGTCTACCATATTTTCAGTATCCTCATTCCTGAGAAAAACAGAATCACAAGTATTTTAGATAAGTCACAAATTGGTTATAATTTTCACTATCCGCGAACAATTCCAGACCATCTTTTTTATTCAAGAATAGTGTCAAATCCAGAAAATAATAAAAATGCCAAAATATGGTCGAGTGCGCAGCTTAGTTTGCCAATTTATCCAGGTTTGAAGTTATCCGAAGTTCAGTTTATTGCAAATCTAATTAATAATGAAATCGATTAAGAACTAGGTGGACTCCCACCTTACGAGTTCTTGTTCTTCAAGGAACTTTACCTGCTGCCAATTCAATTCTTGCTCAAGGTAGCATTCTGGAAAGTAGTACTTTAGTTTCGAAATTCCTTGCCGAGAATCAATTTGAGCATACTTGAAAATTTTTTCTCGTCTTTCTGAAACTGAATGGACTTCCCAATCCAGGTGGATTATTGGTGAGCCTTCAATTCTAAAAACGCGTTTCTTGATTTTGAAACCTGGGGAATGCAACTTCTCAAATTTCTTATTGAGTTTTGGGACAAAGACACGGTATTGAAAATCTGTGCCCGACGATGATGCTATTCTTGAATATTTCCAAGTCTTTCCAATTCGTTTCACCCAAATTCTGTCAATCGCTACACTCGTGCTGGTCAAGTCCTCCCTTGAGCAAGACTGGATAATAGTTTCTAACAGTGGGGAAGTAAATATCTCATCATGCGCTCCAATGACAAAAATAGCCTCTTCGGAAAGTTGCATACATTGGTGATGCATAAATCCTTCGATGTAATTAGATTTTGAGACAAATCCAACGTATTTGACAAAGTTAGGATATTTGGCAATTGTTTGCACATTATCGACATGGTGAAACCAGACGCAACTGAAACCCAAATTATGAGCATTATCGAAAGAGTGAATCATCGCCTTCGTCATAACTTTTGAAAAAACGGCAAATATGGCCTTTTTAATAACCTTAGATCCCGATTGCATTGCGTGCCCCATGCCTATTATTCAACCATGAATTTATGTGTTGTTCTGAATGTCCGCCTTAATTCCAAATTTAGAGTCTATAGGCTCTTCAAGGTGTTGCACCAGCTCCAAGATTCAACATTGATAGATAGTTGGTCTATTCGCCTGCGAGGAGAATATGCCGATCAAGCGTTAGCAAAACTTGAATCCATGCAGTTGAAAGGATCGTTAAAAATTAGGATTGGTGAAACTTTTAAAGACTGGAAGTCAAACACCTTGGAGCAAGTGTTGGATTTCCGCTCCAAATATTACTTGTTGTTACAAGAAGACCACCTTCTAACGTGTTCGCCAAATAACTTCGACAAAACTATTTTAGAGGCTATGTCGAATGGCATCGAAATTCTTAACCTTTCCGCGTTCGAAACATATAGAGAAACAAGAAAAATTATGGAAACCTTACCAAATTTCATAAAGAACCAAGATTTAATCTACGGTATATTGGATAAAGAAAGTTTAGAAATATTGAAACAAAATAGTCAATATCCTAGGTATCCAGTAAGTTTGTTATCTCTCCTTTCTATAAAGATGATTTCAAAACTTTTGATGACAGATAGACCTTTTTGGCGAAAGTTTCACTACAATACCCCTTTTGATTTCGAACAAAGCCCAGCGCAATCTTGGTATTTACCTGTAAAGTTTGGTCTGCCAAGATATGAAATTTACTGCTGTATAGATGATGACATAAAAATTCCCGGTTCTTCTCTTCAGTCGAGAGGAATGTACCCGGTTGACTATACGAGAAAATCAGAACATCATGACTTATTACAACTCTATGTGAAATTATCCCCTAATACAAATTCCTTGCATAGATTGAAATCTTTGGTCAAGCGCCTGATGTCTTTACCGGTCAAAAACCGAATTAGGAGCTCTTTGTTTTTTATTCTAGCAAGTTACTTTAGTGCGAACGCCATCCTCATAAAAATCGGTTTTGACGGGCAATTCTTCAAACGATTAAGAGTTAGAAGAGAAATGCAAGATTTTTTGAAGGGTATTGACCAGGTGCCTCATAAAGATCTCTGACTTTCTCGTTGGAATTGAGTAATTGCTTTGGCACTCTCTGTAGTTCTTATACTTCTAGCAAAACATAAAGTTTGTTGCCGACAATAAAAATCAAGAACTGCTAACTCATGCAAGTCGCACTCATCTTCGGGTGTATCAGCTCATTACGATAGATGTAAACAATGGAATAGAGACATTTTTAGGCTTAGTGGAAAGTTAGCCAATAAGAAATTTGGTGACCCATTTGCATCTAACGCAATACTAAGTTGTAACTCGAATATTTAAGTTGAGCCAGCCCTCGTTGTATCTAACCTCACTTCAAGTAGATCGCTATTTTTAATAATTCAAATTCCAATAAAGATTCATGGGGTCACCAACCAGAACATGTAATACGTTTCGGCATTTCTGCTGAGCTACATGCAACCAAAGAGCCGCCCATGAGAATCGAACTCATGACCTTCGCTTTACGAGAGCGACGCTCTACCGACTGAGCTAGGGCGGCGATGCGTTTAAGGCTATTAAATTAGGATTTAATCCAAGCGTACAACGCCATTAGGCGTTGCAAGATGAACCGCCACAAGTCCAGTCTGACCATCGTTAGCCTCTGGCAAAACCCATTGAATTTCAACGCCATCAAATGCTTTTGATAGATCTGAGCCGAGCCACTCTTCAATTGTCTTCTCATCTCCTGAAATCTCAATCTTTACAATCTCAGCAACTGCCTTCCCATCATTTGAA
>Ga0214917_10002198_pt1 | contig 24121 bp, 18 predicted proteins | sample LL_1208_BB_MetaG_FD_177983 | JGI IMG/M metagenome (GOLD analysis project Ga0214917, IMG submission 177983) | Freshwater microbial communities from Lake Lanier, Atlanta, Georgia, United States - LL_1208_BB | ecosystem: Environmental > Aquatic > Freshwater > Lake | place: USA: Georgia | collected...
ATGCAGCGCTTCGTTCCCGGCGGCGATCTCACCGACAACAACTTCACCTATGGCTATGGCGTGGGCACCACCATGATTCAGGTGCTGCGGCAATGCGGCAATGATTTCTCGCGCGAGAATGTGATGCGCCAGGCGGCCAATATCGCGCCAATGGATGTGGCGACGCTGCTGCCGGGGGTGAAGGTGCAGACCCAGCCCAATAATTTCAATGTGATCCGGCAGATGCAGTTGCAGCGCTGGGATGGCTCGGGCTGGGTGCGCTTTGGCAATGTGATCGAGGGCGCGAATGTGTGATGGCCACCCGGCGGATTGCGAGGGCGTAACCGCGTAGGTCGGCAGGCCCCGCCTTGGTTATAGGGCGGGGGTTATAGGGCGGGGAGGCGCTCCTCCGCCGCCAGCATCAATCCGCTCAGTGCCCCTGCCAGATGGCAGGGCGGCGGGCGAGGAAGCTCTCCACACCCTCGGCGAAATCGGCCGAGGTGAAGCACATCGCCACCAGATCATCGCCATCAATGGCGCGCGCCGCAGCACTCAGCCGGCGCAGCGCCTGCTTGGTGGCGCGCATGGTGAGCGGCGCATGGCCCGCCACCGTGGCCGCGAGCGTCGCCGCGCGGGCTTGCAGGGCCGCATGGTCGGGCAGGATTTCGCTGAGCAGGCCGGCCATGCGCATTTCCTCGGCCTCCATGAGGCGGGCGGAGAAGATCAAATCCGTCACCCGTGCCGGGCCGATAAGGGCGGCCAGCCGGGCGTGGTTCACCATCGACAGGGTATTGCCCAGGGTGCGGGCGATGGGAAAGCCGAAGCGGGCATTGGCGGCACCAATACGCAGGTCACACACCGCAGCAATGGCGGCGCCACCACCGGTGCAGGCGCCGGCGATGGCAGCGATGGTGGGTTTGTTGCAATTCTCGATCGCGGTCAGGATGCGGTCGATCTTGTGCTCATAGGCAATCGCCTGTTCGGCGGTGCGGAATTCGGTGAACTGGCTGATATCGGTGCCGGCCGCGAAGGCCTTTTCGCCGGCGCCGGTGATGATGATGGCCCGGATGCCCGGGTCGTCATTGGCGGCGATGCACAGATTGGCCAGCCCCTCATACATGGGGAATGTCAGCGCATTGCGCGCCTGCGGCCGGTTGAAGGTGACGAAGGCCAGGCCCTCGCGCGTGTCGATCAGAAGGTCTTCCATCCCCACAGTCTTGCCCCAACCGGCGCGAGGTGGAAGATGCAACCCGCAAAAACCGGGGTAGATCATGCGTATCGTCGATGTGAAACAGGCCGTGGCGCCGATCAGCAGCGCCATTGCCAATGCCTATATCGATTTTTCCAAGATGACGGCGAGCATCGTGGCCGTGACCATCGAGGATGGCCAGGGCGGCCGCGCCACCGGCTTTGGCTTCAACAGCAATGGCCGCTACGCCCAGCCGGGGTTGCTGGCCGAGCGTTTCATCCCGCGGCTGCTGGAGGCGAACCTCGCCACCCATGAAGATGGCGGGCTGGAGCCGGCCAGTGCCTGGATGGCGATGATGAAGAACGAAAAGCCCGGCGGCCATGGTGACCGCTCGGTGGCCGTGGGCGTGCTGGACATGGCGCTGTGGGATGCCACCGCCAAGCTGGCCGGCAAGCCGCTATGGCGGATGCTGGCTGATCGTTACAATGGCGGCCAGGCGGATGAGCAGGCCTGGATCTATGCCGCGGGCGGCTACTACTACCCTGGCAAGGGCGTGGCCGAGTTGCTGGAGGAGATGAAGCGCTATCTGGGCCTCGGCTATTCCGTGGTGAAGATGAAGATCGGCGGTGCGCCCGGCACCCCGCTCAAGGCCGCGCTGAAGGAGGATGTCGAGCGGATCGAGGCGGTGCTGAAGCTGCTGGGTGGCGATGGTTCGCGGCTTTGCGTGGATGTGAATGGCCGCTTTGGGCTGCATGCCGCGCTGGTCTATGGCGCGGCGCTCGCTCCCTATAATCTGCGCTGGTACGAGGAGCCGCTCGATCCGCTGGATTTCTCGACCCATGCCGTGCTGGCCGAGCAATATGCCCCGCCACTGGCGACGGGGGAGAATCTCTTCTCCATGCTCGATTGCCGCAACCTGATCCGCCATGGCGGCCTCAGGCCCGATCGCGACACGCTGCAATTCGACCCGGCCTTGAGCTATGGCTTGGTGGAATATCTGCGGACATTGGAAATGCTGCGCGAGCATGGCTGGTCACCCCGGCGCTGCGTGCCGCATGGCGGGCACCAATTCGCGCTCAATATCGCCACCGGCCTGGGTCTGGGTGGCAATGAGAGCTATCCCGAGGTCTTCGCGCCCTTTGGTGGCTTTGCCGATGACACGCCGGTGGTTGATAGCCGGATTCGCATGCCGGATGCGCCGGGGATTGGTTTCGAGCGGAAGAATGATCTTTATGCGGTGATGCGCACATTGCTGTAGGCTGCGCGGCATGCGCCTCCTTGTCGTTGAAGATAATGCTGAACTCTCGCAACAGCTGCGCAATGCGCTGAGCGAATCGGGCTTTGCCGTCGATGTCGCCGCCGATGGTGAGGAGGGGCTGCATCTGGGCAGCACCGAGCCTTATGACGCCGTGGTGCTCGATCTGGGCCTGCCGCGGCTGGATGGGCTCTCGGTGCTGCGGCGCTGGCGGATGGCGGACCGCGCCATGCCGGTCATTCTGCTCACGGCGCGGGATTCATGGTCGGAAAAGGTGGAAGGGTTGAATGCCGGGGCGGATGATTATCTGGCCAAGCCCTTCATCATGGCCGAGTTGATCGCCCGGTTGAATGCGCTGATCCGCCGCGCCAATGGGATTGCCAAATCCGAGTTGGAATTCGGCGAGGTTAGGCTGGACACTGCGGCCCGCGCCGTCACCCGCCAGGGCGCATCGGTGCGGCTGACGGCGCTGGAATATGGCATGTTGGCCTATCTGGCGCTCAATGCCGGCCGGCCGGTCTCCAAGACCGAGTTGACGGAGCATTTATACGCCCAGGATTTTGATCGGGATTCCAATACGCTGGAGGTGATTGCCGGAAGGCTGCGGCGCAAGCTGGGCGATGGGCTGATCGAGACGGTGCGCGGGCAGGGCTACCGTATGAGCCCGCCACGATGAATGAGACCCCCGCGCCCACCATCCGGGTGCGCGGCAGCCTCACCCGCAGGCTGGCATTGCTCGCGGCGCTGTGGGTGGCGCTGGGGCTGGGCGTGACCGGCTGGTTTGTCGTCCGCCTGGCCGAGGAGCAGATCGAGACCGCCGCCGATGGGCGGATGACATCGCTGCTCGATGCCGTGGTGGCGGCAGCGGCACTCGACCCGACGCGCGGGCCTATCCTGGCGCGCGCCGTGAGCGAACCGGAATTCGACCGGCCGCTTTCGGGGCATTACTGGCAGATGTCGGCGGCGGGCGGGCTGGTCGCCACCTCGCGCTCGCTATGGGACCAGCGCCTGCCGGCGCCGCGGCCGGATGCAGAGCCGCGCAATGAGGACATTATAGGGCCGCGCGACGAGCCGCTGCGGCTGCTGGAGCGCCATGTCCAGCTCGAGGCCCGCTTCGGCACGCCGCGTTTTCAGACGGTGACGATCCAGGTGGCCGTCACCCGGCGCGACACTGATGCCGAGATCGGCCGGCTGCAAAAGGGGCTGGTGCTGGCCTTTCTGGGCCTGGGGGCTGGGCTGGTGGCGGTGGTGGCGCTGCTGGTCGTCTGGTCGCTGGCACCGCTGCGGCGGGTGCAGGAGGAGTTGGTGGAGGTGCGCGCCGGCACCCGCCAGCATGTGGACCTGACGGTGCCGAGCGAGGTGGCGCCGCTGGTGCAGGAAATTGAGGCGCTGATCGGCCAGAACCGGGCGACGGTGGAGCGCGCGCGCACCCATGTGGGTAATCTGGCGCACGCCCTAAAGACGCCCATCGCCGTGCTGCGCAATGCGCTGGAGCGGGAGGAAATCCCTGCCGCCCGGGCCCAGGCGGCGACACTGGAGCGCCTTGTGCAACACCATCTGCGCCGCGCGCGGGCCGGCGCGTTGGCCGGTGCGGCGGGTGAGGAGGCGCTGCCCATGGCGGCCGCGCAATCCCTGGCCACGGCCTTGCGGCGGCTATTTTCCGGCCGGGGCATCAGCATCAACGTGGCCGGGCGCGATGCTGCCCGCACCCGGGCAGACCCGCAGGATTTGACGGAAATGCTGGGCAATTTGATGGAAAACGCCTGCAAATGGGCCAAGAGCAAGGTGGAATGCCGGGTGGTGCCGGCGGCTGGCGGCATGATCCGCATTGAGGTGGAGGATGATGGGCCAGGGCTGGCCGAGGGGCAGGATGCGGCGGCGCTGGCGCGCGGTGTGCGGCTGGATGAGGCCGCGCCAGGCAGCGGGTTGGGGCTGGCCATCGTGGCGGATCTGGCGGGGCTTTATGGTGGGACGCTGTCGCTCAATCGCGGCCGGCGGCTGGGTGGTATGCTGGCGGTGCTGGAGTTGCCCGGGCGGGTTTGAAGATTTGCGCAATTTTTCTCAATTTCCATTAAATTCTGCACCCATCATGGTTCAATTTTCTGAACTGCCGTCATGATGGCAATATAAATTACAATTTCTGCAAAATTATTTCACCCGCCACTCAGTTGAAATTACATTGATGTTTGTAATATGTTTTTATATACTTAATAAATGGATCAAAATATCAATACAACAACGGCGCTCTGGTCGCCATCCAAGCCAAGGCGCTGGTTGGCCATGGCGGCCTATCCGCTGGTATGGGCGGTGAACCGGCCCTCTGCTGCATGGCTGGCCGGCGCGATCTATGATCTCGCACTGCGTTGCAATGGCATCGCCATCAATTATCCGGGCCGAGATGGTTTGACCGTGGCGGAGGAGCGCTTCCTCGGCAGGATCGCAGCCGAGATCAAGGGCGGTGTGGTGTTTGATGTAGGGGCCAATGTGGGGGCTTATAGTCAGGCCCTGCTCCGCCTCGCCCCCGGTGCAGAAATCCACGCCTTCGAGCCGCATCCCAGCACCTTCCGCCGATTGGCCAAGCGCCTGGCGGGCGAGGAGGTCAGCCAGCACCTGGGTGACCGGCAAGACCCGCGTGGCCCGGCGCCAGACGAAGCGCTCGCTCTCCGCCGCCAGCCTTCGCCAGGAGAGCCGCCCGAAACGCGCCCTTTCCTCGGCCAATGGTGCGTTCACCTCCAGCAGCAAGGGCAGGCCACGCTGCGCCGCCACCAGCGCGCCGGCCGGGTGGAACAAATTCGCTCGCTCATAGATTACATCGGGCGCGAAGCGCCGCGCCGCGCGCGCCAGCCGCCAGGTGGCGGGCAGCGCATAGGCCATCTCGGCCAATTCTCCCGCCCAGCCCGGCAAATGCGCCCGAACCCAGCCCAGCCAGCGGCTCGCGCCGCCCAGCCCGGCAGCGGCAAAGCCCGCTGGCCCCACCACCTCAACGGCATGGCCCTGGGCGCGCAGCGCCGCGACCATCGCCTCAAGATGCACCGCCTGGCCATCGCGCGAGCGGATGCGGTGGCTATAGAGGATTTTCATGCCCGCATTCCATCCGTTGGCTGGAGCATCCGGCGCAGCAGGCGCTTGCCGCGGGCGGCACCCTGGCGGGCCAGTTCCAGCATGCCGGCCGGGTGCCAGGGGTCGGTCACCATCACACCCATGCGTTGCCGGCGCTCGGTGAGCCTCACGGCCGAATTGGGGATAGAATGGCAGGTCGAATTCCTCGGGCTGGCCGAGCGACATGCGGTGCCCGGCCTCATTGCGGGCTTTGACGTGGCCCTGCAGCCGGCCGCGGTGCCCTATGCCTGCCCACTGAAATTGCTGGAATATATGGCGGCCGGCCGCGCCATCGTGGCGCCGGACCAGCCCAATCTGCGCGAACTTCTGCAGCATGACAGCACCGCACTGCTCTTCGCGCCGGGCGATGCGGCGGCGCAATGGCGCGCCATTGCCACATTGGCCGCCGATGCGCCTTTGCGCCGGCGGCTGGGCGATGCCGCGCGGCGGGACGTCATTCTCCGCGACATGACCTGGGCCGGCCAGGCGCGCCGCGTGGTGGCGCTGGCAGAGGCGGCGATGGCAGAGCAACGCGCCCGCCGCCGGCACCAGGAAGCGGGCTATGCGGAGCCGATGGGATGAGGCCGCCACCGCTGCTGATGCATGTCTTTCCCAGCTTTGCGGTGGGCGGCGCGCAGGTGCGCTTTGCGGCGCTGGCCAATCGCTTCGGCCGGCGCTGGCGGCATCTGGTGGTGGCGCTGGATGGTGATCTGGCCTGCGCGCAGCGCCTCGCACCCCAGCTCTCCTGCCAACTCATTGCCGCACCTGCTGGCGGCATTGCCGCCGCCTGGGGGGTATTGCGGCAATGGCGCCCTGCGCTGCTGCTGACCAATAATTGGGGCAGCTTCGATTGGGCGATCGCGGCGCGCGGCGTGCCGGGCCTGGCGCATTTGCACGCCGAGGATGGCTTTGGCAGCGAGGAGAGTGCGGGGCAATTGCGCCGCCGCGTCCTGGCGCGCCGATGGCTGCTGCGGCGCAGCGTGACGGTGCTGCCTTCCACCACCCTGCTGCGCATGGCGCGCGAGGTGTGGCGCCTGCCCCCCGGCGGGCTGCGGCTGGTGCCCAATGGCGTTGATTTGCAGCGCTTTCGGCCAGGTCCGGCTGGTGCGCTGCCGCCCGGCGAAGGGCCATGGCTGGGCACGGCGGCGGCGCTGCGGCCGGAGAAGAATCTCGGGCGCCTGCTCCGCGCTGCCGCCCTGCTGCGCGGCCAGGGTGTGGCCTTCCGGCTGGCCATCATGGGCGAGGGGCCGCAGCGCCCGGCGCTCGAAGCGCTGGCGCAGAATCTGGGCCTCGCCGATTGCACCCATTTCCTCGGCCATGTGGCCGACCCGGCGGCGAGCTGCCGGGCCTTGGATGTCTTCGCCCTTTCCTCGGACACCGAGCAAATGCCATTCGCGGTGTTGGAGGCGATGGCAAGCGGGCTGGCGGTGGCCAGCACCGATGTGGGCGATGTGGCGGCCATGCTGTCAGCGGAAAACCGGCCCTATCTGGCAGCCCTGGATGATCGCGCCCTGGCGGATGCGCTGCGCCCGCTGCTGCGCGATGCACCGCTGCGGGCCGCCATCGGCCGGGCCAATCGCGCCCGGGCGGAGCAGGTCTTCGATCAGGAGGCGATGTTCCAGGCCCATGCCGGGCTGATCGATGGCTTGCTCGCAACCTGAGCGCGAATGGGCGGCAAGCCCTATTTTCAGGCCGCCAATATCCGCCGCGCCGCCGCCGCATCCAGCGCAATCTGCGCCACCAAGGCGTCCAGCCCGGCGAAGCGCTTTTCCTCCCGGATGAAGGCCAGCAGCGCCACACTCACCTCCTGACCATAGAGATCGCCCGAAAAATCAAACAAATGGGCCTCGATACGGGAGATCGGGTCACCGCCCAGGGTCGGCCTGCGGCCGAGATTGGCCACGCCAGGCACGACCTGCCCCGAGGCGAGGGTAACCTGCACGGCATAAACACCGCGCGCCGGTTCAATATGCCGGCCGAGCGGCACATTGGCGGTGGGAAAGCCCAGGGTGCGGCCACGGGCATCGCCATGGCTCACCTCGCCCACCACGGTGAAGGGGCGGCCGAGCAGGGCGGCGGCCCGCTCAGGATAGCCGCCCTGCAATTCGCGGCGGATGCGGCTGCTGCTGATCACGCCCTCGGCATCGGCCAGGGGCGGCACCACGGAGAGGCCGATGCCGGCCTCTTCGCAAGCCTGACGGAGCCAGGCGACATTGCCGCCACGGCGATGACCAAAGGCGAAATCCGGCCCGCAGGCCAAATGGCGGGCGCCGATGCCCTCGCGCAGCACGGCCTGGAAAAACACCTCATGGGGCATATGCGCCCATGTGTCATCGAAGGGTAGCGCATAGCACAGGGAGGCACCGGCCGCGGCCAGGGCATTGGCCTTGGCGGGCAGCAGGCTCAGGCGGAAGGGCGGGTCATCGGGGCGAAAATGCTCGCGCGGGTGGGGCTCGAAAGTCAGCGCGGCCAGGGGGAGTTCAGGGCGGGCCTGATGGGCGGCGGCCAGCACGGCGCGGTGGCCCAGATGCACGCCATCGAGATTACCGAGCGCCACGGTTGCGCCGCGCGCATCCTCGGGCAGGCCAGCGAGGTTGGAAAACACCCTCATGCCGGCCAGCGGCTTTCGGTGCTGGGCGTCCAGGCGAGCAGGGCGTCGATGGCGGCATCGGGGTCATGCGCCCGCACAGCGATCGCGCGATGGGGGGCGCGCAGAAAGCCGCCTTCAAGCATGCGCTGCGTCAGGGCGAAGAACGGGTCCCAAAACCCATCCTCATCAAGATAGACAATGCCCTTGCGATGAAAGCCGAGTTGCGACCAGGACTGGATTTCCACCGCCTCCTCCAGCGTGCCAATGCCGCCGGGCAGCACGATGAAGCCATCGGACCACTCATTCATCTGCGCCTTGCGGCTGTGCATATCGGGCACGACCGAGAGCCGGGTGATGCCGGTATGCTGCAATTCGCGCTCCCGCAGGGCCTGGGGGATGACGCCATAAACCTCCCCCCCCGCGGCAAGCGCGGCATCGGCCACCACACCCATCAGCCCGGCACGGCCACCGCCATAGACCATGCGCAAGCCACGCAGGCCAATGGCAGCACCGGTGGCGGCGGCGAGTGCCGCATGCGCCGGGTCGCGCCCCGGCGAGGCGCCACAAAATACGCAAACCGCTTGCATCGCCCTCAGCCCCGGCTGGGAACCATGACGGTGGCCTCGCCCTCGATCACCGGCTTGCCGGCCACGGTGCAGGTGGTGTTGAGGGTGACGCGCTTCTTGGCGGGGTCGAGGGCGGTGATCTCGACGGTGGCGGTCACCGTATCGCCAATTTTGACCGGGGCGCGGAATTTGAGGTTTTGCGACAGGTAAATGCTGCCCTCGCCCGGCAGGCGGGTGCCCAGCACGGCGGAGATCAGCCCGGCCGAGAGCATGCCATGGGCGATGCGCTGCTTGAACATCGAGGCGGCGGCGATTTCGGCATTGATATGCACCGGATTGGTGTCACCGCTCACGGCGGCGAACATCAGGATATCCGCCTCACTGACAGTCTTGCCGAAGCTGGCGGTCATGCCCACGGAAAGGTCTTCGAAGAACATCGGCTGGCCCCTGTCTTGCTCACCCTGCTGTAATCCAGAAACGCCAGTGGCGAAACCGCCATGGCTTGCGCTGCGGGGAATTCTGCGGGCAGCGTGGCGCCCGTCATTGATGAAGGACCATCCGCCCATGCCCATCGCCATGCCCAGCAGCGAGACCTTGCTTGAGGAATTGCGGACATGGGTCGAAATAGAGACCCCCAGCGCCGATCCGGCAGCGGTGAACCGGCTGGTGGATCTGGCCGAATCAGGGCTGCGGGCCGCAGGGGCGAGCATTGAGCGCGTGCCCGGCCATAGCGGCCGGGGCGATACCCTCATCGCGCGCACCAATACCGGCACCGGCAATGCGCCGATTCTGATTTCCGGCCATCTCGATACGGTGTGGGATCATGGCCAATTGCTCAAGGACATGCCCTTCCGCATCGAGGGCGACCGCGCCTATGGGCCGGGGATTTACGACATGAAGGCCGGCAGCTTCCTCGCCTTTCATGCGGTGCGGGAAATCCTGCGCCAGGGCGTGGCCACCAATCGGCCGATCACCCTGCTGCTCACCCCTGATGAGGAGGTGGGTAGCCCCACCAGCCGCGCCATCATCGAGGCAGAAGCGGCGCGCGCCGCCGCCGTGCTGATCCCCGAGCCCGCCGGCGGACCCAATGGCTGCGTGGTGACGGCGCGCAAGGGCACTGGCGGCTTCACCATCACCGCGAAGGGCAAAAGTGCCCATGCCGGCGGCAATTGGACCGAGGGGCGCAGCGCCGTGGTGGCGCTGGCCAGAATCATTCTGGCGATCCATGCGATGACCGATCTGGAGCGCGGCATCACCACCAATGTGGCGCCGATCTGGGGCGGCACGCGGCCCAATGTCATCCCGCCCGATGCCGGTTGCCGGGTGGATTTCCGGGTGGCCGAGGCCGAACAGGCGCCGGAGGTGATCGCCGCCATCAAGGCGCTGGCCGGTGAGCATGATGGCGTGACCATCACCGTCGAAGGCGGGCTGAACCGCCCCCCCATGGTGGAAAGCGAGGCCGGCCTTGGTCTCTACGCCCAGGCGAAAAGCATCGCCGCCGGCTTTGGCTATGACCTGCCCAAGCAGCATCGCGGCGGCGGTTCGGACGGCAATTTCACCGCCGCCATGGGCATTCCCACCCTGGACGGGCTGGGCTGCACCGGCCACGGCGCGCATGCGCCCGATGAGCATATCCGCTGGCGCGACCTGGCACCGCGCGGGGCCACCATCGCGGAGCTGCTCTGCCGGCTTTGAGCCCGGCGCGGGCGAGGGGCCGAGCATGCTGTCACGCAGGATCAAAAAAGGTATACTGCGCCGCGTGAAGCCGCCCTCTCCTTCCCGTCGTGGCCTGCTGGGCCTTGCTGTACTGGGTGCCACGGGCTGCGCCGCGGTGCCGGGGCCCGGTTCGGGCATCGCCCTGCCCGGCCGCTTTGCCGCCGCCCCCCCCGCACCACCGAACTGGCCCGATGCCAGCTGGTGGCGCGGCTTCGGCTCGGAAGAATTGAATGCGCTGATGGAAGCCGCGCTGGGCGGCAATTTCGATCTGCGCGCGGCCGAGGCCCGAATCCGGCAAAGCGATGCCAATCTGCGCATTGTCGGCCAGCGGCTGCTGCCCAGCGGGAACCTCACCGCCAATACCTCGCGCACCCAGACGCCGACGCAAACCGCCACCGCCGCCAATACCCCCGGCCGCAGCCGCTATATTCAGCGCGAATTCTTCCAGACCCAGCTGCAAGCCAGCTGGGAACTGGATTTCTGGGGCCGCAACCGCCGCGCCGTGGAAGCGGCCGAACAATCTGCCCAGGCGGCGCGCTTCGAGCTGGGTGCGGTGCTGCTCACCACCCAGGCCTCGGTGGCCAATACCTATTTCACCGTGCTGGCAGCCCGCGAGCAATTGGTGGTGCAGGAGGCCAATGTCACCTCCGCCGAGCGCATTCTGGCCCTGTTGCAGCAGCGGGTTAATGCCGGCACGTCGAATGGGCTGGATCTGGCGCAGCAGAGCACCCTGGTGGCGCAGCTGCGCGCCGGCGTGCCGCCGCTGCGGCTGATCGCCGAGCAGAACACCTATGCCCTGGCCACACTGACCGGCCGCCTGCCCAATGACATTGCGCCACCACAGCAGAGGCTGGGCGATGTCCAACTCCCCGCACCCAGCCCCGGCTTGCCGGTGGAGGTGATGGTGCGCCGGCCCGACCTATGGCAGGCCGAGGCGCTGCTGGCCTCTTCCCAGGCCAATATTGAAGCGGCCCGCGCCGCCCTGCTGCCCAGTATCGTGCTCACCACCAGCGGCGGCTTTCAGAATGTGCTGCTGGAAAACCTGCTGCGGCCTGGATCGGCGCTTTATTCCTTGGCGGCGGGGCTGACCCAACCCATCTTCCAGCAGGGCCAGTTGCAGGCGCAGCTGCGGCTGAACCAGGCCCAGGCCGAGGAGCTGCTGGAATTCTACCGCCGCGCCATCGTCAATGCGCTGGTGGATGTGGAGAATGCAATCGTGGCGCTGCGCGAGACAACCGAACGCGAGGCCTTGCAGGCCGTGGCGCTGGGCAGCGCGGAGCGGGCCTATGCCATTTCCGAAACCCAGCTTCGCGCCGGCACCATTGACCTGATCACCGTGCTGAACACCCAGCAAAGCGTCTTCACCGCACGCGACCAGCTGGCGGTGATCCGCCTGGCGCGGCTGCAGGCAGCGGTGGCGATGTTCCGCGCGCTGGGCGGCGGCTGGGCCTGATGATGAGGATATCCACCTCCCATGCCTGATACCCCCATGCCGATTGAGCCAAAGCTGAGCGAGGCCGCGTTGAGCGCCGGCCCGCCCAGGCGCCGCCGGCGCTGGCCCTGGGTTTTGGCGCTGCTGCTGGCGGGCGGCGGGGCGGCCGCCTGGTGGTTTTGGCCGCAATTGAGCGGCCAAGGCGCAGCACCGCCAGCCAGCACCCGCCCGGCTGGGCGTGGTGGGCGCTTCCAGGGCGCCGTGCCGGTCACCGCCATCGCCGCCGCACGGGCCGATATTCCCGTGCTGGTCGAGGCGCTGGGCACGGTGCAGGCGCTCAATTCCATCACCATCCGCAGCCAGGTGGATGGCATTTTGGTGGAAATCGGCTTCACCGAGGGGCAGGAGGTGCGCCGCGGTGATGTGCTGGCGCGGATCGATCCACGCGCCTATGCCGCCGCCCTGGCCCAGGCCGAGGCCAAACGCGCCCAGAACCTGGCGCTGCTGGCCAATGCCCGGCTCGATTTGCAGCGCTATGTGGAGTTGGCGCGCAGCAATGGCGCCTCCCGCCAGCAGCTCGACACCCAGCGCGCCCAGGTGGCGCAATATGAGGCCCAAATTCAGGCCGATGATGCGACGATAGAGACCGCCCGCACCCAGTTGGATTTCGCCACCATCCGCTCGCCGATTGATGGCAGGGTGGGCATCCGTGGGGTGGATCAGGGCAATCTCATCCGCGCCGGTGATGCGAATGGCATTGTGCTGGTCAATCAGGTGGCGCCGATTTCGGTGCTCTTCACCCTGCCGCAGCAGGAATTGCCACGGGTGATCACCGCCATGCAGGCCGGGCCGGTGGTGGTGCAGGCGCTGGCCTCGGATGGCACGGTGCGCGCCAGCGGCACCCTGCTTACCCCCGATAATATCGTGGACCAGACCACGGGGACAATCCGGCTCAAAGCAAACTTCGGCAATGAGGACCGGATGCTCTGGCCCGGCGCCTTCATCAATCTGCGCATCCAGCTGGGCCTGCTGCGCGGGGCGCTGACGGTGCCGCTCGCCGCGGTGCAGCGCGGGCCGGATGGCGCCTATGCCTTTGTGGTGCGGGCCGACAGCACGGTGGAGCAGCGCCCACTCGCGCTGGGGCTGATCACGGCGAGCCAGGCGGTGGTGCTGCGCGGCCTCACCCCCGGTGAGCAGGTGGTGACCTCGGGTGGGCTCAGGCTGACCAATGGCGCCGAGGTGATTGTGGCCGAGCCGGTGCGCGCCGCCCCGGTGGCACCACCACCGGTGGGCGAGGGGCGCAGGCGGGGGCCGCGGCCGGGCGGCGGCGCTCCGGCGGCGCCGTGAGCGTCTCCGCCCCCTTCATCGCCCGGCCGGTGGCCACCTCGCTCCTCGCGGTGTCCATGCTGCTGGCCGGTTTGTTCGGTTATCTGAAGCTGCCGGTCTCGGCGCTGCCGGAGGTGGATTTCCCCACCATCGAGGTCACCACGCAATTGCCCGGCGCCTCGCCCGAGACGGTGGCGGTGCTGATCACCGCCTCGCTGGAGCGGCAATTGGCGCAGATCGCCGGCCTCGTGGACATGATCTCGGTGAGCAGCCCCGCCACCTCGCGCATCACCATGCAGTTCAATCTTGGCCGCGATATTGATGACGCAGCGCAGGATGTGCAGGCAGCGATCAATGCCGCGCGCGGCACCTTGCCGCTCAACCTCCCCTACCCGCCCACCTACGCCAAGGTGAACCCGGCCGACCCGCCGATCATGACCCTTGCCCTGACATCGACCACCCTGCCCATCCACCGCCTCTCCGATGCCGCCGATACCCTGCTGGCACAAAGGCTGGCGCAGGTTTCCGGGGTGGGGCGGGTGACGGTGCAGGGCAATATGCGGCCGGGGATGCGCATTCAGGGCGACCCGCGCAGGCTCGCAGCCTATGGGCTATCGCTCGAGGATATCCGCTCCACCGTTATCGCCTCCAACCTCGCCGGCCCCAAGGGCTCGCTGGATGGGCCGCGCCAGGCCTCCTCGGTGATGGCCAATGACCAGATCGGCACAGCGGCTGGCTTTGCCAATCTGGTCATGGCCTGGCGCAATGGCGCGCCGGTGCGCATCGCCGATATTGGCGAGGTGCGGGAGGATCTGGAAAACACCCTCAACGCCGCCTGGTTCAATGGCAGCCGCGCCGTGCTGCTCGATGTGCAGCGCCAGCCCGGGGCCAATATCGTCGAGACGGTGGACCGGGTGCGCGAGCAGTTGGAGCGGCTGCAAAGCGGCCTGCCGGCCGGCATCGCGCTCAGCGTCGTGGCGGACCGGACGGAGACGATCCGCGCCTCGGTGCATGAGGTGCAATTCACCCTGGTGCTCTCGGTCGTTCTGGTGGTGGCGGTGATCTACGTGTTCCTGCGCACCGCCCGCGCCACGCTGGTGCCCGGCGTGGCCTTGCCGTTATCGATCATCGGCACCTTTGGCATCATGGCGCTATGGGGGTTTTCGCTCGACAATCTCTCGCTGATGGCGCTGACCATCGCCACCGGCTTCGTGGTGGATGATGCGATCGTGATGATCGAGAATATCGTCCGCCTGATCGAGGATGGCGAGCACCCCCTGGTGGCGGCCTTCAAGGGGGCAAAGCAGATCGGCTTTACCGTGGTCAGCCTCACCGTCTCACTGGTGGCCGTGTTCATTCCGCTGCTGTTCATGCCCGGTGTGGTGGGGCGGCTGTTCAGCGAATTCGCCATCACGCTGAGTGTGGCGGTGGTGGTCTCCATGGTGGTCTCGCTCACCCTGACGCCGATGATGACGGGGCGGCTGATGCGCAGCGCCGGCATGGACCAACCCGGCTGGCTGGCACGGCAATGTGAGCGCGGCTTTGACTGGCTGCGTGATCATTACGCCACGAGCCTGCGCTGGGTGCTGCGGCATGAATGGCTCATGCTAGGGCTCAGTCTTGCCACGCTGCTGGGCACGATCTGGCTTTACATCGCCATGCCCAAGGGTTTTTTGCCGGCGCAGGATACCGGGCTTTTGGTAATCACCACCGAGGGACCGGAGGATGCCTCCTTCGCGCGGCTCTCCGCCCTGCAATTGCAGGTGGCGGAATTGGTGCGGGCCGACCCCGATGTGACGGGGGTAACCGCCATTGCCGGTGCCGGCACGGTCAATGCAGCGCAGAATAATGGCCGGATTACCGCGGTGTTGAAGCCACGCGGCCAGCGTGCCGCCTCGGCGCAGCAGATCGCAGCGCGAATGGCGCCGGTGCTGGCCACCGTCCCGGGCGTGGTGTCGCAAATTCAGGCGGTGCAGGATATTCAGATCGGCGCACGGGTCACCGCCACGCAGTACCAATACACGCTGACCGATTCCGATGCGGCACGGCTGCGCGAATGGGCACCGCGGCTGCTGGCGGCGCTGCGCGAATTGCCGAGCCTGGCCCAGCTCAATAGCGACCAGCGCGATGGTGGCCTGCGGGTGCATGTGGAGGTGGATCGCGATATGGCCGCACGCCTGGGCGTGACCATGCAGGCGGTGGATGACGTGCTGTATGACGCCTTTGGCCAACGCCAGATCAGCACGATCTACGCCCAGACCAACCAGTATCGGGTGATCCTCGAAGCCACCCCCGAATTGCGCGATGACCCCAGCCTCATCGGCCTGCTCCGGGTGCCAGGTGCGGTGAGCAACCAAGGTGCAGGATTTGCCGCCACCACGGTGACAGCGGGTGCCACGGTGGGCGCCACCTCGGCCAGCGCACAGGGCAATTACCAGGTGCCCCTCGCCGCCATTGCCACCGTCACCCAGCGCGCGGGGCCGCTCACGATCACGCGGCAGGACCAGTTTCCGGCGGTGACGATTGGCTTTGATCTCGCACCCGGAATATCGCTCAGCCATGCCGTGAGCGATATTCTCGCCGCCGGGGCGCGGCTGGGGCTGCCTGATACCGTGGCTGGCGAATTTTCCGGCGATGCGGCGGAATTCAACCGCTCGCTCGCCTCCACGCCCTGGCTGATCCTGGCGGCGGTGGTGGTGATCTATCTGGTGCTGGGCGTCTTGTATGAGAGCGTGGTGCACCCGATCACCATTCTCTCCACCCTGCCCTCGGCCGGGATCGGGGCGCTGCTGGCGCTTTGGGTATGTGGGCTTGACCTGTCGGTGGTGGGGCTGATCGGCATCGTGCTGCTGATGGGCATCGTCAAGAAGAATGCGATCATGATGATCGACTTCGCGCTGGAGGTGCAGCGCGACCATGGGCGCTCCGCCGATGAGGCGATCTATGAGGCCTGCGTGCTGCGGTTTCGCCCCATCATGATGACCACCATGGCGGCGCTGCTGGGGGCGGTGCCGCTGGTTATTGGCAATGGACCGGGCAGCGAATTGCGCCTGCCGCTCGGCGTCTCGGTGATCGGCGGCCTGCTGCTGAGCCAGGTCATCACGCTCTACACCACGCCGGTGATTTATCTGGCGCTGGAGCGGCTGCGGGTGCGGCTGGGCGGGGCTGAACAGACCGCGCCGGCGGAGTAACGGTGTCGATCTCCGCCCTCTTCATCCAAAGGCCCATCGCCACGATGATGCTGGCCCTGGGCCTCGCCTTGTCAGGCATGGTGGCGTATTTCGCCCTGCCCATCGCGCCATTGCCCAGGGTTGATCTGCCCACCATCGTGGTCACCGCCAGCCAACCCGGGGCGGACCCGGCGGTGATGGCTTCATCGGTGGCCGCCCCCCTGGAGCGGCGGCTGGGGGCGATTGCGGGGGTGGCCGAACTCACCTCCACCTCCTCACTCGGCAATACCGCCATTGTGGTGCAATTCGACCTCAACCGCCGGATCGGCGATGCGGCAAAGGATGTGCTGGCGGCGATCAATGCGGCGGGCACGGATCTGCCGGCCGGCATGCCCAACCCGCCGAATTTCCGCCGCGCCAACCCCGCCGATGCGCCGGTGCTCATCCTCGCCGTCACCTCCGATACCCTGGCACCCGGCGCGGTCTATGACGCGGTGGATAGCATCATCTCCCCCCGCATAGCCCGTGTGGAGGGTGTGGCGCAGGTGGTTGTCACCGGCGCCGAACAGCCCGCGGTGCGGGTGCAGGTGGACCCCGCCGCCGCCGCCTCGGCCGGGATTTCGATGGAGAGCATTCGCTCCACCATCAATACCGCCAATATCACCCAACCCACAGGGCTGATCGAGGGCATGGTCCAAGGCGGCGCCATTTCGGTCAATGACCGGATCGAGCGGCCTGAGGATTATGGCAACCTCGTTCTGCGGGCGCAAAATGGCGCCATCATGCGGCTCTCCTCCATCGCCAATGTGGAACTGGGCGTGCGTGACCGCCGGCAGGCGGGCATGTTCAACGGCCGGCCGGCCGTCATCATGGTCGTCTTCAAGCAGCCCGATGCCAATGTGATCGAGGTGGTGGATGGCATTCAACGCCTGCTGCCCGACCTGGCGCGCTGGGTGCCGGCGGGGGTGAGGGTCAATACGCTCCGCGACGGTTCACAAACCATCCGCGCCTCGGTGAGCGAGGTGCAGCACACGCTGGTCATTTCCATCATCCTGGTGGTGGCGGTGGTGGCGCTGTTCCTGCGGCGCCGGGCGGCAGTGGTGGCGGCGGCCATCTCGGTGCCGCTCTCGCTGCTGGGCACGCTGTCGGTGATGTGGCTGGTGGGCTATTCGCTCAACAATCTCTCGCTCATGGCGCTCACCATCTCGGTGGGGTTTGTCGTCGATGATGCCATTGTCATGATCGAGAACATGACCCGGCTGCGCGAGCGCGGCATGGGGCGGATGGCGGCAGCGCTCGAAGGGGCGCGGCAGATCGGTTTCACCGTGGTCTCGATCACGCTGTCGCTCATCGCGGTGTTCATCCCGCTGCTCTTCATGCCGGGCATTGTGGGGCGGCTGTTTCGCGAATTTTCCGTCACCCTGGCCATTGCGGTGGCGATATCCGCCGTCATCTCGCTCACCGTCACGCCGATGATCGCAGCGCGGATGGGCGCGGAGGAGGAAGGCCCGCATGGCTGGTTCGGCCGGCAATTCGAGCGCGGCATGGAGGGGCTGATCCAGGGCTATATGTGGTCACTGCGCCATGTGCTGCGGTTTCGCCGCCTGATGCTGGTCTTCACCCTGGGCCTCGTGGGGGTGACGGTCTGGCTCTACACCATCGTGCCGAAGGATTTCTTCCCGCAGCAGGATACCGGGCTGATCGTGGGGGTGGTGCAGGCCGCGCCCGATACCTCCTATCGCGCCATGGTGGAGATCTATAATCAGGCCACCGACATCATCGGCCGGGACCCCGCGGTGGCCTCGCTCGGCGGCTCGGTGGGTGGTGGCAATGGCAATGCCTCGGCCACGACGGCGCGGTTTTTCATCTCGCTGAAAAATATCTCCGAACGGCCAGGCACCACGGCGGAGCGCATCATCAACCGCCTGCGGCCACAATTGGCGGCGCTGCCCGGCACCCAGGTGTTTCTGCGCGCCATTCAGGACATCAATGCCGGCGGCAGGCCAGGCAATGCGCAATTCCAATATGTTTTGCTCGCGCCGGATTTGGCGGAACTGCAAAGCTGGTCCGAGACATTGGTGCGCCGGCTGCGGGAATTGCCGCAACTGGCCGATGTCTCCTCCGATCAGCAGCGCTCAGGGCTGGTCTCACGCCTCGTGGTGGACCGTGATGCGGCGGCACGGCTGGGCATCTCGTTCCAGGCGGTAAACCAGACGCTGAACAACGCCTTCTCCCAGCGCCAGGTCAGCGTGATTTATCGCGCCCGCAACCAGTATCGGGTGATCCTGGAGGTTGATCCGGCCATGGCGGAGGACCCAAGGCAATTCGACCATCTTTTCGTGCCCGGGCGCGGCGGGGTGCAGGTGCCGATTAGCGCCTTCGCCCGGCTGGAGCGCGCGGCCGCCCCGCTGGCCATCACCCATCAGGGGCAATTTCCCGCCTCCACCATCACCTTTAACCTGCGCGAGGGCGTGGCGCTGGGCGAGGCGGCGCGGCTGATCGAGCAGGCGCAGTTGGATGTGCAAATGCCCGGCTCCATCCGCGGCGAATTTGCCGGCAATGCCCGGGTGTTCCGCAATTTCCAGACCGGCCAGGGGCTGCTCATCCTGGCGGCGCTGCTGAGCATCTATCTCGTGCTGGGCATTCTCTATGAGAGCCTGATCCACCCACTCACCATCATCTCCACCCTGCCCACGGCGGGCATTGGCTGCCTGCTGGCGCTGCTGGTAACCAAGACGCCCTTCACCGTCATCGCCCTCATCGGCGTGATCCTGCTGATGGGCATTGTGAAGAAGAACGCGATCATGATGGTCGATTTCGCCCTCCAGCATGAGCGTGACGGCGGCGAGCCGGGCGAGGTCGCGATCCTTGAAGCCTGCCGTGAGCGGTTTCGGCCGATTTTGATGACGACGATGGCCGCGCTGTTCGGCGCCATCCCACTCGCCTTCGCCTCAGGTGCCGGGGGCGAGTTGCGCCAGCCGCTGGGCATCGCGATTATCGGCGGGCTGGCGCTGTCGCAATTATTGACGCTCTACACCACACCGGTGGTGTATCTGGCGCTGGAGAATTTGGCCGGTGGCAGGCGGGCGAAGATGCTGACGGCGCCGGCGGAATAGGCTCTATTCCTCAGCCAGCGTCGCCAATTCCGCCCGCAAATCGGCAATGCCAGTGCCCTTCTCGCTGCTGGTGGTGATGACCAGCGGATGTGCGGCGGTGTATTTGCGCACCAGTTCAGCCGCCTGAAGCTGGCGTTGCGCCAGCCAATAGGGCTTGGCGTCATCGGCCTTGGTCAGCACGATCTGAAAGCCCACGGCGGCCTCGTTCAGCAGGCCCATGGCGGCCTCGTCGCTCGCCTTGGTCTCGATCCGCGCATCGAGCAGCAACAGCACCCGGCGCAGGGTGGGGCGGCCGCGCAGGAAGTCGAACATCAGCCCCTGCCAGTCTTCCTTCACTGCTTTCGCCGCCTGGGCGTAGCCATAGCCCGGCATATCCACCAGGCCGAGCCGCCCGCCAAGGTCGAAGAAATTCAACTGCTTGGTGCGGCCAGGCGTATGCGACACCCGCGCGAGCGCATTATGCCCGACCAGCGCGTTGATCAGCGAGGATTTGCCCACATTGGAGCGGCCGCACAGCGCTATCTCGGGCAGGCCCGGCGGCGGCAATTGGTCGATACGCTGGGCGGCAAAGAAAAACTCGCAGGGCTTGGCAAAGAGCAGACGGCCGGTCTCCACCAGCGCCGCGCGCTCCTCATCATCCCGTGCTGCCAATAATCCCATCAGGCCTTCGCTGCTTTCTTAGCCTCATGCTTACGCATGATCCACCATTGTTGCGCCATGGAGAGCAGGTTGTTCCAGGACCAGTAGATCACCAGGCCGGCGGGGAAGCTGGCCAGCATGAAGGTGAAGATCACCGGCATCCATTGGAAGATCTTGGCCTGGACCGGGTCCGGCGGCTGCGGGTTCAGCTTCTGCTGGAAGAACATGGTCACGCCCATGATCAGCGCCCAGGCCGGCAGGTGGAAGAAGGCCGGCGGATCAAAGGGAATGAGCCCGAACAGATTGAACAAATTGGTCGGATCAGGCGCCGAAAGGTCCAAAATCCAACCAAAGAACGGCGCATGCCGCATTTCGATGGTGACAAACAGCACCTTGTACAGTGCAAAGAACACCGGAATTTGCAGCAATATCGGCAGACAGCCCGAGGCGGGGTTGATCTTCTCCGCCTTGTAGAGCGCCATCATCTCGCGCTGCAATTGCTGCGGGTCGTCCTTATGGCGCTCGCGCAGCTCGGTCATTTTCGGCCCCAGCACCTTCATGCCGGCCATGGAGCTATAGGCCTTATTCGCCAACGGCAAGAAGGCAAGCTTGAGCGCGAAGGTAAAAATCAGAATGGCGATACCGAAATTGCCGGTGAATTTGAACAGCCAGTCGATGCCATAGAAGAACGGCTTGGTGATGAAGTAAAACCAGCCAAAATCGATCGCCTTGTCGAAATCCTGAATGCTCAGCGTGTTGCGATAGGCATCGAGCAGCAGCACCTCCTTGGCGCCGGCAAAGAGCCGGCTGGAGAGTTCACCCGTCGCACCCGGCGCCACGCTTTGCGGTGCGGGCAGCGCGATATCAGCCTGCCAGCGATCGACACCATTATCGGAGATGTGGCGGAAACTATGCCGCAGCCGGGTCGCCGGGTCCTGCGGCATCAGCGCTGTCAGCCAGTATTTATCGGTAAAGCCGGCCCAGCCCCCGGCGCTCTCGCCCTCGAAGGCGGGGCCACGGCGCGTCGTCGCCTCCTTCTTGCCCGCATCATAGGTGACCTCGGTCAACCGCCCATCCAGCACGCCCACATAGCCTTCGTGCAGGATGAAAAAGCCGGCGATCTGCGGCGTGCGCTCGCGCCGGATGCGCGCCCAGGGCAGCACCGTCACCGCCTCGGCGGCGGTGTTGCGCACCCGCTGCACCACGCTGAGCATATAATTCGGGTCAAGCCGCATCTCGGCCTCGAAGACCTGGCCCTGACCATTATCCCACTCAAAGACCACCGGCTGGTTCGGGGCGAGCGGCCCGCCGGCCACGCGCCAATCGGTGTTGATATCGGGCACCCGGGTGCGGCCATCGGCGGCGGTCCAGCCCCATTGGGCGAAATAGCCATCCGTCCGGCCACGCGGATTCAACAGGCGCACCAGCGGCGAGCCGGGCTCCACAGTCTCGTTATAATCACGCAGCGTGAGCATATCGAGCTGCAAGCCGCGGGCGGAGATGCTGCCCTGCACCCGGGCATTCTCCACCGCCACCCGCGCTGGGGGCGGCAGGGCGGCATCGGTGGCAGCGGTCAGGCTATCACCAGGCGCCTGGCCAGCGGGCTGCGGCACGCCGGCAGTTGCCGCCGGCGCGCCGGCAGGCGACGCCGGCGCGCTGGCCTGCGGCGCTGGCGCCACAATATCGGGCCGATTGGCGCGGTTATAGACATCGAACACCAGCAGGATGCCGATGGAGATGGCGATGGCCGCCAGCAGACGCTTCTGGTCCATGTTGTCCGTTACAATCGAGTGGCTGGCAGGTTCAGCGGGAGTGGGAGGGCGGCACGGGGTCGTACCCCCCTTTATGCCACGGGTTGCAGCGCAATATGCGCCCGACCGCAAGCCCTGTTCCGCGAATAGCGCCATGGGAGGACAAAGCCTCCAGCGCATATTCCGAACAGCTGGGGTAATGGCGGCAATGTGCGCCGATAAAGGGACGCAAGGTGTATTGATAGGCCCGCACCGCACCACGCAGCAGCAATACGGCAGGGTCTTGCTGTTTCAGCCGGGCAAACCTCATCGCGGCAGGCCCAGCTTGATGAGCGCGGCCCGCAAATCCTCACGCAGATCGGCGAAGCTGTTCTGACGGATCGCCTCACGCGCCACCAGCACAATATCATGCCCCGGCGCAGGCCTGGCGGCAAATTCGGCCCGGGCGGCCGCACGCATGCGGCGCTTGGCCCGGTTGCGCACCACGGCATTGCCCAGTTTCTTGGTGGCGGTGAAGCCCAGCCTCACCGGCCCCTCACCATGGTGAAGCACCTGCACAAGCAAGGCACCACGGCCCTGCTTGCGTCCACGCCCCGCCACGGCCAGAAACTCCGCCCGTTTCTTGAGACGACCGAAAGCAGCAGCTCCAGCGGGCCTGGATTCAGGGGGCGAGATGGCCTCCCCGGATGACATGCTCAGGCGGTGAGCTTGGCGCGGCCCTTGGCGCGGCGATTGGCCACAACCTTGCGGCCGCCAACGGTCGCCATACGGGCGCGATAACCGTGCCGGCGCTTCCGGACAAGCTTGGATGGCTGATAGGTGCGCTTCACGGTGCAACTCCTGGATAGGCAAAAGATTATTGCCGGGCTGCGCGAGGCACCCCGGTGGGAGCGGGTGTATAGGGATGGGCGGCCGGCTTCGTCAAGCTGGCCGCCGCCCTTTCAGTCCAGCCCGCTGCAGCCCAGCCGGCGCAGGCTGGCATCCACCCAGGCCCCGTCATGCGTGCCGGCCAGAATATTGGCCATCTGCACATTCTCAGCCGCGTGCTTGGCCTGGGTCGCCTTGAGCACCGAATCGAGTTCTCCATAAGGCACGCAGACCAGGCCATCCTCGTCACCCAGGACCAGATCGCCAGCTTCGATCACCATACCATCCAGCGCAATGGCACCATTGATCACGCCCGGGCCATCCTTATAGGGGCCACGATGGGTGACGCCGGCGGCATAGACCGGGAAATCATGCGCCGCGATCCAGCCGGCATCGCGAATGGCGCCATTGATGACGATACCCGCGACCCCCGCCTTGATCATGGAATTGGCCATCAACTCGCCGATCAGCGCATTGGTGAGGTCACCGCCGCCATCAACGACGATCACATCGCCCGGGGCGGCAAGTTGAATGGCCTTATGGATCATCAGATTGTCACCAGGGCGCGTCTTCACCGTCAGCGCCGGGCCGGCCAGGAGTGAACCCTTATGCATCGGCCGCAGCCGGGGCCCGGCAGCGACCATGCGCGACATGCAATCGCTCACATTGGCCACCGGCAGGCTGCGAAATGCCTCCACAATAGCGGGGCTGACCGCACGGTCGCGGCGATGGATGGCGAAGCCTGTTGGCATGCTGATTCTCCTCGAATTGTAAAAACTTACCGCCCCTTGAACACCGGCACACGCTTCTCGGCAAAGGCCTTCTGGGCCTCGCGCGTATCCTCGGTGCGGGAGAGGGCGACGGTCTGGGATTGCTCGAAACGATAACCGTCGCGCAGCGGCATTTCTTCTGTCGTGGCAAAGGATTTTTTGGCGGCACGAATGGCAAGCGGCACTTTTTGCGCAATCTCGGCGGCGATGCCTTGTGCCGTGGCCAGCAATTGCGGCCCCGGCACGCAGTAACTCGCAGCGTTCATCCGGTAAAGCTCCGGGCCGGTGAAGCGGCGCGCGGTGTAGATCATCAGCCGCGCATCGGAGGGGCTGAAATGCCGCAGCGTATGCCGCACGCCCCCGGCCAGGCCCACATCCACCTCAGTCATCGACAGAAACGCATCCTCGCTGACCACCAAAATGTCGCAGCACAGGGCCATGACGCAGCCCGCGCCGATGGCGGCGCCATTGACCGCGGCAATCACCGGCTTCTCGCATTCGATGATCGCATCAAAGGCGGCGCGCACCAGCCGGTTATGGGCAGGGTAGACGCCCGGCTCGGCGCTGGGCCGCTCCTTCAGATCGGCGCCGGCGGAAAACGCCCGCCCCGCGCCGGTGAGGATGATGGCGCGCACATCCTCCCGGTCATGCAATTC
>Ga0214917_10002199_pt1 | contig 24112 bp, 29 predicted proteins | sample LL_1208_BB_MetaG_FD_177983 | JGI IMG/M metagenome (GOLD analysis project Ga0214917, IMG submission 177983) | Freshwater microbial communities from Lake Lanier, Atlanta, Georgia, United States - LL_1208_BB | ecosystem: Environmental > Aquatic > Freshwater > Lake | place: USA: Georgia | collected...
ATTGCTGCAGAGAGAGCTGTTCGTGAAGTGGAGGCGGCCCTCGCAGAGCAAACAAAGAAGGGGCGGGCGGTGGTGGTTGAGGAGAAGGCGGTGCGTGTGGTGGTTCCGGCACTGCCATTGGATGTGCGGGCGATGCCAGTGGGGGCGCTGACTGCGTCGGGCTCCAATTCGGGGTCTAATTCGGGGTCCAATTCGGGGTCTAATTCCGGCTCCAATTCGGGGTCCAATTCGGGGTCCAATTCCGGCTCCAATTCGGGGTCCAATGAGAACTCAGAGTAGGCTACTGCAACGGGAACGCAACAATCCGCCCCTCATTCTTATCACAATCCACCGTATCGGCATGGTATTTGAAACAGACACCGTTCCGATCCTGATATGTCACCTTGCCGGCATTATCCATTGTAGGATACTTGTAGACAATCGTCGGCGCCGGCTTCAGCACGTAGACGAAAAACATCCCAAAGAACAGTCCCAACAGCAGCGGCAGCAGCTGTAGGTGATTGAAAAACTTCATCAGGAACCCTCCTAATTTGGCCGCAGAAAGCAGGGGAATGGACTACTGGAGCATAATGGAGAACCCGTGGCTCGCGGGCTTTGTGAGCTTCATGATAGGTTTCGGACTCGCGGCAATGTTCCGCCCTCTCTGCCAGGGTGGTGACTGTATTGTGATAAACGGTCCACCGGTCCACGACGTCGTGAACAAGGTATATCAGATGGGCGCCAAATGCGTGGAGTTTACTACAGAGGTGGTGGACTGCCCGAAAGATGGTGCCGACTTGGTGAAGACCGTCCAGCATGTGGCCGGCGGTTAGAGTAGCAGCTGCGTCCGTGTGTAGCTCCTGAAATCCGCGACCCAACCAAACATGCCCCAGAGCACTCCACTGGACCAGCTCGGTACGACCAGCGGTCCGGGTGCCGCCTCTCCAGCCGATGAGGAGCGTGTGCGGCGGATTATGGCCGAAATAGGCGCAGGCAGCATGGTCCAGGATGCGCCTCCGATTGTTGCGCCTACACCGGTCATCAGCGAGCCCCCAATTGCGACGAGCACCGGTCAGATTCGCATGGATGCCCCCACCGCCCGCGCCAACATCATCGGTGGCTCTTCCCCTTCAATGGCTGATTTCCAGGCGATGCTGGCTGCCGCTCCACCCGGTATGGCACCATTCCACGGCCCCGTAGGTCTCCCGCCGGGCCCCGCGCTGCCGCCGGCTCCGCGCTCTCCCCCGAGCGACTGGCGCACCATGCTCGCGTCGGCCACCCGCGGTCCTCTGGCGGTCGCAATTATTGTGTTCCTGCTGAACATGCCGGTGGTCACCAGCATTCTGTCGCGCTATGCTGTCTGGATGTATCTAGGCAGCGGCGAAATCAGCATCGCTGGTCTGTTTGTCAAGGCGCTGCTGGCGGCGGCGCTATTCGGCGCGTATCAGGCGGTGTCGGGATTTTTTGACGCGGCCAAGTAGAGTGCCAGACCACAATGGAGGTGATTCGCAACCTGGTGCGACGGCAGGATAAGACAGAGATGCTCGCGATTGGGCTATTTGTGGCAGCGGGTCTTCTGGCGGTGGTGCGGGGTGCGGCGCACACGCTGATGGTCGGCGTGGCGATGGTGTTAATTGTCCTGGGTGCGATGCCCCGGCAGGTGGCGATGGCATTCTTGGTGGGCGCGCTGGCGATGCTGCTGATTGCGCCTCGTCGCTGCAATGCCTGGGAGGGGTTTGAGGATGCTTCGGGTGCTACAACATCAACAGCGACTGTTGTGGATGCGTCTGATGCGCCTGCGCCCCAGCCCGCAGGTGCCGCCCACGCAGAGGAGGAGGCAGCTGGAGCAGAGACAGATACTCCCCCCGCCGGCAAGTCTGTAGCGGGATTCCAGTCCGGGCCGTCGCCTATCGCGGACCCTGCCAAGAAGGTCATGCTTCCTGACAATGCTGATCGTCGTGAGATGCTGGAGCTCGGCAAACCCTACCGGCTGCCCTCGGAAAGCGACGACGGGCCGTATCATCTGGACGCGGGCACCACCTTCCTTAACGCCTACAAAGCGCTGAAGCCCGACCAGATTGCAGCGATGACGCGGGACACGCAGGAGCTGCTCGCTACACAGAAATCACTGGTGGCGATGTTGGACTCCTTCGGGCCGCTACTGAAGGATATGAACAAGATTACGGGGTTCTTTGGCGGGTCTCCAACCCAGGCCTAAAGAAAAAGCATTAATTACTACTAATGTCTGTAGCACCCACTCCGAGCCCGGAGGCTATTCTAGAAGAAGCCAAAAAGGCGTACGAAGATTCTGATGTAAGTCTAGCATCTCTTGTTCCAGTCCGTTTTCAAGATAACAAAGAGTTTATGGATTCTCTTAAAGGTATTATGATTTCTGATTGGGATAATATTACAGGTTCCTTACAAGATTACCAATCAACCGGCTCTGCTAAACTAGTAGCATCAATTTTCACAAGAGGAACGGTCTATCCCTATTTAACACAACGAGAGTCGCTGCGACAACAATACCGGAGTGCGGAAGCATGTGTCAGTCAATTAAATGCTATTGCTAAGAAATTTTCTGCGAGCCCGGCGTAGATATGTGGCTCTGGTTCACCGCGTTCGTAACACTGACTGTCCTGCTGGCGTGGCTCGCAAGACAGAGAGTGGTCGCTCCTGCTGAGACCTTTTTGGATATCGCCGCGGCCCAGAAGCTGCTCGGCTCAGTGGACCCGGCCACGCTGCCGCCGCCTCACGAGCTGTTCCGCAAGGCGCGGGAGCTATTGGACCGCTATGATCGACCGGAGTTTTGGGACCATGCTGCCCAAGTAATGGATAAGGACCCCGCTCAACTCGCACGAATGAATCTGGGTGTTGGCACAAATAGCAACCCCAAATAAGGAAGAGTAAGCGTATGCCATCCAAACGCTGTCCCCGCGGCTTCGTTTGTACAGACTGGGGCACGGTGGGCCTTGTCATCGCCGTTATTGCCGCCGTGCTGGCCGCTGTCTGGTTCTATTCAGCAGCACCCGCGGCAAAAACAAAAGAGAAGCTTACGTCCCCTAGTGAGCCCCAGGTGATTGTCGTTCAGTCGCCACCCGCGCCTTCTGTCGGTTATCGCACTGTCCAGCACATTCGCCCTGACCTCTATCCCGAGCCGGTCCAGCGTCTGCCACCTCTGCCGGGCCTGGGGCTTCCATCGCGCACGGTGGCCGGTCCCTATCAGCAGGTCGGTATCATCACAGGCGAAGGTGGCTCATCTGGCTCCGCCGCACCCGATCGCACCATTCTGCCGCTCTACGGTCGCGAGCTGGATGCCCGGCGCGGCAAGTGGCAGTACTACACGCGCACCGATGGTACGAACCCCGTCCAGGTGCCGGTGCGCGTCCGCAATCGGATCTGTGACGATGACACGAACGGCTGCGACGAACTGTTCTCTGATGATTCAGTCAATGTGCCGAGCCTTGGGCGTTCGTTCAAGGCTACGATTTATCGGAAGTCTCTGTTTGCCTAGGGCTCCCCAGCAGCTCCAGAGTCTGCTTCAACTGCAAGATTGAGTGAGCTGTCCGATTTATTCCGCTTCATAGTCGCACCCGTAAGTGTATCCTTAGTAGCTTCTACATATCGACAACAGCGCCGCTGCGTACAGAGCCCCGCCGCCACGCATACAGGCGCAGAACTAACTACAGCCACACCCGCCCAAGTAACAGCACTAGTGCCCGTCAGGATGCCGACAAGCATCGTGACGATACCTGCTATACCAACCGTGGCTCCAGCACAGTAGCAGGCTCCGCGCCGCATCTGCGACAGATAACCCCCTAGTATTTTAGGCCCGACGGCTAGGGAATGACGTCACGCTTGACGTGCGCAGAGACACCGTTGGCCTGGCCATCGTCGGTGGGTCTGGACGACCTGGTGACCTGTAGCACCTGCGAGATTCGTGTAAGCGCCCCGCAGGCCGGTTCGCTTCAGCTGCTGACGCGGCGTACACAGGGCGGGGCGGGCGACGGTGTCTCGGTGGAGGAGGCCACCAGCATCGCGGCGGACTATCGCGGCCAGCGCTACTCGTTTCAGGAAGCAGTCCTACACGTGCCGGGTCTCCATGTGTTTCCGGGACAGACAGAGGCCTATCCTGCCGAGTATCACATCCACATGACCACCTTCTCGGCCCCACGGCGGTCTCTGACGCTGGTGCTACCGGTGTCGCATCTGGTCACTGGGCCCGGCCAGGAGTATTTCGCCGCGATGGCCGCGCAGCCAGACCCGGCCGTCACTCGTCCAACACTGGAGGCGCTGTTGACACCCGGTGCGCCGATGATTCAGTATCAGGGACCAGACATTCGCGGGCGGACACGCGACACGCCGACGCCAGAGGGGGCCTGTGATGCAGATGGCCCAGCAGATGAGCGACAGTTCCTGCTCGTACTCGCGCCCTGTCAGATTCGCGCGGCGGATCTGGAGCGCATTCCGCGGGAGGGCTCGGCATCCAGTGACCCACGAGATCTGCCGGCACCCGGAGTCGCACCGTCGCAGGGGCTGACACGTGACCGGCTGCGGCGCACGGCGGTGTTGGCGCGACCGGGACTGGCGGGCGGCACCCTCAAGACCACCAGCACTGATGGTTCGGGTGCGCCCATGGAGCTACAGTGTTTGCCGCTAGAGGTGGTAGATGGAAAGGATGTTATTGTGGATGGCTCGGGACAGGCAATCCCACTAAATCAGCTGCTCGGTGGCAGTGCCGGTGGAAAAGGGATGTTTGGGGGGATGGCGACTGCCCCGACTCAGACGCAGAATGGCTTGACTCCATTAGAACAGTTTGTTCGCTACTCTGTCAAGTTCATTATGATTATCACGGGCCTCTTGATAGCCGACTATCTAGTAGGATTCCTGTGGGGCATCTGGTTCAAGAACGCACGCGCCCGCGCCTGGGAGCCGCTCAAACTCGTTGCGCTACTGCTGCTGGCGATCACGATGGCAGCCACGCCGGAATCGGCGCTGGAAGGATGGATTCTCTAGTCGTCTTTTAGGGAGACATGCTACTGCGTCAGGTGATAGTTGGCTCATTACTGGTCGCGGTATTAGTTGTCCTAGTGCGCACGGTGCTCGGCACGCCGGCTGTGCGGCGCATCGCGGAGAGCTTTGCGAACGGTGGCTCAGCGGCGGCGCTTCTGAACACCAGCACAGAGTGTCCCAGCGGGAGCCAGATATACATGTATGAGGGCACAGCCTTCTGCTGTAATGGACGCCTCAACACGGATGCAGACACCGTTGGCGCCACCTGTCGTCCATTGCTAGGCCAGGAACGCAAGGGATTTGTATTCTGTACGCTGGGGCCGAGTGCCGATGGTGTTGCAAACTGTCTGGAGCTCCGTGCGGGTCTGCTGGCCGCCGAGCAAGAGAAGTACTGTCCGCCACAGATGCCAAATTTTGTGCGACGCGACGGGTCCGACCCGGGCAGCTGCTGTGCGAGCCCCGCCGACTCTGCGCAGACCGTCTGTGCTGATCCGACTGCCCCATCATGTGCCGTGAGTACCGACGCAAACGAGTTCAAGTCACCCCAGAGCTGTCAGTATCTGAAGGCAGTGGCGGCCGCTGATCCGTGCCCAACAGGCTACACGGGACTTCAGACACAGGGGGCTGGAGCGTTTGCGGGTCTGACACTATACGGATGTACCGACATGGGTCAGAACTGCTATCCGGCGGGGGCGCTGGCTCGCCTCAAGGAGCTCGGCTACGATACGACGGGGTTGACTGCTTGCGGTAGCGGCGGCAACTGATGCGTTTTCGAGTTCGTCGGTGGTTCTTTCTTTTATAGGAACCACCGATTGATGTTGAACTTTTAATTTTTTTAAATAGTTCAAGTGCTTCACGTGAAGTCATATTTAATTCTAATTTAAGAAGGTCATCCAAAGGAATAAATTTAAAATCAAACATCTCTCCATAATAATTATCGCGCATTAATGCTATATGAGCTCCTAGTCTATTACTCTCTTTAGAATCTAATTCAAGCCCATATATAATATTTGTATCAGAATCTATTTCAATTTTGAATAACTCTGCTATATCGGTACTGAAGGAGAAATCAAGAAGTTCTTCTTGTAATTCACGCTTAGCACACGCGAGTGGTTCTTCTTCTCCCTTACAACCACCTTTAATAATACCAACCGCACTACTACTATAAACGAACTTTGTTTCAAACACAGTAAATGTGGGAGTGCGTCTCTCTGTAATTTGTACAAAATGTACAGGTGTTTTTCGTTGATCTTGAATTACTGCGGCTCTCAAACTAAATTCTCTCCATGCTTCATCGATGGTTGTGACTGCTGCTCCAGCAGTTTTATCTGCTTTTTCTATTTGATTCCAACCAGGAACAAGTTTACCATCTTGTTTTATTGTATTAGCTGGTTTCCATTCTGTAAAACCTTTTGTACCTCTCCTAGAGTCTTTGTATGCACGTGCTATTGGTGTGTTTATATCAAATCTTTGCTTGGTACCTTCTATAAATTTCCCTTCATTACCTGCTAATACTTCAATACCAGATGCGGTTTCTCGCCATATAATTACTGCTGTTTTATTTATTTTTTTGAGTGCTGCCATTATACTATTTTACCATGCTAAAATTATATTATCTTTCCAAGTTTAGCGGGGAAAGCTACGATAACGTACAATCACAGGCGGTGAAACCGGCTGTCTTAACTTTGTGATTGTACGGTACCTAGGTAAATCAGAAAGGATAAGGGCATCCTTGTGCCGGACGGCGGCCACAGGCGGCTTTAGGCGGGGCCGCTGCTGTGCCGGCGCCAACGGAATCCGAGCCCATCCCCGCTGCCGGACTGTAAGGGCGCACACGGTCGGTGGCGGGCCACTCAGGTCTCGGGGAATTCAGCGGATACTGACCAGGCGGTGTCGGTTCGGAAGCAAACGCGGGCGGTGTGCTGGTCCACCACGTGAGAACGGCTGCCGCAACAAAGAGTGCAGCAATCACTATCCAGGCAGCAGCACGCATTGCTCACTCTCTGGTTCGGACACAGACTAAAAGATGAGCCCGATTCAGATAAAGAAACAGAGAGCCACCCACAAAGATGTTTCTCACCAACAACTGGTCCGCGGCCGGTGCCGATGCGCGCATCATGAGCCACCGCGGCTACGCTATTCGCAAAGACGCACTGACACCCGCCCAGACCCGCGCGCTGCGTGCTGCGCTCACAATGAAACCCGCCATTGCGCCTGAATTTGCCGCAGGCGTGGAGCCATTTCCTATCTACTACGAGAGCCCGTCGCGCTGGTATGTGCCGCGCTTCTGGGGTATCGAGAACTGCGGCGAACCCGACGGCGACGCGCGCCATCCTGGACTCCCTCTGCGCTCCGAACTCGCCTTCAACAAGACGCTCCGCGCCGAGCAGTTGCCGATTGTGGATGCCTTCAAGGCTGGCGGCTGGAATGGACTCATCTGCGTGCCCTGCGGCTACGGCAAGACGTTCATGGCAATCTGGCTTGCCTGCCAGTTGCGTCGGAGATTTCTGGTAGTAGTTCACCAAGAGTTTCTGATGGAGCAGTGGCGCAAAGAGCTAGAGGGGTCTGTGCCGGGTATTCGTATTGGGAAACTACAGGGGCCGAAGGCACAGCTGGGGGCAGAGTACGATTGTACCATCTGTATGCTCCAAACGGTCGCATCGCGGGACTGGCCGGTGGACGCGTTTCGTGACTTTGGGTTCGCCATCTTCGATGAGTGCCATCATCTCGGCGCGGAGCATTTCAGCCGCGCGCTAATGTCCATTCAGGTGCGGAACATGCTCGGGCTCAGCGCCACGCCGGACCGGATGGATGGGCTAGACAATGTGTTTCTCTGGTATCTCGGGCCGGTGCGCTATCAGATCCGAGTGCGCGACCCGGACGAGTCGGTGGTGGTGCGGGTGCTGCGTTTTACATCGGCGGATGCGGAATATGCCGATACACCTACCGACTGTCGGGGGGAGATTTCGCGACCGCGCCTGTGTAATCAGCTGGCTGCCTACGCACCGCGAACGCGAGCCATCTGCGATGAGCTCCAGAAGGCACTGGCGGAGGGGCGGAAGCTACTAGTGCTGTCGGACCGTCGTGGGCATCTGGAGGCATTTGAGACAGAATTCCGTGCGCGTGGTTTTACATCCATCGGTTATTATGTCGGTGGGATGAAAGCCGCTGCCCGCGACGAGGCAGCGACACGACAAATTGTGTTGGGCACGTTTACGCTCGCAGCGGAGGGTATGAACGTCCGTGATTTGAATACAGTAGCCCTCGTTACACCAAAATCTCGTATTGAGCAGGCAGTGGGGCGAATCTTCCGCCTCAAGAAAGAGGAGCGCACATTCCAGCCGCTCATCTATGATATCATAGACGAGCCGCATGATGTCTGTGTACGTCAATACAGGAAGCGCCGACAGTTCTACCGACAGTGCGCCTATCGTATCCAGATGATTCGGGGTGGCGGCGATATCGCAGAAGGCCCTGCGGATGACGGTGAAGATGGAGGTGGTGCTCATAAGAAGGAAGAGATTGATACCTCTATGCCACTATTCCGAACCTAGTGCCGTCGCTGCTGCTTCTTTTGGCTGCGACGATGTCTCCGTGTCCGGCGCCGCTGCGCTCGTCTGTTGCCCCGTGTAACTCGTCGCCCAGCGCACTGCCGCCCGTACGAGATGGGAGCCAGGAAATGCGCCGTGCCGTCGCCAATCTCATTCACGGAGGCCGCGCCAAATCCATAGCCCGCCGGATAGCTATCCACCACCCGCACCAGAGAGTCTCCGCCGCGCTGCTTACGACCTCTATGTGTCCGCCGACGGCCAGCTCCGCGCTGCGGCAGCGTGCAGGGGCCCTTGGCCAGATCCGCATACACCTTGCCGAGGTCGTTATTCAGCACAAAGCCGTAGCCACCCGTGCCCGAGCCACCGCCCGCCTGCATCGGAGGAGCCGCCATACAACCGCATCCGCCGCCACCCTGCGTCCAGGCTCCTCTGGGTACCACAGATGGAACCATCCGTGGCCCTTCCGCGCAGTCAGGGGCCGGCGTAACCTGGAAAAAAGGTGCGCCGGATGCCGACATTTCTGGAATGGCGTTCGTGAATCCACCACCCTTCTGTCGCCGCTGCCGTGTCTGCCGATGTCTCCGGGCCATCTCTACTTAGCCGCCTCAAAAAAGCTGCTGTGCGCTGCTGTCGCCCCTGCGGCCGCCATCTCCTTAATCTCCCACTTGCCGAACCCGCCTGCCCACTCAACCAGAACGCGCACCGTGTTGGCCTTGCTCTGCCGCATTGCCGCGCTTACCTGCATCGTCCGAATAAGGGCGCGCCCAAGGCTCACGCCATCTGCACTACTGAGGGACCACTGGTCGGGACCGGCTTCCCGTGTAGCAACAGCTACGGGAGGACCGCTGGGAACAGGGATATGAGGCACAGTAGCAGAGACATGTTCGATTGTGTCGGTTGCCAATGCCGCTGCCGCTGCCGCTACCCCATCAGGCCGACGCCGCGCGAGCCAGAACAGCCGCCGTGCTCCGGGTGAATCCGCCTGGCAGAGCTCCCATGCCCCTTCTGGTTCAACCGTATCCAATGGGGCCCACGCCGCAAGCTCCACCTCTAGTCCCCCTAGTAGCCGCGGATCCAGCATACAGTAGTTCTCCAACCACTGCGCTGCGAGGCGGAGGCGCACGTGAAACGGTTCCGTAGCCAGTAGTTCACGACCTTTCCACACAAAGATATCCTCTACCCAGAGATGCCGGGCGGCGGGCGATAGCGTTGCAGCCAGAACCGTCAGGCCGGCATCGGGGGCGAAGAACTGGGGGTCCAGACGCAGTCGCATGAGGGCGGCAGCTGGTGGCGCGCGACGATGGCCGTGGGTTCGCTGCTCCGCTGGAAGAAAGAGGCAGCAGTTGTGCTCGGGCCAGACAACAAGCAGACCGGTGCGCGACTTGTCGGCGGGACGACGGAGGGCAAACCATGTGTTTCGTTTCAGAGCAGGCAGATGCTTACTCTGAAGCGGCAAGGAGATCTTGCGATACTGCTCCAGTTGGCTGAGCAGCGAGGCAGGAGCAGTTAGCAGCGATGGCAGACGAAGATCATCGCCCCAGCTCTGAACCTTAATGGGTAGAGACGCTACTGTGGCCGATGACATTATGCTACTAGGGCCGCTGGAGTTTTAGCCCGCCGGGCAAAGTTGAGGGGGCAGGGGTAGACTACCAACGCTCGCAACAAAATGACATCCATCACACTGAAATACGAGTGGAAATATACGGCATATGGCACAAGATGGAAACGATATTATGAGCATCCAACTATTATAAGAGGAGTACAGCAGGCATTATTTACACTTGTAGATGGTGTGCCACAGTCGGAACAGCTGGCTCTCATCAGGCAAACTATGATTACTAATGTTAAGGAGTATTGTCGTCCAATTATTCGTAATGAATGGGAAGAAGATGAAGAAGAGATTGATACTGAACGAGAAGTAGTGAAAATCTTTAACGTGAGAGAGTACAATATATGGATGGGGTTGGAGGATATGTAGGGGGGGGGGTCGCAACTAAAAGGACGTACCGACGGATTTGCAACTAAAAGGAAGCGAACCCCGTAGGCTCCATCCCATCAAAAGCAAACACGCTGTGGCCGACAATCGCCCCACCATTTTGTGCCATCTCGGGTCCGAATCCCTGACCGCCGCCCGCCAGACCAGTCGTGCTCACGGTACTCGCGCGCCCGGCTGCCACATCGGACACGGGAACAGTCGCACCAGGTGCCGCGGGCGCCGGTTGGTGGAAAAGCGCCTCCGGATGCCGGAGGTTGTCATCTACGGCCGCGGGCCCCTGTCCGGCCGCCGTCACAGGGGTCGCCGTGCCACCCACCCGCCGCTCCTGGGGAGGCTCTTTTGCCCGTAGGTCCGCCTCTGACTGACCGGGGACCGCTGGCATACGCTCGGGGGCAGGCGCCACAGGAACTTCCACTGGCTCGGCCATCGCAGACGCCGTGGACTTCGGGACAGGCGCCGTCGCGGCCCTGCTGCCACCACTCCGCCGCCGCCCGCTCGCGGACCACCACTGGAAGGCAAAGAATCCAACAATTACCACGGCGACTAGGCCGATGATGAGGGTGGTATTCATCATTCTAACGGTGTCAGTCTATTCCGCCAAAGATAAACCGCCGCACCGAGCAGAAAATGGCTGACCTCGTTGCCGCTGCCCTCCGTGAATTCGGCGCTGACACGCCCACAACACAGACAGTTATGCGCGTGGCTGTATCTCTGGCCACGATGGTGAATCGCTTGCCGGGGCTCCGCGGTCGGGAAAAGGCTGACCTGGTGCTCGGCGCTCTCCGCCAGGCGATTAGCACGTCGGCTCCGGAAGCAGCCCGAGCGGCGCTCCTCGAGACGGTCGACACAGTTGTTCCAGAGACATTGAACCTAGTGGTGGCGGCGGGGCGCGGTGAGCTGGACTTCCGCCGGCCGTCCGTAGGCTGCCTAGCAGCGATTGCGGGGGGGCTCTGTCGTTCTGCTGCCGCGATTTCAGGAGATCCACGGATAGCACAGGCGGTTGCGATAACCAATAATTTGAAGGAAGGTAAGGCGATGGATGTGGTAGCTGCGGCGGGGGTGGGGGTTCTCGAAACAACGGTTGCGACTGTTTCAGCAGTTGTCGCCGAACCCCCTGCGTCCATTGACAGCACTGCGCCCCCGACAGCTCCTCCCAGCGATGCGCCCGTGTCGTCTTAATTGCTAGACAATCACGGGGTGGTGCCACAATATCAGGACGTATCTTCCAACAATTAGAAGCATCTATCTCCCATGCATACCAGCTCTCTCCATCTCCCCAGAGTTCACCAACAAAGCCTGGCCACCAGTACTCTGTCAGAGAGCTCTCGATTGCCCATGGAGGCGGCGCCTCATCTGTTTCTGTAAAGATAACCGTCGTCATTACACTGATGATGGCCTCCTTTACTTAGGCCCACCGGCCCAAATTTGATTGGTGGCTAAGGCCGCAGTGGCAGCTCTTAGGCAGTGAGAACGAATGGTGGTCGTAGTTGTACTTGGCACGACGGGAGAGATTCGTGAGGGGAAGTTGGTGGGTGCTAGCCCCACACCGACCACCGTAGCGAAGGTTCTGCAAAAGACAAAACAACCATCAGTAATTGGCAGTTGGGACTGGAGTGATCTCCGCGTATCAGTCTGGGGTTGGCGCGAGGCGGCCAAGGGGAGCGCTGAAAATAAGCATGATCTGCCGTCGCCATGTGATGAGGAAACTCTGTATGGCGATGCGGTGGTCGTAGCCACAGCACTAGAGGATGGGACACTACAGGATTTACACGAGGACCGCTGGCTCGCATTTCTGGAGGATATGGCAGCAACGACTGGTGGCGATAGTGAATCAGAGTCAGAATCAGAGGCAGAGGCAGAGGCCGACGCGGCCGAGGTTGACAGTGCTGAAAGTGAATCTGACGCAGATGAAGAAGAAGAAGAGGAGGAGGCTGAGGGCGATGGTGATGAAGAGGCAGAAGAGGAAGAGGAAGAGGAAGAGGCAGACGATGATGATTGTTGCGACGAAGGCGACGATGGTGGCGGCAAGCGCCGGGCGCCGCGCCGACGGACAGTGGCCGCGCCCGAATATCGACGGCTAGAGATGGGACTGCGGTCGCGTATTCGGCTACCGGCGCCAGTGGGAAAGCGCGCACCGCGGTGGCAGACGGCCCCGGAACTGACACCGGAAGACTATTAGCGGCGCCTAAAAATGTGACTGCGTTTTGACGGGTAGATGGCAGCGGCCGACATTAGCAACATGGCAACTCTTCGCGACCGCGTAGCAGGAATTATTGGCAGCCGTCTGGGTGAAAGCCTGACAGAGGCACAGCAGCTGGATCTTGAGCGGGGTATCTTTAATGCTACGCTGAAGGAGGCGACGGGGCGTGGTGTGCGTAGACACTGGGAGAATCCGGAGTTTGTGGAGATCTATAAGACAGTCGCACGGCGAACGGTCGCAAATCTGGATCCGGTGGCCTATGTGGGGAACCCCCGGTTGCTGGAGCGGCTACGGGAAGGGGAATTTGCCGCACACGATGTGCCGTTCATGACGCCGCGGGAGCTGTACCCGGAGCACTGGCAGGCGCTAGCGGAGGAGCAGCTGAAGCGGGAGACAACGATGCTAGAGGGGTCAGCGGAGGAGGGTTCGGACATGTTCAAGTGTAACCGGTGTGGCAAGTCGCGCACGAAGTACTGGGAGATGCAGACCCGGTCGGCGGATGAGCCGATGACTATCTTTATTCGCTGTCTAAACTGTGGAAAGCAATGGCGCCAGTGAAGCTCCGCCATTGCGTCCTGTGGCGCCATCCTCTTCCGCTGCGCCCAGTAATGGATGCTGCGGCTCACAACATACAATGTTCACTGCTTCCCTTGGACAAGCACACCAATTCGTGAGATTGTCCAATGGCTGACTGTCCGCACCGACATAGTAGCGCTCCAAGAGGTCTGGTGTCGCCACGCCGCCTGGGCCACCGCCTTTGCTGCAGCCGGCTGGAGCTTTCTTCGCCCCGCACGTGAAACGCACATTGCCTCTGTATTCGGCTCTGGCCTCGCCGTCGCCTGGCGCACCGCTGACTGGATGTTATCCGACTCTCGTCTGTACCCCTTTTTGGCTACTGTTGGAATAGACACTGCAGTAACGAAGGGATGGTTTCGTGTAGAGCTCCAGAATCGTCGTACGGGGGCGCCGCTGCGCCTCTGTAATCTCCATGCTCAGGCCGATATTGATATCATAGGCACCTGGCCTGTCATCCGCGCCCGCACAGATGCTATCCGCATTCAACAGGCTGCGCAGATGGGTCGCACACTCGCCCGTGCCGCACCGATGCCAACCGTGGTGGCCGGCGATTGGAATTCGGTGGACTGTTGGCTGCCGGGTGCGCGGGATCTCGGTCCCCGCCCTGGACCCGATGCGATTGATTATGCGGTAGCCTGGGGACCCGTATCTCCTATGCTTCATAGTGCGGGGTCACCACGTTGTGCCCGAGTTCCGCCGGGATGGAGCGATCATGCCCCTGTTATCTACCGTTTTTCGCCGTCGCCGGCGCCGTCGCTATCATCAGAAGAATAATCATCTGGTGCTCCTGCACCACCCACATGTACCACGGTATCCCTTACTTCTGTGACCGCTGCCCCCGATGTATCCGGCAACCGCGCAAACAGTGCTCCAATTCCAGTTGGTGCCGGACCCCCTGTTTTCGCATTAGCTGTTGCCAGTCGCTCCCGCATAGCTCGTACCACACCACTCAATGCGAGCTGCTGAACCTCCTCAGCACGGGCGGCGGCAGGGGTAGTTAGACCTGTTCCTGCTGCTGTTTCTTTGCGTTCACCGCCTGACACTCGCCCCGCCGCCACTGCCTCTCGTGTAGCCTTCTCTGCTGCCTGCCGGACTTCATCACGCAGCTCCTCCCGAATTGCTGGCAGAGTGCTGTGGTCCAACACCCGCTGAATGCGCGGCTCCAGGTCATCCAGCACAATCTGTTTGAGCGTGCCCTTCTTCTGCGCAATCATGATGGCTGCCTCCTGGGCGAGTTTCTTGGCACGCGCATTTGTATCAACAAATATGCTCGTGGTCTTGATATCTCCGACAATCTCCGGCTTGCGTACCGTGGGATACTTGGAGAACTCTGCGCGGCAGGCGTTGATCACTTCATCCGGCAGTGTTGGGGACTGCTCAATCAGTCGGTCTAGCTCTGTCCGACACATCTTGAGGAAGTGCATACAGTCCGACCGCTCATCCGGATGGAGCGACAGTTCGATGGCGATCAGACGCTGGAACTTACCCCATGAGATACCGGCGCCCTTGTGGCTCTCTGAGCGCGACCCGTAGCCGAGGCGGTTGGCGATTGTGGAGATGATCCCGGTGAAGATACTCAGGCCTCCGAGTCCAAGCTGAGCGAATTTTTTGTGCTCGGGGTCCTGTATAACAGAGTCTAGCGCGAAGTTGGCGGCCCCGGTGATGGTGCTGAGGATAATAACGGGGAACATGAAGCTGAGATCCTTTGTATAGTAGGAGCGCTCGGCGCGTTCGTGCATCCAGCGATAGCAGACCGCCTTGTCGGCCCACTCCGCCATGAGCGCCTCAATTTCTTTTGTCCAACCGTTCTGAAACTTCTTCTTTAGTGGTTTTGGAGCAGCGGGATCCGCTCCGGCTGTTCCCGTTGGCGTAACGGGTGGAGCGGCACCTGGCGTCGGTGGATTATTCATTTTGGCAACCCCTATTTTAAATGCGGGAAATTTTAGGAGCGGCTGATACCGTAGCTTTCCAAAGTTAAGACCTGTCGGTTTCCTCCGGAAACCGACAATTTTATATGAGAAAGCTACGTTAACGTACAATCACAGGCGGTGAAACCGCCTGTCTTAATTTTGTGATTGTACGGTAGAGAGAAATGCCAAAGCGCAAACAAGAATTAGCCTCTACGGACGATAGTATGGGGAGAGCAGCTTCACCCCCTCCACCTGCCGCTGCCGCTGCCGCTGGTGCGGGTTCTCCACCTGCCGCTGCCGCTGCCGCCCCGCCCCCACCACCGGCCGCTGTCGCTGGTGACGAACATCTCGCCGCTGCGATGGCCGCTGCCGCACCGCCGCCCCCTATCGCACCGGTTCCAGAATCTCTGTGGAGACGCGCATTCACCGCAACATCGGAAGCTCTCAGCCGAGTACACACATACGGCGGTATCGCCGCCACGATGGCATCGGAGGCCTATCGTCGTCTTATGGAGCCCAAAACGCTCCTTCAAGAGATACAGGGTGGACTTCAGTTCAGCCAACTTGCCTATAGGTCTCCAACGGTCGATAGCATCTTGGCTGACACCGTGGCGGGTGGTCGCACGAAGGATGAGCTCTCACAGGCGTTGAAAGTGCGTAATGCGGGCGTGTCGCTGCTGCGTGCGACATACGAGATGCTGGCACGCTACAACCGGCTTTCACAGATATATCCGATGGAGGCACGTGCTGCGAAGAATGCAATGGCACCCGGCGGGCGCATTCTGCCGAGTATTCAGTATGCATTTCTAAAAGCCTATTATGTGTTTACCTATCTGCTCGTTCACAAGTTCACAGAGGATAAGAAGCTGGATGTTATGTTGGCAGGCGGCAGAGAGATGGTGGTGGGGCGCGCTCTGGTTCGTGCTGCAAGTCGTATCGAGAAGCCGACCATGCTTGGTGGCACCGCTGAGATATTACGTTTTTCGCCGCGTGAGCTGATAGGTATTAACGCGATGGTGAAAAAGCTTCTGCAGGATGATGCGTTGGATAAGTTTCTGCGGGATGAGGCGTTGCTGTCTAGTGCCGAATTTGCGGCGTTGCCGTCTCTTGCCGAATTTGCGGCGGTGCTTGATGTTCCTGAAGGAGGATTCCCGCCGCGTATTCGCGATGGTCAGATTAAAGCGGCAAAGCTGCTCTATAGCGCAATCCAGGACAGGATACAGACAGCGGCTGTCGTTATGGAGGAGCGCCCGGTTGCCGTGCGGGGTCTGCTTGAGAGAATGACTGTGGCAGCAACCGCACCTCGACCTGCCGCTGCCGCTGGTGCGGGTAACCTATTCCCTCCACTTGCCGCTGCCGCCACCACTTCGTCCGCCCCGTCCTCCCCGCCGGCACCCGCACCTCCACCTGCCGCCACCCCTGGTGTTGGTGCCGTGCGGGGGCGCAACGGAGATGCGACAGCAATAGAGCAACCAGCTAAACGCCCTAAGCTTGATGCAACTCAGCGCGGGCCCGGAGCAGTACCCGCCGCACCCGCAGATGCAACTGGCTCAAACTCCAATTCAAATAGTCCGTTTGATCATGAATTACTTGCTAGGAATCCGTTGCCTGAAAAGCTTGCTAGGAATCCGTTGCCTGAAAAGCTTGCTAGGAATTCGTTGCCTGAAAAGCCAATAACTAGCTACTTTCCTAAAGCAAATAGAGGTGGTGCCCGTAAATCGTCCAAACGCCGTCGTGGCAGCCGCTCCTCTACCCACCGCCGTCGCCGCCACCACTGAGCCCCACCGCCACACGCCAATATAATCAGTTCTACAATAAACACCAGTCCTACGGCCGGTAGCGCGTTCCACATTCCAATAAACAGCCGCCGCACCCCGTCCTCCACGATTCGCACCCGCTCACCGAACTGTGCCGACAGAGCTGCTATCTCAGTCGGCCCAATTCGCAGGCAATCACCGTTGTCCTGTCTAACACATCGCTGGACGATAGTTGGAACACCGTCGCCGAGCCACCAGGCATAGACTGCCATCTCACTAAACCAGTCGCGTACTGTTGTTTCCTCTTTCGTCAATCGCAGCGACGCATTCAGCGCCCGCTCGTGTGCCGACCAGAGCTCTCCTGCACCCGATGCCGCCAGCGCCCCCCGCAGTCGCCACTCCCGTGCCCGCACGTGTCGGATTGTCGCAGCCCACAGGTCGCCTTCCAGCAGACTAGCCGCAGTGCGTTGCTCCCAGCTGCCGTTGATGACTGCCACGGCCGTCGTAGGGATAGTGGCCATGAGCGCAGCAACGCGCGAATCGGTCGGCCACTCCAGGTCGTGGAGTTGCTCTAATAGCTCGTAGAAAGCCTGTGCTCCAGCCGGCTTACCACCTACAGCCCGTAGCCAGCCACGTGTCCCATCTACCAACTCCTCCATTGCCAGTATAGCCCGCCAAGCGGCGGCGGCGGCAGCACGCTCCTGTCGTGCTGCGCAGCCCACCGAGTCTAACACTGGGAATCTACAGGGCTCTGCTGCTGCTCCTGCTGCCGTAACATCCCATACAGCGCGCCCCTCTGTAGCCAGCCCAGCCAACAGCGACCCGTGCCGCACTATCCAGTGCGCCTCCGCCTCACGCATGCGCTCTTCCGCTGCCTCCGCCGCGCGCAATGCTTTCCGCAACGGCTCAGATGCTACCGCCGCCGCTGCTCGTGGTCGCCTCGCAGTCTCCTCCAGTGCCGCCATAACGAGAGCCCGAGGCAGCAACACGCGCCGAGGCTGCCAGAGAAGCCAGGACCACGCGCCGTCGCTGAGCCGCTCTCCCCAGACCGCCACCGACAGTGCTACGCCTCCGAACATCCCAGCACGCGAACCGTATTCATCCGCGTGGAGCCAGCCCTGTAGTGTCATCGTGCCCACCAGCGTCCAGAGAAAACTCCGAATCAGCAGCATCCGTTAGGGGACACGCTGTATGATACAGCAGATATTGATTCTTGCTATTCTTGGACTGACGATAGTTCACCTTTTGGCTCAACAGACAGAAGAATTCCGGGATCAACCCGAACCATCTGACGGAACCGAGCCTCCGTCACCAGCCGCCGACCACCCAGCGCCAGCCGTCGTGGATGAGCCAGAAGACGATCCCCGCGACCTTCCCTGGATTGCGTCGTGGAGCGCCGCCGACCGCGCCGCGCGTCGCGGCCAGAACTGTCTGACAACTTACACTGAGGCCGGCCCTGATGGCACCACGATTCTGACAACCGCCAAATCCTGCGAGGCCGGTATGCCACACACTCGGGCCGGCGACCGAATCATCATTCCTGACTCGGTTCCGCTGCCGGCCCGGGCTACCACTATCGCCCACGAACTCGTCCACATTCACCAGCGGCGGCACCTGGGCGACTGGCTGCGGTTCTACGCCCGCGCCTGGTCGTTCCAGCTGAGCTCTACACCACCATCCGGAATGCCCGCGTCCATCATTGGCGCACGACGGAGCAACCCCGACACCTGGTACACGGCGGATGATAGCGGAGAGGGTGGCCCGTGGGCCTGCTGGATGGGTCGCTGGTGGCCCGTGCCGGTCTATCGGGATCCGGCTGCGCCGCGTCTGCGTGATGCGACAGTGGTCTGGTGGGACAGCTGGCGGGCAACCACCATGACAGAGCCGCCAACCTCCTGGGTCCAGTTCTTTGGAGAAGTGGCGCAGCCGGAGCATCCCCACGAGATTGCCGCCTGTCTTGCCACTAGCGAAGACAGCCGCACAACAGAGGCCGGGCGGCGGCTAATGGACTGGCTGGCTGCCCGACCGGATGCGGCGGCGTCCTTCCTCCATCCCAGATAGGAACGGGTCAATCCACCACCCGATGAGCGTAGAAGTTGTCTTTGCCGTCGAGCCGCATTTTGACCTTACGTATCGGTCGTCGTCACCGTCTTCGGAATCCTCGGATGATGATGCGTTCATGATTCCGTTCACCACGTCGCCCCTGGATACGTACAGAGGCGCTGGCATCGCAAATCCCCGTTGTTTAGTAAGGGAACGCCATTCGTATGGCAGTCGCTCCAAGACACACAAGAAAACGTCGCCGTCGTCTAGCCGAGGGACATCGCGCCGGCACAGCCACTGTGCGGCGACGGTGCGAGTGGGCACGTAATTTTTACGGAACACAGAGTGCTAAATGGATGACACGTACACAGCTGCCGGATACAGAGGCACGCATTACGCAGGCCTATTTTATACGGGAGAAGGTCAATCGTGAGCTCGCAGAGATTACAGCAACAACCGACAATCTACAGATCCGGACACTGCTTCGGAGCTGGGATGCAGCGTCACCACCAACCGCTCTCCTGACAATGATGCTGGCCACGACCACGCCGACCGACATCGCGACCCGCATTGGCGCGCTCAATCGCTGGGGCATCGGTAGTCCGCTCTCTATCTATGTTCAGGGCGACCCGCGCGATCACAGCCGCTGCCGTGTATTTATTGAGGAGGGCAGCCCGCGCATCGGCATCCCTGAATACTGGTTATGGCCAGAGTATCGGCGCCATCGTGCGGAATACGCAACCTACGTGCGGAGACTCGCTACGGGCCTGGGGCTGCCATTGCTCCTGAAAGGACTCCGTGCTGAGCGCGAGTTCGCAGAGATCTATCCGAATGCGTCAAACAGTCGCCCGCCACCAGATATGCTCGACTGGTCAGAGCTGCGTCGTGAGTTCGGGGCGATTGATTGGGAGGCACTGCTTGTGGCTGCTGGCTTTCCCATTGCGATTCTACCGACACTCATGTACAATGTCTCATCTCGCCCATTCCTTCATCACTTACAGCGTCGCATCCACAGATGGAGTCCAGAACGCTGGGCCGGATGGTTTGCCCTAAGTGTCGCACAGTGGTGGGCCGGTTGTTCTCCGCATGGACATCTTCGACGTGCCTGGTTCGCCTACAACCGACAGTTCCTTCAGGGTGCGGTAGCCGACGAAAGCCCTGCAGAGCTGCGTCGGGCGATCGTGCGAGTCCTTTTGCCACACACCCTTGGGCGCTTGTGGGTTGAGCGATTCTGCGACGCGGCACTGCTGCGACCGGTGCGTACGATGGTAGAGCGGGTGCGGGCAGCGGCTATATCGGCAGTAGAGCGGAGCGATTGGATGGCGGCCAGCACCCGGGCGGCAGCGGCACGGAAGCTGCGGGTGATGGACATTGAGATTGGCTGGCCGGAGCCGCTGTCTCTTATGAAACCCGAGGTGGCTGCGACCGATTTGAGTCCCACGGACTTTGCGGGAAATGTAATGGCACTGGCTGCTGCTGCTTCAGCCGATAATATCCGTCTCATTACAGCTCCGCGCCCCGGCGGCTGCCGACATCCGAGTGGCCCCGATGGATGGAATGTCCCAGTGTTTACGGTGAATGCCTTTTACTATCCCGAAGAGAACCGCTTTCTGCTGCCTGCAGCCATCTTGCGTCCGCCATTCTACGACCCTGCTGCGTCGGTTCCGGCCAACTACGGGGCGATCGGCGCCACGATTGGACATGAGCTATGTCATGCTTTCGATGCAGAGGGACGCTCCTATGACCATAGCGGTGACCGACATGACTGGTGGACGGCTGCGGATGACCGCGCCTATCGGCGGCGGGCGGCGCAGGTGGTGAAGCTCTTTGAGAGTCGGCTTTATCGTGGAATGGAAGTGGATGGTCGGCTGACTCTGACGGAAAACATCGCGGATATCGGTGGCTTGGAGTTTGCGCTGGCGGGAGCGGCCGCTGCGTTGGGGCGGGCCTTGACACCGGCAGAGCTGCGGGAGTTCTTCGTGAGCTACGCGGTGTCGTGGCGGGCGAAGGACCGGCGGGCGCGGGCACGGGAGCTGCTGGCGACGGATTTTCACGCACCACCGATGCTGCGGGTAAATCACGTGGTGCGGCAGTTTGACGAGTGGTACGCGGCGTTCGGGGTGGCGGATGACTGCGCGGAGGCGGTGCCACCGGCGCGGCGGATTCGGTTCTTTGGGCCACCAGCGGCGACAGCAAAATAAGAAACAGGACTTATTAATCATCATGCTAATTCATAATAGCTTAGCGTGATGATTTATATCTCAGGTGGGGATGATGTCCAGCCTAGCGGCCGGCCATTTACAGTGCTTTGCTCTGCTAAGCACGCTAATGCCGAATTAAATTCGGCGTTGCCCTGCTGTGTCAGTACAAGGGGTGGGCAGATTAAAAAGTAGCATGTCGCGAATGCGACATGAAATTATCTGGACATGCCTAGTTGGTGATTAGGGATACCCATCCCTAGTCAGTACGGTCGTGCTGCGCCCGACCTTACAAGACCATCAGGTCGGCCAGGCGCCAGTACTCATAGCTCCCATCAGGCAACGGCCGCTTCAGAATATACGGCAGCCGCTTCGCCTCCAGCTCCGCCCGTGCAATCTCATAGACATCCGTGAGGTACTCCGGGACATCAATAAACGGAGCCGCTCCCCGTGCCAGCTGCGACGCCCGCAGCGATAGAATCTTGGTCCGCTCATAAAGCGTCAGAAACGGATAGGTGCTATGCCCCGCGTCCTCTTTGCCTAGCGGTGGATAGGCCTCACGGATCACCAGCTTCTCCAACACACGCTCCTCATAGTCCGGCCAGATCTCAGGATGCTCCTGGAGCAGCGCCTGGCTCTTGATACTCGGCGTTTCGGTCATTCCCAGGGCCGCCGCCGTCTCCAGTGCCGGAGCACCAGTGTCCTCAGCCTCTTCCGGCTCATCGTAGCCCTCGGGTGCCTCTAATTGGTCCAAGGCGGCGTTATATTCATCAAGTGTCTGCTCAGCGTCGGCCATTCTCTCTAATCTCTGTGGGGGCATTGCGATGGGCGACAGTAGTCAAATTTGGCGGGCACCGGTAGGGGAATGCGCAGAACTCACAGCCGACGCGCACGGTCACCAAGGCGGCAGGTGGGCGGCGCAGCTCTTTATGAGATTCCTGCTACGCGCCGCGCCGATTGGCAGGCTGCGCTGTCAAACTCATCACTTTCAACAGTTTTCCCGAATCTATGGGATGTGGGGCGGGGTGGTCGCGAAGCCTCCCCTCAAATAAAAATGGAGGAATATCTAGCGACTCTTGAGCGACAGGATGAGCTGTTTGAGCTCGCATTAGACATTATCAAACAGGGGCTCGGTTCACTGGCAATTAACTCTGCTGCGATTGTGCGGAATGCGGTAGCAATCGATACGCGGCGGTCAGAACTCCTTGAATATCTAAAAGATGCCGAATCGCTCGTAGCATTTCGGGGTTCTCCTTTGCCGAGCACCACCCTGCCACAGCGTTCTGCCGCCGCCGCCGGTCGGGCAGCCGTGACGGCGGCGGCGGCGGTGAGCACCACCCTGCCACAGCGTTCTGCCGCTGCCACCGCCTCTCAGGAGAATACAAAGTTTGGCATGATATACGGCGACCGCAGCGAAACATTATCGACCTTACTGTTATTTCCTGCCCGTGTCCGTAATGTGTTCCTAGAGGCGCTGGCGAATATTATCGTTTCGCTCGCGGATGACACCATTGCCCTCCTTGATGTTCCGGCCGCAAAACAGATATTCAAGGATCAGCTGGAGTCATACGCACAGGCCTATGCCTACACGATGACGGCCCGACCTCTGCGTGATGGTTTCTATATCAAGCAGACACAGGAAGAGTATGCGACGCTAATGCGCACATTTTGGGCAGACTTTATCACCGAAGTGTTCGCTGTTCGCAACACAGCGCCTCTGACAGCGCTCTTTAAGCCCGGTATAGGTGGAGGCTGCGCCCATTTGATTACTGTGGATGGGGCACGAGCCGGCACCGCCCCCACTTTCGGTTATCTGGCTGCTCACATCTGGCGCGCGCACAAACTCGGTGCGACGACAGAGGTGTTGCTGGGACTGTTCGATACGCCGTGCACACCGGAAACAGATAGAGCGCATGCTGCCCGCCCAAATGCGGAGTTTGATGGAACGGTGGTGCGCGGCGTCACACTAGGCAATCTATTTACCCATATGGAGCCGAAGGTGCTGGAATTCTTGCTTCATCTGTGGTACTTGATAGGAAAAGCAGCAATCAATCGGACCCCTTAGAAGGCGACAACGCCTGCCACGACACCGGGAACGCCCCCTCCATAAGCTCCGACACCGCACCCGCATAGGCCTGAATCTCACGCTGAGCATCAGGCCCGAGCCGCAAGCCGCAGAGCCGCGCGTAGGCCGCCAGCGAACCTGTCTCAATGAATTCGGTATACATAGACTGCGGCAGAACGCAGCGCGCAATCTCAGGCGCCACACCGACCCCCAATAGCTCTTCATAGAAAGCCACTGCCTCTCGCTGGAACTTCTCGATGCGCGCCTGCGACCAGGCCGCCTCTGCAATCGGGTCGGGGCGCGACCCCTGTTTCGCCCGTGGATCCCGCGCCCGCAGATCCTCATTGGCCGGCGTCCAGCACTCGGGGCGGCTGTCTACGTAGCGCCGCGACACCTCATTGCGGGCGAATCCAATCTGATGCCGATACCACTCTCGCGCAACAAAGATCGGCATCTTGATGCGAAAGCGGGCCTGAGGGTGGAAGAACGGAGTGACGTGGTGGTGGTCAGCCAGATACTTGATGAGCTTACCGTCACGTTCGCACATCTCGGCAGACTCCTTCGCAAACGATACCCGCGCGGCATTCACCACAGTCAGATCATCGCCGAACGTGTCAAGCAGCTCCACGAATCCGACACCATCTGGAGCGGTCCAGCGCCGGGGCGACGCCACCGAAACCGGCTCTGCTGGCTTCAATGCTCCCCGCCGCGCCTCAGCCGTCTTTTCATCTACCGTCACTGTTGCGCGGAGCATCCTCTAACTCGACGGAGCCAGCAACGCCTTTAGCCGACAGCACTCGCGAAACAGCGTAGCCGGTTCGCACGCC
>Ga0214917_10002200_pt1 | contig 24110 bp, 16 predicted proteins | sample LL_1208_BB_MetaG_FD_177983 | JGI IMG/M metagenome (GOLD analysis project Ga0214917, IMG submission 177983) | Freshwater microbial communities from Lake Lanier, Atlanta, Georgia, United States - LL_1208_BB | ecosystem: Environmental > Aquatic > Freshwater > Lake | place: USA: Georgia | collected...
GATGAGGAGCTGATGGCGGCCGGTGAGTCAGTTTTCGCCATGTATGACGCCGAGGAGGCCGGCCATGGCGAAGCCGAAAAGGGGTGAGGTCTGGCTGGTAGATATGGGCTACGCCGCGAAGGTGCGCCCGGCTCTGGTTCTCAGCGGTCCTGTGCTCGACGATGAACGCGCATTGACAACGGTCATTCCTCATACAACAAGGGTGCGGGGAACGCGGTTTGAGATTCGGACGAATGTTGGGTTGTTGAAGAACGGCGCGTTTGATGTGCAGGGCATCGGAACGTATCCAACTGTTAAGCTAATGCGAAGCTTGGCGATCTTTCGGACGAGCTGTTGGGGCTCGTGGAAAGTCGCGTCGTAATGCTGCTTGCCCTTCCGGCTCAGCCACAAAGCGGCTAACCAAGCATTGGAGCCGACTCGCGGTAGCGTCCGGCGGTGTAGCTGGGCCGATTGGCTGCGAGCCGCTGATCGCCATCGTTCTGGATGGGGTAATAAGCGATTGATTCGATACACTGTGGGTTGATACAGGAGGTTGCCATGTCGGTCGATATTCAGCTCGAGACTTTGTCGGTTGCTGAGAAGGTCCAGCTTCTCGAAAGCGTATGGCAAAGCCTTTGCGCTCATCCTTGCGATGTGAGGTCGCCAGAATGGCACCGCGAAGTGTTGGACGAGCGCAGGCGCCGCCTTGAGGATGGCCGGGCGACAATTTCTGCATGGCCTGATGCGAAGGCCCGTTTGATGCAACTCGGCCGATGATTGTCAGCATCTCCTCCGATGCCGAAGCCGATATCGCCGAGGGATATTGGTTTTATGAGCGACAGTCTCCGGGGATGGGAGACTATTTCCGTAGTTGCTTGATCGCGGACATCGAGTCGCTCGACTACTACGGCGGCATCCATGAAATGGAGTACGGATATCAACGCGCCCTGTCGAAGCGGTTCCCGTTCTGCATCTACTACTCCCTGAGCAGTGGCGTACTGCTTGTGGTAGCCGTGATTGATGCTCGGCGGGATCCGCTATGGATTCGCAAAAGGTTCGAGTAGGGGCGGCCAGAACCAAGCAATGCAGCGGACTCGCGATAGACATCCAGCGATGTGGGGCGCCGAAGGTCGCGAGCCGCTGATCTTTGTTGTTCGGCGTCGTAAACCTCGCGCTGAAGTTACAAAGGGAAATCATCCGTGCAGGTCGCAGTGGGTAGATCTGAGGTTTCCATGGGCGACAGCGCCGAGTGCCTGGTTCTGAGCCTTCCGGAGGACGCGACGGTATCTGATGTCCTGCTTGCGATTCTTCAGGCAGGCTTTCTTCCTGGCGTTGGTGGCGGCGGGGCAACGTGGCTTGTCATGGGCTTGAAGCCTGTAGCGGTCGTCGCCGAGAAGTGGACCGCGCCACGGTGGCTGATGTCTCCCGATCTTCCAGTATCCGCTACCCGCGAACCGAGCGGCCAATACGACTACTGGTTCGATTATGGAGGTCACCGCGATCCAGAACAGATGTATGACGATTATCGCGATAGCGGGCGTTGATCTAGGCTCTGTCTGAAAACTTTATCCGGCCGTCTGCTTGGTCTTTTCGAGCGGCTCTTCGTTGGCTTCGCCCGCCGTATCGCCTTGATACGGCTTGGCTCAGCCGTCTCGATCCGGTCACAAATCCGCGGCGCAGCCGATCCGGCCCAGTTCTCAGACAGAACCTAGTTGTTTTTGACGATTGTCGGAGAAGACAAAGTCCCAACCGCAAACTCAAACCCAAACTCGGGTGGTTTTGGATGGCATGGCACCGGGATCTGGATCAGATCTCAATGGAGCCTGATACCGTTCAAGCCGATCTGAAACGAAGGATTGCATGGACGACCGCACCAACTTTTTCGTCGGCTGGGGAACGCTTGCTCTCATCAACGCGGGACTGGCCCAAGGCAAAGGCAGGAGCGGGCTGGTCTGGTGCCTGCTCTCGCTCTTGCTCGGGCCGATCGCGACCTTCCTGATCGTCGTCCTCGGAAGGGTGCCGGCGGAGATTGAGTGAGGGCAGGCTCAGGCACGAGGATTCTCTCGCAAGGCCTGGACCAAGATTTGGGGATGGGGTCAATCAGGACCCTTCCCGCAGGAGTTCTCCGTTGAAAGAGTGGCCGTCTCGTGGTACAAGCCAGTCGTTCTCTCGGGCCCGGTCTTCCGCCGGAAGTCCCTCGGCGGACGCCGAAGCGCCGTTCCGTGCCCGCGTGCATCGCCTGTGTCAAGGAGCTGACCGATGGCTGTCCAGCGCTGCCGTCGCCCTCGCGGCATCGCCGTGGAACGACTCGAATCCCGCACGCTGCTCACGGCGACGATCGCGCGTGGCATCCTGGAGATCCGTGGCACCCCCGGACACGATGCGATCGAAGTCCGTCGCTCGGTTGAAGACTCGAACGTCTTGCAGGTGATCGAGAACGGCGCGGCGACACGTTCCTTCGCAGCCGCCGCGGTCAGGCAGATCAGGATCGACGGGGGCGACGGCAACGACGAGATCACCGTGAACCAGGAGGGCGGGGCGGTCGTGATGCCCGTCGCCATCCGGGGCGGGCGGGGCGACGATCTGTTGCAGGGGGGCGGCGGCACGAACCGGATCGATGGCGGCGCGGGCCGCGACGCCTTCCAGCCAGGGGGCGGGAGCGATCGGGTCTCGAGCGCCTCCCGTGTCGATGCACTGTCGAGACTCGGCACCGCGGCGGCTTTCCGTGCCTACCTGACCAACGCGGCGCGGCATCGGGGCGGTTTCGGGGCCGGCGCGGATGTCATCCGCACCACGGCCAGTGGCGCGTCGGTGGCGATGACTGCGGTGACGACGCCCGGCGGGAGCGGTTCAGCGGCCGATTCCGCACCCGGTCATTCCCGGACGAACACGCAGGTGGCCGGCGTCGACGAGGGAGACATCATCGAAAATGACGGCCGCCACCTGTTCATACTCTCCCGCAACGAGCTGCTGATCGTGGATGCCCTGGAGCCGTCGGCCCCGGCGGTCGTGTCGCGGACGACGATCGAGGGCTGGCCTCTGGCCGAATACCTCCACGACGGCACGCTCACGGTGCTCTCCAGCACCTGGACGCCGGCGGGTGATCCGTTCACGACGGACTCGATCGCACGCTTGGGCATGCGATCCGTCGGACAGGTGCAGGTGAACGTGTTCGACGTTGCCGATCCGGCCGCCCCGCGGCTCGTGTCGAGCACCCGTATCGACGGCGGCTACGTCGACTCCAGGATGGTGGCCGGTCGGCTCGCGCTGGTCGTGCAAAACGATCTCCTGGCCGGCTATTGGAGGGGCGGTCCGATGGTCATGGCGGCGCGGCTGGCCGATGGCGGGAGCCCGGCCCCGGTGTCGCCGATCTCGGACGACGGCCTGGCCCGCCAGATCCGGCAGGCCTCCGCCGAGCAGATGCTGCCCACGTGGACGGCCACCACGGTGGCGTCCGACGGCACGACGACCACGTCGCCGCGGCGACTCGTCTCGCGTCCGCAGGACGTGCTCTCTCCGGCCATCGGCGACGAGGCCAATCTCACGTCGATCGTGCTCATCGATGTCCATGCGGCGACCCCCGGCATCGCCGGTGCCACGTCGATGATCCGCGGCTACTCCTCCACGCTGCACATGACGGCAGAGCAGCTCTACGTGTTCGGCGGCCGCTGGGAAGCGATCCGGGGCGAGAGAACCGACGTGCAACAGTTCGACATCCTGGGAAACACGCCGCGGTTCGTGGCGTCGGGCTCGTTCGCCGGCCACCTGCTCAACCAGTTCTCGGCCGACGCCCACGAGGGCGTGCTGCGGGTCGCCGTGACGCAGACCACCTTCCAACCGGCCATCCCCGAGGGGCCCGTGCCCGGCGGTGCGGGCGACATCATGGCGTGGCAGCCGTTCATCCCGTGGAGGATGCACCGCTCGAACGCCGTTCACGTGCTCGCCACGCGGGGCGACACGCTCGCGATCGTGGGCTCGGTGGACGACATCGCCCCGGGCGAGTCGATCATGGCAACGCGGTTCGTGGGTGATACCGCCTACATGGTGACGTTCGAGCAGGTCGATCCGTTGTTCGTCATCGATCTCTCGACGCCGACGGCCCCGCGGATCGCCGGCGAACTGAAGGTGCCGGGATTTTCCCGGTATCTCCAGCCGCTCGACGAGGGCTTCATCCTGGGCATCGGCCGCGACGCCGACCCGGAAACGGGCCGCACCCGCGGACTCAAGGTGTCGCTGGTCGACGTGCGCGACCCGGCAACGCCCCGGGAGGTCGGCACGTTCCTCGTCGATCAGCCTGCCGAGAGCTGGTCGTGGTCGAATGCCGAATGGGATCACCATGCGCTCGGATTTTTTCCCGAGCTCGACGTCGTGGCGCTGCCCGTGGAATCGTATGCCCCGGTCGCCACCGCGTCGCCCGACGGGTATCCGACGTGGGAGACGCGGAGCGCGGTCGTGGTGCTCGACATCGATCCCGTCACGGGCATCAGCGAACTGGGCACCGTGGGGCACGACTCGTCCCTGCTGCGGACGGCCCGGATCGGCAGCACGCTGTTCTCGGTGGCGGATCTCGACCTGAAGACGGTGGAAGTCGTGGCGGGAGGGCTGACGCCGCGGGGCACGGCCGTGCTACAGAAGCCGTACGAGACGATCGACGCCACGTACGCCGTGTCCTGACCCCGAGCGCGGGTGTTCGCGGGCGTCTTGGTTCAGCGTGAACTGGATCCGCGCGGAGGCGGGCAAAAAGAGCCGAAAAATCGAGGGACCCGTGAAGGCCCGGCCTTCCCTGCCGAGCTGTCGCCGTGACCACGTTCATCCACACCGCCGACTGGCAACTGGGCAAGCCCTTCGCGAGCATCCGCGACGCCGCCAAGCGCACGCTCGTGCAACAGGAGCGGATCGAGGCCCTGCGCCGGATCCGCGAGGCGGTCGTGGCGCGGCAGGCGAGCTTCGTCGTCGTGGCCGGCGATCTCTTCGATTCCCCCACGCCCACGAAGACGGTCGTGGCCCAGGCCCTCGGCGTGATCGGCGAGATTCCGGTGCCGGTGTATGCCATCCCCGGCAACCACGACCACGGCGGCCATGGCTGCCTGTGGGAGCAGCCGTTTTTCATATCCGAACGCCATACACGCGCCCCGAACCTGCACGTGCTGCTCGACCGCGAGCCGGTGCACCGCGATGACGCCGTCATTCTCCCCTGCCCGCTCCTGCAACGGCAGACGACGAGCGATCCCACGGCGTGGATCCGCGAGTGCGATCTCGCCGCGTGTGGCGACCGCCCGCGGGTCGTGCTCGCCCACGGCAGCACCGGCACGTTCGGCTCGCAGGCCGATGGCGAGGACGTGGCCGGCCCGGCCAATGTGCTGGCTATCGACGGCCTTCCGCTCGCCGAGATCGACTACCTGGCCCTCGGCGACTGGCATGGCTTCCGCCAGGCCCGGCCCAAGGCCTGGTATTCCGGCACGCACGAGACCGACCGGTTTCCGAAGGCGGGGCAGCGGCCCGGGCAGGTGGCCTGCGTGACGGTGTCGCGGGGCGGCATGCCCGTGGTGGAGCCGCTCGCGACGGGGCGGCTCGCCTGGCTGGAGACGGCGCTCGATCTCGGCGACGACGCGGCCACACGCGTGGAGGAGACGCTCGCGGCGGCCACCCGCGAGGCGGGCTTCGACCGTTGCCTCGTCGATCTCACGCTCGCGGGCCGTGTGTCGCTCGCCGCGCGGCGGAATCTCGACCGCGTGGTGGAGTCATGGTCGCATCGGCTGCTGCGGCTCGATGTCCGTGACGACGTGACGCTCGTGCCCTCCGCCGACGAGATCCGCGACCTCGTCGACCGGCCCGACGATCCGATCCTCTCGCGGGTGGCCGCGGAACTCGTCCGCCGGCTCGAGGCCGGCGGCGCGGAGGCCGACGACGTCCGGGAGGCGGTCAACATCCTGCACGGCCTCTGCCACGAGGCGATGGAGGCGGCACGATGAAGCTGGTCTCCGTCACCGTGCGCAACTACCGAGTCCACAGGGAGCTCACCGTCGCCTTCGACGGCGGGCTCACGGTCATCGGCGGGCCAAACGAGGCGGGCAAGACCACGGTCGTGGAGGCGGTGCACCGGGCTCTCTTCCTGCGCAGCCGCGCGTCGGGCGCCGTGCTCGATTCGATGCGGTCGGAGTTTCATCCCGGCCATCCCGCGGTGGAACTCACGTTCGAGAGCGGTGGCATCACGTACACCGTGACGAAGCAGTTCACGGGAACCAACTCGGCTCCGACCACGCTGGCAGCGGCGGGCCAGACGCTGCGCAACGACGAGGCGGAGGCCACGCTCCGCGAGCTGGTGCAGGCCGAGGCGATCGGCGGCCGCAACTCCGAGGACAAACTGCGGATGCAGTGGGCCCACCTGTGGGTGTGGCAGGGCGTGGCCGGGGCCGATCCGCTCGATGGCGACGCGATGCAGGAGCCGCTCGCACGGCTCCGCGGCCGGCTCGGCAGCCTCGATGAAGGGGGCGTGGTGGAGTCGCGGATCGATGCCGCGGTGGGCAGGATCGTGGCCGAGATTCAGGCCTCCCGCACCCGTGACACGGGCGCGCCGCGGGTCGATTCACCGCTCGGCAAGGCCGACGCGACGCTGGCCGAAGCCCGCGGCAAGGTGGCCGCCGCCCGGGCCGCGATCGGCGTACTCGAGTCGGCCGTGGCGAGCATCGAGCGGGCCGACACCATCATCGCCCAGAGCGAGACGAGCCTCGCCGCCCGCCGCACGGAGCAGGAGGAGAACGACCGCCTGCTGGGCGAGGCGCAGGCGTTCGAAGTCCGCCAGGCCGAGCAGCAGGCGGCCGCGACCGCCGCCGCCGCCCGCCTCGCCGTCATGACCGAGGCCGACCGCCAGATCCGCGACTGCGAGACACGGATCACCGCGATCGAGGGGCGGCGGGCACCGACGGCCGCCCGGCTGGCCACCGCGATCACCGCCGAACACGATGCAACGGCCCGCTGCACCGCGGCGCGGCGGGCGGCCCGCGAGCGGCAGCAGGAGCAGGCCGACGTGGCCGCGCTCGCCGAACTGCATCGGCAGGCGGAGCACCTCGAACAGCGCCGCGCAGAGCGGGCCGGGCTGGCGGGCCGCTGCGACCGGATCGCCGACCTTCGGCGGGAGGCGGCCGCGCTCCACAAGCGGCTCGCCGACCTCGCCGCCGTGACGGCCGCCGATCTCATCGACCTCGCCGGGCATGAACGCAATCGCGACGCCGCACAGGCGACGCTCGATGCGATCGCCACCCGCGTGGAGCTCGTGGCCGCCGCCGGGACCGTGCGGCTCGGCGACCATGAGCTGGCCGTGGGCCGGTCCGAGACGATCGTGGCCGACACGCCGCTGGAGGTGGGGGGAGCCCGGCTCGTGATCACGCCCGGCGGCGGCACGTCCGTGGCCGAGGCCACACGGCTCCGCGACGCGGCGGCTGCAGCCCTCGAAGGCCGCCTCCGCGAACTCGACGTGGCCGATATCGACGAGGCCCGGCGGGTGCAGCCGCTGCGGCAGACGGTTCAGGCCGCCCTCGATGCCAAGCGGGCGGCGATCACCGACCTCGGCGACACCACGGCCGATGCCGACCTCGCGGCGCTCGACGCCGAGATCGCCGAATTGAACGAGGCGGTCCGCGGCCAGACACGCCCCGACTTCTCCCAGCCCACCGGCCTCGAGGCGGCGAGCGCCGCCCGCAAGGCGATCACCGAGCGGCTCCGCAGCCTGGCACAGGCCGTCGCCACGACGGCCGCGGAACAGCAGGCGGCCGAGCAGCTCCTGGCCGAGGCCCGCGGGCGGCGGGAGCAGGCAGCCGATGAGATCCGCGCGATCGACGGCGAACTCCGCGACGCCCAGGTTCGCCGGGATGTGCTCGTGGAAGAGCACGGCGACCAGCGACACGAGGCGATCGCTGCCGCGAAACAGGATCAGGCCACGGCCGACGAGCAGCTCGCGGCGACACGGGCGGCCCTCCAGCGACTGCAGCCCGAACTGCTCCGCAAGACGGCCACGCGGCTGCAACGCGCGATCGAAAAGCTGCTCACCGACGGCCGTGCGGCGGTTGCCGAACGCACGATCGCCCTCGACCGGCTCCGCAACGAGGGCACGCTCGACCCGCGGGACGATCTCGCCCAGGCGCTGGCTGCCGAGCGGGTGGCGGAGGCGGCGCAGCGGCAGGCGGCCCGCGAGGCCCGGGCCCACGCGTTGCTCGCGCGGCTCTTTGCGGAGAAGAAGGCGGAGATCGAGGCGCGGTTCGTGGCCCCGCTGGCGGACCGCGTGGCCGGCTACGTTCGCTGCCTGTTCGGTGCCGACGCGACGGTGTCGATCGGCTATGCAGGCGACATCTTCACCACGCTCGAACTCTCGCGGCCGGAGTTCGGCGGCGTGGCCATGCCCTTCCACCGGCTCAGTGGCGGTGCCCGCGAACAACTCGCGGCCGCCTTCCGCATGGCGATGGCCGAGATCCTGGCCCAGGACCACGGCGGCTGCCTGCCGCTCGTGTTCGACGATGCGTTCGTGAATGCCGACCCGTCGCGGCTCGCCGGCATCCAGGCCATGCTCGACCGGGCGGCCGACCAGGGATTGCAGGTGATCGTGCTGTCGTGCAACCACCGCGACTACGACGGCCTCGGCGCGGCCACCGTCGAGCTGCGGAAAACCGGGTTTGCCCCGGGCACGGCAGCGGCAGGGACCACGGCCGCCGCCGCCGAAAACCCAGGTGACGCGGCCGCCGGCGGCTGACCCGCCCGGAACGTGGCGGAGCCTCGGAGGCGGAATTACCCTTGCCGAGAGTCCCCGAATGCCGGAGGGGGCCGGGTTTCTGCGGTCATTTCCGGCTGGCCTCGGGGGCGGTCGATCGCAACAATTCCCGCCCGCTCGACTCCGTCTTCAAACGTTCTCCGCTCTCCGTTCTCCGCTCTCATGGACACGCGCCGTCACCCGTCGCTCGGTATCTCCGCCATCGCGGTGCACCAGCCCACATGGGAATTGGAGAACGCCTGGTTCGGCGAGACGATGCCCCGCAAGTTCGCCCATCACACCGGCATCGAGGCCCGCCGCATCTCGCCCGACGGCGAAGTGCTGATGGGCATGCAGGCCGTGCGGCAGCTGCAGCGGGAGACCGGCTGCAATCTCGCCGACTGCCGTGGCATCGCCTTCGTGTCGCCGTCGTTCATTCCGCCATCGGTGGCTCGCCAGCATCTCTGTGCCGACGACGTGATCCGCGAGCGGCCGAGTCACGCCGCCGATGAACTCGCCCGCCTGCTCGGCCTCGCGCGGTGCCGCACCGTCGGCCTCAACTGGTTTTGCTGCGGCTACAGCCGGGCATTCTCGGTCGTCTCCCGCCGCTGGGCGCCGCGACTGGCCCTGCGCCGCGATGAATTCGTGCTCGTGGTCGTGGCCACCCGCATCAGCCGGATCACCGACTTCGCCTGCGGGCAGACCGCCGGCCTGTTCGGCGACATGGCCTCGGCCACGCTCGTGGCTCCCGCGACGAGCCGCCGGCATCCCGTGCACTTCGAGATCGTGCATGCCGACGCCGAGAAGCAGGCGGCCGAGCGGCCCGCCTTCGACTTCCACGTGCAGCGGCACGTGGCCATCCCGGCCCCCGACGGCGGCAGGCTCCACGCGGCCGAGCGTCTCGTCTATTCACTCGACGGCATGGCGATCGCGGAGCTCGCGCCGCGGGCGATGTCGGCGGCCACCGCCAAGGCGCTCGCCGCCGCGGGCCTGACCGGTGGCGACGTGAACTTCGTCGTGCCCCACCAGGCCGGCACGGGGATCGTGCGGTTTACCGGCATGAAGCTCGACGAACTCGGCGTGCGCGGCGAACTCGTCAACGGCCTCACGCGGCGAACCGGCAACGTCAGCGCCTGCTCGGTGCCCCACGCCCTCGCGCAGACGTGGGGCCGGCTTCGGGGCCTGATCGCCTGCCCCACCGCCGCGGTCGGCAGCCCCGGCCGCCCCGAGGTGTTGCAGGGCTGCATCCTCCTGCGGGCCACGCCGCTTCACGAGCGTCAGCCCACCGTCGCCGCCTGACGCCGGCCGGTCGTGCTCCGTCGTTACTCCGACTTGCCGCGGCGCTGCGGCCGTGACTCGTCGTCGCGGCGAAAGACCGCGACGACATCCTCGATCGGCACGACATAGAGCAGGTTGTCCTGCTCAAAGTCCACGGGGATCGAGTTCTTGGGGTGAAAGAGCACCTTGTCGTACTTCGCGATCGGGAAGTCGGCGTCGCGCTCGACCTGCAGGCTCACCTCGACCACGCGGCCGGTGATGGTGGGGATCTCCGCCTGATCGGGCAGCACGATGCCGCCCCGGGTCTTGTGTCGGCTCTCGTCCTTGCGGATCAGCACCCGCATCCCGAGCGGTTCCACGAATTCGTTCACCGGCATCTCCTCCTTCACGTGGCACTCTCGCCGGCACGCTCATCGCGGCCGGCACCGTGATCGTGGCCCGCAACGGCTCACCTGCCAACCGGCTCCCGACGGTGGGGTGATCGCGGAGCGGACCGACTTTCCAACAGCCCGAAGGCGTCGAGGGCTTCGCCGGTGTGGCTGCGGAGGAGGGCGCCGGTCGCCGTGGGCTTCGCGGCCGCGGCCTTTCGCTCCTGGCGGGCGTGAATCACGATATCTTCCGGCGGGCCCTCCGCCACCACGCGGCCGCCGCCGACGCCCGCCTCCGGGCCCATGTCGAGCACCCAGTCGGCGGCACCGATCACCTCCAGATTGTGCTCCACCACCAGCACCGTGTTGCCCGCGGTCACCAGCCGCTCGAGCACGTGCAACAGTTTCTCGATGTCGGCGAAGTGGAGGCCCGTGGTCGGCTCGTCGAGGATGTAGAGCGTCTGGCCCGTGCCCGGCTTGGCAAGCTCGCGGGAGAGCTTCACGCGTTGGGCCTCGCCGCCCGAGAGCTGCGGTGCCGGCTGGCCGAGCGTGATGTAGCCGAGGCCCACGTCCACGAGCGTGTCGAGAATCCGCGCGATGTGCGGCGCCGTCGCGAAGAAGGCCGCCGCGTCGGCCACGCTCATCTCCAGCACGTCGGCGATGCTCTTGCCGTGCCACTTCGCATGCAGCGTCTCGCTCGCATACCGCCGCCCCTTGCAGGCCGCGCATTCCACCCACACGTCGGGCAGGAAGTGCATCTCCACCCGCCGCTGGCCGAGCCCCTCGCAGGCCTCGCACCGGCCGCCGGGCACGTTGAAGCTGAACGTCCGCGGCGTGAACCCGCGGGTGCGGGACTCCGGCACCTTCGCGAACAATTGCCGGATGTGGTCGAACACGCCGGTGTACGTCGCCGGCGTCGAGCCCGGCGTGGAGCCGATCGCATCCTGATCGACGAGGATCACCCGGTCGATCGCGTCGAGCCCCTTGATCGCGTCGTGCTGCCCGGGCTGCTCCCGCGCCGCATGCAGGCGTCGGGCCACCGCCCGCCAGAGCACCTCCAAGACGAGCGAGGTCTTGCCCGATCCGCTCGGGCCCGTCACCGCCGTGAGCACGCCCAGCGGAAACTTCACGTCGACGCCCCGCAGCGTGCGGTGGCGGACGCCGCGGACCTCGAGCCAGCCGGTCGGCTCGCGGCGGCCGCGGGCGAGCTTTTTGCCGAGCACGGCATCGCAGGCTTTTTTCGTTTCGAGGTAGGGGCCCGTGACGCTCTGCTTCATTCCGGCCAGTTTCGCCGGGGGCGCGTGGGCCACGATCGTGCCCCCCTCGCGGCCGCTGCCGGGGCCGAAGTCGAGCGTTTCGTCGGCCGCGGCGACCACGTCGCGATCGTGCTCGACCACGACCACCGTGTTGCCGAGGTCGCGGAGCTTGCCGAGGGCGCCGATCAGGCGATGCGTGTCCCGCGGATGGAGGCCGATCGTCGGCTCGTCGAGCACGTAGAGCACGCCCGTGAGACCGCTCCCCACCTGGGCGGCGAGGCGGATCCGTTGCAGCTCGCCCCCCGAGAGGCTGCCCGCCGGGCGGGCCATGTCGAGATACTCGAGGCCGACGTCCACGAGAAAGGCCACGCGGGACGTGAGCTCGCGAAGCAGATCGCCCGCGATCTTCTTCTCGTCGTCGGCCAGCCGGATCACGGCCAGTTCCTGCTGCAGGCGGCCGAGCGGCATCCGGCACCAGACGTCGAGCGTGCGGCCCCAGAGCGTCACCGCGCTCGCCACGTCGGCGAGGCGGCTGCCGCCGCATTCGCTGCACGGCACCTCGTCCATCACGGCATCGACCTTGCCGCGGAGGGCGACGACGAGCCGCGCCGCCTCCTCGCACGCGGCTTCGAGGCCTTTGAATTGGAAGGAGAAGCGGGGCTTCGCCACGTCGATCCATTTGTCGCCGGTGCCCTCGAAGAGCACCCGCTGCTGGATGCCGGAGAGATCCGCGAGCGGCACGTCGAGCGGCAGGCCCGTCGCCTTGCACAGCGCCTCGAGCATCAACCGGCCGAGCTGCCGGCCCGGCGGCCCCTGGAGCGATGGCCAGAGGTCGAGTGCGCCCTCGCCGAGCGAGAGCGACGCGTCGCGGACGAGCGCCGAGCGGTCGATACCCGTGCGGGTGCCGAGGCCGTCGCAGCTCGGGCACCAGCCGAGCGGACTGTTGAACGAGAACTGCCGCGGCTCGAGCGGCTTGAAGCCGCGGCCGCAGCCCGGGCAGGCGAGCCGGCGGCTGTGCACCTCCACCGGCCAGTCGGGCTCCTCGGCCCCGGCGATCGCCCGGGCCACGAGCATCGTGCCGCCACCGGCGTCGAACGCCGCCTCGATGCTCTGCGCCAGCCGGCTGCGGTCCTTCGCCTCGGCCGTCACGCGGTCGATCACGATCTCGATCCGGCTCTTCCGCTTGCGGTCGAGCGTGGGCTTCTCGTCGAGCCGCACGGTCTTTCCGTCGATCCGCACCCGCACGTGCCCCGCAGCCTGCAGCGCCGCGAAGAGCGCCTCGGGCGTCTGGCCCACCCGCAGCTCGATGGGCGCGAGCAGGAGCAGCCGCGCCTCGGGGCCGTGCTCCAACAGCCGCTCCACCGTCTGGTCGATGCTCTGCGTTCCCACCGGCGTGCTGCAGTCAGGGCAGTGCATCCGTCCGAGCCGCGCGGCGAGCACGCGGAAGTGGTCGTACATCTCCGTGAGCGTGCCGACGGTCGATCGCGGCGTGCTCCCGGTGCTCCGCTGCTCGATCGCCACCGCGGGCGAGAGCCCCTCGATCTTCTCGAACAGCGGCTTCGGCACCTGTCCCACGAACTGCCGGGCATATGGAGACAGGCTCTCCACGTACCGCCGCTGCCCCTCGGCGTAGAGCGTGTCGAAGGCCAGCGACGTCTTGCCGCTGCCGCTCGGCCCGCAGCAGACGGTCATCGCACCGCGGGGGATGTCGGCATCGACCCGCCTGAGGTTGTGCAGGGCCGCCCCGCGGATCGTGATCGCCGGCGGGCCGGGATCGATCGAACACTTCGTGACCGTGTCGAGCATCGCCGCGACCGCGGCCGCCGGATCGGCCACCCGCTTGCGCCGCACCGCCGGCTTCCGGGCGGGCTTGCCCGTTGCCGCCTGCGCGGCCTGCTTCGCCGCGGCCAGGATCGGTGCGAGCGCCTTGCCCGTGTGCGAACCCTTCGTCTTCGCGATCTGCTCGGGCGTGCCTGCGGCGATGATCCGGCCACCGCCGGCGCCCCCTTCTGGCCCCAGATCGATCACCCAGTCGGCCCGCTTCACGACGTCGAGGTTGTGCTCGACGACGAGCACCGTGTTGCCCGCCGCCACGAGCCGCTCGAGCACCGTGAGCAGCTGCCGCACGTCGGCCATGTGAAGGCCCGTCGTCGGCTCGTCGAGGATGTAGAGCGTCTTGCCCGTGGACCGCTTCGCCAGCTCGCGGGAGAGCTTCACACGCTGGGCCTCGCCGCCCGAGAGCGTGGGGGACGACTGGCCGAGGTGCAGGTAGTCGAGACCGACGTCGCAGAGCGTCTCCAGCTTCCGGGCGATGTCGGGGGCGTCGGCGAACAGCTCCCGCGCGTCGCCCACCTCCATGTTCAAGAGTTCCGCGACGTTCTTCCCCTTCCAGCGGACCTCGAGCGTGTCCTTCGCGAATCGGGCCCCGCCGCAGACCTCGCACGTCACCCACACGTCCGCCAGAAAATCCATGTCGAGCCGCACCGAGCCGTTGCCCTCGCAGGCCTCGCATCGGCCGCCGGCCACGTTGAAGCTGAACCGGCCGGCCTTCCAGCCCCGCTTCTTCGCGTCGGGGAGCATCGTGAACAGACCGCGGATGTCGTCCCACACCTTCACGTACGTGGCCGGATTGCTCCGCGGGGTGCGGCCGATCGGTGACTGGTCGATCACGATCACCTTGTCGAGGGCGTCGGCCCCGTGGATCGAATCGAACGCGCCGGGAGTCGCCATCTCGCTCCCCAACAGCCGCCGCAGCTCGGGCTCCAGCACGTCGCCCACGAGCGAACTCTTGCCGCTGCCCGACACGCCCGTCACGCAGACGAAGAGTCCGAGCGGAATCTCGACGTCCACGCCCACGAGGTTGTTGTGGCGGACGCCCTTCAGGACGAGCTTCTTGCCAGTCGGCTTGCGCCGCGAATCGGGCACGTGGATCGCGTCGCGGCCGGCGAGGAACGCACCGGTGATGCTGCGGTCGCTCGCCGCCACGTCGGACGGTGTGCCCGCGGCCACCACCTCGCCCCCCCGCTTGCCGGGGCCGGGCCCGAAGTCCACCACCCAGTCGGCGGCCCGGATCGTGTCTTCATCGTGCTCGACCACGACCACCGTGTTGCCCTTGTCTCGGAGCGCCTCGAGGGCCCCGAGCAACTTCACGTTGTCGCGTGGATGCAGCCCGATCGACGGCTCGTCGAGCACGTAGAGCACGCCCGAGAGCCCGGAGCCGATCTGGGCCGCCAGCCGGATCCGCTGACTCTCGCCGCCGGAGAGCGTGGGGGCCTTGCGGTCGAGGGCGAGGTAGCCGAGGCCCACCTGGTGGAGGAACGCCAGCCGACCGTTGATCTCCTTCAGCAGTTCGACCGCGATCACCTGCTGCGTGTCGTCGAGCACGAGATCGGCGAGGAACTCGCGGGCGTCGGCGATCGGCAAGGCACAGAGGGCATCGAGCGACAGTTCGGCCTTGCGGCGGGCCGACGTGATCCGTACGGCCCGGGCCTGCGGCGAGAGCCGGGCGCCGTGGCAGACATGGCAGGGCGTGATGCTCATCAGCTTTTCGAGCATCCGTCGGATGATGCCGCTCTTCGCGTTTCGCCAGCGGTTGGCGAGCAGCGGACAGATACCCTCGAACTTCGTCTTCGCGCCCCGCTCCGCGCGGCCGCTCTTCCAGGAAAGCGAGATCTCCTCCACGCCCGTGCCCGAGAGCCAGATCTTCTTCTGGGCGGCCGTGAGGTTTTTCCAGGGCGTGTCGAGCAGCGTGCCGGGGGGGAGTTTTTTCTTGGCCTCGGCGTGGGCCGCCACGCCGTTGAACAGCCGCCGCATCCAGCGCGGCATGTCGCGGTAGCTGCCGAGCACGCCGATCGCCCCCTTGCGGAGCGTCTTGTCGGGATCGGTGACGAGCTTGACGGGATCGATGCCGTAGATGTCGCCGAGGCCTTCGCAGGCGGGGCAGGCCCCCTGCGGGCTGTTGAAGCTGAAGAGCTGCGGCTCCGGCGTCGAGTAGCTCACGCCGCAGGCGACGCAGGCATACCGGCTGGAGAGCACGAGGTCGGCGGCCTTGGCTTCGTCCGCCGCCACGATCACCTGGCCGCCGCCGGTTGTGAGGGCGAGTTCCACGGCCTCGGCCAGCCGGCTCCGCGTGGCCTCCGACGGGATCAGCCGATCGACCACGACGTCGATCGTGTGCTTGAGCTGCTTCTCGAGCGGCGGGGGATCTTCGACGCGGCAGACCGTGCCATCGACCCGCGCCCGCGTGAAGCCCTGCCGCACGAGGTCGGTGAACAGATCCTTGTGCTCTCCCTTGGCATCCCGCACGAGCGGCGCGAGCACCATCACCCGGTCGCCGCCGCGGGTCGCGAGGATGCGTTCCACGATCTGGTCCCGCGGCTGGGCCTCGAGCACCGCGTCGCAGGCGGGGCAATGGGCCGTGCCCACCCGCGCGTAGAGCACCCGGAGAAAGTCGTGGATCTCCGTCATCGTCGCCACGGTGGAACGCGGGTTCGTGCCGGCCGACTTCTGGGCGATCGAGATCGACGGGGAAAGGCCCGTCACGGCATCGACGTCGGGCCGGGGCAACTGCCCGAGGAACTGCCGCGCGAACGTGGAGAGACTCTCGACGTAGCGCCGCTGCCCTTCGGCGTAGAGGGTGTCGAAGGCGAGGCTCGATTTGCCGGAGCCGCTCACGCCCGACAGGCAGACGAGTCGGCCCCGCGGCAGGCCCACGGTGACGTCACGGAGATTGTGCTCCCGCGCACCACGGACGACGATCGGGGGGACGTGCATGCCCGCATTGTAGACGCGTTCTGGACAGGCGCCCGCGGGTGCCGTACGATCGGTTTTCCCACGGGAAACGGGCCCGGGCCCGCTCCCCGCGCGGGGCGGTAGCTCAACTGGGAGAGCGCGGCGTTCGCAATGCCGAGGTTGGGAGTTCGATCCTCCTCCGCTCCACTTCAGGTCTGCGGGGCCATTCATGGCCCCCGCAGGCCTTGCCCGGCGATGGCAAAGCCAAGGTTTGCCATGCCGGGCGGCGCTCGCCATCCCGACGTGCGGGCTTTCCGCCGTCTGGGCGAGCGTGGCCGCTGCGGGGCGGCGGCCGCTCAACGGCTCGCCGCAGCGGCGAGACCGATTGAGCGCTGGGAGCGAGGCCATGGCCTCCAATGCCGTGATGAGGGCTTCCGAGTCACCGGCCACCGATCCTTCCACCGCGCTCATGCTGCGGGTGCGGGACGGGGATGCCGAGGCGTTTGCCGAGTTGGTGAGCCTCTGGCAGGACCGGCTCGTCACGCTCTTCCTGCACCACACCGGTGACCACTCCACCGCCGAGGATCTCACGCAGGAGGTGTTTCTGCGGGTCTATCGCGCGCGGGCGACCTATCAGCCGACGGCGAAGTTCACCACCTGGGTGCACACGATCGCCGCGAACGTGGCTGCCGACCTCCGCGACCGGGCGTATCGTCGTCGTGAACGGGGCGTGCCGGCGACTGCGTCGGCGTCGGCGAGCCGGATCGGCCTCGATCAGCTCGCCGTCGATGCCAGCGGACTCGTGCCGGCGCGGCAGGCCGATCGCCGCGAGCTGCAGGGCGTCGTGCGGCAGGCGATCGCCGGGCTCAACGAGCGGCAGCGGATGGCCGTCTTGCTCGCCAAGTTCGAGCAGTGCTCCTACGAGGAGATCGCCGCCGCCATGCAGCTCACCGTGCCGGCCGTGAAGTCGCTGCTGTTCCGGGCCCGCGATCAACTCCGGGTGGCGCTCGCGTCGTATCTCGACGGGGAGGCGACATGACCACGGCCCCCGATCAGTCGCCTCGCGATGACGCCGCCGCGCCGGCCGCCGCGCTGGGAGCCGTGTGGGGGCTGCTCGACGAGTTGCCGCCGGCCGCGGCCTCGCGGACGCTCGCGGCGACGACGGTGGAGCTGGCGGCGGCGGGCGCCGGGGCGCGGTCGTGGAGTGGCTGGCGCGGCTGGCTTGAACGCGGGCTCACCGGCCGGCGCGGTCCGGTGGTGATCGTCGGCATCGCACTCGTGGCCGGGATCGTGGCAGGCCGGCTGACGCAGCCCGGTCTCGACGGCCGGCTGCTCGACGACCTGCCGCTCGTGCAGCACCTCGATCTCCTGCGCGAGGCCGGATCGGAGACGTTTCTCGAGGCGGTGGCGGCCCGGGATCCGGCGGTCCCGCCGCGACTGCTGATCCGCACGGGACCGGAAGCCGCCGCGCGGGCCGCTGCCACCTGGCGGGCGGAACTCGCCTCGCTGGCGGCGGCATTGGGAACAGACCGCGAGCCCCGGGCCGAGCGGCTGCGGGCTCGCCGTGAGCGGTTCGAGACGCTGCCGATCGAAGACAAGGTCGAATTCGAACGGGCGGCCCGCGTCTTCGGCCATCTCTCGGCCAACGAACGGCAGGCGGTCGCGGCCGTCGCCCGGGCCCTCGTCGATCCCACGCGACCGCAGCTCCGCGAGGCGGCGGTCGCGTGGCATCAGTGGCTCGCGGCGGTGCGGCCCGAGGACCGCGCGGAGATCATCGACGCGGGTACGGACAAGCGATTGGAGTGGATCGACTGGTATGCCCGGCGGCCCGAGGGCTTGGGGCGACCGGGGGCGGGCCCGCGGCCGGGGCCGCGGCCCTCGCCGCCGGACCGCGATCCCCGCGGGGCCTGGCCGCGCCGGCCTACTCCGCCTCCCCCAGAAACTCCATCACCGCCGCGTTGAACACGGCGGGTGACTCCAGCGGCGTCATGTGGCCCGCCCGCGGCACGATCAGCAGCCGCGCGGCGGGGATCACCCGCTCGGCCTCTTCCATGCAGGCCGGCGGCGTGAGGGTGTCTTCCGCGCCGACGACGAGCAGCGTCGGCACGTGGAGGTGGCGCAGCGCTTCGGTCATGTCGGGCCGCGCCCCGAGCGCGGCCAGCGCCGCCTGGATCGTCGCCACCGGCTGCGATGCGATCATCCGCCGCAGTTCGGCCTCGATCTCGCTCCGACCGGCCGTGGCCAGTGCCTCCGGCGACGCGGCCAAGAGCCGCGGGATCATCGCGTCGGCGACCAGTCCCTGGCCCAGCCGCGCGACCTTCGCCGCCAGATCGACCCGGCCCGCGCGGACCTCCGGCGTGTCGGCCTCGAGCCGCGTATCGACGAGGATCAGCGCCGCGACGCGATCGGGATGCCGGACGGCCACGTGCTGCGCCACGTACCCCCCCATCGAGAGCCCGCACACGACCGCGGGCCCGGCCACGTGCAAGGCGTCGAGCAGGGCGACCGCGTCGTCGGCGAGTTGCGGGATGCTCTCCGGGCCCGGCCCCGTGCTGCCGCCGAACCCGCGCTGGTCGGGCACGATCAGCCGCACCTGCTCGGCCAGCGGCTCCTGCCGGGACCACATGCGATGGTCGAGCGGAAAGCCGTGCAGCAAGAGGAGCGGCAGCCCGCTGCCGGCCGTGTGCACGGCGAGGCGGGTGTCGCGAACCGGAACGTGATGCGTGGTGACGGCGTTCATGGCTGGCAGCAGCCGCTCATGGCTGCGGGAGTCGGCTGCTGAACCGCTCGAGGTTGCGGGCGATCGTCCGGCCATGCGGCTCGAGCCGGTGGGCGAGCGACTGCGTGCGGACGGCGGCCTGGATCCGGTCGGCGGCGGCATGGCAATGGGCGAGCGTGTCGAGGAAGCTCGAGTTGTCGGTCGATTTCTCGAGCGAGAGCCGCGAGTAGCGGGTGGCCTTCTCGAGGTCGCCCTCGGTGTTGGCGACGAGCCAGGCATACTCGTTGTAGCCCTTCGTCTCTTCGGGCAGCGCCTGGATCTCGGCATCGATCTGCTCGAGGGCCCGCGCCACCTGCGCCGCGGCCGCCGCCTGCTGCACGGGCGTGTTGTCGGACAGTCGATACAGCGCGATGAGCGCATCGACATCCTTCGGATACGCCTCGACCGCCTCCTCGACGAGCCGTCGTCGGGCGGCCGTGTCGCCCCGTGCCATGGCGGCGCACGATTCGAAGTAGAGCATCCGCGACTTCACCGACGGCAGCTCCATCTCCAATGCCCGGCGGAGTGGGTCGCCGTCGGCGGCACCGCGGGCGAGCAGCTGGCGATAGACGTCGGCCGCCCGGGCATGATCCTCGTGGTCGTGGAGCAACTCGCCGAACGTCATCGCCGCCGTGGCGAACGTCTCCTCCGACGTCGTGGCCGCGGCGAGGACGGCCTCGTATTCCCGCGTGGCCCAGTCGGTGGCGCCCCACCGCGCGAGCATCCGCGCGATCGCGGTGCGACGGTCGGTGGCATCATCGACGCCCCCGGCCTTCTCGAACGCGAGGGTGGCGCGGCGGCTGGCCTCCGGCTCGTCCCCCAGCCGCCGCCAGGCCAGCGCGGTGACGTACATCGCGACGGCGTCGGACTCCGCGAGCTGCGGCCAGCGGCGGTCCACGAGCCGCACCGCTTCGGGCAGCCCATGCTCGGCCAGCCAGACGAGTTCCGCGAGCACCGGGCTGTCGTCCGACTCGGGGCGGCCGCCGGAGACGAGCAGCCGATCGGCCTCGGCAAGTGCGTCGTCGCGGCGACCCGCCGCCGCGAGCATCTGGATGAGTCCGCGGCGGAACGTGCGGCGGATCACCGCCTCGACGGGCTCGCTCGCGGAATCGCCCGGCGCGGCTCCCTCGAGACCGGTGAAGGCGGCGCGGGCCGCCGTGATGGCCGCGGTGCGATCCGCGGCCGAATCGGCGCGGCTGAACTCGACGAGTGCCCGGAGATAGGCGGCGGTGGGCCGGCTGCTCCCGCCGATGCCGGCGGCGATCCGCACGGCGACGCGGGGCCAGAGCGGATCACCCGGCTGCCACTCATCGACGAGCAGGGCCGCGGCGGTGCGCGAGCCGGCGGCCGAACGATCGAGCCGCACGATCCGGGCCAGCGGCTCGATGCCGGCATCGTCGTCGAGCCGCAGCAGGCGGTGGAGGATCCCTCCCCGGCCGGCGGCGGAGCTCCCCGCGAGCTTGCCGAGGAGCGCCGCCACGGCGGGCGGATCATCGGGCCGGCCGATCGCCAGGCTGTCGGCGGGCAGGTCGCGGACGAGCCAGCGGGCGCGGAGGGCGACTTCGATGTCGTCGCTCGTCTCGGCGGCGGCGAGCAGGGCGTCGGCCGCGGCCGCGCCGAGGGCCGCCAGCCGCGCAGCCGCCGTCTCGCGGATGGCGTAGTCGGCTTCGCCGAGCTGGGCGACGAGCGCGGCGACGTCGTCCTCCCCGGGAGCGTCGGCCGCTCGGACGGCCGCCCACACGGGCATTCCGAGTGCAGCCGCCAGCAGCAGACCGCGAAGCTGTGCTGACCGCATGACGGGAAACCCCTCGCGGCTAGGCGGCGTCGGGCTCGAGGCCGAGGTCGCGGATCGTGACGAGCGATTCGAGCGGGATGCCCCGGGCGGCGAGCGCCTCGCGGCCGCCCGCAAGCCGATCGATGACCACGACCACGCGTTCGACGACGAGACCGAACTCGATCGCGCGATCGATCGCCACGAGCGACGACCCGGCCGTCGTGACGACGTCTTCGACGATCACCACGCGCTCGCCCGGCGCGACGGGGCCTTCGACGTACCGCTGCGTGCCGTGGTCCTTGGGTTCCTTGCGGACGAGAAACCCCTTCAGGGGCAGGTTCTCGACGCCCGCCATCGTGACGACGGCGCTCGTGATCGGATCGGCGCCGATCGACATCCCACCGACGGCGGCCGGCAGCGGGCCGAGGCCCCGCAGGCGTTCGAGGATCGCGCGGCCGACGAGCATCGAGCCCCGGGCTTCGAGCACCACCTGCTTGGCGTCGAGATAGAAGCTGGCCTCGCGGCCGGAGGCGAGGCGAAACGTGCCCCGCTTGAGGGCCCGCGTCTCGATCAGGTCGATGAGTTCGCGGATGACGGGGGAGTGGGAGACGGTGCTGGGAGTCATGCGGGAAGTATACCGGGTGGACGCGGCCGGTTTCGGGGCTGTGTAAGATTGCCCCGATGAGCGGCGCGACCCTTTTGGCGACGCGGCGATGCAGTCCGACGACGGGTCGCGGCTGGGTGCGGGCGTTGACCGTCGTCGTTCTGACCGTCGTGGCGGGATCCATCCGCACGGCCGGTGCGGTCGAGCCCGCGGCGGCGGTCGTGCAGGTGCGGCTGCCGATCGTCGGCACCCGCGACACCCAGGTGGAGACGGCGATCCTCAAGCGACTCCCCGCGCTTCGCAGCCGTCCCGGAGAGCGGGGCGTGCTCGTGCTGGAGTTCGGCGCGGCCGCCGACGGCGCGGCCGCCGGCAGCGACTTCGGCCGGGCCTTCGAGCTGGCGCGATTCCTCACGAGCGACCGGCTCGCCGGCGTGAAGACGGTGGCCTTCCTGCCCGAGGGAAGCAGCGGCCATGCCGTGCTCGTGGCCATCGCCTGCGAGGAGATCGTGATGCCGCCCGATGCCACGCTCGGGCCGGCCGATGGTGGTGAGGGGGGCGAGCCGGTCGACGAGGCGATGCGGGCCGCCTACACGCAGATCGCCGCGCGGCGGCGGACGGTGCCGCCGGCCGTGGCCCTCGGCCTGCTCGACCCGGGCACGAAGGTGGCCCGTGTGTCCACGGACGACGGCGAGCAATTCGTGCCGCTCGCCGACGTGGAACGCCTGCGGCGCGACGTGGCTGTGCTCGGCGTGGAGGAACTCGCGCCCGTGCCCCTGGTGTTCACCGGTCGCCGCGGCCGTGAACTCGGCTTCGTGCGGCTGCTCGCGAAGACGCCGGCCGAACTGGCCCGCGGCCTCGGCCTGGCGGAGCGGTCGCTCGTCGCCGATCCGGCGCAGGCGGGTGGCTGGCGGCCGGTGCAGGTGGCCCTCTCCGGCGCGGTCACCGCCGATGCGGTGGCCCGTGTCCGCGGACGGCTGGAGCGGGCCGTGGCCGGGGGCGCGAACTTCATCTGCCTGCGGATCGACAGCGCGGGGGGATCCCCCGAGCAGAGCCTCGTGCTCGCCACCTGGCTGGCGGGCCTCGATCCGGCCGACGTGAAGACCGTGGCCTACGTGCCCCGCGAGGCCCGCGGCGATGCGGCCCTCGTCGCCGCCGCCTGCGACGAACTCGTGATGGAGCGGGGTGCCGTGCTCGGCGGCGACGGCGCTGCCGCGATCAGCCCGCGGCAGGCCGATTCGATCGCGGCCGCCTGGCGGGCGGGCGTGGCCCGGCAGCGGGATCGCTCCTGGTCGCTGCCGGTGGCGCTCGCCGTGCCCGGGCTCGTCGTCCGCCGCGGCACGGAGCAGGGCACCGGACGGAGCGACTGCTTCACGGACGACGAGCTGGAGTCGCGGCCCGATCGCGACGCCTGGCAGCTGGGCGCGGAAGTGGGCGTGGGGCCGATCCAGCTCACGGCCGACAAGGCCGAGTCGCTCGGGATGGCCGCGCACGTCGTGGACGACGTAGCCGGCTTCCGTCAGGCCTATGGCCTCGATGCGACGATCGTCGCATCCGAGGCGGGCTGGGCCGAAGAACTGCTCACGGCGCTCGCGAGCCCCGGCCTCGCCTGGCTGCTGCTGCTCATCGGCGGCGCGGGACTCTTCATCGAGCTCAAGACGCCCGGCTTCGGGTTCGGCGGCTTCGTGTCGCTGGTGGCCTTCATCATTTATTTCTGGAGCCAGTATCTGCACGGCACGTCGGGCTGGCTGGAGGTGCTCCTCTTCCTGGCCGGACTCGTCTGCGTGGCGGCCGAGATCCTCGTGCTCCCCGGCTTCGGCGTGCTCGGCCTCGGCGGCGGCCTGCTCGTGATCGCCGCGATCGTGCTCGCGAGCCAGTCGTTCGTGCTGCCCACCAACGACTACCAGATCCGGCAGATGCAAGAGTCGCTGCTCGGAATCCTCGCCGCCGTCGTGGGCACGACGGCCGTGGCCCTCGTCGCGCGGCGGTGGCTGCCATCCACGCCCGTGCTCCGCGACGTGCTGCTCGTGCCGCCGGCGTCCGCGGACGATGTGGTCGAGGACCCGTTCGCAGACCTCGTCGGGCTCACGGGCACGACGACCACGCGGCTCGCGCCGGCGGGCAAGGCGCTCGTCGCCGGCGTCGTCCGCGACGTGGTGGCCGACGACGATCTCGTCGAGCCCGGCCATGCCGTGCGCGTGGTCGCCGTCCGCGGCGGCCGCGTGTTCGTGAGGCGGGGCTGACGCCGCATGGACGCCCTGCTCTGGATCGTCGCGCTGTTGCTCGTCGGGCTCGCCGTGCTCGTGCTCGAGGTGTTCGTGCCTTCCGGGGGCGTGCTCGGGTTTCTGAGCGTGCTGGCGATTGGCGCGGCGATCGTGATGGCGTTCGTGGAGCAGGGGGCCGCCCTCGGGCTGACGGTGCTGGCGATCTCGTTCGTGGCCGTGCCCGCCGTCTTGGCGCTGGCGTTTCGCTGGTTTCCCGACACGCCGCTCGGGCGGCGGGTGCTCCCGCCGCCACCGGCGGGCGACGACGTGCGGCCCGCCGCCGAGCACCGCCGTCGGCTCCGCGACCTCGTGGGGCGCGGCGGCCGCGTGATCCATGAACTCGTGCCGTGGGGCGAGGTGA
>Ga0214917_10002201_pt1 | contig 24108 bp, 23 predicted proteins | sample LL_1208_BB_MetaG_FD_177983 | JGI IMG/M metagenome (GOLD analysis project Ga0214917, IMG submission 177983) | Freshwater microbial communities from Lake Lanier, Atlanta, Georgia, United States - LL_1208_BB | ecosystem: Environmental > Aquatic > Freshwater > Lake | place: USA: Georgia | collected...
TGACCGTGGATCAACAGGTTTAGATTATGCTGGAAATGGAGTAGCATTCAATGGAACAGATAGATGGGTAGCAGTTGGTGATGGAGCATCACATTCTTTCGCAACATCTACAAATGGAACTACATGGGCTGGAACAGGTGGAAAAACTATTTTTAGTTTTTATGGTCTTGGAGTAGCGTATGGAAATGGGTTATGGGTAGCAGTCGGCGCAGGAACATCGAATACTTTCGCATCATCTACCGATGGAATGGTATGGACTGCAAGAGGAAACACTATTTTTACCAATTATGGTTATGGAGTAGCATATGTAAATGGTTTATGGGTAGCGGTTGGTAACGGAACGAATTCTTTCGCATCATCTACAGATGGAACTACTTGGACTGCAAGAGGAAACACTATTCTTTATACTGGACGTGCTGTAACATACGGAAATGGTTTATGGGTAGTAGTTGGTGCAGGAACATCAGATTCTTTCGCATCATCTACAGATGGAACTACTTGGACTGGGCGTGGTGGTACTGGTATTTTTTCTACGGGTTATGGAGTAACATACAGTCAAACACTTAATTTATGGATAGCAGTTGGTCAAGGAACATCAAATTCTTTCGCAACATCTACAAATGGAACTACTTGGACTGCTGGTGGTGGTAAAACTGGTCTTTTTACTACTATTGGTCGTGCAATTGCGGTTAACACAACAACTTTTAGAAATGATAATACACTCGCGATCGGTTATCAATCCGGATATTTCAACGGTTCAACTTTTTCTACATTCATCGGATATCAAGCTGGATATAATCAATCTCAAACAGGTTCTGTGAATATCGGTTATCAAGCTGGATTCACCGGTCAAAATCAATTGTCTATTTCTATCGGAACACAATCTGGTCAAACTAATCAAGGGTTAGGTTCTATTGCTATCGGTTCTCTTTCTGGACAAAATTTACAAGGAAGTTTCAATATCGCAATCGGTGGTTCAGCTGGTCAAAACTCACAAAGTACTTTTGGAATAGCAATCGGTTCTCAATCTGGTCAATATAATCAAATTACCGGAACTATCGCAATTGGTTTTCAAGCTGGTAATACTGGTCAATCTACATTTTCGGTAGCAATTGGATATCAGGCTGGTCAGATTAATCAATCAACTGGTTCTATCGCAATTGGATATCAATCAGGAAATCAGACACAAAATTTCGGTTCTTTAGCAATCGGTTCTCAATCTGGGTTAAATCAAGGAACTCAATCTATTGCAATTGGTAGTAATACAAGAGAATCAAATTTTGGTGGTATTTCTATCGGAAGCAATTTGAATACATCTACATTTGGAATTTCAATAGGAAATGCTATTTCATTTGCAGAAACAGGGCAACAAACATTCGCGATTTCTATAGGAACAGATGCGGGTATTATTAATCAAAGTTCTGGTTCTATTGCAATTGGTATGCAGGCCGGATATACAGGTCAAAAAGAAAATACAATTGCTATTGGTTACCAAGCAGGGTATTTTGGACAACAAAGTAATTCAATAGCGATTGGATATAATACAGGCATTACAGGTCATGCAACAGGATCCGTATCAATTGGTTACGCGATTTCATCTGTAATTAATAATTCCGTAGCAATTTCTACAATTCCGTTAGAAACAACATCCAAAGGGGTATTTATTAACCCAAGTCGTTTTGAAAATAAATCTTCTAACCTAAATATGTTTTACAATACTAACACAAAAGAAATAACATATAATAATGGTATTTCGTCATCTACAATAATTGATAATTCATTTAGAGAAAGTAAAAAGACAAATAATGTTTCATATCTTACCAAAACTGCAATCACAACGAGTAATGTCAATGCTAAAATAAGTAATCCTGTATTGAATTCACAAATATATTCATTTGGACCGTCGAATGAACCTTTATGGATAAGTGTCGGTACGGGATTAAATACTATGTCAATATCTTATAATAGTAATTCATGGATTGGGTTAGGAACAACTATTTTTTCTGTATCTGGAAACGGCGTTGCTTGGAATGGATTATATTGGGTAGCTGTTGGTGAAGGAACAAATACAATCGCATATAGTAATAATGGAATAAATTGGACAGGTATTGTTCCTACGATAAATACGTTTTTATTAAATGGTAGTGGAATAATTTGGGATGGAACAAATTTTGTTGCGGTAGGAAATGGATTCAATTCTATAACATATAGTCCAGATGGTATAAATTGGTCAGGATTAAGAACTACGCCAGTTTATAAAGCAAATGGAATCGCGAGAAATTCAAATACTACTGTAGTAACAGGAACAGTAACATCAACAACTAATGTTTATATCTCTGGTGGAGGTGGTTTTGGTAGTAATACAATGGCATACAGTAACGATGGAATTAATTGGTATGGTACTGGAACTACTATTTTTACAGAAGTAACTAAAGGAATAGCATATGGTAATGGTGTATGGGTAGCAGTAGGTATAGGTGGTTCAAATACAATAGCCACATCGACAGACGGAGGAGTTACTTGGGTCGGTAGAGGAAATTCTATTTTTTCAACAGAATCATTAGGTGTTGCTTATGGTAATGGTTTATGGGTAGCAGTTGGTTATTCAACAAACACAATTGCTACATCTACAGATGGTATTAATTGGAATGGATTAGGAAGTACTATTTTTTCATCATATGGATATTCTGTAGCTTACAACGGTTCTAATTTATGGGTAGCAGTAGGAAATGGAACAAATAATATAGCAACATCTTCTAATGGAACTACTTGGACTGGTATAACAGGAACAACTATTTTTAGCTCAATAGGTTATGATGTATTTTATGGAAATAATTTATGGGTAGCAGTTGGAACAGGAACAAATACTATAGCAACATCAACGGATGGTAGTACTTGGGTTGGTAAAGGAGCTACGATTTTTACAACTAATGCTTGGGGTGTTGCATATGGAAACAATCTGTGGGTTGCCGTAGGTCAAGGAACAAATACAGTAGCAACATCAAGCGATGGAAATACTTGGGTTGGTAAAGGCGTTAGTATTTTTTCTACACGTGGATACGGTGTAACATACGGAAATAATTTATGGGTAGCAGTAGGACAAGGAACAAATACTATAGCAACATCAACTGATGGAAATACTTGGGTTGGTAGAGGAAATATTATTTTCCCTTATGGATATTCAATATCTTATGCATTAGTATCAATAACATCGAATTCACTTGCATATTCTACAAGTAATATCACACAATGGACTGGTCTTGGTTCGACAATATTTTCTACACAAGGAAATGGATTATGTTGGAACGGTAACAGATTTATCGCTACAGGTCAAGGAACAAATACTATTGCTTATAGTTCAAATGGAACGATTTGGACAGGTTTAGGAACTACTGTTTTTGCTACAAGTGGTCAAAATGTTGATTGGAATGGTAATATATTCGTGGCAGTTGGTGTAGATGTGTCGAATACTATAGCATATAGTAGGAATGGAATTATTTGGACTGTTTTAGGAAATTCAATATTCTCAACTGCAGGATATGGAATTTATTGGAATGGTTCGAAATTTATTGCTACTGGTCAAGGATCTGTTAATAACATTGCATCATCTACAGATGGAATATTTTGGACTGGTCTTGGTACTACGATATATGGTATTAATAATTTTACTTATGGTTTTGATAATAATTCTAATCTGGGTCTTGATAGCAGTTCTAATGCAAGAAATTTAACAATGTTTAATACCTTAACATATGACAGCTCGGATAAACAAGTCGGTACTGGTTCAGTTATTTTTAACGGTACAAGTTCATTTGAAGTAAATAATAATGGTGTTTTATCTCCAGAAAATATCACCGTAGCAACTTGGTTAGAACCAAGTGAATATATTGGATATCAAATGATTGCTTCTTGTATAGATAATATGTCTAATGGATGGGCGATACTTATTAATAGAAATACTTTAGAATTATGGACGGGAATGGGAAATAAAACATTTTCAGTAAAAAGTTTATATGCTCTTACACCGGCAACATGGAATCATTTATCATTTACGGCAAATAATAAAACTGGAATTGTTAGAATTTATAATAATGGTTCTTTAAATACTACATCAACAATATATTCGCCAAATATTACCGGTAAGTTAAAAATAGGAACATCCGGAAGCAATTTACCATTTTGGTTAGCAAGTGGTGTTTCTGGAAGAAATTTAGCATATAGTTTTAATGGAACCGTTTGGACAGGTATAAATACAACTGTTTTCACTACTATAAACAAAATTGAATATGGAAATAATATTTTTGTTGCTGGTTGTACAGATACAGTTAATACTATTGCATATAGTCGCGATGCAGTATTATGGACTGGTCTTGGAAAAACTATTTTCTCAACAGCTTGTTCAAGAGTCAAATATGCGAGTGTACTTAATTTATTTGTCGCTGGTGGAGAAGGTACAAATACGTTAGCATCGTCTGTAGATGGAATAAATTGGACGGGAAGAGGAATAACGATATTTTCTACAAGATGTCGATATATTGAATATGGAAATAATTTATTTGTAGCAGTTGGTGATGGTACAAACACAATCGCATATAGTAGCAATGGAACTACTTGGACTGGAGTTGGTGTGGCAATTTTCTCAACGGCTGGATATGATGTTATTTACAATAAAGAATATAATTTATGGGTAGCAGTTGGACAAGGAACGAATAGTATCGCAACATCGACAGACGGAACATCTTGGACCGGACGTGGCGTCGGAACTTTCTCAACTGCTGGATATGGAATTACTTATGGTGTAAATACGTCGAATAATATTGTTTGGGTAGCAGTAGGTCAAGGTACTAATACTTTAGCATTTAGTACAAATGGAACAACGTGGTCTGCTTCTACAACAACATCGACATCTATTTTTAACACAAATGGAACTCGTATAGATTATGGAAATGGATTATTTATAGCAACAGGTACGGCTACAAACACTCTTGCATATAGTACAAATGGTTCAACATGGACTGGACTTGGGACAACGATTACTACGGCTACTGCATTTATATCATATTTTGCAGGTTCGACAGCAAATACATCATATGTCTTAAACAAAGATTGGATTGTTGCCGGAAGCGGAACAAATACAATTGGTTATAGTTCAAACGGAACACAATATACAGCACTTGGATCGACGATTTTTACAACATCTTGTAATTCTATTGCATATGATAATATAAGTACTTGGGTAGCAGTTGGTCAAGGTACAAATTCTATTGCATATAGTATAAATGGAACTATTTGGACTGGAATCGGAACAACAATATTTTCTTCAAGTGGAAATGGAGTTTTATGGAATGGAACGAATTATATTGCGGTTGGTTCAAGTGGAAATACGATAAGTTTTGGTTCAAGTATAAGTACAAATGCATATAGTACAGATGCAATTACATGGACTGGAATTGGATATACTATTTTATATACAGGAAATTCTTTAACAACAAATAGTAACGGAAATACAATAGTAGCATCTGGAAATATTGGAACTTTTAATTTATCGGAAGGATGGGTAGCAGTTGGTCAAGGAACAAATAATTCATTTGCATCATCTACTGTTGATGGAACTACGTGGACTGCTCGTGGTGGTAAAACTGGTATTTTTGAAAATAATGGTAATGGATTAGCATATAATGGTACAAATTTATGGGTAGCTGTCGGAAATGGAACATCAAATTCATTTGCATCATCTACTGATGGAATTACTTGGACTGCACGTGCTGGAAAAACTGGTCTTTTTACCGGTGCTGGATATGGGGTAGCATATGGAAATGGATTATGGGTAGCAGTCGGTGATGGAACATCAAATTCATTCGCATCATCTACAGATGGAACTACTTGGACTGGACGTGGTGGAAAAACTGGTATTTTTGATAGTTATTCTCAATCGGTAGCATATAATGGTACAAATTTATGGGTAGCAGTTGGTACTGGAACATCAAATTCTTTCGCATCATCTACAGATGGAACTACTTGGACTGCTCGTGGTGGTAAAACTGGTATTTTTGATAGTCGTGGTGAAGATGCAGCATACGGAAATGGTTTATGGGTAGCAGTTGGCTGGGGAACATCCAATTCTTTCGCATCATCTACAGATGGAATTAGTTGGACTCCACGTGGTGGTAAAACTGGTCTTTTTACATCCGGTGGTCAAAGAGTAGCATACGGAAATGGATTATGGGTAGCAATTGGTATAGGAACATCAGATTCATTCGCATCATCTACAGATGGAACTACTTGGACTGGACGTGGTGGTAAAACTGGACTTTTTGAAAATGGTGGTTATGATGTAGCATATGGAAATGGATTATGGGTAGCAGCTGGTTTTGGAACACATTCTTTCGCAACATCTACGGATGGAACTACGTGGACTGGACGTGGTGGTAAAACGGGTCTTTTTACATTTGCTATTAAAGTAGCATACAAACCAATCACGACTCTATCCGTCAACAATTCATTAGCATATTCCACTACAAACGGTACAACTTGGACTGGTCTTGGTTCTACTATTTTCTCTGTAGCAGGTTATGGTATGGTATGGGGTCAAGGTAAATTTATCGCTACTGGTCAAGGCGCTACTAATACACTCGCTTATAGCGTAGATGGTTCTACTTGGACTGGATTAGGAAGTACGATTTTCTCTACAAATGGTAAATCTGTGGCTTGGAATGGTTATAGTTTATTTGTCGCTGTTGGAAGCGGAACAAATTCCTTTGCCTATTCTTCAGATGGAACAACTTGGACCGGAATCGGCGCTTCTCTTTTCCAAACTATCGGAAATTGGGTAACCTACGGAAATGGATTATGGGTAGCTTTAGGAACTGGAACTTCAGATACGATTGTTACGTCAATAGATGGTTCTACGTGGACTGGAAGAGGAAGTACAATATTTACAACATCAGGAAATTCAGCAATATATACACCCGGAATAGATGAAGTAAATATTAATAATAATTGGTTATTAGTCGGTCAAGGTTCTTCGACGATTTCAATTTCACAAACAGGAACAACTTGGACAGGTATAGGAAATACTATTTTTTCAAATTCAGGAAATGCAGTTGTTTTTAACCAATCACGTAATCTTTGGGTAGCAGTTGGTTCTGGTAGTTCGCATACAATTGCATATTCTTATAATAAAACAACTTGGACAGGAATCGGAAAGACAATATTTTCTACATATGGAAATGGAATTATCTGGAATGGAATTAATTATATTGCTGTAGGGACAGGAAATACAAATTCGATTGCATATAGTACAGATGGAATTACATGGACAGGTGTTGGAATTAATATTCTTGCAATAGGAAATTCACTTGCAACAAATACAACAGGAAGTACAATTGTAGCATCAGGAATTGTAGGACCGTATCCAATTCCAGAATTATGGGTAGCAGTTGGAGATGGAATATCAAATTCTTTTACATCATCTACTGATGGAACTACATGGACTGGACGTGGTGGAAAAACTGGTATTTTTGATACTTTTGGTTATTCAGTAGCATACGGAAATAATTTATGGGTAGCTGTTGGAGCTGGAACATCAAATTTAGCGTCATCTACTGATGGAATTAATTGGACTGGACGTGGATTAACTGGTCTAAATCTTTATGGTTATGGAGTAGCATACGGAAATGGTTTATGGGTAGCAGTTGGTAAGGGTTCATTAAATTCATTCGTATCATCTACAGATGGAACTATTTGGACTGCTCGTGCTGGAAAAACTGGTCTTTTTGGTACTTCTGGTAATGGTGTAGTATATGGAAATGGATTATGGGTAGCAGTTGGTCAAGGAACAAGTTCTTTTGCATCATCCACAGATGGAACTACTTGGACTCCTCGTGGTGGTCAAGATATTTTTGATGTTAGCGGTAATGGAGTAGCATATAATGGTACAAATTTATGGGTGGCAGTTGGTACTGGAACAACGAATTCTTTCGCATCATCTACAGATGGAACTACTTGGACTGCTCGTGGTGGAATTACTATTTTTAATAATGGAGCTTTAGGAGTAGCATATGGAAATGGATTATGGGTAGCTGTTGGTTTCGGATCATCACATTCTTTCGCATCATCTACAGATGGAACTACTTGGACTGCACGTGCCGGTAAAGATATTTTTACTACTGGTAATAAAGTAGCATATGGAAATGGATTATGGGTAGCTGTTGGTCAAGGTTCATATTCTATGGCATCATCTACTAATGGAATAACATGGACTGGACGTGGGAAAACTGGTACTTTAGATTCTACTGGATATGGAATAGCATATAAACCTGTCATATATGAAATATCAAACAACTCTTTAGCCTATTCTACTAACAATGGCACGACTTGGACTGGTCTTGGTTCTACTATATTTTCAATCCAAGGAAACGGTATGGTCTGGGGTTTAAGTAAATTTGTCGCTACTGGTCAAGGTGCGACAAACACTCTTGCTTACAGCTCCGATGGTTCTGGTTGGACAGGTCTTGGTACTACGATTTTCTCTACAAATGCTAAATCAATTGCATTCAATGGATATAATTTATTTGTCGCGGTTGGTTCTGGTACAAATTCTTTCGCGTACAGTAGCAATGGAACGACGTGGACAGGAATTGGAGTTTCAGTTTTCCAGACATTCGGAAATTTTGTGGCATATGGAAAAGATATTTCCGGAAATGATTCATGGATAGCACTTGGTCTTGGAACATCGAATACTATAGCAACATCTTCAAACGGTTCAACTTGGACAGGTATTGGAAATACCGTTTCAGGAAATGCATTAATATTTTCTCAAGAAATAAATGATTCTAATTCTACTACAAACAATGGTGGATGGTTATCACTTGGCTCCGGAACAAATACAATATCTTATTCATCATCTGGAAAGTTATGGACTGGATTAGGAACTACAATTTTTACGACAGCAGGAAATGGAATGGTTTATAATCAACAGAGAAATTTATGGGTAGCAGTTGGTTCTGGAACTACAAACACAATTGCTTATTCTTATAATAAAATATTATGGACGGGAATCGGAATAACAATATTTTCTACAAGTGGAAATGGAGTTGTATGGAATGGAACGAATTATATTGCAGTTGGTTCAGGTGCAACACATACAATAGCGCATAGTAATAACGGAGTTACATGGACTGGATTAGGAAAAACTATTCTTGCAACAGGAAATTCACTTGCAACTAACGGTAATGGTAGCATAATTGTAGCATCTGGAAGTATCGGTGGTGGAATTAATAATTCATTAGCATATTCTACCAACAACGGTACGACTTGGACTGGTGTAGGCTCTACTATATTCTCTGTAGCAGGAAATGGTATGGTATGGGGATTAAGTAAATTTGTTGCTACTGGAGAAGGAACTAACACACTCGCATATTCTTCTAATGGTTCTACATGGAGTGGTCTCGGAAGTACTATTTTCACAACATCTGGTAAAGCTGTCGCTTTTAATAATTATAATTTATTTGTTGCAGTTGGTTCAGGAACTAATTCCTTTGCCTACTCATCAGATGGAACCGTTTGGACAGGAGCAGGTGTTTCACTTTTTGGAACTCAAGGTCTTGGAGTTTATTATGGAAATAATTTATGGATTGCTACCGGTGTTGGAACATCAGATACCATTGCAATGTCTACAGATGGTTCAAACTGGACTGGATTATCATCATCTATTTTTAGTACTTCTGGAAATGCGGTATATTATGACCAACGCGGATATTTCTTGGCTAATGGTACAAAATTAGATGATTTTAGAATATATAATAAAGATTTATCAGCTACTGATATCCTAACAATATATAATAAAAGTGATATTTCATCTGGAAGAGGAAACAATGTATCATTTAATAACGCGCGACAAAATACGATTACTTTCCAGCAGAATATGATAATCGCGTATGGTATTTCAACAAATAAACAAATATATTCAATCGATAATGGTAATACTTGGGCTAATGCAAATTCCATTTTTACGACAAACTGTTTTAACACGATTTACAATGGTCAATTATGGGTAGCGGTTGGTAGTGGAACGCATACAATTGCTTATAGTATAACCGGAACATCATGGACTGGGGTTGTTGGAAATACCAATATTTTCTCATCAAGTGGAAATAATTTAATATGGAATGGAACATTATGGGTAGCAGTTGGAACAGGAACCGCTAATACCATTGCATTTTCTTACGATGGATATACTTGGAGAGGAAATGGAACGACAATATTTTCAACAGCTGGAAATGATGTGATATGGAACAAAGATAGATTTATCGCTGTTGGTTCAGGGACAAATACAATAGGATATAGTTTAGATGGAATTAATAATTGGATAGGTTTAGGAACAACAATATTTACAACATCTGGAAATAATATAGCATCAAGTCCTAATATTATTATATCTTCAGGTTCAGGAACAAATACACTTGCGTATAGTTATAATGGTATAATTTGGACAGGATTAGGTTCCACTATATTTACAACATCTGGGAAAGGTATAACTTGGAATGGAAATCTATTTGTTTCTACTGGTCAAGGAACAAATAGTATTGCTTATAGTTTAAATGGAATTGTGTGGACAGGAGTTGGTTTAATATTTACAAAATATGGTAATAATGTATCTTGGCTTGGAAGTCAATTTATTGCAGGTGGTGCGAAAATTGACCCAATATATATTTCGGTTGGATATATAGGAACGAATTATTCACTTAATGGAACACAATGGACATCAATTACAGGACTTTCAACTTACTTTTCATATCCTCAATGTGTTACGTGGTCAAATAACTTATGGGTTATTGGTGGTTATGGAAGTACGAATAATAGTAATATAATATATTCAAGTGATGGAACAACATGGACATCTGCTAATAATAATACTTTTACCTCTAATTGTGCTTCTATTTCATCTAATGGAACAAATAAATGGGTAGCAGTAGGAGATGGAACAACTGATAATGTAGCTGTAAGTTCAGATGGTATAAATTGGACGGGTTTAGGAAAAACGTTATTTAGTTATAATACATCGTTTAGTAGATATATTAACGGAAGATTTTATATAGGTGGTAACGGTACCACACAACCTTTTTATTATAGCACTGATAATGCATCAACATGGAATCCGATTTATAGTATATCTTACGCTACTATACATGATATAGAATATGATGGAATTGGTACTTATGTATGCGTATGTAACCAAGGTTATGGAAGTTCTATCTGGAGTAGTACAAATGGTATAAATTTCACAGCAAGATCAACACAACAACCAGGTATATTTCAAGGAGCATATACTGTTGTATACGCTAAAAGTAAATGGGTAGTAGGTGGTGAAGTAAACGGAGGAATAAATAGTGGATTCGGACGCAACTCTTTAGCATATAGTACAGATGGAATAAATTGGAACGCATTGGGAAATAGTATATTTGATGGAAATGTGAAAAGTATAAAATATAATCCAAATAATGATATATTTGTTGCAGCCGGAATGTCAACGCCAAATAGATTAGCATATAGTTCAGACGGAACAATATGGACAGGTTTAGGAACAACATTTTTTTCACAAGGATATTCAATATCATATTCTACTGTTCAAAATACAAATACTATAGCTAAATCATTTGACGGAATAAACTGGACTGGTCTTGGTTCAACTTTATTTTCAAGCGAAGGAAATAAAGCATCTTGGAACAGAAATATTAGTAATGGTAATGTTAAGATAAATCATCCGATTATCGCGATAGGTTCAGGAACGAATAATATGGCATATTCTCGTGACGGAATAAACTGGGTTGGGTTAGGAACGACAGTATTATCAACCGCTACTAAAATTATTTGGGATGGTGCGAGATATATTGCTTGTGATTCAGTTAATCCTATATATTCTCAAGATGGATTTTCATGGACGACGATGACGAATGTAGGTTCTACGAATAAAGCTTGTTTTAATGGAAATATTTGGATTATGATGGGTGGTTCGGCGAATACAAATAAAATATTATATTCTTACAATGGAATAATTTGGTTCGGAATAGGTTCTGCGATATTTTCGACTCAAGGATATAGTTGTATTTGGACAGGTAATAAATTTGTAGCAGTAGGAGTAGGAACAAATAGTATTGCGACATCAAATGATGGAATTACATGGGTAGGTTCAGGTGCTACTATTTTTACAACTGGATATGATTTATGCTGTTTTGGTTCTTTGATAATCGCCGTAGGACAAACAACAAATACAATTGCTTATAGTATCAATAACGCTTCAACTTGGACAGGAGTAGGTGTTACATTTTTTTCTACAGCAGGATACGGAGTATGTTGTAATGAAACAACTGTCGTAGCAGTAGGTGCAGGTACAAATACTATTGTATATAGCACAAATGGAACATCTTGGACAGGAGTAGGTTTAACTATATTTTCTACAGCAGGTAATTCAGTTTGTTGGACTGGAAATAAATTTGTAGCAGTAGGTTCAGGAACGAATTCAATCGCTTATTCATATAATGGTATAACATGGTACGGATTAGGATTAAGTATTTTCAGTACATCAGGAACAGGTATAACATCTAATTCAAGAATTGGATTTCCGATTTTTGATAGTCAGATGACATTAGGGGTAAATGAAAATTATCAATTAGATGTAACATCTGAATATTATCAACAAGGAAATAGAAGTTTAAGTTTAAATGTAAAGAATAAAATGATATAAATTTAAGAAAAAATTTTTTATAACTCGATAAAGTTATAAAAATGAATTTAAAAAAATAAAAAATAATTTATATATAAGTTAATGGGAAATTATTTTACAAAAAATGAAGAAAGTCATCATAAAGGCAATCATGTATTTGCTGATTTCATCGGATTTAAAGGCGATGAGAATTATTTAGGTAAATATATTTTCGAGTTAATGATAAAAGCGATTGAAAGGACAGATATGAAAATTATCCATCGTCATTTAGAAATATTAAATGTTGATACACCTGCTGGTTTCACATCGGTTTTATTGCTTGATTCCAGTCATTTTACATCACACTGTTATTCAGACGAAGGAATATTAGCAATTGATTTATTTACTTGTGGTCCAACAAATACATATGAAGTTATGGAATTTGTAAAAACAGAGTTATTGAAAGAATTTCCTGATATTAAATGTACATATTTAGAAAATCATAAACGATTCAATATGATTTAAAGAAAACTTTTAAAAAATTTTATTTAAAGAAAACTTTTTTATTGGTTAATAATAAATGACACTTTTTGGCAGAAGTAATAAAAAATACAAAGATTTATTTTCAGAAAAGGATAGAATTGCCGAATCGAATCGTATTCTTGCTAAATATCCGACATATATTCCGGTAATTATCGATTGTTCTGATAAAATCGGAACTTTAAAAAAACAAAAATTTTTAGTTCCATCTGAAGTTTCCGCTTCACATCTTCTTCATTCCGTCAGACGACAATTTGAAACTAAAAAAAGCGATGCAGTATTTATGTTTTGCAATGATACTTTAATTTGTCCAACTACTATAATGGGTAATATTTACAAAGATTACCGATTAAAAAATAAAATTACAGATGATGGAAATTCCGATAAGTTTTTATATGTTGAACTTCATTTAGAATCTGTATTTGGTGGTTGTAAACAGAAATAACGCAAAAGACATAGTAAAACACCTCCCCATAAAGAATCTAAAATGACAACTACAGGATCCCATTTTTCGAAAATAGCAAAACTTGTAGTTTCATAAATTGCATATGCAAAAAATCCTAATAAAAACGTATCGGTGTAATCGTTCATTTTCGGTATCATATTATAAGCAAATGCAAATAATATAGCGTAGGCAAGAATACCTTTATAAACATTAACATCTAAAGATTTTCCTTGGATATCTTTGACCATTGGATTAAATCGCGGACCTACAACAAATGTAATCCATAAGAAATCAAAAAACAACAACGCAAATAAAGTTAAAAAGAAATTCATTTCCATTTTTAAATTTTCCATTTTATATTTAGAAATTTTATATTTAGAAAAATATAAAAAAATTTGTAATAAAAAAGTTATATAAAAATATTGTTTTTATATAAATAAAAAATGTATTTCATGAATTCAGATGGAACAATCAAATCTCAACAAACTCATGTTGCAAAAGAAGATTATAATCATCTTGGCCGTCGTACACGACGTAATAAAAAACCAGTTCACGAATTTAACTTGTTTAAAAGACATTCCGATTGCGAATGTACAAACTGCTGGAAAAATTTTGTATTAACAATCATTTTCTATGTTATTGTTATATACATTATATATTTAATAGTGCAATATATATTTTCTAGAATTGATGCACAAACACCAAAAATGTTAACAACTCAAGAATTACCTACGACTATTTTATAATTTAAATATTAATTTTTTTCGTTCTTCAAATGTTTTTTCTGTTGTCCTTGATTTTAGAAAATTAAAATATTTTTTAGATAATGCATATTCTTTTGGTTTTTTATTTTTCAACACTTTTAATCTAACGTACATTATCATTCCAACTTGCCAAATTCTTTTATGTGAATATTTTTTATGTTTGAAAAGTTTTTCCAATTTATTAATTGTATTTTTTACATCTTGTACAGTTTTATATTTTATTGGTATTGTATCATTCGGATTTTTATCAATATAGACATCAAATGATTTTTTTATATTGTTATTATTGAAATAAAATTTACGACGACTTCTTTTTACCGATGGCATTTTATTTTATAAAATTATTTTTATAAAAAAGTAAAATTATAGGTATGAGGTGTTTTTTATAAATTTTGTAATTTAACTTTTTGCATTTGAATTTCATCACCTTTACGACTTTCTTTAATTTTATTTAATATTTCTCGCGCATTGTAAACTCCATTTTCTTCTAATATTTTAATAGCATTACTATCGACATCCTTTTTAGAACGAGTGATTCGTTTTGCTTTATTTTCGATAATAATCGCAGTGTTTTGGTATTTAAGACCTGGTTGTTCTTTTTCGTTAAGATAAGATAAAATATTCTTTTCTATATCTTGTGCGTGTTTCTTTAATTTTTTCGTTTCAATTTGTAAACGTTTAATTTCCGTATTTATATTTTTCAATTCTTGAACGTTTTGTTGAATAGATGACATTTTTATTTAAAATAACGATATATTTTAAATCAAAAAAAAGTTTTCATTTTTTCCGTAATTTTTCAATTATATTTGTTTTGATTCTTATATGTTTTTGAGAACCAAAAAAGTTATTACTTTTATCTTTTGATTTATCTTTACGACTTTGTCTATGTGATTTTATATATTTATCTTGTTCCATTATATATTTTAAAAAAACTAAAAAAAATTTCATTTTTTCTTTTATTTAATAAAAAATGTTTAAATTTAAATTTAATGATAAATATGCATTTGCAGGTGTTTGTCTCATTTTTCTTATAGTTATCCAAATTATCGTAACTGAAAAATATGAATATAATTCAGTTACTAAAAAAAATGATATACCAAACAAAATTTGGCTTTCCTTTACAATAATTTTATCTATAATTATTGTTTTTTTTACAGCTTTAGGAATTAAAGAAAATTCTTCTTAATTTTATTTATTTAAAGAAATAATTTTTATTAAATAACAATGTCACAAGAAAGTAGTTTAACCACTCCTCAAGATAGAAATGTAGATAATAGATGGAAACCTGACCAAAGTGTCGCTCCTTTAACAAATGAACAAGCAGTAGATGCAATGAAAGAATTGTATATCACTTCTTTTGTCGAAAAATTCCCTAAAATCGACAGAACTTATGCCGATCCTTCAATTAGTATGCAAAACTATAGTCTCTTTTCTTTCATTCCCGCTAAAGGTGCATCACCTAACGAACAAGGAATCTTTGGATTTGCGAAAATCCGCGGAACATATCAATCTGAAATGGAAGCAAGTCAACGTGCTGAATATCTTATCAGAAATGTTGATAGTTATCATAAAATTTTTACAGTTTATACAGGTCGTCCTTTCCCTTTAACTGAAAGTTCAGATTACTCTTCGGAAGTTTCGGAAGTTGATATCAAGAAAGATATGGCAAAGAATATTTCTCATTCTATCAAAGATAAGAAAGAAGAAGAATTAAGAGAAATTAAAGAAATCCAACAACGTGAAAAGAATTTAATTGAAGAATCAAAGAGACAGGAAGTTGACCCTTATGATGAATATATTACTCAACGTGTAAAATCGGCTCAATTACAATTCACATATCTCGAACATCAACGAAAGATGGCCGAAGTCAAAGATATCATCTTGAAAACTCGTGCAATCATCGCAGAATTGGACGAAGTACATCCAACATTTAAGGACAGTTATTATGATAAGTATATGCAAGCAAGAAAAGAAGCGGGTATCAAGGAAGATGAAAAAGATACACAAGCCAACTTTATTAAGTTTTTAGTTGAAGACGCTGATTTAGGATTTTAAAAACAAAATGAAAAAATATTATAATATTTTTATAATATTTTTATAAAAATAAATGTCAAGACAATTGAACAATATTATTTTGATGCGAAAAAAATATCGTTATTAAATTCTCATTATTTTCTAAAAATCCAACTTCTTTTAAAATTGCAACAAAAAATGAAATTATAAAATCATATGAAAGAAAAAATTAACGAACAGATTTTCTTTTTCTTCTTTTTGATGATGTACTACGACTTTTTCTTTTTCTATATTTAGGTTGATAAACAATTCTGTTTAGGTCTACCATAGACATAACTGGTCTTTTTCGACGTGGTGAACGAGATTTTGTTTTTGGCATTTTTATATTAAAAAAGAAAAAATTGAATTAAAATAATAATTCTTCTAAAAATATATTAGATGGAAGTAAACCAAACTTTTGAAAATTATCAGAATTTTATCAATGAAATACCTGATGATTATAGCGGAGATGAATTAGAAGATTTTATGGAACAACCGCCAGATAATGAAAATAATGTACAAAAAATAGTATTGAAATATATTCATCGAATGGTATTATTTGGTATGATTTACAAAGAAACTTATTATAATCATATCGATGATAATTTAACTGACCAAATTTTGAGTTTTTTATGAATTTTTTAACCAATATCGGTTAAAAAATATAAGATTATTTTTCTTTCAATTATTGTCTTCTTGTTCTCGTTTTTTATTTTCTTCTTCTTCTCGAAGTCGTTTTCTGTGTTTTAAATAAAAAATTTTGAATTCAGACAAACTTTTCGTATCGGGGTCGTTATTCACGCCATAGTTAAAATAATATTTTCCGTTTCTATCAATTAACCATTCTATAGCTTCTGAATGCGATTTCGCATGTTGAAAAACACTTAATTTTACTAATTCTTTAATATTATCTTCTTCCATACAATTTAATACCATTGTTAAAAATCGTGCTTCATTTTCATAGTAAATTTCAGGTAAATCAATATCAATAATATCTTGGTCTAACTCTTCAAAATTTGCAATAATCTGGAATCTCATGATTGTATATATTTTTTATTTTTTGTTCAAAATAAAAATTCAATTTAATTTAACCTTCGGATTTACACATCAGTGAATATGAATGGTAAAATGTTTATTATCTAATGAATATACAACAATACCAAATTATGGAACAATCGATGAATTAAATGGTATTGTTGATAAAATGGTTTAAAGACAATTTTGAAAGATATAAAATGAAAAATTATCAAACATTAACGGTTGATGAACAAATTGCAATAATGAAGAAAGAAATTGATAAAATTGAGCATGAAATTGCTATTTCTGAGCTTGTTTACGGTTGTCACGGTGAAGATACATATGAAGATTTATTTAGAGATAATATTCCATTGTTAAAAGAAAAAATCCATGGGATTTTACTGGCGATTGAAAATTTAGAAAACGGAATCTAAAAGATTTTATATCAAACAATTTACAAATGATTTTTTATTTTTTTTATAATTTTTGTGTTTAACATCATTTTTTATGTTTTCTAAAAAAAATATTCGTTTAAAACAATAATTTAAATTTATTTCTGAACGATAAACATTGATAATTTTTGTCGATGAAATATCCCAATCATAACCAAGTTCTTCGAAACCTTCATACCAGTTATCGTTAAGAATCATATAATCAGTTAGAAAACATAAATTATCATATTGTGCGTGTTTTGCTATTTCATTTTTGTTATTGCTATAAATTATTTTGATGATGTTATCTTCTTTAACAAAATCATTTTCTGCAAATAAAATTTCATATTTTGGAATATTTTGTTTCTTGATTGATTCAATAATAATCGGAATAAATCGTAATTCATTACAATAATTTTGAATTATAAATGTCCAACTACTCATTATTATTTTATAAATATTTTTTATTTTTAATTAAAATTGAAATATAATTTTTCAAAATAATTTAATTTTACCGTTTTTTATGATTTATTCACTGACTTCATTAACAATAATATTGCTTTTAATAAAAATATATTATTTAAAATTATCTGATTCAGTAAATTTGAATAATAATTTACACGAATTACTTATTAATATTTTTGGTACATTTACAATTATATGTGGTTTAATACATACAAAATCGATACAAACATTATCCGAAATTTATGGTAGTGTTATTTTCATATTCGGGTTATATTTATTATATTTAACACATTCAGAAATGTCAAATTCATTTAGTCCAATTATTGATTATAACCCAAATAGACAACTAATAAATAAAGGAATTTTTAGTATTGTCCGTCATCCGATGTATACAACTTGTATAATTTTAAATTTTAGTATATGGCTAATCGTCGAAAATATATGGATTAAGTTAATTTGTACAATTTTTTGTATTCTTCTATTATTTCGGATTCCGACTGAAGAATATTATTTGAAGAAACAATTTCCAGAATATAATAATGTCATGCCAAAATATAAAGTTTTACCTTTTGTTTATTAATTAATCAGGTATTTAATTTTTTTTCAGAAAAAAACTCATTATAAATATAAGTAAAGATATAATAAGTCCCGTAGCAAATAATACAACACATATTAACCAAATGATATTTGGTTTATTATTATTTTTGTCAATATCATTACTGAATTTAGGGAGAAATATTAGAATTGCTGATAAACAGATAGCAAATGCACATGCAAACCCTAAAGCTGATTTTTTATCAATATCAGTCATTTTTATTATAAAATAAAAAATATTTTTTCTAAAAGTTTATAATTTAAAGATTTATTTCTAAAAATAGAAAATGAATACAAATTTAAATTTTGACGATAATGAAATTCGTAGAAATATAATTGAACAAGAAATTCTTAAAAAAAATCAAATGGAAGAAATAAAAACAAAATTAGAAGATATTCAAACATGGTTTGATATAGAATCTCGTGTGATTGCAGAAAAACGTAAAATGATAAAAGATTTTGAACAAGAATTATTCAATCAACGTAAGATAAAATTAATTAAAATTCGCGAATCATATAATTCTAAAATTATTACCGAAGTTTGTAATAAATATAAAATACCATTACGTTAATACATAAAAAATATTTTTGTTAATTATTTTTGTTTTAATTAACAAAATGAATAAAAACATATTCGGTGAACCATTAAAAATATGTGGTCAGAATCCATTGACTGGATACGATAGAACTGGATTTTGTACTTTATCAGAACAAGATAGAGGAACTCATATTGTTTGCGCAATTGTCGATAACAAATTTTTAAATTTTACGTTTTCTAAAGGAAATGATTTGATATCACCTTCTAATAATTTTCAAGGATTAAAAGAAGGTGATAGATGGTGTTTATGCGTTTTAAGATGGTTAGAAGCCTATAATAATGGCGTAGCGCCTTTGTTAGATTTAGATGCTACATCACAAAACGTTTTGAAATACGCAAATATAAATTTATTCAAACAATATGATTATAAAAAAAGAATAGGTATTTAATTTTTAATTTGTAAAGGAACAATCGGTATGGATTCTATTAACGTTTTTAATCTATAAAGTTCAGAATAACCAGAATTTGTTTTATTATAAAAATTAGCAATTTCTTTAATATATTTCTTTTCTAATTTCATGGTATCACTATGATAAATCAAAAATTGTTTTTCTTGTTCAAGAATTTCATTTAATTTTTCTGTACAAGCAATTCTCCCTAAACCACGACCAAAACGCCTTGTATATTTTATATCTTTTATATCTTTTTGAAATTTAATTTTTGTTTTCATAATTTTTTCGTTTGTTTTTTTGAAATCAGAAAATTCACGTTTTAATAATTTTGTTTGCATTCTATATTCTTTAATACTTTCTTCAAGTTTTTTATACTTTTCGAATAATTCAAGAATATTTTTATTTGCATTTTTCTTTTTTGTATATGATTTCAATAATTTAAATTTCAAATGTCCTATATGCATATAAGGATTTCTGGCAGGTGCTTTTTGTCTACATAACGGACAATCAGTTAATCCACTACGGAATGTTTCTATTATACATTCAGAATGAAATCTATGATTACATTTTAAAGTATGAATATTATCCACCATATCTTCAAGACAGATACAACAAACATCTATATCAAAATCTTCTAAATTAATATCATTAAATAAATTTATAGCTTCCATTATTATGAATATAATTTATATTTTTAAATTCGTTTTAAACATTTATCAAAATGAATTTTTGCTTCTTCATATCCTTTACCATATGGTCGATAACGTTTTTCAACTATTTCTTTGTAATGTTTATCAAAAACAGATAAACATTTTGCGTAAATCAAAAAAAACTGTCGGAATTTTATTTTTCTTTTAATTTTTTTAATTATCATGCGGATTTCTGATGGTTTATATTCCATTTCATAAAACTGTATTTCAACACATGTAAGAAATAATTCTGGACGTGAACATAAATTACAATCACACTGTTTTACACGACTTTCAATTGAATACATATTATACATTATTATGTAAATTTTAAATTAATAAATAAAAAATGAAAGTACAACCAATAGGTGATGATCCGCAATTTTACGTATTTACGGGTGAAAGAAATATCAGAACCTATTATCTATACAATTCCTAAAGACAGTAGTTTTGTTGTTGAATATGCGCGTGAGACAGCTCAAAAGTACGGTTTTATATATATATTATCTATTAAAGATAATAAATTTATTAAAGATTGGATTTATAAAGATGATTTTTTTAAAGAAAAAATTTTAGAACAATATATATATGAAACTGGGCCTTATATTGTTTCCTTTCCACCAACAAAAATTTCAGATATTATTTTAGATAAAACTGATTTATATCTAAAAGCTGAAGATTTTCAAAAAAGTGATGGTAGACGTAAAAGTAAATCAAGAAAAAGAAAAATATCAAGAAAAAGAAAAATATCAAGAAAAAGAAAATCAAGAAAAAGAAGTAAAAAATATTAATATTTTTATAGCGAAATCTTGTTATAAAAATGTGAAAGTAATACCAAAATATAAAGTATCGTGTTATCGAAAAAAATTAAATTTCATTTAAATCATTTTCAACCATTTCATGTAAAATATCTTCAGTTGTATATTTTGTCTCCCATCCCAATTCTTGTCGAACTTTAGATGAATTACCTAACAATAATTCAACATCACTTGGTCGAAAATATTTCGGATTGATTTTTACTAAAACTTTACCCGTATTCATATCATATCCCTCTTCATTTAGTCCTTCACCTCTCCATAATATATGATATCCCGCGTATTTAAAAGAAATCTCAACAATTTCGCGAATACTATATGTTTTATTCATACTTAAAACATAATCGATTGGTTTATCATTTTGAAGCATTAACCACATCCCATAAACATAATCTCGCGCATGTCCCAAATCTCGTTTACTATTTATATTTCCGAGATATAAACAATCTTGTTTATTTTTCTTAATTGATGCTACTGCCAATGTGATTTTACGACAAACAAATGTTTCACCTCTTCGAGGACTTGTATGGTTAAATAAAATACCATTACAAGCAAATAATCCATAACTTTCTCGATAATTCTTTACAATCCAATAACTATATAGTTTTGCAATAGCATATGGACTTTGTGGATTAAAAGGTGTTTTTTCAGTTTGTGGTGTTTCCAATACATCGCCGTATAATTCACTTGTTGATGCTTGATAAAAACGAATTTTATCTTTGATTCCAGATTTCATAATAGTTTCCAACAACCGTAATGTTCCTAAAGCATCGACTTGTCCCGTATATTCAGGAACTTCAAAACTAACTTTGACATGACTTTGTGCTGCCAAATTATATACTTCTAGAGATTCTAAATCAGGATTATCATGAATAATTTGATTAAAAACATTAGTTAAACTTGTTTGGTCAGTCATATCACCGTAAATAAGTTTTAATTTACCGTAAATATGGTCAATTCGTTTTGTATTTATCGATGAATGTCGTCGGATGATTCCGTATACGATATATCCTTTTTCTAATAATAATTCAGAGAGGTATGAACCATCTTGACCGGTGATTCCAGTAATAAGAGCAATTTTAGTCATATTATATTTGAAGGTTGTCGTCTTTAAATTAAAAAATCGTAATTGTAATTTAAAGAAAAAAATATAATTTATATATACATTTATATAAATTAAGAATTATGAATAATTTACGTATTGCAGAAAAGAATAAAGTTTTAAATGATATTAAATCGAAGGAGACATCCTTCAAACGAAATGAAGATACTATAGGTCGTCTCAGGTCTCAAGAATATTCTAAATTTAATGAAACGCAAATTGATAAACTTCGACAGCAAAATTTTGATATTACAAATGATATAAAAACATTAAATGAAAGATTGAAAGATATACAAAATGGAAGTATCGACGATGAATTACTTGAAATGAGCAATAAAGCTATAGATGATGTGAAAAAGAAAAATGATATTAAAATAAAAAAAACTCAAGAACAGACAGAATATAATAAAAAAGGAAAAGATACATTGCATCAATATTATAAAAACAATAATGAATATTCTGAAAGTAGTTTATTACGAGAATACGATAGGTGGTGTAATATCACACCACCACAATATATGCAAGATAATTTGAAAGATATGCCAGCAAATAAAGGTTATATATGGAAAGGACGAAAATTCTATGGTGAAAAGAAAGCGGTATCAAAAGATGAAATTATGTTTGAAAAAAAGAGAGGAGAAAATTTACATATTATCGAAACAATCACACGTGGATATTATAGATATGAAACAATATATGAGAAAATCGGAAATGAAAAACGATTGGTTTCGAAAAAAGAAATTCCGCGTGAAACTTTTGGATTTGAAGTAGATAAAAATCATAATTTAATGGTTTTAGATAAAGATGGAAATTTAATGAAACCTAAAATGAATTCTATTTAAAATTATTTTTATTTTTTCTTGAACGAGATTTCTTTCGTGATTTCCTTTTTGAACGAGATTTCTTTCGCGATTTCCTTTTTTTTCCATCACTGTTTGGTGAATAATATTCTCTTGATAATTCTCTCGATAATGATGGTGGTTCAAAATATTTCTGTGAAATATCAGATACTATTCTATCATAAGTATCTTTACATTTATTTTCCAAAAACTGCCCATTTCTATCAAAAAAAGATTCAAGACATAAAAAAATATTTTCTTTTTCTACAGGTTCAGGTTCAGGTTCAGGTTCAGGTTCGCTTGTAATCCCAACTTTATAAAATGCGTGAATATTTTTTAAAATTTCTAAAGTATTATTAAAATATCTTTCATAATCTTCGGATGGTAAACTATGATTTGCTGCCATATTTAGTTTTTCTTTAATAATTTTATCTTGAATCGCATCATTTTTCTTTACAATTTCAATAATAAATTTTTTTATATCATGATTTCTAATGCATTCATATATTTGAGAAAGAACAAAAATTATATCTTTATTATCTATATATCTATTACATTGATAATAATCATCACACGCCCAACCTTCCAATAATGGATTATATCCTATATTTTCAACATAAGCTCGATCAAAATCATAGATATATGTATTATATTTTGATGTT